>JACCDX010228339.1_pt1 | contig 19396 bp, 18 predicted proteins | sample 7449681 | NCBI WGS metagenome assembly JACCDX01 (sample SAMN15323450, study PRJNA562643) | freshwater metagenome | isolation source: river surface water | place: USA:Blue River Watershed | collected 2017-08-18
CGAACACGTCATCGAATATATTGACCCGGGCGAGACGGAATCAGCATTTATCGCCATGAAGGCAGAGGAGGCCGTGGCGACCGGTGCACCCGACTATACGCATGCGGAGATTCACCCCAGCACGGCTCTAGGAACTCTGGCGTCCAACATTCCCTTCCCTGACCACAATCAGTCGCCGCGAAACTCCTATCAATGTGCAATGGGCAAGCAGGCGATGGGTATGTTCGCCCTGAACTTCCGTGAACGCTTTGATGCGCTGGCCCACATGCTCTGCTACCCCCAAGTGCCGTTCGTCTCTCCTTTCATGTCTCGCTTCTATGGAGCACAGGCAATGCCGGCAGGCCAGAATATCGTCGTTGCGATTATGACATACACGGGCTACAATCAAGAGGACTCCGTTATGTTGAATCGCGCATTCCTGGATCGCGGCGGATTTCGCAGCATCTTCTATCGCACGTACAAGGACGAAGAGCGCAAGAATCAGAGTAGTAGTGAAGAGGAGCGGTTCACGCGACCGGACCCGAGCCTGACGAAACAGATGAAGAATGCGAATTACGAGAAGTTGGACGAATCCGGGTTCGTGCCTGAAAATACCTATGTCGACACAGATGATATTCTCATCGGCAAGATTGTCCCTCTGCGTGTCCCGACAGGCATGGTCATTCCTGTCGGCGCGAAGCGCTTCCGCGATGTGTCGCGCACGATGCGCAACAATGAGATCGGCTGGGTGGATCGCATCTTTAAGAATCGGAACGGCGAGGGGTATTCGTTCGCAAAGGTGCGAATGCGTCAGGATCGCATCCCCGAGATCGGCGACAAAGTGTCGTCGCGCCACGGCCAGAAGGGAACTGTCGGCATGATTCTGAATCCAGAGGACATGCCTCAGACGGCGTCCGGTATCGTGCCTGATATTATCATTAACCCACATTGTATTCCGTCTCGTATGACGATTGCGCAATTGATGGAGACGCTGCTCGGCAAGATGGGTGCCGAACTTGGCTGTCTGGGCGATGGATCTCCCTTTAATGAGGTGACCCTCGAAAAGATTACGACGATTCTGCGCGACCAACTTGGTATGGAGCCCCAGGGGAATGAGATTCTCTATAATGGCTACACGGGGCGACAGATGGAGACGAGCATCTTCGTGGGCCCGGTATACTACCAGCGTCTCCGTCACTGCTCCGCAGATAAGATGCACTCGCGGTCTTCAGGCCCGCTCGTGATGTTGACACGCCAGCCGGCGGAAGGACGTGCCCGAGAGGGTGGTCTGCGTTTCGGCGAGATGGAGCGTGACTGCGTGGCCTCACATGGCGTGACGGAATTCACGAAAGAGCGTTTCATGGAGTGCTCTGACCTCTTCCGCTGCTGGTCGTGTAGGGACTGCGGTCTGATTGCGGTAGTGAATCCGAAAGAGGGGATCTGGAACTGCCGTGGCTGCGGGAATTCCGTCAACTTCTCGGCGATTGAGATTCCGTATGCCTATAAACTGATGCTACAGGAGTTGGAGACGATGTGTATCTCTTCGCGCATCGTGACGCAGCAGAAATTGCTGCGTGGGCTCGAAAAGGGCTCGCCTTGACGCAGCAGAAATTGCTGCGTGGGCTTGAAAAGGCGTAGCCTCTAGTAGGGATGAGTTCAGGGTCTCCGCCGCGATTTCGGCTGGGGCTTCCTGGAACTCGGAAATCGCCAGCAAAAAATTCGCCCACCAAGAATTCGCCAACAAAACGGCTCCGAATTGGAGTCTCTCGTGAAAATGAAAGGGCGGCAGATGAACTTTACCCAGAGCCAGGAGTGAAAGTTCCTGCGGATGAAGTTCACACGGATGTCTCCAAAAAGGGTGCCTGGGGTCTTCCAGCATACGCTTCTAAACTGATTTTTATTAAGGATAGGGCCTCTGGTAAACATACAAAGACGCGAAAATATGTAAATTATCGCTCGGGTCACAAGAATTCCGTGAAGAAGACGAAGCATGAAGGGGATGTTTACAGGGCACTTCATACAGAACCGGAATTCGCAGACCACTTTTTGCCGTTCATCGGGGCTGATAGAGGGGCTGAATGGGCCTATGTGAATTTCAAGCCGACTGATACACAGGATCTGATTGAAGTATTAAATGATATGTTCATGACAAATTCTGTAGATGATAAATATGTTCGTAGAATTGCCAAACAGATTTTTGAGGCTCTGGAATTCCTGGCAAAAAAGGGGTATATTCATGGAGATGTAAAAGTGGATAATGTTTTAGTAGACGGAGATAAAGCGTATGTAATTGATTTAGCCGATTCAAAGAGGGATCCCGCTGCGCGGTTTATTGAAACGGAAGCAGAGGCTGTCCATGAAATGCTAGTGAATGGCTTTCGGTTTCCGAAAGAGGAGATTGAGCCGTTCTTTACAGAGCAGGTAGAGAGTATGGATTCTCTTATAGCGCTCTATAGGAGACTCATTCATCATTTTGAGACTAAAAAGGGGGGTCAGCGCACACGGAAAAATCGCCGCTAGAACTAAGGATATGGAGGAGGAAGCCTCCGATTGGAAACGCCGAACACGGAGGCTCCGCGGTGGTAGAAGAGGGGCTTCAAGAAGAAGGGCGCGTGCACCGAAACCAAAGGCGCCAAAGCCAGCGCAAAAACCGAAATCAGCGGCAAAACAAGCAAAGCAAAAGCAGCGGGCAGCAAACAGAACTGCTCGGGCCAAAAAGGCTCGCGAAGAGGGTCTGAAACGGAAGGCGCAAGCAGATAAAGAAAAAGCAGAGGGGACCTTTAAGCGAAAATCGAAAAAGGAGAAGCGAAATGAAAAAGCGGCAACGCGGAAAAAGAAGAAGGACGATGCTGCTCAGAGGCGAAAAAAGAAGGAGGCAGAGAATGCGGCCAGAAAGAAAAAGAAGGATGCTGATAAAAAGAGGTCGGCTGGACCCGTATCAGCGTCTCTTGGTGGTCTCGGTTCCGCAATCGGAAAGGCAATGGGGGCCCTCGCCAATGTATTGGCCGGAATCGGTGCGGCGATTGGTGCCATTCTAGGGGCCCTCGGCGCCTTGTTCGCGGGCATCGCGGCGGCGCTGGCAGGGGCGATCGGAATTCTCAGTAAACTGCTTGACCTCTTTAGCGGTTCGGATCTTCCTGAATTGGCTGCCGAGACAAATACCCCAGAGAAGCGGGATGCGAAGTGCGATGGATTCGTGCGAGACGTAATAGGGATTTGCCGAAAGACGCGCTTGGAGCAGGTGATACAGGTCTGCGCAGAGACAGGATACACCGATAAATGCGTGAGCGCGTTTGACCAGATCTATTTCCAGTGTACACGACCGGCTGAAGAGGTACGCGTTGTATGTAAGAAGAGTCTGGAGATGGCGGCGAAGAATCCGGCGGGGGCAAAGGCTTATGTCCAGCGTGAAATGGCGCGAATTCAGAGCGTGTATGGAAAGCAGAACCAGGCCGTGGAGGCGGCTCTGAAGAAGCAGGGAATAGGGGGGCCGACGGCGGCCTAGAACATTGAATAAAAATAAAAAGCGGTTGATTTGTGACGCTTGGAGCGGCATAAATCAATGCGACCTCTAAAAATTGAGGCCAGGAGGTCGCTCTAGGAGCGGCAGAACCCCGATTCAGGAAACCGCGATAATGTTTAGCATGCGAGTCCAGAAGCGCGACGGCCACCTCGAGTCAGTATCATTTGACAAGGTCCTCCAGCGCATCCGCAAGGCGTCCAAGGGCCTCTCTGTCAACCCGGATGCCCTCGCCCAGCAGGTCCTCGCGCGTATTGTAGACCGCATTCGCACGTCAGAGTTGGATGAACTGACGGCGCAGATGGCGGCGTCGCTGTGTACGACCCATCCGGATTGGGGCGTCCTTGCATCGCGCATCGCGGTCTCCAATCACCAGAAGAATACGGCGGCGGGGTTCTCAGAGGTCATGGAGGCACTTGCAACGCAGAGGAGCCCTAAGACAGGCGAACCCCTCTCTTATTTGGATGATGGCTTTCTGGCCTTTGTGCGTCAGCATGCTGTCACGCTGGACGCGTATGTGAAGCATGAGCGCGACTACGACTTTGACTATTTCGGCTTCAAGACACTGGAGAAGGCATATCTCATGCGTGACACGGAGCGGCGCATTCTGGAGCGCCCACAGCACATGTGGATGCGTGTGGCGGTGGGCATCTGGTATGGCCTCGACGACTCTGCCGTCGCTTTGGCACGAATCCAAGAGACGTATGACCTCCTCTCGCAGAAGTTCATGACGCATGCGACACCAACTTTGTTCAATTCCGGTACGCCTAGGCCACAAATGTCCTCTTGTTATCTTCTTTCAATGGATTCCGATTCAGTGACCGGCATATATAAGACGCTTAGTGACTGCGCTGCTATCAGTAAATATGCAGGCGGCATTGGTCTTCATATTCACAATATCCGTGCACGTGGTTCCTTGATTCGCGGGACGAACGGCACTTCAAATGGCATTGTACCAATGCTGCGTGTCTTTAATAATACTGCGCGCTACATTGATCAGGGAGGAGGGCGTCGCAACGGCTCCTTCGCTATGTATCTGGAGCCCTGGCATGCCGACGTGGAGGACTTCCTGCGCATGAAACTGCCGACGGGCACAGAGGAAGAGCGCGCCCGCGATCTCTTCTATGCCCTCTGGGTCTCGGACCTCTTCATGCGCCGCGTAGAGGAGGACGCCGACTGGTCCCTGTTTTGCCCGAACGAGGCCCCTGGCCTCGCGGACGTCTGGGGTGCGGCCTTTGAGCAACTCTATACGCGCTATGAACACGAGGGGCGCGCGCGAAAGGTGGTCTCGGCGCGAAAACTATGGTTCCAGATTCTGGACACGCAGATGGAGACGGGGACGCCGTACCTGCTCTATAAAGATGCGGCGAACCGCAAGTCGAATCAGCAGAATCTAGGGACTATCAAGTCATCGAATTTATGCACAGAGATTATCGAGTATTCCTCCCCAGAGGAAACGGCGGTCTGTAATCTCGCCTCTATCGCCCTCCCCGCCTTTGCGCGTCCCCGTGGCGCCTATGGAGAGGCCAACTTTGATTTCGAGGCGCTGCGGAAAGTCGTAGCAGTCGCCACGCGCAATCTAAATCGCGTGATTGATATCAACTTCTATCCTACACCCGAGACGAAGCGGAGCAATATGCGTCACCGGCCGATTGGCCTCGGCGTCCAGGGCCTCGCGGATGTCTTTGCGACTCTGGGCCTCGCATGGGAGTCTGAAGAGGCGGCTGCGCTGAATCAGCGCATCTTCGAGCACATCTATTACGCGGCAGTGGACCAGTCCATTACCCTGGCAGAGGAGCAGGGCACGTATGAGACGTATGAGGGATCCCCTGCCAGTGAGGGTGTACTCCAGTTTGATATGTGGGAGGGCATCAAGCCGTTGACAGCCGCGGATGGCACTCTAGACTGGGAGCAACTCCGTGCACGCATGTTCAAGCATGGCCTGCGCAACTCGCTACTGGTCGCCCCAATGCCGACCGCGTCTACGAGCCAAATCCTCGGCTACAATGAGTGCTTTGAGCCGTTCACGACGAACCTCTATACGCGTCGCACTCTGGCTGGGGAGTTCATCGTCGTGAACAAATATCTGACAAAGGAACTGATGGAACTGGGGCTGTGGTCCGATGTGATGAAGCAACGCATTGTGGCCGCGAATGGATCCGTCCAGGGTCTGGAGGAGATTCCTGAGGCTGTGCGGGCGCGCTACAAGACATCGTGGGAGATTCCCCAGAAGGTGCTGATTGACATGGCGGCGGCCCGCGGTGCTTTCATCTGTCAGTCGCAGTCGCTAAATCTGTTCGTAGCAGATCCGACATATTCCAAGTTGACGTCTATGCACTTCTATGCTTGGAAGAAAGGTCTGAAGACGGGCTGCTACTACCTGCGCACAAAGGCTCCGGTGGCCGCGCAGAAGTTCACGATTGACCCGCGCCTGCTGGCGGCAGTGAATGGGCCGACAGGACCGGCTGGACCTCTAGAGGAGGATGATGGCGCGTCAGTCTATTCTTCGGATGAGGAGGAGTCTACCAAGGGTCCGACGGGGCCGGCGCCGGCTGCCACTGAAACGCGCGCGGAAAAACTGGCCCGTCTCGCCCGCGAATACGAAGAGGAACAGGCAAGGGCAAAGGCGGCCGCGGATGCCGGTGAGGGATGTGTATATTGCTCTGCTTAACTAGAATGCTCGCAGCAGTTGTTCTCTTTATCCTCCTGTCACCCGGTCTTTTGTTAACTCTGCCGCCTGTCGGTAACAAGGTCTTCATGTCTATGAAGACCTCTGTCCCCGCGGTCCTCCTACATGCGGTTGTTTTTTACGCCGTTCTGAAATACAGAGATTTCATTCCTGTTGCGCGCGATGTGATGGATTCTCTGGACCGCTTGTATTAGATTCCTAATAACTGATTTTTATAAAATCACATATTAGAATGTACTCCTCCACGCTGCTCTCCACAGCGCTGTTCGTTCTTCTGTCTCCCGGTCTGCTGCTGACCCTGCCGCCCGTGGGCAAGAAGATGTGGATGAGCGGCCAGACCTCTGTCCAGTCCGTGCTGGTCCATGCGCTCGTGTTCGGCGGCCTGCTGTATGTGCTGAAGGGCTACGTGGAGCCGTTCGTGGCAGCACCCGCGAAGAAGGCTGGAAAGGAGGGCTATATCAATTGGGAAGAGAAAAAACTGCTAACAAATGCGAATATGGATGCATTCGTTGCAGCCTTGGTTTTTGCTCTTCTGTCGCCTTTCCTTATGCTATTTGCTGTTATGACAACACCTGGGGTTGGAGAACAACGTAGTGCTCTAAATATGGGCTTCTGGTTCAGCGCAATTATTTCATGGTTAGTGGGCGCTATAGTTGGTGGATTTGCGGGCACGCGCACCGTAACCTAAGCCGCCGCCAGCAATGGCGACGGACTACCGACTGATAAAATAGGTACTGACGTACCTACTTTATTACGCAGCCACCACTTTCACCCCCACAAGCCCGTGAATAAATTCCAAGAATTCCCGTGGAAATCCCCAAAAACAGCCTGGCTTCACATCGGCCCCCGATGGGACGCGACGGCTGCTGACATTTTTCCCGTGGCTGAACGCAACAATAATTTGCTGTGGCGGTAATTCCAAAAGGTCCGTCTCGCGCCCGGCAACGAACTCCTCCGCCTCTCCAATAACGACTCCCGTAGGAAACCCCTTGCTCTCCCACCATGACTTATAGAACGTGAGCGTCGCCTCTGAAATACGCTGCCCTAGAGGAAGGTCTGTCGGCGGCACATTCACTGCGCTGATTCCCTTCTGAAGGTCGTAGCAGGCAATGGTCGTACAGGCCGCCGCCCGAGGCCGCCACGGGTGTCCTGTGAGCCACCCCACACGCCGGCGAAAACTCGTCTCTGGATAATGGTCGTCATCGTCCATCATCAGCACTATGTCCGCCGTCGCCTTCGCTACGCCCAGATTCCGCTTTTCCGCGACAGACTTCTTCTTCGCCAGCGGCATATAAATCACTTTCACGGGCGCGGCCGACTCGGCCACCGCTACAATGCGGTCCGAGTTCTGCTCCATAGGGTCATCGCTATCATCTACGATAATCCACTCAATCTTGTCCTTCGGATAGTCGCTAATCATGATATTGTGACACGCCAGATCAAAAAACTTCTTACGATTGTAGATCAGCGTGATAACCGAGATCGGTGGGCAAGTGGCACGATCCAGAGGCGGCGGCATGACCTTATAGTCCGCAGGGCGCTTCTGGCCCAAAAAGGGCTCATATAGGTCAGCCCATGCATTCGTGAACGCCGCCCAGCGTTTCCGCGACGTCTGCTGCTTGGCGCGCACAGCAGCGTCTCCGTGTGACCAAAATGCCGCCATAGCCTCCCCAAGTGCAGCCTCCATTTCATGCTCGGGAACGCGCGCAGTGTCCACGAAGGCGAGCCCTTTCCGCTCTGGCGTCGCCGGCAGAAAATGGATGCCCGAAACATCCTTGTATGTGGCCTCATAGATGGGCAGACGATTCAGGATAGTGAAGGCGCCCAGGTCCTCTGCCTCTGCGGCCGTGTAGCCGAACCCCTCTGCTGTCGAGCAACAGATATGGCCCCTGTAGGCCGCCGCCAGGCGCTCGCGCTCCTCGCGGTCCATGTCACTGACGCGAATCTCTACATTGGCCGGTACGTCTATGCCCGAGAGGTCCAGCGCCGTCGTCGTTGTGATAAGAAGACTCGGCCACGCAGTCTTCCAGACTGAAAGAATGCGAGGAACATATGCCCTCTTCGACTTGGAAGCACCCAGCATCCACAGAAAAGCATCCTGCTTCTTGCGCACCACGGGATGCGTCGTCGCAGGTAGGCCCCATGGAATCACATGGGTCTTCTGGCCCATCTCCTCCTGGAAGATGGCCTGCGTTGCGGCGTCCTTTACCACGACCGCATCAAACTTCGCCAGATAGGGTCGCCATGCGTCCACAGAGAACCACTCGGGATTCACGACCAGGACATTTCGCACGGACCAGGGCATCCATACATAGGACGGGACCTCTAGGTGAATCGCCAGGTCCGAAACCACGGGCGGCTCCAGAGGGTCGCTGATACGGATCTGGCATCCCCGACCACCAAACGCACGACGGACTGCCTCCACGTCTTTGGCAATTCCGAACGTATTCGACCTGTTCGCAATAATCGTAATTAGATACGACATGGACGTCTAAGAGTAAATGACGACTATGTATTTAGACCGCTGATCTAAGCAGGGGAATGTCTGGGGCGACTACACAGGACGTCGGATTCTTACAATGGAAAGATCCATGGGCCTGGACGGAAAATCCGGCGGAATTCCGCCGAGCCGCTCTAGAGGAGACAGGGCGCCTACGACGAGAAGTGGCGCACTTCTCTAATGCGGCCGAACAGACGACCTTGGCCCAAGAATTCGCCAACGCAGCCGAAGAGGACAGCAAACTCCTCGTCTGGTATTATCCGCGCACGAATCCTGTAATCGTCTATCGGCCAACGACGGATGGCGGAGGCGGCTATCGCTGGAGTTGGATGCGCGGCGTCGGCGCCGTCTCCTGGAAAGAGGCTGGCTCTGTGGATTGTTCCGTGCGCGAGGGGCAGCGCCCTATCGTTGTCTACACGGCAGAGGCCCTCAAAGGGCGGCAGTCCTATATCCTGATGGCCCGAACGCCTGGACGTATCGCGTGGAAATATGCGAACCGCGGCAGCGAAGAGTGCGCCGTCCTCGGCGATGCCGTCTTTTTCCTAGAGGAGGAGTCACCACTCCGTTTCACACGGCTAGTGGCAGTGGACCTCATGACAGGGGAAATACGAGGAATTCTCTATAAGGAGTCCGATCCCGAGTGGACACTCCGTCTCGTCCGTGGCGACAACCAGTGCCTCTTTCTGGTGCGGGAGCGCGCGGGGCAAAATCAGTGTTTTCAGATTGAGGCCAAATGGGGCAGCGACTTTCGGCTAGAGCGCCTGTGGCCCGATGCGACGCTTGTGTACCCTATAGGGTCCGTCATACGAGGCGGCGACCCCGTGGGTCTTGTAAAACTAGGAGATGTCCATTCTCCCTGGGTCTTCCGCGGCGTTCGCTCTCTTCTCCCACCTGCTATTGGCTACCATGGAATTGAATATACGGCCATCTCGGACGGAATTCTCGTGAGTCGATGTGAGGGAGTCCGCACAATCTGGAAATTCCGACCAGGCTTTGAACGGACCACGGAACCGAGAGAATTGCGGGACCTCCTGGGGGCCATAATTCCGGACCCGATTTCGAATTGGCGCTGTCAGGATGATGCCTCCATGTGGTTTGTGAGTCCAGGCGCAACAATTCAGTGTCTGCGCGTAGAGGGGAATTCTATAGAGTGCCCTGTAATTCCGAGCCGATATGCGAAACTCTATCACGGGAGCGTCATCTCAGAGGGCGGGGCGGCTGTCCACTGGGCTCTCGCCTCTGCGGGACCGAAACCGAAGGGGCTTATGGTGACAGCCTATGGCGCATATGGTCAACCCACATCGCTCAGTACGGCACGCTGGCGGCCCTGGATTGAGGCCGGCTGGGCAATCGGATTCGCCATGGTACGTGGGGGCGGTGACGACGGAGAGGCGTGGGCCGACGCGGGGCGCCTTGGAGGCAAAGAGTCGGCGATAGGGGACCTGGAGGCGGTCATTCTCCATCTCCAGAGACTCACAGGCTGCGGTCAGGACCGCACATGCGTCTACGGGCGCTCAGCGGGAGGCCTGCTCGTGGGTGGTATTGCGGGACGTCATCCGGCGGGGGGTCTGGCCCGTATGCTCTATGCGGAAGTGCCCTACGTAGACCTCTTGAAAACGAGTGGCGACGCGAGCCTCCCGCTGACGCCTGGAGAATTCCACGAATTCGGAAATCCCCGCGCGGGCCCTGCGGAATTCCAGGCGGTCCTGCGGTCCTCTCCGGTTCATCGGCTAGGACCAACAGGCGCAGAGGCGCTCCGTGTTGTCTGTCGCACGGGTGTCCACGATTTTAATGTATATGCCTATGAATCACTCAAGTGGATTCTGGCGCTGCGCGGAGGACGGCGCGGTGCGGATGGGAAATTCTTAGGCGTCAATCTGGAGGGGCATTTTGTCCATGGCGCTCAGAAATACAAGGAACTCGCTGAGGATTTCATTCTCATGAACGGGTTTCTAAAGACTAAAGAGACGGACTCTGCCTGAAAATGGCGACAGATGGAGCACTTTTGGATGAATTACTAGTCCGCGTGGCAAAACTGGAAGATCAAATGAAGACACTCTTGCCTCCTGTGACAACCACGCAGGCTGCCGTGCCGGCCGTGAATGTGAAAAATGTATTTCCCGCAGGTGGTGCTAGACGTAAGAAGACTCGTAGTAGAAGAAATAGACGTAAGTACTAGATATAGACATGGCTGGACTCTTTGATGGAATCAAAAGCGCCCTTGGATTTAATGCAGGGACCGCAGAAACTACAACGGCTCCTGCGAATGCTAGCGCGAATGCGAGTGGACTCGCGCCGAATCGGCCAGCGAATATGCGGGCTCTCATGAATTCCACGAATACGGGCACCACTATGAATGCTAATTCCAAAATGGCTGCGCTTGCCCCCCCTACGGGCGGAGCAAAGCGTCGCGCTCAAAACAAGCGGACCCGAAAGGGCCGCAGTAGCCGCAAGGGGACAAAACGCGGGGCTCGCAAATAAAAATCTCACGAACGAATATAAACAAATGCGCCGCACCCAGACCCGCAAGAACCGCCGTGCCTCCCGCAAGACTCGCCGTGCGTCTCGCAAGAACCGCAAGTAAATCAGTCTAGTTCATCTTGAATGAGGCATTCGTGAGAGGCCTTTGAATAAATACTGGCCCCCAGCAAGTTTCTCAGAAACAGGCGGCGATGCCCCTGAAACACGCCATACTTGAGAAGTCCAGCGCTGTGTTTGGCAGTTCCATATCCTTTGGAACTGCCAATCGCATACTTCTCTTCCAACTCCGGATTCGCAGCGATCGCATCCCGCACGATACGATCGTGACCCTCTTTTGCGAGAATAGAGGCCGCCGCAACAGCAATATAGACGCCGTCCGCTTTTGGCTCTACGATTTGTTCCACGCCGTCCATGTCCGGTAAATACAGACACCCATCAATCAAGAGGCGCGTCGGCTCTGTGGGTCTTAGACCCTCTAGAGCGCGTGTAAATGCAAGCCGATTTGATGCTGTCATACCAAGTGCATCAATCTCAGTCGCCTCTACGACACCGACGGCCCAGGCGATCGCGTGTTTCTTGATGACCTCTTCAAAGAATGCGCGACGTTTCGGCGTGAGACGCTTGGAGTCTTTAATACCTGCGGAAAGGGTTCGCAATTCATCAGTCCAGTCCGATTCGCGAGGCCAGACAACGGCGGCGGCGCACATGGGTCCCCAGAAACATCCTCTTCCGGCTTCATCAATTCCGGCCTCTACGCGGTCATCATCTGTATGGCGTGATTTGAGCATTCTCTGCCTTAGCCTATGTATAAAAGTGTAATCAATTTTAGAGATACCCTATGTCGCATGATGATTTACAAAAGAATCTCTTTTTTGTCTCTGTCATTGGTCTGCTAGTGGTCGCCTTTTGGCCGCGCCCTATCATTGAAGAGAGGGTTTAGGCTTTTTAGTGCTAGTTCAGTATAGAGATGGCGAGACCGAAGGACCTACAGATTGCTGCCCTCGTATTAGGTATTATAGTTATAGGATTTTCCCTCTGGTGGTTTTCCAATCGCGTAGAGGGGTTCCAGGACGGGGCTACGACGGATCCCGACCTTGCGGGGATAACTCTGCCGACAACGGATGTTGTAGGATTGGGGTTTCTAATACACGGAAGTATGAATGAAATTACTTCGAAGGTGCCCTTTTTCGTTTCGTCGTTTAATAATATTTATGACATAGAAACGCCCGCTGTTGCTTGGAGCGCACCGAACGCCGTTCCTCAGGATAATGTTACACGTGCTTATTTTATGGAAGCGAAGGAGAAAATTACACTAACGCCTGAACAACTTAGAGAGGTGATTCTCACCTTGAAATCACTTTCTCGCCAGTATTTCAACCGCGAAAATGCTATTGCTATTTTAACTGAAGATGGCGCGCAATATCCGACTCTAGAAATGGGATCTAGCGCTTCTACTGCGGAAGTGGCTCCTGAAGCGCCTGCGGCTCCTGAAGAACCTGCGGCTTCTGAAGAGCCTGTGGCTCCTGAAGCGCCTGCGGCTTCTGAAGCGCCTGCGGCTTCTGAAGAACCTGCGGCTGCTGAAGCGCCTGTGGCTTCTGAAGCGCCTGCGGCTTCTGAAGCGCCTGCGGCTTCTGAAGCGCCTGCGGCTTCTGAAGCGCCTCTAGATACTGGTGTTGCGACTGAAGGATTCTACCAGGGTTTGCTCTATCGGTAAAACGGCCCCTATTAGATTTCAATCTTTAATTAGATGGCGCGCCCTTTAAAAAAAATACAATGGTTACCCCTAGTTGCTATACTTGGGTTAGTCGTTGTAATTTATATTTCATACAAAAAAACAATAGAAGGCTTCTTTCAATCAGATAATAATGATCCTAGAAGTCCAGGCATAGTTGTAGAAGGGAAATTATCCACTCTCACAGACCCCTATTATTTGCGAATCTTCGCTGGCTTTGGAACTGGGCGACGTGCAACCGAATTCAAGAATTCGCAAGGGGAAAATGTCCTAGGTGATGCTATGACCAAAACAGAATATAGTATAGTCAATATAACTGATTCGAATAATAGGATCGTATGGAAAAAAGGGGATCCTGTTACGCGTGTAAAATCTGGAGGGTCTCCCGAGAAAATTACTTCCGGGGCAAATCAGGAGGAATTCTCAAAGGAAGACTCCGTTACAAAATACGGAATACTTTTTACAAACCCTGTAAATTTACGTGTAATACAGGCTGACATATCCAAGAAGATTCCAAATGTATCGTATGTCGGTCTGAAATTCTCAGATACTGCGGCAAAAGCCACATCTTATCTAGAGAAAGCAGATAGACTCAAGCCTGAAGGAAACGCGTCCAAACTTCGCGCAAAACAAGAGGACGAAGAAATTACGAAAAAATTCCTGGAATCCACGAAAACACGAAGGGAACAAGACCTGGAGAATTCTCGCTACACTGGACAAATTCTAGAAACGAACGAGCAATTACAGGCGTCTGGAATGATGCCTGGTCTTGTGACGAATCGAATTCGTGTAAGAGGCCGCTATAGCGATTTAATTAAACCTGCCGTGAAAGCGCAACTCGAAACTGGCGTCGGTTCAAACGCAAAAATGATTGAGATTATTGATTCTGTCAATAAGAAAATATGGCCCGCAGATAAGGATATCCGGTATTCAGATTCAGGTAGAGCAGATACATTTGTAGTCGGCTTTGATAAGAGTTTTGATGTGAATAAGACAATCGGCCCCTTTATGAAACGCAATCGTGTAACTGGTGTTCAGTTTGTGAGTGCCGCTGTTCCACGTAAGGCCTGATGATTGTTTTAGAAGGCGCAGTTAGAGAGATGAAGAGCGTGCTCTTTTTTACACTTATTTGCCTCCTGGGAATTGTTCTCTGGCTTGAGGCAAAAAAGTATTTCAAAATCGAGGGATTTCAAGATAAGACGCCGGCAGGGGCGAGCCCGAGTATAAATGTTCCGAAAGTGAAGCCTGACCCGAGCCGTCTGTATCCTGGCTCACCGGATCCGTATACGCCGCCGAGCACAACCCTATTAGCACCCCCTCCCGGGCAAACAGCCTCTGTGAATTCGTATGTCTACGAGGACCCGGCGATGAAATCGGCGAAACTCCAGCGTCTTCGCAACGTATCCGCCACTCTGAATGGATTTCTTGCGAACGAATCGGATGGTCTGAGTCAACTGGGTGACCCGTCTGTGACACTCCCTCTCGGCACTGCTCGCGCAGACGCACAGCGTCTCAAGGATGAACTTGATGTGCTGATCCGCAATCCGGGTCTCAAGAGTTCTCTGACAGAGAAGGATCTGGATCAGATTGAGGCGAATCTGGGCTATCTCCAAAGGAAGTGGAGAATGTCTGCGAACCTTTTGAGTGAGGTAGAAGGATTCCAGAGTGGATCCGCAACGCTAGATTCCATTTTCGGCGGAACCTTTTCGGGTTCTAGCGATCCCTTCTTTGCGAGTATTATGGCTTCAGGTTCTGCTTCTGGCACTAGCACTAATCTTGATGAAATTCCCTATAAGACTGAAGAGGCGTCGGATACTATGAATGAATCTTCCAGCGGCTCCATGGCTGCTCCCAGCGGCTCCATGGCTGCTTCCAGCAGCCAAGCGACATCTAGTGGCAGGGAACCTATAAGCCTGAACGATTTGAATGAACTCCAAACAAAGATTGCCGCCGAAATTACTCGCCTGAGAGCGTCTGGATCTCAGGACCCTACAACCCTACAACGTATTGCAATTCTTGAAAAAACCCAAAAAGATATGAATTTAATCCAAAAACAGATCGCAGAAGGGACTCTAAAGGACACTGATATTCCGCTGACTAAAGACGATATCGCCATGTTTTTACCAGCCCTTTCAAATCCGAATTCTTATATTCCTGATCTTATTCGATCAACTGGTGCGCCCTCCGGTCTCAACAACCTGTTCCCCTACTACAAACAGGGCGATGTGGCTGGCGCCGATATGGCAAAAGACATGTTTACGTCCCTTTATAAAGATGTGATAGATAACACATCTCTAGATGTGGGTATCAATGTGCGGTACATTGGAAAGGGAGAGCGCAAGATTGCCGAGGACCTGACAAAGGCCTATGCGATCGCGAACCTGCCGTCCAATGCGAACGTGCGCATGTATGGTCCCGGTGATGAAGTACCTGCGAATACGAATTCTTACGGAGGGATGTTCACCTCGGCTATAAAGGCGCTGGGGAAGAAACTGGGCGGAGTCGGCACAGATGAGGCGGTAAGTTCCGCGACGAACACCGGTGAAGAGATGCCGAAAGTTCCTGGCGCACCGAGCCATTTGAACTGGAAGGACCGCGCCACAGAGATTTGTAGCCAGATTGAGAAGCGCGAGATGAATCCGCAGGATTTTGGATGTCTGAAGACGTATGATGGGCTGAGCGAGAATTTCTCGTACCGCGGCTATGCGAAGATGGTCTGTGCACGCATTGCCACGCACTACGATCCTAGCATTCCTACGTTGGTGGGATGCCCGCCGCCCACATGGCCTGGTTGGAAGGCATAGGGGGAACCATTTTCAGGGAGTGCTTATTTAAGCACTCCCGAATGAATGTTTAGAGCGATAATTTACGATACACCAATATCATAGCCCCATGCGGGGCTATGTATGGGGTGATCTTAAATTAAGCACTAAACGTTTCCGTAATATTACTAGATAGAACGCCACGATGCGTAACCTTCTAAAAGGGAATGCATGGATGGGGACATTTTTAGTAGGTGTCGTCGCCGGCGCCCTTCTGATGCTCTACGTCCGCCCGTATATTTCCGAAGGGTTCCAGGATGAGGAGAAGGTGCCGTCCAAGTGCACGATTTGTGGTACTCTCTCATGCCCCCAGACGCCCGATATGAGCAAATATGTTCTGAAGAGCAGTATTCCACCGCCGAGACAATGTCCGGATATGAGTCAGTACATGCTGAAGACAGAGTGCCCGCCGACACCGGACCTGTCGCAGTATGTGCTGAAGAGTAGTATCCCGAAACAGGAGCCAGTGATTATTGATAACTCTGCGTGCAAAAAGGAGTGTGGTGAGTGCCCTGCGTGCCCGCGCCCTCGTTGCCCTGAGATCAAGTGCCCGCCGCCGACTATATGCCCGGCTTGCCCTGAGGCCAAGTGCGCGCCGTGCCCGGAGCCGAAGATTAAGTGTAAAGCGGAGGAGACTGCGGCGTCGTCCAATGTGCGGCCGTATCTGGCGCCGCTGAACTTTGGGGTTTTCGGTGGGAACTAGGCGCTGTGCGCCTAGAGACCGCCTTGTTCTCCGAGCCTGTGAGGAGAACTCGGGGGCAATTGAACCCTTTAGGGTGAGATTGCTCCCCATGGAGGAGCCGATAGGCGACGATATCGGTGGGAACTAGGCGCTGTGCGCCTAGAGACCGCCTTGCGCACTTCGCAGACTCAGTGCGCTCTGCGGAAATTAAATATCCTTTCGCGCCAAACGCCACTGCTTAAGATACTCATACATAACGATAGACGCCGCAATGCTTACATTGAGGCTTCTAACGAGACCATACTGGGAAATTGTAATTCGCGGGGCGCGCGACAAAGCCCCCGCGAATTCATCGGGAATTCCGTGACTCTCGGACCCCATGACGAAACAGACCGGCTTCCCCCGCCTCTGGAGTGGCTTGAAATTCATCTCCTCAATCGGCGTGCCGCCCTGCTCGATAAGAATGGGCTGAATTCCCCGCTCTTCAAAGAAGGTCGCGGGGTCTGTGCCGAGTGACCGAATCTTATGGACCTTGATATAATTCTTGGAACCAACCTCAGGCCGAGCGTCATACTTGCGCTGTCCCACAACCCAAACATCGGAGCAGCCGAGAACGGCGGCTGTTCGGATGCTCATCGCAATATTCATATTCCCATCCAGATTCAAAAGCATGAGATGGACGGGAAGCGCCAGAGCGGACGCGATTTCGCGGAGCCGCTCTGGGGGCTTGTCCTGGAGGACGCTGTGAACATTATATTTGATAGCCGTCATGCGACCATTGTTCTGCTCGGACGCGAGAGGCTCTTCGGGCACGGAAGGAGTTGACATTCTTTAAAGGGGTAGAGTGCCGATTTCTCGCACGCAGGTGACGTTCAATTTTCACCGCGCACCTTTCGCGTAAAAAAGCGTTTGAACCAGGACCTCTTATTCCTTTTACTCTGCGCACGCACCGGTGAAGCAGCACGCACCTCGGGAGCCCCCTTTGAAGGGCGCAAATTCCCCGCCTCGCGAATCGCCACATTCCGCAGGGCCGGCGGCAGAGGCCGTAGCCTCGGGGCGGACTCGCGCCTCCGTGTCCCTACATAGGAACTAATTTCGCGAATTACATTCTGGGGTAATTCATATACCTTTGCCATCGTCCTCTCTGCCGTTCGGGCCCTGATGTTCGGCGCATATGTATTCGCCCATGGGTCCGGCATATCCGCCTCTAGACGATAGTCACGCCCCCTCTGGCTGAAAATGGCTCCATCATCTAGGGAAATAATTTCATCTAGAATTCGCCCCGAGTCGAAACGGAGAATTGCCTGTAGCGCGTGGAAGAATTCCGCCAGGTGTTCACGAATTCGTTCCGAATTTCCAGAATTCCGGAATTGGAATTTCAAAAAAATCTGGATACGGAATGCGGTACGCGCATCTTCAGCCCAAATACGCCGACGCTTGTCTATCACAACGCTGTAGTCATCCGTTTCAAGAATATCACCAAGTTCCGCTTCACGCAGATCAATGGTATTAAAATATGCTAGGCCTTCGTCCTGGACAACATTCAGAGCGGATGTCAGAGTGCGCACAGGAATATTTGGGGCCGCCTTTCTGCCATGTATTGTGATCGAGAACGGGAATTCCAAGGTGGCGCGCTGCGCCATTCTAATCTATGGTTGAATTAAATGGACACCCGCTTTTGGGGGCCGTCTGCGTGGCGTCTTTTACACTTAATAGCGGCCGCGGAGCGGGGTTCAAAAGCAGATTTACGAGCCTTTTTCGAAAGCCTACCTTACGTTCTACCCTGTAAATACTGCCGTTTCAGTCTCACGGGTTACATGGATGTAGTGCCTTTAGAATTCCCCTTGGACCGGTGGCTCTGGCGAATTCACAATAAAGTGAATGGGAAATTGCGCTCCCAGAATCTCCACGTGGAGCCAGATCCGCCCTTCTCCAAAGTGCGAGCGATATACAAGGAGCGGCTAGAAGCCGGCTGCACAAAGACGGAATTTGACGGCTGGGATTTCCTTTTTTCGGTCGTGGAGAATCACCCGTATTCACGGAGCGCTCTGAGTGGCGCACCGATGCCCGATGCGCCAGCAGAGCCACCTGCCACGTGTAAGGAGCGGAATAAATGGAATATGTGTACACCCGAGGAGCGTTTCCAGCATTATAAGGTATTCTGGGAAACGCTGCCGAAAGTGTTGCCGTTTGACGAATGGGAGAACGCATGGCGGTCTTGCGGTTCCGCGGGAGTACTAGGTACTGGGGCCTGGTCCGACCGCCCTACAGCGCTCAAAACGCTCTGGGGCATTCGGTGTAATATGGAAAAATCGCTGGAACTCATGAATAAAACAACCTATTCGTCGCTCTGTAAGACGCTCCGGGCCCATAGAAGTGGGTGCTCTTCCGCGAAGCGAGGGAAGACCTGCCGCCGCAGGCGACCCGCGACCTAAACCAAAATAGTCCTCTCCAAACAGAGCAGCCCGCTCATGCCACCCCGCATACACCAGACCACCCTGGACGTCTTCCAGCCAGGGCTGGTCCGCGGCGCCGAGCGCCTTCCCTATGACCCCTCAAAGCGATATTTCTATGTAGAGCACCCGACGGAAGGCTGGCGCGTCTATCTGCGCGCCGCCTGTTTTATTCACGAACTGAATCGCCCTTTCGAGCCGAGCCGATTTCTGGTCGTGAAGCGCACCGGTGGCGAGTCCGACAAGGCGACATGGGAGCCCCCGAAAGGGCAGATGGAGGGGCGGGACGAGGACGCATCCAAATCAATCTTTGAACTCCTGCGTGCAAATGTTCGGCGCGAAGTCTATGAAGAGGCGAAAATCGGATTTCTACGGGAAATCCAGCACACCGGCCTCGTCCTCCAGAGCGTGGAGCCTGATTTTCCGCCGAACACCTATTTTCAGTATCACATCTTTTCGGCCTACGCGCATCCGGAGCAAATTCGCAAAGCGTTTGCGGAATTCCAGTGGATTTACGAGCACCCGAAGGCTTTTCGAC
>JACCDX010025924.1_pt1 | contig 19395 bp, 23 predicted proteins | sample 7449681 | NCBI WGS metagenome assembly JACCDX01 (sample SAMN15323450, study PRJNA562643) | freshwater metagenome | isolation source: river surface water | place: USA:Blue River Watershed | collected 2017-08-18
CTCACTTCTCAGGTGGAAATAATGTTTCTTTCTGGAGTGGATACATAGCTCAAGTGAAAATTTACACTAGTGAACAAACATCTAGTCAAATACTTAATCACTTTAATCTTACAAAATCTAAATACGGTTTATAATTTCTTATAAACCCTAAACTTTTTAATCACAAAATAATATAAATATTAATCAGGTCAAAAGACTTGAATATAAAAAAATAAAAAGCAATTATGGCAGAATTAGATGACTTATTTAATGGCGGTTTAGACAGTAAAATGGACTTCCTTAACGAAGCGAAAGCAACAAACAACAACGATGGTATTTATCGTGTTGACCTTGCTAAATGTAAGGACAAAAAAAGAGGATGGAGATCTGTAGTAAGATTTCTTCCTAACTTAACCCAAGAGGGTAAAGTTGGTCAATCAGCAATTGAGAAAATCACTCACTATGTTGATATCAAAAATCAAAAAGAATTAAGTGGATGGTTTGACTCTCCAAAGAACTTCAACGAGAAGTGTCCTTTGACAGATTTGTACTATACAATGCAAAATTCTAAAAACGCAATCTTAATCGAAAAATCTAAAATGTTGAAGTATTCTAAAAAATACTACTCTTACGTTTTAGTAATCGAAGATGAGCAACAACCTGAATTAGTAGGTAAAATTATGATTTTCCAATATGGAAAAACTATTAAAGATAAAATTCAAGCTGAGAAAAATGGCGAAATCTCTGGAGTTTCTTGTAATATCTTTGACTTAGCTGCTGGTAAAGATTTCGTACTTGTAGTTAAAGAAATCCAAACTGGTGATGAGACTTACCCTGATTACAAAATGAGTATGTTTAAGCCAGAAACTTCTTCACTTCCAATTTACTTCAAAGAGAAACAAGCATTCAAAAATGCTCCACTTATCGATGGTAAAATTGATCCAAACGCTCAAGGTAAAATCAAAGATTTCTTACTTGACCGTGAACATCACTTAGAAGAATTTTCAGCTAAAGCATTAACTGAAGAACAACAATCAAAAATCACAGAAATTGCAAATTTCATGACTGGTAAAGCTTCTTCTTCATTTAACGCAGCTAAAGCTGAATCAAAACCTTCTTCTGATGATTTTGATTTTGATGACAACTTCGCAAGTACATCATCATCTACTACATCAGCAACTGAAGAAGAAGATGATTTCTTCGCTGACCTTTAATATTAAATTATATTACAAAAAAATCCTACTCAATGTGGGATTTTTTTGTTTTAAATCAAAACAAATAACTTTATTACTATATAAGATATAAGAAAAATAATATTAATCGAAATGAGTTTAGCAAATAGAAGTTTCAGAAATAATAAAACAGGTGAAATTGTTAAAGTAATTGATTCGTTTGAAAACATTGCAATTTTAGAAAACAAACAAAAGGTTGATGTAAGAGCATTAACTGATATAAATTACTACACAGAACAAATCGACCCGACTATGTTTTTTAATAATCAAGGCTCATATAACATATTAGCTGATAAAATAAAAAATATTCCTCAAAGTGTATTAAGTAACTTTAATGATGAGAATATCTCTGATGAGAATATCTCTGATAAATTTGGAAGTGATATTAATATTACACCACAAATGAATGAAAGTGCAATAATTATGTCTACTGAAGAAGATGAAAAAGCTGAGTTAGCTAGAAAATACGGAGCAACACTAGATACAAATTCAGAAGTTTCAAGACAAAACGAAGCATTTGCAAGAATATTAGGCGAAGACGCTGAAGATGAGTTACCAGTAGTACCACAAGTCACACAACAACAATATGTAGAACAACCACAAGTTGTTAGAGTAGAAGCTGAAAGACCAGTTGTTAATGCGGAAAGACCAGTTGTTAATGAATATCAAGCTCAAACTGTAGAAGATCCTATAATAACGATGTTTAGAAAGACTAAAAGAAATGTTGAACTAAACATTGGTATAGATATTTCTGAAAAAATTCCAAGATTGGATTTTATTGAAATGATGGAAGACTCTTATGAGATTTCAATGATTGATTTTTTAGCTGATGAGTTTACCAATAAAATACTTCAAGATCCTTCAATTATTAGAAATAAAATTAAGGACAAAATCAATGAGTTAGTTTATGGTGATAAGATTAAAGAACCGGTAAATCCACAAATTACAGATTCTGTTACTCAACTACACAATGAAAAGGTTGAAGAGGTTGAATCTGAAGTTAAGAAAACTGAAAAACCAAAGACTACTAGAAAACCTAGATCAAAAAAAGAATCAACTGAAAAATGATAGATGAAAACTTTATACAAGCAGCAGTAACAATTAGAAGAAATTACCTTAAAGTAACAAACACATTAGGAGTTTATCAAAAAAAGGCTAAAGAGTCTGTTGATGGTTTAGATGATATCATAGAAAAGTTAGAAAAGCTTAAAGAAAAAGCTAAGTCAAATAAAGAAATGACTACTGATATGGCTATGGAAGATATCCAAAAAATAATAAAAGATTTTGAGGAAGAAACAACAAGACTTACCAGTGTTATTGATCCACTGAATGAACAATTGGAAAAGTTAGCAATTGAAGAAGAAGAATTGTGGAGATCTATAAAACTAAAACATAGTGATTTATCCGAAACAGACATTGTTGACTATGTAAAAAGAAGACTAATAAAAGAAAACCTTTCTTAAGAGAAAGGTTTATTTTTTTATATATACATTAAATTCTTGTTGGTTACAGATGGCTAAAGTTACTAAATATTTAAAGGTTGATAAAAATATTTTATTAGAATATATCTATGATGATTCTAACAACATCTCAGAAGCTTATGATGTTTTAATCAATACAAGAAATCAACAAAACTCTTATATTGCAACTGATTCTAGTTCAACTGGAAATACAATCGGAAATCAATTATTTAAACTTGATGCTGTATCAAATAGATATGGTAAAATTGATACTTCTTATTATTCGTTTCTTCAAGTTAAGAACTACGGTATATCAGCTCCTACTATTCACGATACTCTAAGAGTTCACTTACCAGTGAATTGGACATTCGGAGAATATCTTGGTTTTTATATCAGAGTATTTTCATACGATACCGAGAATCAAAGAACTTATGACTTAAGTAACTTTTATTTTGATATGACTGATATAAGTCAGCAGTATCTAATGAATTTTACTTCACCACCATTATTGTTCCAAGAAAAATTATGGGGTAAAAATATTACAGTTGAGATTCCATCTCTTAATTCTGTTTCTAATCAACGTGTTGATAATAGACCTAAAGAAAATAGTTTAAATGCTATATTAACAGATGGTAATGGATTTAACTTAAATACTCCAATATTTATTGACTTTCATTTTATTCAGTCAGCTCAAACAATTAATGGAGTAACGACTTATTTATTAAGTCCGAAAGTTGCAACATCTTTACCACAAACACCAGAATATGAATCTTTAGGATTGATGATACAAAGAAGTCCTAATGGTGATTTCTTTGAGATATTTGGAACTTACAATGATACAATCTCTGGATTTAAACAATTCATTGATGATTCATTTTTCTTAGGTAATAGATTTTATGTTCAATATAATATTACAATGTATGAGCAAAATATTCGTGGTAAAACTTTAACAACTATTGTTACAGATACTTTTAATGAACCAATTGAATACAGACCAATAATAAAATACTCAACTACTACAGCTATTATTGATGTTGAAATGAGATTAATTGATGCTGTTGATGATTCTTATATCATCAGAAGAGCTTCTTATGGTATGTTACAAGATGAAGTAGCTAAATACGCTCTTAAACTTATTAAAATTAACTTAGACAAAGCAAGTAAACCTAAGATATACAATATTAAAAACGCAATAGATCCATCACTTGTTGGTTTATCAAACTCTATGGGTTCATTAAAATTAAAACAGAGACCACCAATGCCTGCTCAACAAATATCACCGAGTAGTGCTGGTAGTATTTTAGGTAATTCTACAAACATCTCTGAAGTTTCTCAAACACTAAATCAACTTTCGACCTCACCAATAAATACTGGTGGATTAGTTTCTAACGCACCAAGTAATGTTTCGTCACCATCAGGTACAAATACTACAACTCCTACACCAGGTGGTGTAGTGATTGAGACTATACAAGTTCCGTTCCCGGTTTTAGTTGATAGATATGAAATCATTGCTAAATCTGAAAATGCTTTATTTAACTCTAAGACTTTCTTTGGTATGGGTAAAATTCAAATATTATTATATCCATTTGATAATGTGGTTAGATTCTCTATTGCATCCGGACTATCAACATCACCAACTTATTTTGACTTAAGTAGATTTGATCAAATAAGATTGACATTTAAGAATGACAAAACTGAGGTATCTTTCCCTCTTTATATAGAGGCAGGTGTTGTAGACTTAAAAGGTGGACAATGTGTATTTAAGGTAACTCAAAATAAATTCCAAGATATTAAGAAGATATATGACTCTGGTGTTAATATATTCTATATCACAGGAACAAGTAAGTCAAGTACTTCAGTAATTTACACTGGTTTATTTAAGATATTTGATAACAAAGTAAATGTTTCTGAATTAAACAAACAAGCGGCTTCTGAAAATAAAAAGATTCCACAAGATACATTATCTAAACAAATTATTTTAGATGATACAGTAAGTAGTCAAACTACAACTGTTAAACCACCAATTAGTAAAGAAACAAGTCCAATCAAGAAACCAACTGGTCTTAAAGATTTAGGTGATAAATTAAAAAATAAATTTAACAAGTAATGAGGTTAAATAGTCAAGCCAGTCAGTTTGTATTTAATCTTCCTGCTGATTTTTTACCAACTGAGATTTTAGAAACTTATACACCGATTCTTGAAAAAAATTGGATTCAGTATGAGAATATAATTGACTATATTAATTCTACAATAAAGTCAGTAAATTTCCCAGGATTGAATTTTGATATGCCTAAACAGATTATGATGAGAGGTAAAGAAAGACAATTCAAACCATCAAGAAATAATCAAGACATCATCACAACAAGAGATTTGACTATTACTTTTAGATCTGTAGACTCAGATTTAAATTATTGGTTATTGTTTGATATTATAAATAAACACTACTTAGACACTGAAAATCAATTCGTACATCCATTTACAATAACTTGTGTTGATATTCATAGAGATGCTATTTATGTAATAAGATTCTATGAGATTATATTAAAAGCTATGTCAGAACAAGACTTTAACTATAGTATGCAAAAAACAGCAGCTCAAGACTTTACAGTGACTTTTCACTTCAACTTTTATGACATTCAGTTTCTTCTTAATAAAAGAAAAGTTCTTGATGTTAGTGAAGTACCTAGTATTACCCAGATACTACCACCACCAAGTAGACCACCAGGATTTGTTTAATTTTCTGGTTTATAGTTTCTATTTATAAAGACCTCGTTACAACCTATCTCACTATCAAATTCAAATCCTTTAGAGATTAGAAAATTTCTGCAATTTTCATCTTTGACTAAGTCGTGTTTTGCCATCTCAATAAGAACAATATAGACAGGTATATCCCAGTTAAAAGTTTTTAAAACTTCTAACTCTCCTCCTTCAACATCAATTGAAAATAAATCAACTCTTTTGATATCTAAATTCTCTAATACTTTACTTATTGGTTTTGACTTAACAGTATAAGATGGTTGTTGATCAAGATTCCATCCTAATCTATGTTTATCATCCATAGATTTTAGGACACCACCCAGTGCACCATCTCCTAAAAATTCTACTTCACCATCAACTTCTGAAATAGCATAATTAAAATTATGACAATTTGGTCTATTATTTACTAATTGATGATATTGTGTAGTAGGTTCTATTAATACTCCTTTCCAATTAAGACTATTCTCAAAGAAAAGAGAATTTGAATAGATTACACCATCCATTGCACCTAATTCGATGAAAAATCCATCTCTATAATTTAGATATTTCTCGTGTAAATACCTATCTTCTGATTGTTGACTAAAATACATTTTGTTTGATTTATTTTTTATTTTTAATATTTTCTAAAATTAATTTTGCTCTATTCTCATAAGTATGATTTTCATAAATATATGAATAAACATTTTTAGCTATTTGTTCTCTTTCTTCTTCGTTTTCTAGATAGTATTTTATCTTTTCACCTAAATCTTCTTCTGAATAATAAAACATCTTTTCTACATCTTTATTATAATCTAAAAACTTATGAAAATGTTCATTATAATTTGTTAACATAAAAGACCCAGTTGATAGAATCTCAAAATACTTAGCATTGATATCATAAGACATTGAAAGATTAAAACATATCTTTGATGCTTGCATTTCTTTTATATAATTAGGACCAAAAGCATTTAGGTGTTCAATTCCAAACTTTTGACATAATCTTTGTCTCTCAGGTATCATACCACCAATAAATACCACATCGCGAATTTTCTCATCTGTATATTTTATCATATGATGTTTTTTAGATGCTCCATAAGGCATCCAAAAAGAATTTTCAAGTTGATATTTATCTAAATCTTGTGGGTTATTAAAAGCCACAAAGTTGATATTATCATTTTCTATCCAAGGTAAAAAATTTATTAAGTGTGTATCTATCGCCCAAAATAACTTTGGAGTCTTTACTGATTTCCAATCCCACCATTTCCATCCACTATGATATGGATAGTTCTCTGTAATAATTACTAAATCATAATTATTAGCAACTAATGGAATTTCTAACTCTGATAACTCACCATTTGGTCCATAAACATCACATTCATGTCCTAGGTCTCTAAAAGCGTAACAAAGTTCATAACCTTCTTTCCAGTCTGAATTGTCTGATTTTAATAAGATGTCTGCTATAAGTATTTTCATGAAGTATTAATATTTTTCTGTATGTTTATTCACAATATCACAAATGAATTTAATTTCAGACTCAGTTAAATCTTGATTATTTGGAACATATAATCCATAGTGGTGAACTGAATCAGCAAAGTCAAATTTTGTCTCACCGTAAATTTTTACCCAATAAGGTTGTAATCCTATAGAACCACAAACAAGTGGTCTACACTCTACACCAGAAGACATTAGTTCATTAGCTAAACTTTCTATGTTAGGTGTTATAATTGGATAAGCAAAATTTGAGTAATAACAATTATCAAAGTCTTTAATCTTCCAGTAATTATTTTTTATTAAACTTTGATATATTTTGTAATTTTCATTACGTCTTTTAGAAAATTCATCTATTTTATCTAACTGTGATAAACCAATAAAGGCTTGTAAATCAGTAGATCTAAGATTGAATCCTGGATAATAAAAAGTATAAAAAGCTCTAAAATCAGAAATGTTGTTTTCTTTTCTTATTTTCTGTTGGTACTCAGGATCAAAATCTCTATCCCAACCATGAGACCTAATTGATAATAAAAGTTTGTATATCTCTTCATCATTTGTTGATACCATTCCACCCTCAATTGTAGACATATGATGTCCATAATAAAATGAGAATGAACTCATAAGACCAAAGTTTCCGGTTTTAACACCATCATATTCTGAACCTATAGATTCACAAGAATCTTCAATTAAAATAACATCATATTTTTTACACAACTCAACAATCTCTTTCATTTTATTTGGAAAAGCTAAAACATGAACAATCATAAGAGCAGATGGATTATGAGTTATAAATAGTTGCTCAAGATGTTCTATATCAACACCAAGTGTTTCTTTGTCTGATTCACAAAGTATTGGTTCAAGACCAAGATGTATCGATGGAGTAACAGTAGTTGTCCAGGAAACTGCCGGTAAAATTATCTTTTTATTCTTAAGTCTACCTGATACCATTAACGAATAAACCATAGCTAGGTTTGCAGATGATCCAGAATTCAAATAAACTGAATACTTACAACCTAACCACTCAGACCATTTTTTCTCAAACTCAACAGTTAAATCACCTTTAGTTAATCTTGGATTAGTTTTTATCCAATCGGTAAGTTTTTCAAGATCGTTGGTATCAATTGTGTCGTTAACTAATTTAATTTTATTCATTTTTTAATATTTTATTTAATTCGTTTAGAGTATCATTCATTAAATCATCATAGATATTTTCAGTTTCTAACCAAAAAGTATTACTTTGATGATTTGAGTTACTATCAACATTTTCTTTTATATAATCAGTCATATTTAATCCGTAGTAGTCAAATAATTGGTCAATAAAATTTCTAATATTAGTAACTTTACCAGAACCAACTAAGATGTCACTATTACAACTCAATGATCTTCTAACAAGATAAGATGGATGTATAATATCACGATTGATATTTATATTACCAACTTGATTGATAGTTTTGTTAATTAGTGAATCATAAAATTTATAAAATAAAAATCCACTTTTTCTGTGTGTAGAGTTAAAGTTAAAAGGGTGAATAATTTTCACATTATCCCATTCTGATTTTTCTCTTTTCTCTTTAATCAATTCCCAAAGAACTTCTTTAGATTTAACATAAGGAGAATATCTATAATTTATAGGTGTTTCTATATTTATTGAACCATTACAATTATTCCATAATTCAGCTGTTCCGTATAAAAAGATTCTTTTACTTTTGTCTTTTAATAAATCAACTATCTTAGCTGTATATGAAACATTAACATCTAAAAAATCATTTTCTGTTAAAGAGTTATCAAATGTTCTTTGTTCAGCAAATGTTATAAAAACATCATCATAAACATCTAATAATTTTTCATTTATATTTCTTGAAGAAATACGTTGATAGTCAGATGGAAAATAAACAGATAACTGAGATGTATCACCAATAATTAAATTCATAAACTATTCAATATTTTATTCCATTCATCATAAACCTTTACTCTTTTCAATTCATTGAAACTTGACATTTTTTCACTTACCTCAGATAAATTAGTTGTTTCTAATTTTTGTAATAAGTCTTCTACTGAATCAAAATATACTATGTGTGGCATAGAATCTTGATTGTAAAAGTCAGAATAGTCTATCCATCTATCCATTATCTCTAGATTATTATAAGCATTTGGATCATTACTTCTATCACATTCAATTATTGAACCAGGAGATAATTGGAAAATTCTATTCCAAGTAAGTTCAGATAAAACAACTTGTCCAAATGATTGATAAAGCTCCATCATGTATTTTTTAGATGGGAAAAATAAAGGAATATTTGCAGTGTAATGCTCAAATATTGACATAGTTGAACACGTATAAGGTATAACTATAATACCCTTGAATGTAGAAAGATCATCCCATTTATATCTTCCTAAAGTATCTTTATTTACAATTTTATTTGGATCTAAATTAGCAGGTAATCTACTAGAATATAAGAACTGATCTTTGATAGGATTCCATTTAGTATTTGTATATTCACAAATATTAGGAATAAACTTACATTCTCTTCCAACAAAAAACTCAAAATACTTTTTGTCATACTCTGAATTAGCAACAGGAATAATAAGACCTTGGTCTATGCCATTTCTTAGATATTCGTTAAAGTCTTCCCATTTTTGTTTATTATTATGAAATGGAACTTCATATCTTATTGGAACATGTAATATGATTGGTTTTTTAAATTTCTCATAAAGTTTTGCAAAAGTTAAAGGATAAGTACAAATAAAAGCATCAAATTCTGATAACTCGTCTTTATATCTTTCATAGAAGTCATCAGCCATTTTATCGTCTAAATTCCACCAAGTTTGTTGATTGATAACATCTACTTTAGATGGTTCTCTATCGAAAACAAAATTATGACCAGAAATTGACCAACTTACAACTTCGTGTCCTAATTCAGTAAATATATTTTTTAAGTCAGCAATAACTGAAATATGACAATCTAAATTAAATAATTTCATAATAATTTTTATTTTTTAATTAAATATTAACACAATCAATTTTATCAAAATTGTGAATACCCATAATCAAAGCTAAATAACTTACATTTGAGAAACAATATAAAAAGTATTTAGACTTAGAAAGTAGATAAACATCTTTCATTAATTCTTGATTAAGTTCTTTTCTATTTGATAAATCAAAGTGAATTGGTCTACCATCTTTACTAATTTTCTTTTCAGTATAAACAATTTTATAGTTACTAAAATTGTTATTTATAAAATCAATATACTTTATATCATCTGTACTAATAAATATCTTTTCAATATCATTTTCAGATGTCATCTTCTCTATATGTTTTTTAACATTTTCTAAATTTATCTCTCCAACCTCAGAACTTTTATCTGTTCCTCTTAAATGAATCGATAAAGTCTTTGAGTCAATATAATCATTTAATAAACCTTCATACAATGAAGTATTTTTTAATGAGAAAAATTTATTATAAATTTCATTCTTTTCGATAATAAACTCTTTATTACAAATCATATGAGCATTTGACTTAACATCATAAGTACCGGCAAAAATTTCACTCATAAATTCAGATTCTATATTTGTTGTGTACTCACTTACATCAAAGTTAATTGATGGTGCATCAAACAAATCATTAATCTCATCAACCTGAACTAAAAAGTCTAAATTTGTATATTTTTTGTAGTGGTATTCGCATATATTTAAGGCATTATTAAATATTGCGCCAAAACCAGCAGAAGATGGTCTCATTGTTGGGTATTCAGAACGAAAGAAACTTTTCATATCATTTTTTCAATTATTTTCCAGTAATCTGGATGTCTATTTTCATTTTCATCAAAAACATCACCTACAAACTCATAGTCTATTCTTTTTGTTGGAAAATTGTGTATAGCATTTCCGTAGTTTATATTAAACTCAGAATGTTCATATGAGTTATTTCTGACTACTGAGTATATTATCTGACCCAAGAAGTCTTGATCTTCTGCATGAAAAACACCTTTTCTAGGATAGTTTTCCCAGAACTTCATTAACTCTCCAATATTATTCAATATTGATTTTCTAGCTCCCCATAAACCAGATAAAATAGGAACTTGGTGATAAGGATGGTCTCTCATAATATGAAAATCTTTATCAGATTCTAACCACTCATTTACCGCTTTAGATTCTCTTTCTGACAACCGTGAATCACAATCTCTAGAAAGAACTACATCTACATCAGTATCAGACAGTGCTAAAAATCTCCAGAAAAGACCACTGTGATTGAATCTAGAACTTATATTGTTGTAATTATAAAGACTAGGTTCCATTAAAATAACTTCAACATTATCACCTTTGATGGTATCAATTAATTCTTTTTTTGAATTTTTATCGATGTAGAATCTACATATCCAACCTGGATAAAATTGTTGAGCTAACTCAATATTTCTCAAAGCTCCTTTCCAATATATTACATCATCACCCCAAAGTGCATAAGTTATTATATTTTTCATAGTAGTATTTAATTAAAAATTTTATATAAGAAAGATTTGATATTTTCTAACTTATTATTATCTGGTATATTATTATCTGTAAACCAAGGTTGATTTAACATCTCTAAATATTTATTATCATCTTTATCTAATTCAATAATATACTCTATCATTTTATTAGTATCATTGAAATCATAAAAATTCACAAATGATTTTTCATTAAACTCTTTATTTATAAGTGGGTTTCCCCAATAAATTGGAATAGAGTTCACAGTCATAGGTTCCATAATCTTTTCAGTTGTGTAACCTGGATGTTGTGGTCTGTAAGCATTATTCTCAAATGCTACAGAAAATTTATACTCAGATTGGAATTTTCTTTTATCAGAAACAGGATATCCAATATTATTCATCCATCGACCACCGGAGTCTACTTTTTTATACTTTGATAATTCTTGAACAAATAAGTTTCTTTCATTACAACTACTATTTGATGCAACGAAATTACAGAACTTTCTATTAACCATAGATTGTTCTATAACCTTAGGTCTTACTAACTCATAATAACCATCATATAAAAGATAATGTGGTAATCTATAATTTCTAATATCATCTAAATAATCAAATGAAAATGAATAGTCACAGTAACCTAAAGGTGGTGCTACATTTTCACCAGTGTAAAAAACTTTCTTACATCGATAATTCTGATGTTGGCTTCCAAAAACTGAAAAAAATAAAACATCAGGATTGTTAGAAATTTCTATATCAAATTCTTCTTTTAATAAATTATAAAAGTAATTATCTACTTTATCAAATCCACCCCAAAAGTCCGAGAAGTCAATTTTTATTTTCTTTTTCATTGTACTAATATTCTTTCTTCAACCGGCATATTTTTTCTCTTATTCCAAGTTAACTCATCTTCTTTCCACTTATTATTATAAGCTTGATCCGCTTGGTCAGCATTTCTTTTTCCAGCCGCATAATGTAAATGCTCAAAGGTTGTAGAATCATTTAGTCTATCATCATAGATTAAATCCATATCTTTAAGAGTAAGATATAATTCACAGTCAGAAAACATATGATTATAAGCTGGATGATAAATAGCTCTGTTTATTTTAAGTAAACAATCATAAGTCATAATTGGAATTGTTATTGCTGGGTGCAACATATTTGATGAATCTGGTGCTTGATAACCATCTCTAACAAATAGGTTTGCTGTTTTACCTTTTAATTTATCAATAAGATAAGTGTCCCAACCTTGAGGAGCTAAAAAGTCATCTGATGCAAAAATAACTATATCGTCATCTTTACACTCACCCATCTTTACACCAAGATTTGATGATAACTGATAAGAAGGATAACAAACTCCAATACGATTTGTATTAAGTGTTATTAAATAATTTGATTTAAGATAGTCTCTTAACTCATCAGCATGTTGTTGCCAGTTTACAGCGACATAAGTTTGTATGTTTTCTGGATTATCTGATCTGTTAATCCACTCTTTGTGCATATTCATAAACTGTTGTGGTCTAAGAGTACACCATAAAATATGTATCATTCGTTATTTTATATTTTTAATATCATGTTCCATCATGATTCTTACTAGTTCCTCAAATTTTACTTTAGGTTCCCATCCTAAGTCATTCTTAGCTTTTGTTGAATCACCTAATAAAATTTCTACCTCGGCTGGTCTATAATATTTTTCATCAACTTGAATGATTGTAACACCATTATCAAGTACACCTTTCTCATTAACACCTTCACCAACCCAATTAATATTCCATCCACATTCTTTACATGCTAATTCAACAAATTCTTTAATAGAATGTGTTTCTCCGGTAGATAAAACGAAGTCATCTGGTTTATCTTGTTGAAGCATCAACCACATTCCTTCTACATAATCTTTTGCATATCCCCAGTCTCTCTTAGAATATAAATTACCTAACTTCAATACTGGGAAATCTAAATCACCATTATCTAAGTATTTTTTAATTTTAGCAAGTGCCATAGTAATCTTACGAGTAACAAAAGTTTCACCTCTTCGTTCACCTTCGTGATTAAATAGTATACCATTACTTATGTGCATACCATATGACTCTCTATAGTTTTTTGTAATCCAAAGACCATAAAGTTTAGCCACACCATATGGACTACGTGGGTGCATAAAAGATGTTTCAGTATATCCAGTTTCTGGCATGTTATAACCCATACCACCATATAATTCAGATGTTGATGCTTGATAAACTTTTGCCTTAGGACAATGGTTTTTCACAGCTTCTAAAATAGCAAGTGTTCCCAATCCATCAACTTGTGCAGTATAATAAGGTATCTCAAATGAAACCTTAACATGAGACTGTGCTGCTAGATTATAAACTTCATCTGGTTGAATTTGTGAAATCAAATTTGAAATTACTAAAGGATCGGTAACATCACCATAGTGTAAATTAATTTTATCAAAGATGTGATCAATTCTGTCTGTGTTAAAAGTAGAAGTTCTTCTAATAACACCATGTACTTCATATCCTTTTTCTATAAGTAATTCTGCTAAGTGAGAACCATCCATTCCGGTTATTCCGGTTATAAGTGCTTTTTTATGCATGTGTTTTAATATTTTTTATAAAATCCATATAAGCCTTTTTTATACCTTCTTTAAGAGAGGTTTTATAAGACCAACCAAGTTCTTTTAGTTTTGATACATCTAAAAGTTTTCGTGGTGTACCATCAGGCATTTCTGTATTAAAGTAAATATCACCATTGAATTCAATAACTTCTTTTACTAAATAAGCTAAATCTTTAATTGTTATATCTTCACCAGTTCCTATATTTACAATTTCAGAATCATTGTAATTATTCATTAAGTAAACACAAGCTTCTGCTAAATCATCAACATAAAGAAACTCTCTCATTGGAGAACCAGTACCCCAAATTTCAACTCTTTCTTTATTCTCAACTTTTGCTTCGTGAAACTTACGAATCATAGCTGGTAAAACATGTGAGTTATTTAAGTCATAATTATCATTAGGACCATAAAGATTTGTTGGCATTACTGAAATAAAGTTTGTACCAAATTGTTGATTATAACTTTGACACATTTTTATACCAGCAATTTTAGCAATTGCATAAGCATCATTTGTAGTTTCTAATAAACCGGTTAGTAAGTACTCTTCTTTTATAGGTTGAGGTGACATTTTTGGATAGATACAAGACGAACCTAAAAACAATAGTTTTTTGACTCCATATTCTTTAGAACAATTAATTACGTTATTTTGTATTACTAAATTCTGATAAATGAAATCTCCTTTGTAATCATTATTTGCTTTTATACCACCAACTTTAGCTGCTGCTAGAAAAACATATTCTGGTTGTTGTTTCTGAAAGAAATTATCAACTTCTGATTGGTCTAATAAATTTAGTTTATTTTTTGGAGCAGTTATAATATTAGTATAACCCAACTCATTTAGTTTTCTAACTATTGCTGAACCAACCATTCCTCGGTGACCGGCTACATAAATTTTAGATTCTTTATTCATTTATTATATCATTTATTTTATCTTGTCTTATATCAGTGACTAATTTCTGCATGAATTTTTCTATTTCATCACCCATATCAGTAATTAAATTTGGTTTAAATGTATATTTTTCACCTGTAGTATTATCAGTTATTTCATTTATTGGTGAGAATGTCATCTCATCATATTGTGTTTTAATAGTGAATCTGTTATTATACTTTTCCATTATTTTCATTATTCTTTCTTCAATGTTAATACCAGCTACCCCAGCCACTCCAGACATACCAACATAGCCACTACTTCCTAAGTTACTCATCTCTTAATATTTTATTTATTTTGTTATCTCTTTTTATTCGTTCTTGTTCTAATTTCCATTCTTTCTCATAGAATATTTTATTAGCAAGCTCAACTATTTGTTCCATCGCAGTGTCTGGGTGTGTCATTCCACCCCATTTACAAGATTTGATATCTTCGTGATCAACTGATGTTAGAACAGCAATTGCTGCGAGTAATAACTTACCTTCAGGTGTATCACTATTGAAATCAGTAATTTTTTTATAATCAATCATCAAACAGTTGTTTTAATTTTTCATCTCTTAGAATCACTAATGAATTTTTATACATATATTCTATTAAATCTTTTGCACTCGTTCCAGTTTGCATTTGATAGTCAGATATATTTTCTCTAGTCAATGGTAGTTCAACACCTTTATAAACTAAGTAAAATTCATTCCAAGATATATCACTATCATTCATCAAACAGTTGTTTTAATTTTTCTTCTCTTCTTTTGGATCTAGTATTAAATCCTATTACATCATATGATAGTGGAACTTTAGAAATTCTCATACAAAAAGGTCTTACTTCATAAAAAATAATATGGTTATAATTTCTTAACTTTTTAATTTGTGAAATCATATCATCAAAATCTATAAAATTTATACTTAAAACAAAAGAGGTTAAAGTATTAATTTTATTATTTTCTAAATAGTAAATAATAAACGTTGGTAAATTAGTAAACCCATCTATAAGATGTAGATGTTCATCTACTAATTTTTGAGATATATCAGAATCACTAATTTTTAAGAAATTATCACAATGTTTCACAAATATTATATAAAAAAAAAGAGAGAAGTTACTCTCTCTCTTTTAATTTTTACTCTTCAGTTTTCTTCTTACGAGTAGCTTTTTTCTTTTTCTCAAGTAAAACTACCATCTTATCTTCTTCAGAATTATAATCTAAGACCATTGATGATCCTTTTTCTGGATTAGATTGTAGAATTTCTTCAGTAAGAACATCCTCAACATGTTTCTGAATCGCTCTCTTTAGAGGACGAGCCCCATAGTCTGGATCAAAGCCTTGAGAAGCGATGTATTCGATGGCTCCATCTGTGATTTCAAGATTGTATTCCATCAATTTAACTCTTTCAATTAAACCATCTAATTCGATTTTAATGATTTTATTGATGTCTTCTTTTTCAAGTGAGTTAAACATAACAACATCATCAACACGGTTTAAGAATTCAGGTGCAAATTTCTTTTTAAGTTCTTTCTCGATAACAGCATTTGCTTCTTCATCCTTTTTACTTTCTTTGTGTTTTGTTGAGAATCCAACACCCGTTCCGAAATCCTTTAATTGACGAGAACCAGTATTAGAAGTCATAATGATAATCGTGTTTTTAAAGTTTACTTTTCTTCCAAGTGAGTCAGTCAATTGACCATCATCTAATACTTGAAGTAATAAGTTAAATACTTCTGGGTGAGCTTTTTCAATCTCATCTAAGAGAACAACTGAATAAGGCTTACGTCTAACTTTTTCAGTTAACTGTCCACCTTCATCGTGTCCAACATATCCTGGAGGAGCTCCAATCAAACGAGATACAGCGAATTTCTCCATGTACTCAGACATATCAATTCTAATTAAAGAATCTTCTGAATCAAAAAGATATTTAGCTAATACCTTTGCTAATTGTGTTTTACCAACACCTGTAGGTCCTAAGAACATAAATGAACCAATTGGTTTGTTTGGATCTTTAAGACCAACTCGACCACGTTGAATTGCTTTAACAATTTTTCTAACAGCCTCATCTTGACCAATAACTTTACCTTGAATACTTTCAGGCATTTTAGCCAATTTGTCATTCTCGTTTTGAGAAATTTTCTGAAGAGGAATACCACACATCATTGAAACTACCTCAGCTACTGCTTCTTCATTAACAATTTGTTTGTGATTTTTTTGTTCTTCTTCCCAGTTTTTTCTAGCTGACTCAAGTTCATTATTTAACTGTCTTTCAACATCACGAAGTTTTGCGGCCTCTTCGTATTTCTGAGAACGAATAACATCATTCTTCTTATCTTTAATCTCAACAATCTTTTTCTCAATATCTGTGATTTCTTTTGGAACATTGATATTAGAGATATGAACACGAGCACCAACCTCATCTAAAGCATCAATTGCTTTATCTGGTAAATGTCGGTCTGTTAGATAACGAGTTGTTAAATCAACACAAGCTTTGATTGCATCTTCTGTATACAATACATTGTGGTGATGTTCGTATCTATCTTTGATGTTGTTAAGAATCTGGATAGATTCTTCTCCAGTAGCTGGTTCAACTTGAACCTTTTGGAATCTTCTTTCGAGAGCACCATCTTTTTCGATGTGTTTACGATATTCATCCAATGTAGTAGCTCCAATGATTTGGATTTCACCACGAGCAAGTGCGGGCTTAAACATATTAGAAGCATCTAATGATCCGGAAGCTCCACCTGCACCAATCATTGTGTGAATCTCATCAATAAAAAGAATAACATCTGGTTCTTTTTCCAACTCACCCATAAGTGCTTTAATTCTTTCCTCAAATTGACCACGGTATTTAGTACCCGCAACCATAGAGGCTAAGTCAAGCATTACAACTCTTTTGTTGAAAAGAAGTCTAGATACTTTTCTTTGTACAATTCTAAGTGCTAAACCTTCAGCGATAGATGATTTACCAACGCCAGGCTCACCAATTAAAATTGGGTTATTCTTTTTTCTACGAGATAGAATTTGAGAAACTCTTTCGATTTCTTTTTCTCTACCTACAATAGGATCTAATCTACCATCTTCAGCCATTTTAGTTAAATCACGGCTATAGGTATCGAGAACCGGTGTCCTAGATTTAGAATCAGATTTTTTTGATGAACCAAATGATCTATCATCATCTTCATCATCTTCAAGAGCCGCTCTTACATCAGGAACAGTCTCTAGGTATTGTTTGTTTTCTTCCATATTGTTATCGATTTTAACTTATATTATTTTTATTAGGGTAAGTTTCATTTAATAGACTATCTAATTTTTCTTCTCTTCTTTCAGATATATTAGCGGGTGTTAAATAATCACAAGAAATATCTATATTTATAGAATCAGTATTTGGATTAAAATCTATTGCTTTTATAAAACATCCTTTAGCATCAAAACTTTTACAAGATATGTCTTTTTTATATTGACTTGCATAACCACTTCTGGTAGAAGAGCTATCAAAAGCACTATCAAACCAATTAGTGAAAAATCCATATGATTCTGGATTTTTTATAGTGTTGAGTGAAATAATCAAATTTGCGTGTGATCCAATACTTAACTGAGTATTAATAAGATCAGCATTAAAATATTCACCTTCTATTCTAACCCAACTATCCATTAAGCCAATTTAAAGTTTTTTAGAAAATCTCTTAAAAAGACATTCTTCTCTCCACCAATAATATCAACCCATTCTTTGTAAGCTTTTTGGTCTTGTTTATTAGTTGAATTTTTTATATTCTCTGATATTGTATAAACATTTGATCCTAATTCAGTTCTTATTAAGTCAGCATATTTACTATCCATCAACCAGTCTGAAAAATCAGGATACTTTTTACGATTGAAGACTCTTTCATCAACAATAAAAACAACTGCTGTTAATTGGTCTCCCAAGTCAGGTTCATTAAAAGTGGTAAAATCAATATTCATTTCATCTAACTTCAAGACATGTTGGTTTAAGGTTCCGAAAGGTAATCCTTCATCGCTTAATTTATGGTTTGTAGTACCACCATTTAAGATGATAAATGTTTTCCATTTAGATGCCCAACTATCATAAATAAGAGGAGCATCAATTGCCATTTTATTCATTGCTTGTGGAAGTTTCACCATTTGACCATACTCAACAACAGCATGTCCAAATTGAATTGCTTGTTGAATTGGTGAAATGTTATAGGGTACCAATCCATACATTCTAAGTTCTAAATTTCTATTCATATATGATATACAAATTGTAAATAATTAAGTTGTTGGTTTAGTATATTTATTTGAAAGATTTCTATTACCGAATTGTTTCATACCGGTAACCTCCATTAATAATCTATCTTTGATAAATTTAGGTAATGTTACTTGATAATCTTCTTCCGGTAATTCAACCTCAGCAATAATCAGATGATGTCCATTATTAAATACATCTACTTCCCATTTAAGATCATCTTCTTTGTAAACAAGTCTTTCTTTGGAAATATATCTAGATTGACCA
>JACCDX011050097.1_pt1 | contig 19395 bp, 3 predicted proteins | sample 7449681 | NCBI WGS metagenome assembly JACCDX01 (sample SAMN15323450, study PRJNA562643) | freshwater metagenome | isolation source: river surface water | place: USA:Blue River Watershed | collected 2017-08-18
TGAATCCGGATCTGACACCTCTGGGTCAAATTATATCACATCATCAAGTTACCTCAACGGAAGTTTAGTAAGAAATTAATAAATGGAAAACACAAGGATTAAAATTAGTTCAATTGTTGAAAGTCAGCTTCCTCTTTTTGTTAGAGATGAGTATCCTTTGGTTTCAGAACTTCTTACTGAATATTATAGATCTCTAGAATTTAATGGATCTGCATATGACTTATTGCAGAATATTGATAACTATGTAAAAGTCAATAACCTAACAAATTTAGTAGAAAGTACCTTACTTACTTTCGATGTAGGATTCACGGATGAATCAATTCAAGTAGAAAGTACCGAAGGATTTCCAAAAACTTATGGATTAATTTACATTGATAATGAAATTATTCTTTATAAATCAAAAACTTCTACATCTTTTGATGAGTGTGTTAGAGGATTTAGTGGAATTACAGAACTTTCAGTTGGGAATACTGAAGATCTTTTGTTTAACGATAGTGATATTGAGGAACATTTTTCTAATTCAAAAGTAACAAATTTAAGTTCTTTATTTTTAAAAGAATTTTTTATTAAAACGAAAAAACAACTACTACCCGGATTTGAAGATAGAGATTTATATTCTGGAGTAAATCAAGAAGTATTTCTTAAACAATCCAAAGATTTTTATACATCAAAAGGAACAGATCGTTCTTTTGAAATTCTTTTTAGAGTTTTATATGGTAAAGATGTAGAAGTGGTTTTGCCAAGAGATTATTTAATTAGACCTTCTGATGCACAATATAGAGTTACTAAAAATATCGTTGTAGATGCATTAGAAGGAAATGTTGAGGATCTTAAAAATAAAACTATATTTCAAAATCAATACAATAATATTCCAAAATCTTTTGGAACAGTAAATAATGTTCAAAAAATTATTAAGTCTGGAAGAGAATATTATATTTTAGAACTAGACTATGATTTCGATAAAGATGTAAATGTTTCTGGATCAATTTTTGGTCAATTAGAAATTCATCCAAAAACAAAAATAATCGATAATGTTCCAATTTTATCTACATCAATAACTGTAGATTCTACAATAGGATTTCCACAATCCGGAGAAATTGTTTTAAATGGATTAAGTGGAGATGTACTTGTAACTTATACTTCAAAAACAGTAAATCAATTTCTAAATTGCTCAGGGATTACTGAATCTTTTGGTACTGGCATAGAAGTAAGATATAATACTTATGCATATGGATATTCTTCTACAAATCAAGAAATAAGATTTAGGATAACAGGTGTTCTTTCAGATGTAAACATTAAACAAGGAAGTTTGTATTATGAAAAAAATGATATTGGTAGAATTATTACATTAGGTTATAACAAGAATTTATTTAAAGATAATAACTGGATTTTTAATAAAACAGTAAAATGTAATGTAAAAAATTTCACTAGTGATGGTGATTTCAAATATACAATAGAGACTTATGATGAAAATGGAATTTATGAAGGTGATAGTGTAGAAATCGATTACGTTGATGCAAGTGGACAAAGGAATACAACAATTATTGATGGATCTAATGTAAAAATTGCAACTGGAAGCCTACCAGAGAAAAAATTTCAAATTACAACTAATGGTTTTAATATTAGTAATATTTTTACTGTCAAAAGAATTCTATCAAAATTTTCAAATAATTTTCTAACTGATGTTTTAAACGTATATAAAGATATTAATAATGAAGATCTCTATGTAACTTCTTGATCTTTGCCTTTTTATGGAACAAATCCCTCACTAAACATAGTAGATTTTAAAATTAATTTAACTGGATTTTTCTCAGGAGAAATTTTAAAAATTCTTCCTGATGGAGAATTTCATGGATTTATTACCGGAGATTCTGTAGTTTATAGTGGAGATGGTGGATTAGGAATTTCAACAGGTGTTTACTTTGTAAAGAAAATAAGTGACACAGAAATTAAATTATCTAGAAGCAGATCTGATATTAATTTTGGAAAATACGTTGGTATTGCAACTACATCAATATCAGCAGAATCAAATGAAATCATAAGTTTATTAAAATTTTCAAAACAAAATAGTATTCCTTCTAATGTAGATTCGCAAAAACTAGTAAGATTACTTAATAATCCAGTAACTGATGGAAAAAGATATGATACACAACCAGGAACAACTGGAATTTTAATTAATGGTGTTGAAATTCTTAATTATAAGTCCGAAGATTTCATATATTATGGTCCTGTTAAAAAAATTGATATCCTATCTGGAGGATCTAATTATGATGTAATAAATCCACCTGAACTTGAAGTTTCTTCTAGTGTTTCTGCGATGGAAGGATATCTTGGTGTAGAGGGATATCTAGAGAGAATTGATGTTATTGATGGAGGATTTGATTATTTAGATTTGCCAATAGTAACTATTAGTGGTGGAAATGGTGAAGGTGCTTCGGTATCCGTAAAAATGATAGACTATGATCATTTTGTTGATTTCAATTCAACAGCATCAAATGGAAATATTAGTTTAATACAAAATATTGTTGGATTTTCCACATACCACAAATTTAGAGATGGAGAATCTGTAGTTTATAAAACTGGTGGAAATTTTCCAGTGGGTGGATTAACAACCGATGCAAAATATTTTGTAAATGTTGTTAATGATAACCAAATTAAGTTGCATAAAAGTTACCAAGATGCTCTTGTTGGAATTAATACAGTAGATTTGGTTTCTTTTGGTGTAGGAAATCATAGATTTGAGTCTGTTGAAAGAAAGAAAAAAGTAAATTCAATAAAAGTATTAAATCCCGGATCAGGATATAAAAATAAAAAAGTATCCATACCATCAATAGGAATTAATACTTCAAATAATACTATTACTTGCACAAACAATCCATATTTGGATGGAGAAACAATTCATTACTATGGTGCGGATGTTAATATTAGTGGATTATCTACAGGAAGTTATATTGTAACAAAAGTAGATGATGATTCATTTAAATTATCCGCTATAGGTATAGGATCTACCTCTAGAGATTTTTATTATCAAACTAAACAGTATGTTGATTTAAAATCAACTGGATCTGGTAATCACATTTTTAACTATGAACCAATAAATGTAATTATTAGTGGAAAAGTAGGAATTTCTACAATATCTAATGTTGATGTTATTGCAAAGTTGCAACCAATTTTTAGAGGAGAAATAAAATCAGTATATATTTCTGACGGTGGAGTTGGATATGGATCATCTGAAATAATTAATTATAACAAACAACCAAGTTATTCTTTAAATGCAGGTTCGGGTGCTCAGTTAACTCCAGTCATTTCAAACGGAAAGATTGTTAGTGTTTCGATAAATCAAAAAGGTAATAATTATAATTCTCCTCCAAATTTAATTATTAGAGGATTTGGAATAGGTGCTCAACTCACTCCTATCATAGAAAATGGTGAAATCGTAGATGTCCGTATTATAAATGGTGGAATAAATTACGAACAGAAAAATACTACAATTGATGTAATAGTTCCAGGATTTGGTTGTGAATTGAAATTCTATCCACAATCTTGGACTATTAATAATTTTTCAAGGTTATTAAATACAAATAAGATAACATTAGATGATGGAGTTGTTTATAGAGGAAAAAATATAAATTATGGACTACAGTATACTCACTTATATGCACCCAGATCGCTAAGAAAGAAAGTATTTACTGAAAATATTGAAGATGGAATAACAAAGTATAAAAGTGATTATAAAAATGATTCAGATGTAAAAAAATATCATTCACCATTACTCGGTTGGGCATATGATGGAAATCCAATTTATGGACCATATGGTTATGATTCTCCTTCAAATAAAGAAGTTAGACAGATTTTAAGTGGATATTCTGATCCAATTGACAATCAAGATAATAGACCTGACAAAAAAACTTTTCCGGCGGGATTTTTTGTAGAGGATTATATTTTTACAAATCAAGGTGATTTGGATGAACATAATGGAAGATTTTGCGTCACTCCCGAATATCCAGAAGGAGTCTACGCATATTTTATGACATTAAATGAAGTTGCCTCAACTTCTGGAGCATTTGTAGATGAAAAAGAGCCTAAATTTCCATATATTATTGGAAATAACTATAAATCTAAACCAATTGACTTCAATTTAAGTTACAGATCAAATCAAGAAACATTTGAGTTTAATGACTCATCTAAAAATTTAATTAGAAATACAAATCCATATAATAGTTTAAGTGATAATTCAAATTATGAGTTTATTTTAAATGCAGATGAAATTAAAGAACAGAATTTAAAAATTGATGCAATTAAAAAGGGAAAAATTGAATCAATCAAAATTATATCTGGTGGTCAAAATTACAAAGTAAATGATAGATTGGTATTTGATAATGAAAATTCTGGAGGTTCTGGAGCTGCTGCTAGAGTAGAATATTTAAAAGGAAAAACTATCACAGGTATATCACAAACATCATCTTTCATAACAGATGTTGAATTTTATCCATCATCTATACCAAATACATTAATAGGATTTTCATCTACTCCACATAATCTAGTTGATAATGACTATATCTCTATTGATTCTCTATCTGATTTTGATCCATCTTTAGAAGGTTCTTTTAATGTTGGCGTAAGGTCTGATAATTTTATTTTGACCCTAGGTGTAGGTGACACGTCTATAACTGGAATATCTACTTATTTTTACATCTCTGGAATATTAGACTTTCCATCTATAAGAGAAAATGATATACTTAGAATTAATTCTGAAGATGTAAAAGTTTTAAACATAGAAAAAGAATCATCTAGAATTAGAGTATTGAGATCTCAAAATTCTACAGTTTCATCTGCACATTCAGCATATTCTATACTTTACGAAAATCCAAGAAAGTTTTTTATTGGACTTGATGCAGATTTAAAAAATAAAACATATAATATTAATAGACAGATATATTTTAATCCATCCGAATCCTTAGGAATTGGATCTTTTGTTGGGTTTGGGCATACTATTAATTTTTCAAATCCAGGAATTGGATTAACTTCGATAGTAATTCCACAGAAATCAATTTATATAAAAAATCATCAATTAGAAACTGGAGATAAATTAGTCTATAATTCAAATAGCGGAATAGGATTATCAGTTTCTACTAATGGAATTGATATACTGCAGTTATCTGATAGTAGCATTGTATATGCAGCAAAAATTTCAAATGATCTTATTGGTATTTCCACTGTTAAGGTTGGATTAGGTACAACAGGCGAATTTGTTGGAATATCACAAACATCTTCAACTTTATTTTTTGTTGGAATAGGAACTGGAATTTATCATAGTTTTTCTACACAATATGATAATGTTTCAAAAGGAAATATTGTCAAGAATCAGGTAACAGTGTCTCTAGCATCTACGCATAGACTTAAAGTTAATGATTCTATTGTAATTAATTCTTTGCCTGGAATTTCAACTACTATTACAATACAATATAATGATCATCATAGAAGATTAATAGTAAATCCTAGATATTTTTCTGAAATAGATACGTTGAATAATTTAATAACTATACCAAATCATGGATATACTACAGGACAAAAGTTAATTCATAATTCAACATCTCCAGCAAATGGATTAATTGATCAAGGAATTTATTATGCAATAGTTTATGACAAAAATAGAATTAGACTTTCTGAATCTTACTATGGTGCAGTTAATAGAAATAAACTATCTGTAAATATTACTTCAACATCTTTTGGTACATTATCACAAGTAAATCCAAAAATAACGATTATTAAGAATCAAAATGTAATATTTGATTTGTCAGATTCTTCATTGTCTCAGGTTTCTTCTGGAGTCGGAAGAGTTCCATCTTTCAATTTTGATTTATTTGTCGATAAGACATTAGAAAATAGATATTTCCCAGTTAATTCTGAAGGAACATCAAAAATAACAAGAAGTGGAATTATTGGAATTACATCCACTGCAAGAGTGGAATTTAAAGTTGATTCAGATTTTCCAAATTCGATTTACTATAACTTAATACCAATAACAGACTTAAGTGTTAAAAATGAAATAATTAATGATGATGAAGTATCGGGATATAATGAAATAGAATTTGTCAGTAGTCAAATATCTGGCAAAAAAATTATTACAGGAATAACATCATATGGGTTCAGTTACCAAAATCAAACACTAGAAAATATAGACTACTCCTCTTTGAATGGAGAATTTGCATATTATACTGATTCTTTAAGTGAATTAGGAGAAATTGAAAGTATAAAAATACTTTCTGAAGGATCTTCGTATCAAAGATTGCCTTCAATTTCTACAGTATCTTCTTTCTTAGGTAGTGGTGCAATTTTACTTCCACAAAGTAACTCTATAGGTAGTATCAGTACTTGTGTAATTTCTGATATTGGATATGATCACTCTGTGGATAAAACTATTAGTCCTTTAGTCAAATTTCCTTCAATATTAAGAGTTGAACCATTATCTACTTTAGAATCTATTGAGGTGATTTCTCCTGGTTTAAATTATAATACTGCACCTGATTTAATTGTAATTGATGGTTTTACCAATAATGTAGTTGATGATATAGTTCTTAATTATAATTTAGTAGATCTTAGTGTTAGTGTTATTAGAAACACAAAAGGTCTTTATAATGTTGATCCTAAAATAATACCAATTAATAATTCTAATGGATTGGGAATTGAATCTATATCCTATGATTCACCCACAAAAATAGTTACTGTTTTCTTTACCAAACAATTTAGTGATCCAGAAACATTTCCTTTTTCAATCGGTGACAATGTTTACGTTGAGGGAGTTTCTGTAACTAATTCTTCTAATAAAGGTTATAACTCAAAAAATTATAACTATTCTGTTTTTCCTGTAGTTGGAGTTAGTACTAATTTAGGTGGTTTTGGTGCATCATTGCAATATTCTCTGGATAATTTCTTAGTTGGATCGGAAATACCCGGAACATTTGACGAAGAAAATTCTTCGGGAAGAATTATTGCAGAAAAATCTTTCCCACAGTTTAAGGTTAATTTAACAAAGAATGATTTTATTGTTGGTGAAGAAGTCAAATCCAATGATATATCTGGTAATATTTTAAAATGGGATACAAATAATGAGTATCTAACTATTGAATTAACAAAAGACTTTGAAGTTGGATCTTTAATAGTTGGAACTTCTTCAAAATCACAAGCATTCATTAGAGAAATTTTTTCCTATGAGTCATATTATAATATTAAATCATCATCCATAGTAAAAAATGGATGGAATAGAGAAACTGGGTTTTTAAATAATAACATACAAAGAATTCAAGATAGTGATTATTATCAATATTTTTCATACTCACTAAAATCAGAAGTTCCTATTCAAGATTGGAATGATACAGTAAATAATCTAAATCATACTTTGGGATTTAAAAAATTTAGTGATTTAGTAGTTATTTCTGATACGGGAACTATTGGTATTTCTACAGACCAAAATGAGGGATTATTCTCTTCTGTATCTGACTTAAATAGTATAGTCAATATTGATTGTTATGTTGATTATGATTTAGTTTCTGAAAATCATTTCTATGTTGATAGTACTTTAACAAGTGATGAAATTATATTTAATTCTGCAATTCTTCAGGATTATTCTGAGTCAATTGGTAATAGAGTATTAATCATTGATGATATAAGTGATGATTTTAGCACATCAGTATCTAGAACTTTTGTAACTTCATTTAATATATAACCACATGTCAAAAGTAAGATCCAAAAAATTATTTCTTGGAGTAAAGGATGATCGATTTGATAATAGAAGGCAATCTTCTATAATTTCTATTTTAACTGATGGTAATGAACTATACCTTAATCAGTATGGTAAAATGTTTACCGATGATGAACTTGGAAATTTTGATATTATAAAAACAGGACAACAAGCAGTATTGGAATTTTTTCCTTTAGATGGAAGAAATAATGAATATAGTTATAGTTTTATATCTTATGACACTAAACAAAATATTCTAGATTATGACAAGTATGATTTTGGAAACACTGTAAGTATAGCCACAACACATTCGAATGTTAGCGCAGGATCTTCGTCAATTGTCTATAGAATACCTTCAAATTTTTCATCTTCAAAATTACTAATTGAATTTTCTTCAAATTTTGGTAATAGTTACGAGTATAGTGAAATAAATTTAGTTACAAATGGAACTGATTATTATTACTCACAATTTGGTAGAATAACCATATCAGATAATCCGTTGTTAAATCAAGTTGGAATTGGAACTTTTAATTTGATTAAAAATGGATCTGATCTTGAAGTAATTTTTTATTCTAACACATCAGAGTCTTTTGATTATAATACTGTAGCAGTTTCAATAGCTAATACAAATTTTAATACCACCAGTTCAAGAGGATTAAGATACGCAGATGTTAAATCAGTAAATGTTTCAATTGCATCTTCCACTGATCCAGATCCTACAGTTATAACATCATATTCCTCAAATTATAATTTAGGATATTTTATTGTTCAAATAACAGATAAAACAAATGGAGAAGCACAACTCTCGGAAGTAGTAGTTTTAAGTAATGAATCTAATTCTACCATTATAGAATATGGAAATGTCTATACAAATTATCCTCTAGGAACATTTGAATCCAATTCAACATCATTAACCGAACTGATATTTACACCAATACCAGATATAGATGTAGAAGTTACATTATTGCATCATACTGTTTCTTATATTGAATTTTCTTCTTTTCCTGCATCAATAGATTTTAAAAATGCAGAACTTTCTACCGGACTAAGTAGATTTGAGTCTACAGATGTAACCTTTAAAAAAGATTTTAATTTAACATATAATAATATTCCTATTTTTGAGAGGATATTTAATGGTAGTCAACAATCAACATCAACAAATCCCGCAAGTGTTGATTTAAATAGAGATTTGATTTATATTCCAAATCATTTTTTCACAAGTGGAGAAAAAGTAGAATATAGATCGGAGGCATTTAAGTATCTAAGTATTTTATCGACACAAACAACATCTGTTGCAGGAATTGGAACAAATATTCTAGACGTTTTATCTACATCTGGACTTACTGTAAGTGATTTCTTTAATTTTGATGGAGATTATATTCCAATATCAAATATTAATTCAAATAAAGTTTCATTATCAAGTACAATTAGTTCAACAATAAATTCTGGTGTAGCAGTTACTTTTTCAAGGTTATTTGAGTCAGATGCAGAATCGGCATCTACAGTTAGTTCCATAGGAATAGCGCAGACTTACATAACTGGAGTAGGAAATACAAATAAACTAAGTGGAGAATTATATGCTTATAAATTTGATGATAAATTTATTGGTTTTTGCACTTCTCCGATAGATGCTTTATCAAGTCCACCAAAGTTGATTAATTTAACTTCTGTTGGTATTGGAAATAATCACTATATCACTGCAACCAATCAAAATTCTAAAGCAATAATTTTGATTGATAACGTCATTCAGGCTCCTATTGTCTCAACAGCAGTAACAGCGATTCTTCAAAGTGATTTAGAACTTGCAGAAACTACACTTTATTTTTCTGGTATAACTTCATTCTTTAGTGGAGATATAATTAAAGTTGGTGATGAAATTATGAAGATTTCATCAGTTGGAGTTGGAAGTACTAATTTTATTGAGGTCCAAAGACCTTTACTTGGATCATTTTTAACTCTTCACGATGAAGGAGAATTAATTACAAAATTAAAAGGAAATTATAATATTGTAGGAAATACTCTTTATTTTACTGATGCTCCATATGGACCAATAATAGATTCAGTAAATGGAGATATTAACATCAGATCTACCTTCCAAGGAAGAGTATTTCTTAGATCTGGAGTTCCTGATACAAATAATAGTGCATATCAAGAAAATTATGTTTTTGATGATATAAGTTCAGAATTTGATGTTGTAACTAAATCATTTGAATTAAAATCTTTAGAAGAAAGTATATCGGGATTTTCTACATCAAATTCTATTATACTAGTTAATAATATATTCCAAAATCCAGAAAACGATTATAACTTACTGGAATCTTCTGGAACAACAAGATTAAATTTTACGGGAACTGCTACATCCGCTCTTTATGATCCAAATAATGCCAGTGTACCTAGAGGTGGTATCATAGTTTCAGTTGGATCTAGTAATGGATTTGGATATCAACCATTAGTATCTGCAGGAGGTACTGCAATTGTTTCTATTGCAGGAACAATTGCATCAATTAGTATCGGAAATAGTGGATCTGGATATAGACCAGGAGTACAACCATTAGTTCGCGTTGGAGTGCAGACATTAAGTTCTGGTACACCAAGAATTGAATATATTGGAACAGCAAGTGTTAGTAATGGAAGAGTTGTTGGTGTTTCTATTACAAATCCTGGTTTAGGTTATACTTCTTCAAATCCACCATTAGTTATTTTTGATTCTCCACTATCATATGAAAATTTATCACTTATCCACACGCCATCAAGTAGTGGAATTGGTTCTCAAGCAAAAATCGATATCGTAGTTGGTCAGGGATCAAGTGTTATTGACTTTACTATTAAAAATTATGGGTATTCTTATAATGTAGGAGATACTCTTACTGTTGAAACTGGAGGATTATCTGGAATTCCTACCGACACAACAAAACCATTCCAACCCTTTGTAGTTTCAGTAGAAAGAACATTTACAGATAACTTTAGTGGTTGGTCAATGGGAGAACTGCAAAAATTAGATGATGTAGATTCTCTCTTCAATGGAACCAGAAAAACATTTCCAATATCTGACAATGGAAATAGATTTGCAATTATATCTAAAAAAGGATCTAGTATTGACTTAAATGCTGTTCTTTTAATTTTTATAAATGACGTATTGCAAAAACCAGGAGATGCATATAATTTTACTGGTGGAAGCACTATTGAATTTACAGAAGCTCCAAAAGAAGGAGACAAATGTAGAATAATGTTCTATAAAGGAACTCCAAATGTTGATGTTGTTGATGTTGATATTTTAGGATCTATAAAAACCGGAGATACCTTAAAAATAACAAGTGATATTCTTTCTCTAAATCAGAATGAAAGACTAGTAAGAGATATTATTTTACCAGATACTGTTGAAACCAGTCCTTATAACTCAGTTGGAATTACTTCAAACTTAGAGTTATTAAGACCAGTAATCTGGTGTAAACAAAAAAATGATAGCGTAGTTGATGGAGTACCCGTAAATAAAAATAGAATTGAATATGAACCAAATATATTCCCTTCAAGTGTTTTGATAGAAAATGTAGGAACAAGTTCTACGCAAATTTTTGTGGATTCAGTTAAAACATCTTTTGATTCTGATTTGGAAAATACAACAGAAGCGATAATCAATAAAATAGAAATAATAGATAATACTAATGTATCCTCTGCTATTGCTACTGCAATTGTTTCTGCTGCAGGAACGATATCTTCGATTTCCATCTTATCCGGTGGTGTTGGATATACAACTAATCCATCAGTTTCTATCCAAAGTCCAATAGGAATTGGAACTACTGGTATAAGTGTTTTGAGATCATCGATTTCTTCAAACTCAGTTAATTCTATTAATGTAGTTTCTCCTGGATTTGGTTATACTCAAACTAATCCACCAATCGTGTTAGTTGAATCACCATCTGTTAAGAGAGAATACATAACTGGAGTAAATTATAGAGGTGACTTTGGAATCATCACTGGAATAAAAACTGCAAATGTTGGGTTTGCTTCTACTGCATTAATTTTTGATCTTTATATTCCACAAGAATCTTATTTAAGAGATTCATCTATAAACAATCCTTCTATAACAGCAAGTCAATTGCAGGAAAATTATTATTTTGTAGTATCTAATTCTAAAGTTGGTAATGGTGTTACCTCTTTAAGAAAAGATAGGTCAATTATTGGTATTGGAACTACAGGAATTGATAATGTTTATCAGATTATTTCCGTTTCAAGTGCTACAACTAGTGTTTATGGTATTGGAAATACTACTGTTACTCAAGTTACAGTTAGTATTTCTAGTTATGGTGGACTGACTGGATTGGGATTTAGTAATTACTATGGTGATTATAGTTGGGGTCTAATAGAAATTCCATCTATAAGAAATTCATTTACTGTAAATACTGCATATGGAGTTGTTGGATTGAATAGTACTCCTGTTGTCAGAAGATATAACTCTCTTCGTATTTCCAATTATAACTCTATATAATTAGAATAAATACAATTAATAAAAGTAAAAACAGTCAATGTCTGCGATTATAACAGATCAATTTAGGATATTAAGTGCTGAAAATTTTGTAGCATCTATTGCATCTACTACAAATTCATATTACTCATTTGTAGGCTTGACTAATTCTACAGACTATGATCCAAATTGGGAACAAAATCCAATTTCTCCTATTGATTCTTTTGATAATTATGATGATATTTGGGATACCATTATTGCATTAAAAAGAATAAATTCTGACGATATTAGACAGGTAGTTAGAAAAATACAGTGGCAATCTGGAACAATTTATGATATGTATCGTCACGATATAAGTAGAAATAATCTGTCAGTACCTTCAAATAAAACTAGTTTATATGAATCAAACTTTTATGTGATGAATAGTGACTACAAAGTTTATATTTGTTTGCATAATGGTATTGATCCAGAAAATATTAATGGAAGACCTTCATTAGATGAACCAACATTTACTGATTTGGAACCAAAATCTGCAGGTACTAGTGGAGATGGATATATTTGGAAATATCTTTTTACAATAAAACCAAGTGATGTCATAAAATTTGATTCTTTAAATTTTATTCCAGTACCAAGAGATTGGAAGACAAGCTCTGAAACTGCTACTGTTAGAGATCACGCAAATCCTAACGTGAGTGGTCAACTAAAAATTATTACAATTACAGGCAGAGGTAGCGGACTTGGAACATCAAGGTCATATACAAATGTTCCAATTTTAGGTGATGGTCAAAATGGAAGAGCAACCATAATTGTTGGAAATGATTCCACAGTTGAATCAATAAGTGTAACTAATGGTGGAAGTGGATATACTTATGGAATTGTTGATTTAGATACTGCTGGAATAACAGGAGATGTTTTACCTACTTTTGATGTTATTATTCCACCCCAAGGAGGACATGGATCTAACATTTATAAGGAGTTAGGATCAAAAAATGTTTTAGTTTATTCGAGAATTGAAAATGATAACTTAAATCCCGACTTTATTACAGGAAATAAAATTGCAAGAATTGGAATAGTAAAAGATCCAGTTTCTTTTGGAACTACCACACCTTTAACACAACAAAAGGTTAGTAACACATATGCACTAAGATTAAGTGGAAATTTTCAGAGTGCAGTATTTCCTGCAAATTCACAAATAACTCAAACTGTTTCTGTAGGACAAACTGCTGTTGGAAGAGTTGTTTCTTATGATAATGTAACAGGAGTATTAAAGTATTGGCAGGATAGAACTATTGTAGGTTTTTCTACTGGAACAACTGATTTATCTAATACACCACAATATGGATATAATTTGATTAGATTTTCCTCCTCAGGTGGACAGATTAATGGATCTTTTAACAATCTTTCAATTGATATTAATTTTACTGGTATAAGTACCACCATAAATAATAAGACATACAATCTTGGACAATATTTTGAGCAAGGTGTAGCAAATCCAGAAGTACAAAAATACTCTGGAGACATTATTTACATTGATAATAGACCTTCTATTACTAGATCATTAAACCAAAAAGAAGATATCAAAGTTATTTTGCAATTCTAACTAAGAATTATGCCACAGGAAACTAATCTCAACATAAATCCATACTTTGACGACTTTGATAGGAATAAAAACTATTATAGAGTTTTATTTAAACCAGGTTATCCTATCCAAGCAAGAGAACTGACTACATTACAGTCAGTTCTTCAGAATCAAATTGAACAATTTGGGTCACACTTTTTTAAAGAAGGTGCAAAAGTAATTCCTGGGCAATTAACATATATTAGCAATTTTTACGCGGTTGAACTTGATTCGGAATATTCGGGCATTCCCGTTTCTTTATATCTAAACAATTTGATAGGATTAAAAATATATGGAAGAACTTCGGGCGTTAGAGCAAAAGTAGTAAAAGTACTAACTACCGAAGAATCTGAGAGAGGAAATATAACTCTCTATGTTGATTATATTGAATCATCCACAAATGATCTATCTCAGAGAGAATTCTCTAATAATGAAGTTTTAGTTGCAGAATCTCCAATTCAATTTGGAAATACTTTTATTCCAATTGGAGAAGGATTTGCCAATACAATTTCTACAAATTCAACTTCCATTGGATCAGCATTTGCATTATCAAATGGTGTTTATTTTTTAAGAGGAACTTTTGTAGAAGTTTTTGATCAGATTTTAATTCTAGATCAATATTCAAATAAACCAAGTTATAGAGTTGGTTTAAATGTAGATGAACAAATTATAACCTCCGATGATGATGAAACTTTAACTGATAATTCGCAGGGATATAATAACTATTCTGCTCCAGGTGCAGATAGATTAAAAATATCTGCTTCTTTAGCGAAAAAAGATTTAAATGATTTTGATAATTCAAGATTTGTTCAACTAGCAACTGTACAAAATGGCGTATTAAGAGAAATTAATAATAATACAGAATATAACATACTTGGTGATGAGTTAGCAAAAAGAACTTTTGATGAATCTGGGCATTATTATGTAAAATCTTTTACTACATTATGTAAGGAAAGTCTAAATGATGGAATTGGAAATGGTGGAATATTTAATGAAGGCGAACTGACATATGGTGGAACAGTTCCAAGCAAGGACTTAGCAGTTTATAAAGTAAGTCCTGGAAAGGCATATGTAAAAGGATATCCTGTTGAATTTGAATCTCCGACATTTTTGGATGCACCTAAACCAAGAACAACTAAAACAGTAGAAAATCAAGCAGTAAATTTTAACTTTACTCCAACTTTAGTTGTTGATAATGTAACTGGGTCTCCATTAATTGGGTTCAATACTACAACAACCATTAGTTTAAGAAGTGATAGAGTTGGATCTAATCCATATACTGCATCTGGAGAAGAAATAGGAATTGCTAGAATTTATGACTTTGTTTTGGAGCAAGGTGGTTATGATGTAAGTAATTTGGATACAAATAGATGGGACCTTTCTTTATTTGATATTCAAACATACTCAAAAGCAACATTAAATGAACCAGTAACTTTAACAGTACCTACATTTATTCAAGGAGAGTCTACAGGTGCTACAGGATATTTAAAAGAAGCAGTATCTGGCGTCAGTACAATAACAATTTATCAAATTAGTGGACAATTTTCTGAGAAAGAAAATATTATATTTAATAATTCCAATCAAGATCAAAATTCTAGATTTATTACCAATATACAAAATTATGGTATAAGTGATGTAAAATCAGTTTACTCTACAGTTGGTGTAGGAAAAACATTTACTGCTGATACTGTCCAGTCTAATTTAAGTGTAATTGGTAATGCGACAATAACTGCGGCATCACCTGCAGGAATTTCTACAATAACAGTAACTGGTAGTAATATTTCAGGAATAGTAACAACGGGTAATTTGATAAAATATACTCAACCTGGAATTTCTACAATTTCTTATGCAAAAATAGGAACGGTTTCTTATACTTTAAATCAATTCCAAATTTCCTCTGTTGAAAGTGTATCTGGAGTAGTTAATGGTAGCCTTCCAACAAGTCAAATTAATGTAAATGATTTAACTGTTTTAGGTACTAAACTGCAATCTAGTGGTAATAGTGGCAATGTTTCTGGCAATAACTCACTTTATAGTGTATTACCAAAGCAAAATGTAAGCTCAGTAGATTTGACTAATTCTCAACTTACAATCAGAAAACAGTTTATTACAAATATTTCTAGCAATTCAACAAGTCCTATTGATGCAGAAGAAAACGAAGTATTTTTGCCATTTGATGAAGAAAGGTACACCTTAATTAGAAGTGATGGATCATTAGAAACTTTAACACAAGATAGATTTGATTTTCAAAATGGATCTACAAGATTAGTTATTAATAACTTGGGATCAAACGACACTGGTTCTATATTAATTGCTACTCTAAGAAAGACAAATATTAAATCAAAATCTAAAAAGAAAAAAATAGTAGACAATATTATTGTCAATAAGTCTTCAAATTCTTTTTCTGGAATTGGACAGTCAACTACAAATGATGGATTAACATATGGAAATTATCCATACGGAACTAGAGTTCAAGATAAAGAAATTTGTCTAAATTATCCTGATGTTGGCATTTTATATGGTATTTTTGAATCAAATGATACCTCAGATCCACAAAGTCCTTTTGCGACTATTGGATCAATGGATGGATTAACTTCAACTACCAACGATTTAATTATTGGTGAATCTATAATAGGAAAAACTAGTGGTGCAAAAGCTCTTTATACAGAAAGGAAAAGTGATACTTCTGTCGGATTTGTCTACATAAACGATATTAGATTTATTAACGGAGAAGTAATTTCTTTTGAACAATCTTCAGTAAATGGTGTAATTAGTTCCATTAATTCTGGAAGTAAAAATGTAACTGAAAATTATAATTTAATTACAGGACAAACACCCACTTTTTATGATTACTCAAAAATAGTTAGAAATTCTAATTCAGTTGAACCACAAAGAAAACTTAAGATTATTTTTTCTAGAGGATATTATGAATCATCTGACCTTGGTGATATTACTACAGTAAACTCATATAACTCATTTGACTATGGAACAGAAATATCAAAAATTTCTGGATATAGATTAAGTGATATCATTGATTTTAGACCAAGAGTGAGTGATTATGTAGTGAGTGCTGGATCAAGATCTCCTTTTGAATTTTCGGGAAGAACTTTTAATAATTCTAATCACAGTTCAAGAGAAGTTATTTCTTCCGATGAATCTCTTACTTTATCATATTCATATTATTTGCCCAGAATTGATAGAATTTATCTAACAAAAGATAAAACATTTGCATTAAAGTATGGAAATCCATCAGATAATCCATCTTTACCTGAGGAAGTTTCTGGTGCAATGAATATTGCAAATATCTATCTTCCTGCATATTTGTACAGTACTTCTGATGCAAAGATTGAATTTATTGAGCATAAAAGATATCAAATGAAAGATATCTTTAATCTTGAGAATAGAATTAAGAATTTAGAATATTATACTTCACTTTCTCTATTAGAGACTGCAACTCAGAATTTATTTGTTGATGATGGAAATGGATTGAATAGGTTTAAGTCTGGATTTTTTGTCGATAATTTTTCATCTCTACTAACTCAGGATTTATCAAATGGTGTTAAAAATAGTATTGATCCTTCAAAAGGAGAACTAAGACCATCACACTATACTTCTAACATAAAACTAGAAGTTGCAAATAATACTATCACAGGTATTGGTAGTACCACACAGGCAAATGATGACAAACGTTATTCTGGAATTGCAGGAAATAATGTAAGAAGAACCGGTGATGTTATAACATTAGATTACACTGATGTTTCTTGGTTGAGACAACCTTTTGCAACTAGGACAGAAAACGTAACACCATTTTTTGTAAAACTTTGGGAAGGATCAATTCAATTATATCCAACTGCAGATGTTTGGATTGATACAAATAGACTGGAAATAAACAGAGTTGAAATGGAAGGATCTTTCCTAGGTGTTGCAGAAGCTTTAAGAACAGAAATTTCAACAACTGAAGATGGTCAGAGACTTGGTGTAAGTCCTGTAATTTGGAATTCTTGGGAAACGACTGGGATTGATGTTAATCGCACTGTTGAATCTAATACTAGTTCATCTTCAAATTTAATAACATCAAATTCAACAGGACTCAGAAGAGGAGATGCACAAGAATTTGAAAGATTCACTGGACAATCTTCAAGAAATGGTGTTCCTTCCACATTCTTAGTTGGCACTCAAACAACTAACGTTGATAGAATAACTACAACCTCTACAACGACAAATAGTTTCCTGAATACAAGAGTTGATCAGCAAAGATCCGGCGTACAATATGTTGTAAACGAGCAGATAGACACAGAATCACTTGGAGACCGAGTTGTAAGAAGAGATGTAATTACATTCATGAGATCAAGAAATATTGAATTTACATCTCGTAGAATGAAACCATATACACAAGTATATTCATTCTTTGATGGTGTAAATGTAAGTGAACATTGTTTTAGCAAATTAGTTGAAATTCAAATGATATCTGGTTCATTCCAGGTAGGTGAAACTGTTGTTGGTCAGTACATTGCGACTGGTGGAAGTGATAGAACTGTTGTACAATTTAGAGTAGCGCAGTCTAATCATAAATACGGTCCATATAATAATCCTACAGATACATTTGATAGGAATCCATATAATAGAGATATTACTATTCCAGAATCATATTCATCAACAAGTACAATATTGAATATTGATACCTATTCTCTTGCTGAGGAAGCAAATGCAACTTTCTTTGGATTGATTAAGTCCGGAATGTTACTTAGAGGTTTAACTTCTGGAGCAGAAGCAAGCGTTACAAATATAAGATTAGTAACTGACAGAATAGGAACTTTAATTGGTTCATTCAGAGTTCCAAATGGTTTGTTTGGTGATCCTCAATTTGAAACTGGAAGATCTAGATTTAGATTAACAAGTAGTTCGATTAATTCGCAAATTCCAGGTGTAGTAACAACTGTTTCTGAGGAAACTTTTTACTCTCAAGGAGAAGTGGATACATTACAAGAAACTACTCTATCACTGAGAAATGCTAGAGTTGAAGTTGATAATAGTTTTAGGCAGAGTAGGTCACTATCAGATACTGCGTTAATTGATAGTAATACATCTACATCAACTACTACAACTAGAGTTTCTACAAATACGAGACTTACTGGAGAATACAGAGATCCATTAGCACAATCATTTATTGTAGATGATGTAACTGGAATTTACTTAACTAAACTTGATCTTTTCTTTAGCACTAAAGACGAGACTCTTCCAGTTACTGTTCAAATAAGAGAAGTAGAACTTGGTACACCAAGTCAAAAAATACTTCCATTCTCTGAAGTTGAACTTACTCCCGATAAAATTAATATTTCTGATGATGCATCTGTTCCTACCACTTTTGAATTTGAATCACCCGTTTACTTAGAAGGTCAAAGAGAATATGCAATTATTGTTATTTCAAATTCAAATGAATATAATGTTTGGATATCAAGACTAGGAGAATCTGATGTTGCAACTTTAGGCAGTGAAAGAAATCAAGTTTTAGTGACTACACAAAGACTTTTAGGGTCGCTATTTAAATCACAAAATGCTTCAACTTGGACTCCA
>JACCDX011646254.1_pt1 | contig 19388 bp, 18 predicted proteins | sample 7449681 | NCBI WGS metagenome assembly JACCDX01 (sample SAMN15323450, study PRJNA562643) | freshwater metagenome | isolation source: river surface water | place: USA:Blue River Watershed | collected 2017-08-18
CGCCTAGGGCGTTGAAGGCCCATTTTGCCGCTCAGAAGGCATCGCTGTGCTTCGTCGGCCATACCCATGTCTCTGAAATCTGGACCGAGGGCAGGGAAGACCCAGTGGCCTGGCCGAAGTCAGGGGTCTATCGCCTTGAGGCAGGCCGTAAGACGGTCATCAACGTCGGCAGCGTGGGTCTGCCTCGCGGAGATGACAAACGGGCCTCCTGGGCGACTTACGACCCCTTGGCGGGGGAAGTCACGCTGCGCCGCACGGCTTATGACGTCCAAGAGGTCATCCGGACGATCAAGCATCTCCGGCATGACCCCGTGGTGGAGGCGAGGTTGTTAAGGGATTTGGGGGCCTGAGCCAGGTGCCTAATTGGCCGGTCGAACAGGGCCTTGTAGGTGAGGTGCTCCTCAAAGCGGTAGGCCGGTTGGCAAGGTGTCAATGGATTGCTCTGAGTGTTCAGAGATGGCCGCGTTCGGATAGATATTCACGATGATTCGTACCAAGGTTGCCCGTGCGCATGCACTGAGAGGTCGGGTTCATTGTGCCTTTTAATCAGATTGACGCGGCATGAAGTTCAGTTTCTTGTGTATATACTATGCGTGTCCTCGCCTTGCTCTCCGTCTTCGCCGGTTCTATTTTATTCTCCGGCTGCAACACTATCGACTCAGTGCAGCCCGGAAAAGGCCAGAAGTTCTCCGTTGCTGCCCGCAGTTACGATCAGGTCTGGAAGGCCGCCGTCACTGTCGTCTCCCGACAGTTGACCATCGTGGAGGAGTCCAAAGCCTCAGGCTCCATTAAGGCGGAGTCCAAGGCTGGTCTCACGACCTATGGGGAGGTTGTGGGGGTGTTCATCCGTCCTGCCGGCGTGAATGCGACGTCCTATGAAATCGAGGTCGTGAGCCTTAAGCGAGACGCCATCCAGATTACCGGTCAGAATTGGACCAACACTATGGTCGCGGGAATTAAGGCCGAGCTGCAGTAGTCTTCGCCCAAAATTAGCGATCAGGCCTCGCCCTTCCAGGCGGGGCCTTTTTATTCCCATCGTTACTTCAAAGGATGGATTTGCTGTTTCCTCCTTCGGCTCTTTGCGACCATGTCGGCGGGCGCGACGCCGAGCGTGGTCGTCAATCTCTGCTGCTGCCGTGCTGGGCTTGGTGTCGGTCGCCGTGGGGGTGATGATTTGGGGGCTGCGCTGTCAGCGGTCACGCATGAGCGCGCGCATCGGGGGATTAGTGAAGCGAGCTTCGACCTCAGGTTATTTGACCTCATTAACGATTTTGAGAGCGATCAAGTGTTTGAGATTGAGTCGCGCCCCTTTGCGTTGCCTTGGCCGGCCGCTCGCAACCCTTCAAAAGAAAAGGGCCGGCTTCTCGCGAAGCCGGCCCAGGAGGGCTATGAGGCTAAAACTTAGAAGTGGAACGAACCGCCGATCGAGTAAGTGAACGGGTCGTTCTGGCCGACGACCTTGCGGAGGTTGGCGTCGATCGAGAATCGCTCGGTCACGTAGAAGCTCGTGCCAAGGGTGAGCTCGAGGAAGTCATCGGCGAAGAAGGTGTTATCCACGACCTCCATGTTCGAGATGAAGTAACGAGCGCGGGTGATGAGAATCCAGCGGTCGCCGAGCGCGGCACGGAAGCCGACTCCGACTCCGACCATGTGGTTGTCATCGTAGGGTCCGCTGAAGCGCTGCTGGGCGTAGGCCAGGTCAATGTCGAGGGAGGTTGCTTCGCTGGTGCGGATGCGGAAGCCGATGCCGAGTCCGTAGGTGTCGACGTCAGTCGTGTCGTCCTTGCCGCCGAGGGTGCCGAGGGCGAAGAGGTAGGGGACCCGGCCGAGGGAGACGGAGGCTTCGACGAGGCCTGCCGAGTAACCGTCGCTGCCGCCGATGTAGGAGAGGCCGGCGAAGTTGTAGGCCGGATCAAGCGGGTCGAGGATATCGCTTCCTGCGGCCTGGGCTTGAGAGGTAAGCAGCGGGGCTGCGAGGAGGAGGGGGAGCAGTTTTTTCATATCACGGTTCTTGTAGGTATACCGTTAGGGTCATTCAATCACTAAATTCTACAAAAAACGTTCAATCATTCCTTGATCTGGGTGCGAACAGATTCAGGGAGGGTCCGGATATCGCCGTATTCGGCCACCCTGCCTGCGGCCAGCCTTACGTAGTGGACGTCCCGGTAGTTGCCCGGTTGGCGGCGCCAGAAACTCCGCCAGACCTTGAAAGTGAGGTACTCGGAGCCGGCAATCAGGGTCGTCGTGCGGGGTTCGCCTAGCACGGCGAGCACTTCCCCCTTGGACATCCCTGTGTCGACGCCTTCGATTTTGCTGGGGCCGGCGGAGCAACCTGCGAGAGACAGGCTAATCAGTAGGGCGAGGGTGGAGAAGGTCAGTCTCATGGCCAAATAACCTACGCGGAGCTTCTGGCTGTCCATCCTTATGTTATCCTACTCAACTCTTCGTGGCGGGCTTGGCGTCGAGCGAAGCCAGCGCCAAGGGCGTAAGGAGGAGCGCCAGAAGGATGCCGAAGCTTAGCGTGATGCCCAGCCAGGCGAGCGCGGGCAGCGAGCAGAAGGCCAGCAACCCGAAGGAGAGCAGGGTGGTTAGGCTCGAGGCGATGACGCCGGCCAAGGCGGCCCGTGAACGGGTGCCGCCTTCCCACAGGAAAATCGAGTAATTGACGCCCACACCCAGGACCAGCAGCAGGGCCATCAGGCTGAAGACCGTGAACGGTACGCCCAAAGCCGCGCCCAGGACCGGCGCCCAAGCCAGACCCGTCAAGGTTGGCAGGAGCATGAGCCCCGCTCGGGCGGTCCCGTAGCGAAGTAGGAGAATCACGAAAGTGAGCGCGACCGCGCAGGCTAGCCAGAGCACGCCTAGCCTGCGGACTTTTCCGAGCAGTTCGCTTACTGCGGCGGGCTTGTCGACGAGCAGGCAGCCGTCGATGCCCGAAAGTTCGGCCTGCAAGGCCGTGAGATTCGTCACGTCGGCGAGGGTGATGACATGGCAGGTCTTGCCGGCATGCTCGAAGCGCAGGTGTCGGAAGGGGTGGGAGGCGTTGAGACGCAGGAAATCTTCGACCGTCAGTCGCGCCAGAGGCGGCTGCCAGTGCCGAGCGTCCGGCTGGAAGCCCACCTCCGAAAAGGCGGAACGCAAGGCCGCTTCCTCTGCCTTGAGCTTGGCGAGGTGGGCGGCGTGCAACGAAGTCTGACGCTCGGCGGAAGGGAGCACGTCCGCCAGCATCGTCCAGGAGGCGATTGCGCCTTTATCCCGGCAACGTCCCAGTCTGGCACGCAGCGTCTCCTCCAGGCGGAGGCAGGCTTCATCCGTACCCGCCTCGGGATTGATTAGGATGAATTGGGTGGAGAGGCCTACGCCCAAGGCACGCTTGACGGATTCTTCTTGGGTGACGAGTTCGACCGGACGTTGGATCAGGCTGCGCACGTCGTCTTCGACGTCGACTCGGGATGCGAGCAACAGGCCGCAGAGCATCAAGGCAGCGGTGAGGGCGACGCTGCCACGGCCGAGTTTCGAGCCCAGGGTGATGAGATTGGTGGCGAACCAGCCGAAGACCGGCGCCACCCGGCCGCCTCGAAGCATCCGGACCGAAGCAGGTCCGAGTAGGAGAACCGAGATAAACGCCATGGTTAGGCCGACCAGCGCGAAGACGGCGATCTGGCGGATGGCTGGCAACGGGACGAACGTCATCGCCGCATACCCCAGCAGGCTGGTCGCCAGGGCCATCCATAGCCCCGGAAGCACCTTGGACAGCCAGTCGGTGTCATGCTTCTCGTCGGCGGACAGTCTCGCGGAGACCAGCTGGATGGAGTAATCGGCTGCTTCGCCGATGAGGCTGACGCCGAAGACAAGCGTAATCAGGTGGATCTCGCCGAAGATGTAGACCACGCCGGCGGCCCCGGCGAGCACGCCGGCGGCGATGCTGATACCTCCGCAGAGCAGCATCGCGAACGACCGGAAGAAAAGCAGCATAATGACCACGACCCCGAGGATGGATCCGATGCTGATGCGGTCGGTGTCCGTCCGGGCCGAGCGCTGCGCGGATTCGGCGTAGAAGACTCCGCCCATGCGCAACACACGGGCAGCGGGAAAGGCCGTGAGTAGGGATTTCTCGGCTTCGTCGATCGCGCCTACGACCTTCTGCTGAACTGAGAAATCGCCCGGCGCGCCCTGAGGTTCGGTGATGATGAGCACCGCGGTTTCGCCGCGTTCGGCGCGGGCGATGAGCAGGCCGTCGGTCCACTTGAGCTGCGCCTGCGGCCATGGAATCTGGCGCACCCAGGCGGAGGCGGAGCCGAAGGGGTCTTGTGACAGAGGAAGAGTCCCGGTCGTGGAGAAAGTGCCATAGCACCTCTCGAGGAATGCCTCGCGAAGCGTGGGGCCGGTCGGAGGCAGCGACGACCCGGACGGTCCGAAGAAGCCAAGAACTTCTTGGATGTCCGGTGGCGGCACCATGTGCAGCACGTAGCGGAAGGCACTTGAGGAACGGAGCTGGGTGGCGAAGATTTCGGATGATTCCCGCGCCTCCGCCGGCGTGGGAGCGGTAACCAGCAGGAAGGCGCGATTACCGCCGGCTTGCGCCAGATGGTCGAGGGCGGCTTCGGCGGCGGGTTGTTGGGCTTCGCGTGGAAGAAGGGAGAGGAGGTCGGTCCGGATGGCGCGGTCTTGGCCGATTTTTCCGGCGAGCCAGAAGCCCAGGAAGCCCAGCGCGCAGGCCCAGACGGCGATGCGGCCAAAGGTCTTCATCGAAGTCGGGCGCCTTCGAATTCAGCGAGCTCGGCAGCGGTAAGCGCGGTATCCGCGACGAAACCGCTGAAGGCCAGGCGAATCACTCCGCCGGAGCCTTCGCTGACGCGGACCTCTTCGAGGTATTCACCGAACGTGAGTTCGATGCCGGCGATCACCTTGCGAAGTTCATCCGACCGGGGTGTCAGGCGCAGGCGAAGCCGGGCGGGCCCTTGTTCGCCGGTCGCCGCGAAAAGTTCGGAGAGCGGTTCGTAATCCGCGGCCAGCACGGACTGGATCAGGTAGCCGATACGGGCTTCGACATCGGAAGGTCTGGGCGGCGTCCGGACGAGCGGCATGACCTTGACGCCTTTGGCGAAATCTGGTCGCAGGGTGCGGAGGATGACGCCGTGCCGTAGAGATACCAGGAGTCCCCCTTTGGCTTGAAGCGGGCGGGAGACGTCCGGCAGGGTTTTTTCCTGGGTGAAGTCAGCACGGAGGACATCAGGCTTGGCGAGCTTGGCCATGGCTTGCCGGCAGGCCGTCTCGTCCAATTCCCGGGTGGGCGACGGGGTGCCGGCCTGACCGGCGAGCCAGGCTGATAGCATAATGACAGTAAAAAGTCGGCGACCCATGGGAGTTGGTATGGCTTCGGGAAGTCCGAGTCAATGAATGGTAAAGGGTTGCCAGCCGACGCCCCGGACGAGTACTCAAGGACATGCGTCGTTCCCCTCGTCGACTCTCCTTTCTGCATGCCTATTTCATGCTCCCGCTCTCGGCGTTGCTCCTCAGCCTCGTAGGTTGCACGTCCGTCACGGTCGACCCGCTTCCAGCCGGCGTGAAGGAGGTCGCCATCCGCGATAATCCCAAGGTCACCGTCCCTGAATTCGTGGACGTCATGCGCGATGGGTTCCACCGTCACGGCATACGCACGAAGATCATCTCCGAGCAGGCGCAGGCGGGGGATGATTATGTTGTGAGCTATGTCGCCCTTCGTAGCTGGGACATCGGGACTTATCTTTCCAAGGCGGAAATCTGGGTCAGCCACAAGGGTGACCCTGCCGGTCATGCCGAGTATCACCTCAGGAACAAGGGCGGCCTGGCGCTCAACAAGTGGGCGGGGGTCGAATCGAAGATCGCTCCGGTCATGGACGAACTGCTTGTCAGGTATCCGTTGGTCACGACCGGCACTGCGAGGCCCTGATGTCGGTCGTCGCAGCTACCTCAATGGTTTTTCCGGTCGTACGTTGGCGCTACTGGGAGGGACTCTCTTCGCAGCTGCCCGAACTCAAGTCGATTGATCCATTGCTGCGTCGCAGATTGAGTCCGCAGGGGAGGGCGGCCTTGTCGGTCGCGGACGACTGCCTCGCCGGCCTACACCCTGTCCGGGTCGTTTACGCCAGCCAACACGGCGAACTTGCGCGGACACTTGGCATCATGGAGTCCCTCCGCCCGGAATCTCCGGATGGTCCTTCGCCGGCATCGTTTGCGCTGTCCGTATTGAACTCGACCCCTGGTATCTACTCGATCGCACGCCGCGATCATTCCCCGGCTCTGGCTTTGTCAGCCGGAGAGGCTTCCTGCTGGTATGGGATTCTCGAAGCGGCGCAGATATGGCTTGAACATCGGACCCCGGTCCTGCTGATCGCGGCCGACGCTCCGGTCCCGGCCCTTTTCAGGCGAGGTCAGGTTGATCCGACGCCTGTCCGGGCTTTGGCCGTGCTTATCGGCGCGGATGGTGATGATCACACGCTCACCAGGACTTCAAGTCGCTCGCAAGACGTGGCGCCGGCCCTTCCGGCATTGGTTGCGTCGCTGGAGACGGGTGGGCATTGGAGTCGGGAGGGGTCGTCTTGGCGACTTTCGCGGAATGCCTAATTGGGGACGCATCTGGCGTGTCGTGGCGACCGGCTTCTGTTTTTTCGTCTTCACGGGCGGGGCCTTCTGTCTTTCTTGCTTCTTATTGCCCCTTTTGCGCCTGTTCTTTCGTAATCCGAGCAAACTTGCCCGCCGGACGCGACTTTTCGTGAGGCTGTTCTTTCGTTTCATGACCTGGCTGATCATGTCCACCGGGTGCATGCGTCTGCGCATCAATGGGGCTGAGAAGTTACGCAGGGCGAGGGGGGTGCTTGTTTTCGCGAACCATCCGACGTTGATCGACGTGGTCGTACTGATGGGGCTGATTCCTGAGGCCAACTGCGTCGTCAAATCGTCACTATTCAGGAGTTTCGCCATGGGGCCGACCCTGCGTTCGGCGGGTTATCTTGAGAACGCCGAATCTGACAGGCTGGTAGAAGGTTGCTGCCGATCCATGGAGGCCGGACAGCCGTTGGTCATCTTTCCGGAGGGCACCAGGACGACGCCCGGCTCACCCATGGTCTTTCAGCGCGGGCCGGCGCATCTCATGCTGGCGAGCCGGCGCCCCTTCCTTCCGGTAGTCATCCGTTGCCGCCCGGCCGCATTGCTCAAGGGACAGCCTTGGTATCACGTGCCGGAGCGGAGGTTCGACTTGGAACTGGATGTGTTGGCCGAGGTGCCTCCGGAGGAGTGGGCACCGCTGGTCGCCGACCTTCCGCGGCCGCTCGCGGTCAGAAAATTGACTCGCCAATTGGAGCTATTTTTTATGTCTAGAGGAGACGTCTAACTTGCCCCGAATGACCCCTTTGCCCCTCGAAATCAAGACTCTGATCGTCACCACGCTGGCGCTGGAAGGCGTCACCCCCGAATCCATCGAAGACGACGCCCCATTGTTCGGCGAAGGCCTCGGTCTCGACTCCATTGACGCCATCGAACTCGGCGTCGCCATTCGTAAGCGTTACGGGATTTCCTTGGACGCCGAAAGCGAAGATCCGCGGCGCCACTTCGCTTCCGTCAAGACCCTCGCTGCTTTCGTCGCCGCTCACCGTACCCTTTGAGATGACCTCCGATGAAGCGCTGCAGAAGATCAAGGAGATCTTCGCCAAGAATTTCGGTCTGTCCCCTGAGCAAATCCTGCCCGAGAGCAAGCTCTACGAAGAGCTGGGCTTGGACAGCCTTGATGCGGTGGACCTGGTCCTGGAGTTGCAGGACCTGACCGGTAAGAAGATCACCCCGGAGGTTTTCAAGGGCGTCCGCACCGTGGGGGATGTCATCAAGGTCGTCGTCTCCTTGGAATCCGAAAGCCAAACCGGACGATGAAGGGCAAGGCGGGCGCAGCGGTGATTTTCCTGCTGTCCTCCGCGATGGTCTGCCTCGTCTTCTTCGTTTCACCACGCTGGCTGGCGTTGCCGCTGGCGGGTATGTCCTGTGCCCTCTGGTTCTCGCGTCGTTCCGCCCACCCGGTCGATCTATTGGCGCCGGCTGCTATGGGGGCCTTGGCCGTCGTGGTGCTCATCACCGACAGCCGTTTCGCGGCCATGGCTTATCCCGTGGTCATCAATACCGGCCTGCTGGCTTATTTCTGGTCGAGCCTGCGAACCGGCCCTTCCGCCATCGAGCGTCTGGCGAGGTTGGAAGAACCTGATCTTCCACCCGAAGGCGTCGCATACACGCGGACGCTCACCAAGGTCTGGTGCGCATTCTTCCTGCTGAACGGCCTGACCGCAGCGGCCACGGCGGCGTGGGGCGATCCCGGCCTGTGGGCATGGTATAACGGATGCATCTCCTACCTGCTGATCGCCGTTCTCCTGTTTGGAGAGCGCGGGCTTCGTCCGCTGCTCATCGCAAAGCCGAAACCCGCCACAACGAGCCTGGAGTTGGCGCGCCTGCTTGGAGAAGGGCGCCCGGCGGAAGAGCTGGCCTGCTGGCAGGGCGTCCGCCGCATCACGATTGCGGAGCTGCGCTCAGACGTCATGGCTCATGCCCGTGGCGTGGCCACCTCGGTCCGACCAGAGTGGGTCGTCGCGGCTGAAGACGGCTACGATTTCACCGTCCAACTGCTGGCGGTCTGTCTGAACGGGCGACACGCGATCGTTCCTCAGAATCATCAGGTGGCGACGATGAAAGGTGTCGCGGAACTCCACCCGGGAGCGGAAGCCCCGACGCCGTTACGGGAATCTCGTCAGGATGATTGGCAGCCGAGGACCGGAGGGCAGGTGACCTTCTACACTTCGGGGAGTTCCGGAAAGCCGAAGGCCGTGACCAGGTCCTTCGATGCATTACTAAGGGAGGCTCAAGTCTGGGAATCTCTCTTCGGAGGGCAGCTCGGCAGGGCGGAAGTCATCGGGACGGTGCCGCACCACTTCATCTACGGGGCGATCTTCCGCATCCTCTGGCCGCTCTGGGCCGGACGTCCGTTCGATGCGAAGCCATTCGCAGACGGTCATTCGCTCGCCGCCCGGCTCAAGCAAGGCGGCGAATTCGTCCTCGTGAGCAGTCCTTCGTTGCTCCAACGGATGCCTGCGGAAGAAATCCGCACGCTCGCCGGGCTGCGCGCGATCTTCACATCTGGCAGCTTGCTGGAAGCCTCGGTCGCCGAGCTCTGGAGCTTTCCCATCGAGGTCTACGGAAGCACCGAGACGGGAGGGGTCGCCTGGCGGCGGCGGGAGACCGCAGATGCGCTTTGGACCCCGTTGCCCGGCGTGACGATGACGACGAAAGAAGACGGCACCCTGCACGTTCGTTCCCCTTACGTGGCCCCCGGAGGAGAGCAGACCGCTGACCTCGTCAGGTTCGTCGGCCAAGGTCGGTTCGAGCTTCTGGGTCGGGCTGATCGTATCGCGAAGGTGGAAGGACGTCGCGTCTCGTTGGCGGAGCTTGAGTCGCTGGCCGAAGCCCATCCGGCCGTAAGGCGTTGCGTCATGCTGCAGTCTGAGCCACACGCTCGCCCGCAGGCCGTGCTGGTACCAGAATTGGCTTCGGATGCCGCCGACTACGCCCTCGTGTGGGAAGAGGTCCGTCGGCTGATGCTCGCACGCTATGACGCCGTTGTGATACCACGACGCCATCGGTTCGTCCCCGTCTTGCCGGCAGACGCCCGAGGCAAGCATACGGCTGAGGCTTTGCACCGGCTTTTCACGCCAGCACCTTCCGTCGGCGGGACGCAGAGCTGGCCGAGGTTCGTCGGCCATCGACGACAAGACGGTAGCGTGATGGTCGAACTCGCGGTGCCAGAAGAACTCCCGCTTTTCGCCGGTCATTTCCCGGGGGCTCCGATTCTTCCCGGGGTGATTCTGATCAGCTGGGCCGCGACCTGCGCGGAGGCGTACCTGGGGTGGCGGGGGGATTCCTGTGGCATCGACCATCTCAAGTTCAACGCCGCGGTCTGGCCGCGCGAGGCCCTGCAGCTGACGTTGTCCCTGACGCCGACGGGCGGGGTGAAATTCGAATTCCAAGCCAGCGGCAAGGCCAAGGCCGCCGGCGTCTTCAGGCCGGCCTGACGCAGATGATTTTCAACCCTTGTTTCATCGTCCCTTCCTATAACCACAGTCGCGCCGCCCGCGTGACGGCGGCCAGGCTCTCCGCCCATGGACTGCCGATCTTCCTGATCGATGACGGTAGCGAGCCGGAAGAGGCCGCGATCCTCGCCGAACTCGCCGGCGCTGACGCCTTGGTCCGGTTGATCACCCTGCCGGTCAACTCAGGTAAGGGCGGAGCGGTCATGGCCGGCCTGCGGGCGGCTCTGGCGCAAGGTTTCACCCACGGCATGCAGGTCGACGCGGATGGTCAGCACGACCTCAGCGTGCTCGAAGGCTTTCTGGACGAAGGTCGGAAGGCTCCGGACGCCATGGTCTGCGGATTCCCGGTCTATGACGAATCCATCCCGCTCGGACGCAAACTAGGGCGACATCTTACGCATTTCTGGGTCTGGGTGGAGACCATGTCGTTTTCCGTCAGGGATTCCATGTGCGGATTCCGGCTCTACCCGCTGGCCCAGACCTGCGATCTTCTGGACCGCACAGAGCTGCCGAAACGAATGAATTTCGACATCGAAATCATGGTTCGCCTTCATTGGCAAGGGGTGAGCATGAAGTGGTTGCCGGTGCGGGTGACTTATCCCGTCGACGGCCGCTCGCACTTCCGGCCCTTCGAGGACAATGCACGCATCAGCTGGATGCATACCAGATTGGTCTGCGCGATGCCTTGGAACCTGACGCGCCGTGCGTTGGGACTTACCGACGCGCCCGGGCGTGGTCAGCACTGGGCCCGGATGAAGGAGCGCGGCTCCAGCTGGGGGCTCGCCTTCACCGCTTGGGTGCACCGCTATCTCGGCCGCTGGCTGGCTCTCCCCATCGCTCCGCTCGTCGCCACCTATTTCTTCCTGACCGGACGCCGCGCCCGTGAGGCTACCTTGGATTATCTCAGACGACTGCGCGCCTTCGCCGGAGAGGGTACGCCCGAACCCGGTTGGTTCAGTGCTTGGCGCCTTTATCTGACTTTCGGTTTCGCCGCTCACGACAAGATGACGGCCTGGCTCAATCCTTCCCTGTTGGACAAGATCGATTTCCCTGACTTGGAACTCCTGCGGGAAGCACGCGAGAACGGCCGGGGAGCGCTCATCATCGGAGCCCATCTGGGTAACTTGGAGATGATGCGCGCGGTCGCCGCGCGTTACGGCTTCAAAGGATTCCATGCGGTCGTGCATTTCGCCAACGCCGCGAAATTCACCGGGACCATCCAGAAGGCGGCTCCGGAGTCCTCCAAGGACCTGATTCATGTCAGCAGCTTCGGGCCCGAAACGGCGATGCGCCTGAGGCAGATCATCGACCGCGGCGAGTGCGTCGTCATCGTCGGAGACCGGACGCCCGCGAGCGAGAACGGGCAGACCGTCGTCGCCGATTTCCTGGGTGCGCCCGCGGAATTCCCCCGCGGGCCCTTCATCCTCGCGGCCGCGTTGGAATGTCCCGTGTACTTGTTCTTCTGCGTCGCCTCCGGGGGAGGTTATAAGGTCTATGCGGAGAAGTTCGCCGACAAGGTGACGATCCCGCGGGCGTCGCGTCAGGAGGCCTTGGCGGGACTGGCCGACCGCTACGCCCGTCGACTCGAGCAGCTTTGCGTGGCCTACCCGCTGCAATGGTTCAATTTCTTTGATTTCTGGAGAATCGGCAAACAACCTGCATCCCATGCCCCGAAAAAGTAACACGGCGATCGTCGTCGGGAACACCCGGCTGACCTTGGAAGGCGTCATCGCTCTAGCGACGGGCGTCAGGAAGGCCCGGCTGCCTGAGACACGTGCTTATCAGGCGCGTATCACCCGAGGCGCCGACTTGCTGCGTCGGGCCCTCGAGTCCGGTGAGTGCGTGTACGGGGTCAACACCGGCTACGGAGACAATTGTACCACCGAGATCCCGGAGCATCTCGTTTCCGGTCTGCCGGATAATCTCATTCGCTATCATGGCGTAGGCACAGGCGTGCCGCTCGGCCCTGAGGAGACCCGGGCGGTGCTGGCCTGCCGGCTGAACTCCTTGGCCCTCGGCTTCTCCGGGGTGAGGCCAGAACTGCTCCGGCTGCTGGCTGGCATGCTCAACCAGGGAGTCCTTCCCAGGATTCCTTCCGAAGGGTCGGTCGGGGCAAGCGGCGATCTGACGCCGCTTTCATACGTGGCCGCCGTCATGACGGGTCGCCGCCGCGCCAGCTACCGGGGAAAGATGATGACCGCCGCCGCCGCGCTGCGCGCCGCCCAACTCAAGCCCATCAGGCTCGCGCCCAAGGAAGGGCTGGCGCTCATGAACGGCACCGCCGTGATGACGGGGCTGGCCTGCCTGGCGTATGCCCGCGCCGAGCACCTCGTGCGCGCGGCGACGCGCATCACCGCGATGATCAGTTACGCCACGGACGGCAACCCGGCCCACTTCGACCGCAGGCTTTTCGCGGTGAAGCCGCACGCCGGACAGCAGGCCGTCGCGGCCTGGTTGCGGGCGGACCTCGGCGCGCTCCGCGCTAGGCGGGTCGGCCGGCTGCAGGACCGTTACTCGCTGCGCTGTGCTCCGCATGTCATCGGAGTGCTGGCCGATGCACTGACTTGGGTGCGACGTGACCTTGAGAACGAAATAAACAGCGCCAATGACAATCCACTCATCGATCCGACCGATGGTCATATCATGCATGGCGGCCATTTCTATGGCGGCCACGTGGGCTTCGCGATGGATTCGCTCAAACTAGCCGTGGCGAGCGTCGCCGACCTGCTCGATCGTCAGGTCGCCTTGTTGGTCGATGCCCGGTACAGCCATGGCTTGCCCGCGAACCTCGCGCCGACGGAGGGTCGGGCAGGCGCCTTGCGACATGGTTTCAAGGCCGTCCAGATCTCCTGTTCGGCATGGACGGCAGAAGCGTTGAAGCTGACCATGCCGGCGACGGCTTTCTCCCGTTCGACGGAGTGTCATAACCAGGACAAGGTGAGCATGGGGACGATCGCCGCGCGCGACTGCCTGCGGATCCTCGAACTCACCGAGCAGGTCGCCGCCGCCGCCTTGCTGGCCGCCTCCCAAGGCGTCGTGCTGAGGATGGGGATGGAAGGAGCCTCCGGGCCGAACGCTCCGCTGATGGCGACCGTGCGTTCCGTCGAATCGGCCCATGGCCGACAAGAGGATGACCGCGAACTCGACGGCGTCATCGAAGCCTGCGTTGCCCGGCTTCGGGCCCAGTCCGTGCCGGTCTCCGGCTGACGCTACTGCGTGCGGCGGAAGATGAGGGTCGTATTGATGCCGCCGAAAGCGAAATTATTGCTGAGGAAGTATTCGGTCTGAAGCTTCCTTGGTTCGTCGATGATGTAATCGAGTTTCCCGCAGGCCGGGTCAGGCTCGCTCAGGTTGAGCGTCGGGGCGAACCACCCGCGGTTCATCATTTCGATGCCCCACCACGCCTCGATCGACCCGCAGGCGCCGAGGGTATGACCCAGGTAGCTTTTCATCGAGCTGATGGGCATCGCCGGACCCAGCACCGTGGAAGTGGCGGTGCTCTCCGCCAGGTCGCCGCGGTCAGTCGCCGTGCCATGGGCGCTGACATAGCCGATGGCCGAAGGGGGTAACCCCGCGTCCTGCAGGGCCACTTCGATGCAGCGTGCCATCGTCGAAGCCGTGGGCTGGGTGGCGTGGGCGCCGTCCGAATTGGTGCCGAACCCGACGATCTCGGCGTGGATGACGGCACCGCGGGCAAGCGCATGTTCGCGCTCCTCGAGGATCAGCGTGCAGGCGCCTTCGCCGACGACTAGGCCGTCGCGGACCCGGTCGAAAGGGCGGGGCGTCGCTTGGGGGCTGTCGTTGAGCGTGCTCGTGGCGTAAAGCGTATCGAAGATCAGCGCGTGCGCGGGCGTCAGCTCTTCGGCGCCTCCGGCGACCATCATCAGCTGTCGGCCGCTCCGGATCGCCTCATACGAATAGCCGATGGCATGGCTGGCGGAAGAGCAGGCGCTGCTCGTGGGGATGATGCGGCCTTTGAGTTCGAAGTGCAGGGCGATGTTCACCGCCGTCGTGTGGCTCATCGCCTGCAGGTAGCTGGTGGAGGTGATGCCTTTGGTCGAACCGGTCGAAAGGGCGGTCCCGCAGAGGCGGATCGGCTCCATGCTGCCGAAGGAAGAGCCATACGCCACCCCCATGCGCCCGTCGGTCATCGGGAGGTCGCCCGTGAGGCGGGCGTCTTGCAGGGCAAGTTCCGTCGCGCGTACCGCCAGCTGGGCGACCCGGCCCATCGAACGGGTGTTCTTGCGGGGCCAGGAGGCCGGCACGACGAAGTCGGAAACCGGCGCGCCCAAGCGTGTGTTCATGTTCACGAACATGTCCCATTCGCTGAGGCGGACCACGGCGTTACGCCGGGCGAGGATATTGCTTTCGATGGTGGCCCAGTCGCTCCCTAGCCCGGTGACGCCTCCCATCCCCGTGATGACGACGCGGCGGTTCATATGAGACCTCCGTTGACGCCGATGACTTGGCGGGTGACGTAGGCGGCCGAAGGCGAGCAGAGGAAGGCGACGACCCCGGCGACCTCCTCGGCGGTGCCGGCGCGGCCCATCGGGATGGCTGGCATGATGTGCGACTTGTCGAGATCCTTGGTCATGTCGGTGTCGATCAGTCCGGGTGCGACAGAATTAACGGTAATACCGCGAGGGGCGAGTTCGACGGCCAACGCTTTGCCGGCGCCGATCAGGCCTGCTTTCGCGGCACTGTAGTTCGTCTGCCCACGGTTTCCTGCGACGCCGGCCACCGAGGCCAGCAAAACGACGCGGCCGCCTTGGCGGAGCCTTACCATGGGCATCACCAGCGGGTGCAGGACGTTATAGAAACCCGAGAGAGACGTATCCACGACGTCGGTCCAGTCGGCCGGCTCGATGGCGGCGAAGGTGTTGTCCCTGACAATGCCGGCGTTGAGCACGACGCCCCAGTATGCCCCATGTTTCTGAGTCAGTTCGGAAAGTTGCGCAGCGGCCGCCGTCCGGTCGCGGACGTCGAAAGAGGTCAGGTCCGCCTGACCGCCGGCATCGACGATGGTTTTCACCACGGCAGCAGCTTCTTCCAGGCGACTTCGGCAATGGATGGTCACGGCGAAGCCTTCGGTCGCCAATCGTAGAGCGATGGCTTTGCCGATGCCTCGGCTTGAGCCGGTGACGAGGATGCGTCGTTGATTCATGATTGGCGGTTTTGGGCGATGTAAGTCCGGAAGTCGGCCGGGCGGAAGACCTTGATGGTGGACGAGGCGAGGGTGCGGCCGGTTTCGTCTCGCAGCGTACCGAGGAAGGCGCCGAAGCCGACAGGGTCCTGCATTTTCTCCTCGAGTTCGATGAGGATGCGGCGGCCGAAGGGGAAGAAGGGCATCGACGCCTCATAGGACCTTGCGCCCAGCAGCACGCCTACGGAGGGCTCGGTGGAGCCTTCGCTGAGGCGACTGGCGAGGCTATTGTGGGCGGCGATCGCCTGCGCGATGATTTCGATGCCCACATAGGAAGGCAGGCCACGGGGGTCCTCCCAGCAGCCCTCCGCGGGGGTGAAGGTCGCCGTGAGTCTGGTGGTCTCGAAAGAAGTGACGCCGTCGATGAGGAGCATCGGGTGGCGATGGGGGACCAGCTCTTCGATAGTGGGTAGCTCCGTCATGGCGTGAAACCGAAGATAAGGCTCACGTTGCTTCCGCCGAAGGCGAAATTGTTCGTCATGCAGCGCCGATAATCCCCGGCTGGGAACCGGCCGTGAGCCTGCGCGAGGCTGAGGCCAGGTAGCTGAGGGTCGGGCTCGCCGTCCCAGACGTGACGAGGGATGAAATCAGCCTCCATTGCCAGACAGCAGATTGCTGCTTCGACCGCACCGGCGGCTCCGAGGGTATGGCCGGTGAGAGGCTTGGTGCCGCTGCAGGGGACGCCGGCCGGAAAGACCCTGGACATCGCCAGGCTTTCCATGGCGTCGTTCTTGGCCGTGCCCGTCGCATGGAGATTCACGTAGCCGACGTCTTCGGGGCGGATTCTCGCATCGCTCAGCGCATGGCGCATGGCGCCTTCCGCTCCTCTGCCTTCGGGCTCAGGGGAGGAGAGGTGGAAGGCGTCGCAGCTTTCGCCAGCCCCCATCAGTTCTAGCCGAGAAGGCGTTAGGGAGAGGAGGAAGACGGCCGAGCCTTCACCGATATTGATGCCTTTCCTGTTTTTGCTCATGGGCTCGCAGCGCTCCGCTGAGACTGCTTCAAGAGAGATGAAGCCCTCAACGGTGGTTCGGCAGAGCGAATCGGCGCCGATGACGAGTACGGCGTCGGCCAGGCCGCCTCGTAGAAGTCGTCTGGCTGAAAGGAAAGCATTGGTGCTCGAGGTACAGGCGGTGCTCAACGTTAAGCATGGCCCGAGCGCGCCGATAAACTCAGCCGCAAAGGCGGCCGGTGAGCCAAATTCCTGGCTAGCATAGTCATAGTCCTCGCGGATTCCCCCAGGCGGACTGTCCAGCAAGGCATCTTCGGCTTCGGATATCCCCGAGGTGCTCGTGCCGGCGACGACGGCGAAGCGATCGGCTCCCACCTTCTCGATCATTTCCCTGATGGGGGATTTCAGTTCGTCCAGGCAAAGCATCAGGATGCGGTTGTTCCGTGTATCATGGCGTAAGATAGGAACGGGACGAAGTTCCGCATCAACGTGTCCCAGGAAGGCTATCGCACCATTCTTTCTCCATTTGTCGGATGAGCGCATCCCTGGGCCGATTCCAGACTTCAGGTTTTTCGTCATTTCCGTCTTTCCTTTTCCGAGAGCGCAGACGGCGGTGTAGTCATGGACGAAGATGCGTTCGCTCATGGGGAGGGGATAGGTCTGATCACGATTTTGGTGGCATAGCCCGGGAGCGTAATGAGTCGACCGCGATCAGTTAGATCTTCCGCCACGAGGACGACTTCTCCTTCATTCTTGATCGTGCGGACTCCCGTGCTAGCTGTCAGTCGGAGCGAGGGAGATAGGCCGTTCCTTGCCGCAGTTTCTGGCCAGGCGATGAGTTGCAGCAAAGCCAAGGGGAGTTCGGGTGGCATGGAGTTGGAACGAATAATTCCCGTACGGGAGAATCGATCGCCCTCTTGGGTGCATGAGATGAGCGTGGCCATCGTCGCCGGATCGATGATGGTGAGCGTGGTTTTACTGGTCGTATTGAGCACGTGCGATAGATATCTGTGGCTCTTGTCCTCCCTTTGCACCACTACTTCGTCCCATGACTCCATCGGAATTGCTGAGTCCGGGGGCTGAACCCGATAGAATCCGCCGGGAAGGTCCGCAATTCCAGACGTGGCGCAACCAGCCATGAGCATGGCTATTCCAAACAGACTGGTCACCCTAATCATTTCCGACTTATGTCCCGGGATGGCTCCGCAGGCAAGCCAAGGTTGGTTAACGAAGATGCCTGAATGAATTGTGTGTCGAAGGTCGCAGTAACTTTGCTTTTAATACATTTTTGCTACTAAAAAGCACTGGAAGGACGCCCAGCCAAAGCCAGACTCAGTAGGATAATGTTCAAGGGTATCTCTCAGTATTTCGCCGGGATCGGGCGGGCCATGCGGGTCCGGTCCGGGCAGGGTGAGGCACATGCCGAGCGATTGAAGGCCTATTGGGAACTGAATCGTTTAGAGCAGTCGATTCCGGCCGCTCGGGCGGAGGTGCAGGCCGCGGCGGAAGCGATCGTGACGGCTGCGGTCACGGCCGAGATGCGCGCCACCTCCATCGCCGATCTTAAGGACTACGGCGCGGCGGTCGGCCCGCTGCAGGCCGCCGGCTTCCGGACGGTTTCCGATCTGGTCGGACATACGCTCAGCTCGTTGCAGGGTCACCGGGGCATCGGCGAGGTCACGGCCGGTTCCGCGCTACAGGCCCTGGCGACTTTCCAGGAGTCGGCCAAGGCCCATGTGCGCTTGCTGCCCGATCCGGATAACCGTCGGCCGTCCGACACCCGTCTCCTCGTCGCCCTGGTCAAATATGAGACCGTGGTGCGGGATTTCGGCACACGTCCCGCGGAGGCCCGCATCCGTTTCGATGACACGAGCTTACGGCTGCAGCAGACGCAGGCCAGGACGCGTCTGAGCGACCAGGTTTTCTCCGTCTCGGCTCAGAATGAATTGGCGCGGAACTGCGCGGCATTGACCGCAGAGTTCCGTTGGATCGCGGCTGAAGCCCGTGGGCTGGCTGATTACGCCCAGCGTCTGGCTTTCGATCCGAAGGCGATCTGGAGCCGCTATACGGATAACTCGGCTTCTTTCATCGCACTCCTGGAAAGCCTGCTGCCGGCGAGGACCATCGCCAAGGGAGCCTTGGCGGCGCCGGACCTGCGCGGCGGTTTGCCGGCCGAGATCGCCGATGCGGTCGAGGCCACCCAGGTCGACCTCCGTCTGCTCACGGCTACTCTCCGTCGTTATCAGCAATTCGGGACGCAATATATCATCTGCCAGAAACGCGTCCTATTGGGTGACGACATGGGCTTGGGTAAGACCATGCAGGTGCTGGCGGCGATGTGCCATCTCGCCGCTCAGGGCCGGAAGCACTTCTTCGTGGTGGCCCCGAACAGCGTGCTGATCAACTGGGAGCGCGAAGTGAAGAAACACACCAAGCTCAATCCGATCGTCGTGCATGGATCGGATCGCGAAGACGAACTCGACCAGTGGCGTCGCGAGGGCGGGGTGGCGATCACGACCTACACCACGCTGAGCCGGTTGGTCGATGGTATCACCGAGGTCGATCTACTCGCGGTCGACGAGGCCCATTCGGTCAAGAATAAGCAGGCGCAACGTACCCAGTCGGTCATGCGTCTGACCAGTCTCGCCAAACACGTCGCCTTCATGTCAGGCACCGCCCTGGAGAACCGCTTGAGCGAGCTCCAGACCCTGGTGACGACCGTCCAGCCGGAACTCAGCCAGGAAGTGCTGACCTTGCTGAAGCAGGTGCGTCCGGCCCCGGCCGAAGTCCGTGAGAAACTCGCGCCGGTCTACCTGCGACGCATTCAGGCGGATGTCCTGACCGAGTTGCCGGATATCACTGAGACCGACGAGATCATCCCCCTTGAGCCGGCGGACATCGAAGCCTACCGGGCCAGTCCGGATAACTTGATGCATAAACGGTTGGCGGCGACCGTCGGCGCGGGCGGTTTACAATCGGCCAAGTTCGATCGGTTGAAGGAGCTTCTTGAGCTTTATCGCGACGACGGGCGTAAGGTCGTGGTGTTCTCGTATTTCCGTCAGGTCTTGGATGATGTCAGCACGCTCGTCGGCGGATGCGCCCAGATCCACGGTGAGATCAGCTCCGTCGAACG
>JACCDX010443417.1_pt1 | contig 19383 bp, 10 predicted proteins | sample 7449681 | NCBI WGS metagenome assembly JACCDX01 (sample SAMN15323450, study PRJNA562643) | freshwater metagenome | isolation source: river surface water | place: USA:Blue River Watershed | collected 2017-08-18
GAGGATTTTGCCGTCGGGCTGGAGGACGAGGGCATCGACACGGGCTTGGTCGGCGCCGCCGGAGGAAACATTGAGGCCGGCAAAAACGGGGTTGAAGGCGGGATCGAGGGAGCCGTCGGGATTGAGGCGGGCGAGGAGGGTGCGGGGGGTGTTGTTGACGGCGGCGAAGGCGCCGCCGAGGAGGAGCTTGCCGTCGGGCTGGAGGGCGAAGGTCCGGACGGTGCGGTCGGCGCCGGCGGAAAAGGTGGTATCGAGGGTGCCGTCGGGGTGGAGGCGGGCGAGGCGGACGGCGGGGGTGGAGCCGAGGGCGGTGAAGCTGCCGCCGAGGAGGATTTTTCCGTCGGCTTGAACCGCGATTTCCTGGATGTCGGCGTTGGGCGCGGGATTGAAGGCGGCGTCGAGGGAGCCGTCGGGCAGGAGGCGGGCGAGACGGGCGCGGGGGGTGCCGGCGATGGTGGCGAAGGTGCCGCCGACGAGGAGCCGGCCGTCGCGCTGGGCGGCGAGGGCGAAGACGTCGAGGTTGGGGGACGGATTGAAGGCGGGATCGAGCGCTTGCGCGCGGAGGAGCGGGGCGGCGAGGAGGAGCGACGCGAAGGCGGAAAAGGCCAAGCGACGGAGCGCGGCGGCGCGCCGTGAAACCACGGGGGAGGCGAGCATGGGGAGCGGGGCGGCTGGCGGGGGGACGGACCCGGCGGGCGGCGTCCGGGCCGGGGAAACGGCGGCGGACGACAGGGGTGGCGCGCCGGGAGGGCGGGGCGAAGCAGGGCGGAGTCCGGCGGGCGAAACGGCCCGGAGCAAAGCAAATCGCGCGCGGCGGGCGGCGGCCGCGGCGTATCGGATCACCGGAGACGCGGAGTCAGAAATCGAAGAACAGGAAGTCGCCGAGGGAAATATCGGGGAGGTCGAAGGAAAAGCCGCCGGAATCGGGCTCGGCCGGCGGCGTGGAGGCGGGCGGGGTCGGAGCGGACGGCGGGGAGGGGAGCAGGTGCGAAAGGTCCGAGGCGAGCTCGGAAAGGTCGGCGTCCCCGGGATCGCCGGGGCCTGAGGAGTTGCGGCGGGATTCTTCGCGCTCGGCCGCTTCGGTTGCTTCGGCGGCGGGAGCGAAGGACGCGGGAGCGGGGGTTTTCATCGGGCCGGCAGCGTGCGGCCGGCCCGGGTGGTGTCAGGCGCAACCGGCCGCGGTTGGAAACGCGGCGCGCGGGTGTAAGGAGAACGAGGATACGGCGGGGGGCGGCGTGCGCCGCCGCGGCCGGGTCACTTGCGCAGCAGGGCGACGGCGTAGGGGTGGACGGTGGCGGTCATGACGCCGGCGACGACGGCGGGATCGCCTTCCATGAAGGTGCGGGCGGCGGCGAGATCGGCGGCTTCGAAGACGACGAGGCCGAAGGTTTTTTCGCCGGGCTCGAGGGTGCGGCCGGCGAGGATGACCTGGCCGGCCTTGGTGGCGGCTTGCAGGCGAGCGAAGTGGGCGCCGACGGCTTGCTTGTCGGCGTCGGTCCACGCGGTGTCGGCGTGGAGGCGCGGCACGAGTTTCAGGACATAGACGAATTGCGGGAGCTTGGGCGCGGCGGGAGCGGCGGCGGGCGGGGTCGCGGGGGATTTTTTCTCGTCGGCGGCCCGGAGTGTCGGGAGGACGGCGGGTGCGGCGAGGGCGAGAACGAGGACGAGGACGAAGCGGCGGAGGTGCGTGCGGCGATGCATGGAGACGGGGTGGAAAGGTGGGAAAGCGGGAAAGTGGGAAAGTGGGAAAGCGGAAGGGAAGACCTGGAAGATGGGTAGGACGGGCAAGACGCGGGAGACGAAGACCCTGAAAGGCGTCAGCAGGCGGAAGGCGGGGTGGGTTACAGTTTCGTCGACGGGTAGAACCAGGCGCGGGTGATTTTGCCGGCGCGGACTTCGTAGACGGCGAGGGACGTCTGCGTGCGGCGCTGGCCGTCCTGGGCGGTGAACGTGGTGCGTTCGCGGTAGCTCACGTGCGCGCCGGCTTGGGTGAGGTCGAGGAGTTCGCAGCGGAGGTCGGGGGCGGCGGCGAAAACGCCGTCGAGCCAGCGGCCGAGGGCGGCGGGCGTGGCGAGGTCGAGATTGGCGGCGGCGGGATCGAGGGAGGTGAGCTGGGCGTCGGGGGCGAAGTGGGCGAGGACGGCGGCGGTGTCGCGGGCGTTGTAGGCGGCGAGGACGGCGCGGATGACCGCGGCTTCCGGGGTGGCGAGGGGCGGGCGGGTGTCGCCGTGCTGGAAGGGGCGATACTCGTCGACGGTGGCCTGGAAAGTGCCGGCGGCGAGGGAGGGGTCGCGGGCGAGGAGGGCGCGGACGTCGGCTTCGGCGGCGGCGCGCACGAGGAGGAGGCCTTTGTCGGCGTAGCGGCCGCCGAGGACGCTGTGTTGTTCCGCGCGGAGGCGCGCGAGGTGATCGGAGTGTTCTTTGAAGAACGCCTGCGCTTGCGGGGGTTTGGCGGCGTCCCACTTGGGGCCGGTGGTGAAGGTGACGGCGAAGAGCTTGGGCGCGGGCGCGGCTCCCGACGCGGCGATGGGCGCGGCGGGCTGCGCGGCGAGCGGGGCGGGCGCGACGACGGCGACGGCGAGGACAAGGGCGGCAAGCGGGATCGCCGGAGCGGCGACCAAGACGAGGCCGGCGGCGAAGACGGCGCGGAGAGGGCGGGGGAGGCGGGAGCGCATGGGAGGAGCGGGGTCGGGGAAACGGGCGGATCGCGCGGCCGGAGAGGGGGGCGAGCCGGCGGCTCGGGGAGTTGGCGCGAAATCGACGGGGAAGCGAGCCTGCGCCGACGACCGGAGGCGGCGGGGCGTCGATCCGGCGGGCTGCGGCGGTGGTCGGCGAAGCGCGGCCGGGCGGCGGCCGGGAGCGCGGTGTCGCGGAGTGACGGAGGTCGGGAGTATGTCGGTTCGGTGAAATCGTGACGTCACGCCGCCCGATCGTAGTTTCACACCCAGCCGATACTTGACATCGGTGAGGGGGGAGGAGCAGGACTTGAGGGCGGTGGTTTACGCGTGTATCACGACCTCGGCTACGACGTTCCGAATCGGGAGAGAAGTCCCCGGAAATTCGGCCGGGTGGCGCCTAAACGCCCCGCGTGCTGCCCCGGATCTCCGCTGAATTTTTCCGGCGCCCGGCCGATTTCAACCCGCTTGGACCCAACTTCCGCGAAGCCTCCCATGAGCGATCCAACCTCCCTGCCGTCGTCCAGTCCGGTGGTGCAGCTGCGGCGGGTGACCGCGCTGGTCCTTTGCGCGGGGGCCGCGTGGCTCGTGCCGGCGCGGGCGCAGTCCGGCAGCGCGCCCGTCGGGGCGATGACCTATTCGGTCGCGGAGAACGCGACGCTCAGCATCGGCGTGCCGTTGCTGCGGCCGGCGGTGCTGGTGGCGGAAATCGCGACGGTGACCGGGGAGACGTTGGCCTTCGGCGGGACCGACGCGGGGGTGACGGTGGCACTCGCGGAGGGTGCGGCGTATTTCGCGGAGGTGGTGGCGCAGGTGGACGGCACCGGCGGGGCGCTGATCGGCCACCGCTTCGAGGTGGACGAGGCGGCGACGCGGGCGGCGGGCGCGGGCAAGCTCGTGCTCGATCCGGCCTCGCCGCTCAACACCGGCGGCACCGGCGTGTTCGCCGGGCTGGCCAAATACCGCGTGGCGATCCGGCCGCACTGGACGCTGGCGACGCTGTTCGGCACGGGCGCCGCGGCGAAGCTCAACGCCGGCACGTCGCCGAGCACGGCCGACCAGGCGCTCGCGTGGAACGGCACCGGTTTCAGCGTCTACTATTTCCGCAACAGCTCGCCGGCGCAGTGGCGCAATCCCGCCACGGGCGCGGCCAACCAGAACGACGCGATCGTGCCGCCGGGCGCCGGTGTGTTCTTCCGCCGCCGCGCCGGGGCGCTGGCCCTCACGGTCGTCGGCGAGGTGCGGACGCATCCGTTCGTGCGCGCGGCCTTCGGTCCTTCGCAGCTCGTGGCGGGCGGTTTCCCCGTGGATACCTCGCCGGCCGACTGGAAGCTCACCGGCGGCAGCGGTCTCACCGCGGGCACCGGTCCGGCCAACGCCGACCAGCTGCTGAACTGGAGCGGCGCCGCCTTCACGCAGTTTTACCTGCGCAGCGGCGTGGTGCCGGAGTGGCGCAACACCGCCACCGGCCTGCTCGACCATTCCAATGCCCGCGTGTTTTCGGCCGCGGGCGCGACGCTGCTCCTGCTCCGATCCGCCGGCACCGGCACCCCGCCGCCGCCGCTCGTCCAGGCGGTGCCCTTCTCCCTCTGACCATGCGACCGCTCCTCTTCCTCTCGCTGCTCGCCGCCTCCTGCGCGGGCGTCGCTTCGGGTCAACAGACCGTCGTCGTCACCAGTTCGGGCATGGCCGGCGGCCAGGGCCAGTTTGCCGACGGCGCCGCGTGGCCGACCAACGGGGCGATGACCTTCGACGTCGGCGTGTTTCCCGAGGGCTTCGATCCGACCAAGTCCGACCGCGCGTCGTGGATCGGCGCGTGGCAGTCCGCGCGGCAGAGCGCCGGGGCCGGCGCGGTGACCTCGTGGTTCAAGGACGGCGACAGCACCTATTTCTCGATCACCGGCGCCTCCGCCATTTTGCGCCCGGCGGACCGGCCCGGCGCCCAATACTACGTCTGGGGCTTCAACACCCGCACCACGGCGGGCTCCTCCGAGTGGATCCTGCTCACCAACCCCGCGTGGCGGGTGGTGAATTCGGATACGCCCCGGCTGCCCGACGTGCTCGACACGCAGGACGCCGGCACGATCGCGCTCGTCGGCCAGATCGGCAACGGCGGCCTCGACCTCAAGTCGGAGCGCGTCTTCGCCGCCGGCCTCTCCCTTGCCGGCCAGGTCGGCAACTTCGCCGTCGTCGCCGGCGAGCCCGCCACCCTCTCGGTCTCGGCGCGCGGCGCCGGGCTGGTTTTCCAGTGGTATGCGGGCGCCAAGGGCGACACCTCCGCGCCGATCACGGGCGCCACCCGGCCCACCTACACCGTCCCCTCGCTCACCGCCACCGCGCGCTACTGGGTGCGCATCTCCAACGGCATCGACTCCGTCGACAGCGACACCATCACCGTGACGGCCGCCGCCGATGCCTCCGGCGTCGTCGCGGCCTACGAAGGCCCCAACCTCGGCTACGTCGCCGGCCAGCGCATGCGTGTCACGCAGCAGGTGTCCTACACCGGCACCGTGTCCGAGGTGAAAGTCTCCGCGCTGCTGCCCGCCGGCTGGGCCTTCCTCTCCTCCGACGGCCCCGCGCCGCAGGCCAAGCCGCAGGTCGGCGAGTCCGACCTGCTCGAGTGGAAATGGACGACCGTCCCGGCCAGCCCGTTTCTCCTCAGCTACGTCGTCAGCGTGCCCGCCGGCCTGACCGCCGAGGAAAACATCACCACCCTCGCCACCGTCGTGCGCGACGGCGTCGCGCGCCAGGCCTTCGTGCGGCCCGATCCCATCGTGGTCCGGCCGGCCGCCCGTCTCCACACCGCCGATACCGACCGCAACAACCGCATCGACCTCGCCGAGCTCCTGCGCGTCATCGCCCTCTACAACACCCGCAGCGGCGGCGTGCGCACCGGCGCCTACCGCGTGAATGCCGCCAACCTCGAGGACGGCTTCGATCAGGACTCCACCCGCTCCGCCGGCGCCACCGTCGCGCTCGCCGCCTACCACGCCGCCGACATCGCCCCGCGCGACGGCCGCATCAGCCTCGGCGAACTCACCCGCGTGATCGAACTCTACAACCACCGCGTGGGCACCTCGCGCGTCGGCGCCTACTTCGTCCGCGGCGACACCGAGGACGGCTTTGTTTCCGGCGTGGCACCCTGAGCGCCGCAATCACCATGATTCCGTTTCTCTCCCGCTTTCGTCCGGCCGCCCCGGGCCTCCGCCGCCTCGTGGGCGTGTTGCTCGCCGCCGTCGTCCTCGGTCCCGCCGTCGCCCATGCGCAGTGGACCTCGGAGAACTACACCGCCAAAGCCGGCTGGACCGCGATCTGGGTCGGGCTCGACCTCACGCACACCACCATCGACGAGGCCCTCGCCGGCAAGACCGACATCGAGGAAGTCTGGCGCTGGAATCCGCCCAGCGGCCCGCAATTCACGGCCAACCCCGGCGCGCCCGTGCAGGCCAATCCCAACTGGAACGTCTGGAAACGCGGCTTCCCGCAGCAATCGACGCTCTTCGCCTTCACCGCCAACGCCGCCTACCTCGTCAAGGTCCGCGACGGCGCGGCCGATGTGGCTTTCACCCTCAAGGGCCGGCCCCAGCGCCCGGACTACCCGTGGAGCACCTCCGGCGTAAACCTCGTCGGCTTCCCGACCGCCGCCACGCCGCCGCACCTCTCCCAGTTCTTCTCCTACAGCGCGGCCTTCGCCTCCGAGCCCACCGTGCTCGCCTACGTCGGCGGCGCCCTCAGCGCCACCGCGCCCAAAAACCCCGTCGGCGTCACGCCCTCCCTCCAGACCGCCACGCGCGGCCAGGCCTTCTGGATCCAGGCGACGCAGTTCACCGATTACTACGGCCCGGTCGCGGTCGAGATCGCCGAGCGCTCCGGTCTGAATTTCGGCAAGAACCGGCTCAACGTCTCCCTCCGCTTGCGCAACGTCACCTCCGGCCCCAATGCCCGCGCCGTCTCCGTCACGCTCACGCCCGCGGCCTCCGAGGCGCCTCCGGCCATTCTCGCCGGCACCGCCGCGCTCGGGACCGGCGCCAACGCCGGCAAGATCGTCTCGATCACGCCCGACCTCAACAACGCCCTCGCCTACGCCACGCCGCCGACCGTCACGATCGCCGCCCCGGCCGCCGGCACCCGCGCCACCGCGACCGCCGTGCTCAACAGCGCCGGCCGCATCACCGGTTTCACGATCACCAACCCGGGCGCCGGCTACGGCACCACCACGCCCGCCGTCACCGTCACGCCCGCCATCGCCGGCCCCGTGCCGCTCAAGCTCCGCGGCGCCTACGACCCCGTCACCGGCCAATACGCCTACACCGCCTTCACCTCCGGCCATACCGTCGAACTCCCCGTCGGTGCGGCGGTCGAGGTCGAGTTCGTGGCCGACCGCGGCGCCATGGGCTCGGTCGCCGGCGCGCTGTTCGGCAGCCTGCTGCACGTGACGGATTCCCTCGGTCACACCTCGATCCACCTGCCCGTCACCGCGGTCGCGAGCGACCTCGGCGGCCTCTGGACCGGCGTGGCGATGCTCAATGCCGTCTCCCAGATCGTGGGCGAAAAAGTCGTCGCCATGGAACCCGCCACCGGCTTCGCCACCGTGGAAGGCGGCAAGGTCACCCTCGTGCAGCTCCTCACCACCGGCGACTCCTACGTGAGCGACCCCGTCGTCACCCTCGTCGGCGGCGGCGGCACCGGCGCCACGGCGATTGCCAAGGTCGACTACGGCGCGGTCAGCGCGCTCGAAGTCACCGCCGGCGGCTCCGGCTACACCAGCGCGCCCACCGTCGTCATCACCGGGGGCCAGCGCGACCCCAACGGCACCGGCGCCCAGTTTCCCCTCCGCCTGATCGTCCACCGCGATGCCGCCGGCGCCACCCACCTCGCGCAACAGGTCTACCTCGGCACCGACGGCACCCAACCGATCGCCGCCACCGCCGAATCCCTCTTCCCCGCCGGCCGCAAACCCACCGGCCGCCTCAGCTCTTCGCACTTCCCCTCCGACTATGTCGGCCTCGGCGCCGGCTCCCTCTCGGCCGCCGGCACGGTGACCTTTCAGGTGCTGCTCGACTACGACGCCGACACCAACCCCTTCGTCCACCGCTACCACCCCGACCACGACAATCTCGACGCCCGCTTCGAATCGAAGCTTCCCGCCGGCCGCGAGTCGTTCACCGTGCGCCGCGCCGTCACCCTCGAGTTCAAACCCACCCTCGAGGGCGTCTCCGATCCCGCCTGGGGCATCACCATGCTTGGCGGCACCTACACCGAGAGCGTCACCGGCCTGCGCTCCACCCCCATCACGACCAAGGGCACCTTCATCCTCTACCGCGTCGCCGATGTGCCGACCCTGCTCAAGACTCCCTGAACTCCTTTAACCGCCGCTCCGCTTCACCTTTCCAAGCCATGAACCTGTTCCGCCGCCTCCTCCCGCTCGCCGCCTGCGCCGCGCTGCTCGCTGTTTCCCCCGGTCGCGCCCAGACCGTCGCCGGCGCGCCCGCGACGATCGACTATCAAGGCAAGGCCCTCGATGCGACCGGCGCGCCCCTGGCCAACACCGCCCCCGCCAATTACGAAATGCAGTTCCGCATCTATGATGCCCAGGAAGGCGGCGCCATCGTCTGGTCCGAGAAACAGATCGTCACCGTCAGCAAGGGCATGTTCTCCGTCCGCCTCGGCGAAGGCACCGCCAACGGCACCGAAGGCCTCGTCCCCCAGACCAACCTCCCCGAAGCGTTCAACGGCAAGGAGCGCTTCCTCGGCGTCACCATCGTCATCACCGGCCAGACCCCCGTCGAGATCCTCCCCCGCCTCGCCTTCCTCGCGACGCCCTTCGCCTACGTCTCCAACAAGAGCATCTCCGCCGAGCGCCTCATCCTCAACTCCAGCTCTTCCGCGCCCCCGTCCTCCCTGAACGTCGCGCAGGTCAGCTACGCCACCATCGCCGTCAACGCCAACACCACCCTCACCGACCAGAACCACACCGTCATCGTCGACGCCACCTCGACCACCACCACCATCTCCCTCCCCGGTGTCACCAGCCGCCGCGAATACTACATCGCCAAGCGCGACAACACCATCAACCCCGTCGTCATCGTCCCGCCCGCCGGCGGCACCGTCAACGGCGCCCCCTCCATCAAGCTCAAGGTCCGCGGCGAATCCGTCGTGATCCAGAACGTCGGCAACAACGACTGGTGGACCGTCGTCGATTCCCGCAGCCGCACCCCCGTCGGCACCATCATCGCCTCCGGCTCCACCGTCACCCCCCCCGGCTACGTTTACTGCGACGGCCGGGCCTTGGACCGCTCCAGCCCCATCTGGGAAGACCTCTGGGCCGCCATCGGCTCCGCCTTCGGCGTGCCCAACTCCACCCAGTTCCGCGTCCCCGACAACCGGGGCCTCTTCCTCCGCGGCGTCGACGGCGGCCGCGGGCTCGACGAGGATCGCAACGCGCGCATCCCCAGCAACCTCGGCGGCAACGCCGGCGATGCCGTCGGCTCCCTGCAGGGCGACAATATCCGCGCCCATGCCCACTCCGGCTCCGTCAGCGGCCGCACCAGCGAAGACGGCTGGCACCGCCACGACGTCGGCGCCGACGACTCCGGCGGCTGGAAAGCCGGCTGGGGCCAGTCCTCCGACCGCGGCCGCCGCACCACCTTCCCCACCGACCACGCCGGCAACCACTCCCACGCCTTCTCCGGCTCCTTCACCACCAACAACACCGGTGGCAACGAGACGCGGCCCGAGAACATCGCCGTGTTCTACTACATCAAGTATTGATCGTCCCCGCCGCCCTGCCCGCCGCCTCCCGGATGAAACCGCTCCTCTCCCGCCTTGGGTTGCTCGCACTCGGCCTTGTCGGGCTCGCGGGCGCGCTGCTGGCGCAGACGCCGCCGTCGCTTGAAAACGACGTCCGCAATATCTTCAGCCGCCAGCCCGCCACCGACTGGCCGCCGCCCCCGCCCTCCATCCTCGTCGATCCCCGCACCCCGTCGCCGAACCAGTTCCGCAGCGGCACCGTGCTCGGCGGCTGGCACACCACCCGCATCTACTCCACCGGCACCTTTGTCATCACCTCCGGCCTGGCCTCCACCAACTACTCCGTCGACCGCGTGACCAGCCCTGCGGGCGAGACCGTGGCCAATGCCTTCGACGGCAACCCGACGAGCAAATTCACCAACACCGCGGCCGTCAGCGGCTCCTCCGTCGCCGGCATTCTCGTCACGGTGCCCACGGCGCAGGTCCTCACCGGCCTCTCCATCGTCACCGCCAACGATTTTCCCGAGCGCGACCCGGTCAACTTCCGCCTCTTCGGCTCCAATGCCTCGCCCACCTCCGGCATGGTGTTGCTGGCCGCCGGCGCCTTCAACTCCGGCCTCGCGCGCGGCGCCTCCTCGTCGATCATCCCCATCCTCGGCACCAACGCCTACCGCTACTTCCGCGTCGAGCTCACCCCGCGCTCCGGCTCGATCCTCCAGGTCGCCGAACTCCAGCTTCGCGCCACCGGCAACCGCAACCTCGTCGCCGGCAGCCCGCTGCTCGTCGCCGGTCCGACCACCCTCACGTTGCCCTCCGGCATCCCGCGCAACGACACCGGCCCCATCCCCGGCCAGGGCGTGCAGCAGGAATTCGCGACCATCGCCACCCCGCTCACGGCCCGCCAGATCTCCTACGCCCTCGGCGGCGAGATCGCCCCGCCCGCCTTCACCAAGTCCGGCCGCGCCCTCGAAGAATCCGAAGTCAACGCCTTCTACCTGCCCCAGCCCGCCAATTCCACCAGCGGCCGCTTCTACTACAGCCCGCACGCCCAGAAGGTCTTCGCCACCCAGCCCGGCGTGATCGAGGTCGTCTGGACCGAGCGTGTCTCCGGCGCGACCTTCAACCGCCAATACGTCGTCTCCGCCTCGCCCACCAAGCCCGTGCGCAAGGTGTATTGGACGGAAAACGGCTTCAACGGCCCCCTCATCCAGGTCCCGTCCTCCCGCGTCTCGACCATCAACGTCGTCTACAACTCCCTCTTCCCGTCCACCGTCGCCAACGCCTACGTCCGCCCCGGCGAGGTCGTCGACCCCAACCTCTCCCTCCCGCCCGAGAAACGCACCCTCTGGTTCAGCACCCTCGACAATTCCCTCCACGCCTACAACGCCGAAGGCCGCGTCTTCATCGAGCTGCTCGGCGCGCTCAAGGCCGACGGCGTCACCCGCGAGTTCCTCGGCTACGAGATCGTCGAAGTCGCCAAAGAGACCCGCGCCAGCACCGAGCGCGTCTACATCGGCGACGAACTCCTCCCGCTCAACGGCGAGTCCGAGCTCACCCACCGCGTCGTCGCCGGCAACACCAACGTCGACGGCCAGGGTGCCTTCCTCCACCAGCACTACAACCAAGGCACCGCCAACAGCCGCCTCTTCGCCATCCGCAAAACCACGCCCCTCTTTTCCGGCGGCGTCGAGATCCCCTCCAACGAGGTCCTTCTCTACTGGATGGAGCGCGGCGACCTCGGCCTCCTCTGGCCCAAATACTACGCCGGCTACATCTTCGACTGGCCCGTCGATACCGCCCTCTACTCGATCTACGCCCGCTCGTCCGACCCCGCCACCGCCACCGCCGTCCAGCTCCCGTCCGCCGATAGCCCCGCCCTCGTTTACCAGGACGACCCCGCCCGCCGTCATGCCACCCTGACGACCAATTTCCAGTTCTCCACCGTCGTCACGACCGCCACGCCCGTCGGCCGCTCCCTCATCCGCTACACCAACGGCGACTCCATCTGGTTCGAGCGCGTCTACTCGCAAATCGACACCACCTTCCCCGGTTACACCGGCACCCCTGTCCCCGTAAACGTGGGTGCCCGCATCTTGCCCACCAGCGGTGCCGATACCCTTGTCGGCTACATCCGCCAAGCCACCGGCACCGCCTTCAACCCCAAGGCCTACAAAGATCCCTTCGTCGTCGGTTTTGAGGAAGCGGCCAAGGGCTCCATCATCGGCGTCAACGCCCTCCCGTCCAACAACCTGCTCGAAGTCTGGTGGTTCAAGAAGAGCACGCCGGCCGGCGCCGCCATGCAAGGCACCTACTGGCCCTCCTTCGTCCAGCGCTACAAGCTCGTCTGGCCCGCCGGCGCCCCCGAGATCATCCTCGCCAGCAACCGCGGCTCCGGCGATCTCCCCAGCCTCCAGTCCCGCGGCAGCATCTACTACCAGAACGACCCCGCCCTCCCCGGCTACAACCCCAACGAAGAGCACGCCCTCATGCTCAACGGCCGTGCCTGGGCCCTGCGCGACGACCTCAACCTCGCGACCTCCTCCGAGAAATTCGTCCTCGTCGACTACACCGACGCCGACGACCGCCCCTCGATGGTCGTCTTCGCCCTCCTCCGCGAGAAACTCGTCGACGGCTACCAGTTCTTCTACACCGCCGAAGCCGGCAAGGTCCTCCAGGCCCCCATGCCGCTGCCGATTCTGCCGCTTCCCACCAAGCCCAACACCACCAGCGGCTGGAAGTGGACCAGCTACTTCAACACCCCGCCCCAGTGGTTCCCCGAGACCAAGGCCGACCAGGAGGTCGCCAACCACGAAGTTCCCCTCGCCGTCAGCGCGGACGCCCCGGCCGATTCCTCCCTCACCGAGAAGTTGGCCAACCCCGACGCCCCCCGCTACGGCCAGTTCACCTTCCTCGACCGCAAAGGCACCACCTGGGTCTACCGCGGCATGCACAACAACGACACCACGGCCGCCTTCGGCATGCGTTATTTCTACCGCACCCAGCCCGGCTTCCACTTCCCCGAACTCGCCGTCCAGCCCGCCGTCGGCACCGTCGTCCCCTACCTCCGCAAGAGCAACAGCGAGAGTCCCGTCACCGGCGAAGCCCTCACCATCCAGTTCCGCCCCGTCTGGCCCTCCTCCGTGCCCGAGCTCCGCGTCGGCGAAACCCTCACCCGCCCGAAATACGGCCTGCCCGCCGTCCGCGGCCAGACCAGCGCCGAGGTCATCTACCAGCAGTCCATCGCCCGCGATACCGCCGGCAAACTCAGCAGCGTCACCCTCTTCGACCCCACCCGCGCCAAGAGCTACGCCTTCGGTGCCGCCTCCTCTACCACGGTGCTCAACAAGATCCCCGCCAGCGCCGCCACCGACGTCTACCTCGGCAAAACCTACTTCACCCGCCTGCCCCCCCACCTCAGCCGCCGCTTCTACTACGACCCCAACGTCGGCGCCAAAGGCACCCTCCTCCTCAAGGGCGAATTCAAACAGGAAGCCCTCGGCGAAGACTACCTCCTCCTCAACGTCCTCAGCGAAGACGATGTCCTCGCCCTCAAGGACCTCGTCACCGCCAGCGACGAGGACAAAGCCAAGTGGGATGCCGCCATCGACGGCCTCACCACCGCGATGGAGACCTTCAAGGAAGATCCCGCCAAGCGCGGCACCTACATCGTTGATGATTCCGACGCTCTCAAGCGCTCCGCCAAAGGCACCGAACTCGCCTACGTCGACAACGACGACACCGCCGTCGACTCCTACGCCGTCAGCGCCGTCGGCGGCGGTCAGGGCTACGTCGTGATGGTCGTCGGCAACGGCCGCGCCTTCACCCCCGTCGCCGAGCCCGTCTCGCTCCACGTCTTCAAAGTCGTCCCGCCCCTCTACCGCGGCGAACTCAAGATCGTCCAAGCCTCCAACCCCCTCGACGAAAAACTCACCCTCCAGCACTCCGGCGACTTCGCCGCCACCCCCGGCGGCTACGATTTCGAATGGATGTATGCGCCCCCCGTCGACGGCGCCCCGCCCGCCCTCCTCACCTACCGCCGCGACCTCCTCTTCGGCAATTCCGCCGACTGGAAACGCTACGACCAGCCCACCGCCGACTTCGCCCTCCTCCGCCTCCCCGACACCGGCCAGGAACCCGTCCGCAGCGGCGTCGACGTCGTCTCGCCCGTCGCCGTCACCATCCGCGACAGCCGTGACACCGCCGACCACGGCACCACCCGCCCCCAAGCCGTCCTCCGCCGCCAGTTCAACCTCTCCGTCATCCCGCTCCGCGCCTACCTCAGCGTGCAGCTCGGCAACCGCGACGGCGCCGAGATCTACTTCAACCAGGCCAAGGTCGCCGTCATCAACCGCTCCGCCGCGACCAATACCCCCACCGTCAGCTCTCCCGGCGCCGACTTCTTCCCGCTCGCCAACCTCTACGAAGTCCCCGCCACCCTCCTGCGCGCCACCAACAACGTCGTCACCGTCGAACTCTACACCGACGCCGACCCCGACGTCAGCAGCCAGATCAACGTCCGCCTCGAAGGCTCCGTCGAGACCGTCAACCTCGCCGGCTGGATCGCCGTCCCGCCCGCGCCCAACGAGATCGCCGGCCAGACCTCCGGCTCCATCCGCGGCAAGTCCCGCCACGTCATCCAAGGCAACAGCATCCTCACCCTCACGGACAACTACTTCACGATGCGCTACCGCGCCCGCGATGCGTCCAACGCCGCCTACGTCGCCAACGGCGGCTGGTCCAAGTGGACCGATCCCCAGCTCGCCGAAGGCTGGATCAAGCGCGCCCTCGCCGGCATCAACCCCTTCCAGCAGCGCGTCACCGACCTCTTCAGCAACGCCGTCGATACCTCCGTCAGCCTCGTGCAGCAGGCCGGCCGCCGCTGGGAAGGCGACATCGCCCTGAATCTCGCCAACATCAACAGCTTCGGCCTCATCGAGATCTACGAGACCATCCTCCGCCGCGGCAAATCCCTCAGCATCGAGGGCACCCCGCCGATCAACTACGGCGCCGCCAACGACGCCCTCCTCCTCGCCGCCGGCTACCTCAGCGACCTCTACATGATCCACGGCAACGAGGCCTACGCCGACGCCGCCAACCCCACCATCGCCTACGGCCTCGACAACGGCGCCGTCTACGGCGACGTCGCCACCTCCCTCTTCGCCTTCAAAGGCCAGCTCGCTTCCGTCCTCGACGAGGAACTCACCCTTCTCCGCGGCCGCGACAACCTCCTCCAGCCCGGCACCAAGACCAACCCCGTCTACAACCGCCTCGTCTGGAACTACACCCGCGGCATCGACTCCGGCGAAGCCATCTACGCCCTCAACTACAACATCAAGGACCTCGACGGCGACGGCCTCGTCGGCGCCGCCGACGCCGCCAAACTCTACCCGCAGGGCCACGGCGACGCCTACGGCCACTACCTCACCGCCCTCACCGGCTACTACGGCCTGCTCTCCAACCCCAACTTCTCGTGGACGCCCCGCACCGAGGCCGTGACCGTCCTCGGCAAGCCCGTCCAGGTCGACTACTTCGACGAGCGCAAGTTCGCCACGTCCGCCGTCGCCCTCGCCAAGACCGCCGTCCAGATCATCGACCTCACCTACCGCCAAGCCTACACCACCGGCGCCACCGCCACCTGGGCCAACCTCAAGGACGGCCGCACCGCCAACGGCGTCACCCGCCGCTGGGGCGTCGACGAATGGGCCACCCGCGGCGGCCAGGGCGCGTATTTCCACTGGCTCACCGGCAACTCCATGCTCCCCGCCGTCGACCCGGATCCCACCCACGAGGGCATCCAGAAGATCGACCGCACCACCGTCCCCGAACTCTCCGAACTCGTGGCCCAGGCCAACGCCATCCAGCAGTCGCTCAGCAACGCCGACGCCCGCCTCAACCCCCTCGGCCTCGTCACCGGCGCCATCGCCTTCGACATCGCCCCCGGGGAAGTCGACGCCGGCGTCACCCACTTCGAGCAGATCTACGCCCGCGCCACCTCCGCCCTGCAAAACGCGATCACCGCCTTCAGCAACGCCAAGACCTCCACCCAGTTCCTCCGCCAGCAGGAAGACAGTCTGGCCGCCGCCCGCGAAGCCATCCAGCAGCAGGAACAGGCCTACACCAACCAGCTCATCGAGATCTACGGCACCCCCTACACCGACGACATCGGGCCCGGCCGCACCTACGTGCAGGACTACGCCGGCCCCGACCTCATCCACTACCGCTACGTCGACATGCCCGAGGGCCTCGTCACCAAGGAAACCAGGGACTACGAGCTCCTGCTCGAGCCCAAGTTCAACGAGGACAACCCCGGCGCGGTGAACTACCAGGAAGACAAGAAAATCAGCTTCACCCTGGATAGCGCCGGCGAGTTCGTGAAGCCCACCACGTGGGTCGGACGCCGCGCGAGCCCCGGTCTCGTCCAGACCGCCACCTCCGACCTCCTCCTCGCGCGCCTCGAGCTCTACCAGGCCCTCGAGGACTACAGCGGCCTCAAGGAGGACCTCGACAACTACCTCAAGGTCTTCAACGCCACCATCACCCGGAACGACGACCTGATGAGCAATCTGAAGACCTATCAGGCGGTCTACACCACCATCGAGGTGCTCCAGCAGGCGCTCGCCACCGCTCAGCTCATCGCCGAAGCCGCCAAGGAAGCCGCCGATGAAGCCGCCGAAGCCGCCAAAGAAGCCCCGCCCGCCGTCGTCGGCCTCGCCAACGACGCCACCTCCGGCATCCGCGCCGCCGTCCTCGGCACCAAGGCTGCCGTCAAAGGCAGCATCATCAGTTCCGTCATGATTCTCGAGATCGCCCAGAAGTTCACCGAGCAGACCAAGGCCTCTCTCGAACGCCTCCAGGAGATGGAGCAGGAAGCCATCGCCTGGGCCCAGGAATACGCCCAGCTCGTCTACGACCTCCGCGAAACCCTCAACGGCATGATCGACGGCCAGTCCGCCCTCGATGCCTCCATCCGCCGCTACGACCAGGCCCAGCGCAACCTCCGCGCCCAGGTCGCCGCCGGCGATCGCCTCCAGTCCGAGCGCGAGACCTTCCGCAAACGCTCCGCCGCCCTCATCCAGGGCTACCGCACCAAGGACCTCGGCTTCCGCGCCTTCCGCGACGAGTCCCTCGAGAAATACAAGCAGCTCCTCGACCTCGCCTCCCGCTACTCCTACCTCGCCGCCACCGCCTACGACTACGAGACCGGCCTGCTCAACACCTCCGGCAGCAGCACCGCCGCCACGTTCATGGACAAGATCGTCAAGGCCCGCTCCCCCGGCGTCATGGCCGACGGCGTGCCCCAGTTCGGCGGCGCCACCACCGGCGACCCCGGCCTCGGCGGCGCCCTCGCCCAGCTCAATACCGACTGGTCCGTCGTGAAGTCCCGCCTCGGCTTCAACAACCCCGACCGCTACCGCACCACCTTCTCGCTCCGCGCGGAAAACTACCGCATCCTCAGCTCCGCCGACGGCGACGCCGCCTGGCGCGAGATCCTCCTCGCGGCCCGCCGCGACAACCTCCTCGACGACCCCGACGCGGCCCGCCACTGCCTCAACCTCGGCCTCACCCCCGGCCTCTCCGTGCCCGGCTTCATCATCGAGTTCACCACCACCATCTCGCCCGGCCTCAACTTCTTCGGCCAGCCCCTCGCCGGCGGCGACAGCACCTTCAGCGCGACCTCCTTCGCCAGCAAGATCCGCGCGTCCGGCATCGCGTTCAGCGGCTACGTCGGCATGAGCGGCCCCTCCACCACCACCAACGTCGTCGGCTCCGCCGGCGCCACCTCCCCGGGCGATCCCTTCACCGCCTTCTCCGACTCCACCGCGCTCAGCGCCACGCCCTACGTCTACCTCGTGCCCGCCGGCATCGACACCATGCGCTCCCCCCTCGGCAACGGCTCCGTCGTCCGCACCTGGAGCGTCGAGGACCAGGCCGTCCCGCTGCCCTTCAACATCGGCGGCTCGGATTTCAGCACCGCCAAGAACTGGTCCTCCGTCCGCACCCTCACCGAGGGTTACTCGGTCCGCCAGCACCAGGCCTTCCGCGCCGTGCCCGACGGCACCGTCTTCTCCGACGACCCCGGCTTCACCAACACCCGCCTCATCGGCCGCTCCGTCTGGAACAGCCGCTGGAAGATCATCATCCCCGGCCAGACCCTCCTCGCCGATCCCAAGAAGGGCATGCAGATCTTCGCCGACACGGTGAAGGACATCAAACTCCACTTCGAAACCTACTCCACCGCGGGGAACTGAGTCATGACCTTCCGCCTCCCGATTCTCACCCTCGCGCTGCTCGCCGCGACGGTCCGCGCCTACCCGCCGGCCCCCGATCACACCCTCTACGGCACCGTCCGCGACGAGCGCGGCCGCATCCTCACCAAGGGCGCCGCCACCGTCATCCTCAGCCAGACCGGCGGCCCCGAGATCGTCCGCGGCCCCATCGACGACACCCCGGAGGCCGGCGTAAACTACCTCCTCCGCGTCCCCCTCGACTCCGGCACCACCGGCTCGATCTACCGCCCCACCGCCCTCCTGCCCGCCGCCGGCTTCACCCTCCGCGTCGTGCGCAACAACCAGGCCTTCGTCCCCATCGAGCTCTCCCGCGTGCCGCCGACCATCGGTCAACCCGGCAAACGCACCCGCCTCGATCTCACCCTCGGCGTCGACAGCGATGGCGACGGCCTGCCCGACGCCTGGGAACAGCTCCTCATCGACTCCGACCGCACCGGCCGCCTCCGCACCCTCGCCGACGTGAAGCCCGGCGAAGACCTCGATGGCGACGGCCTCACCAACTACCAGGAATACCTCCTCGGCACCTACGCCCTCGACAAGGTCGACGGCCTCACCCTCGCCATCGTCGAAGCCTCTGGCGGCCGCGCGCGACTGCGTTTCTCCGTCGTCACCGGGCGCACCTACACCATCCGCGGCTCCTCGGATCTGCAGGTCTGGGCGCCCCAGTCGTTTTCCCTCGGCACCACCTCGGCCGCCGCCGTGACGTCGTTCCGCGCGACCGAAATCACGATCGTCGACGCCTGGGTCACGCTCCCGCCCGGCGGCACCGCGTTCTACCGCCTGTATGCCGAATAAGCCGTCATGGCGCCTCCGCTTACTCTGGATCGGTGCCCTTGTCGCCCTCGCCGGTGCGGCGGGGTTCCTCTGGCTCGTCCGGCCCCAGCCGCCCGCCACCGCCCACCGGCATGAACTGGTCCGCCGCGACGGGCTGCTCCTCCGCCCGAGCGACGGCCGACCGTTCGACGGCCTCATGATCGAGGAATGGCGGCCCGGCCGCCGTCGGGCCGAGTTGCCCATCGTCGCCGGCCGGGCCCACGGCCGCTCGCGCGGCTGGTATGAAGACGGCCGCCTCGAGATCGAAGAGCACTTTGTCCAAGGCGTCAGCCACGGCCTCCGGCGCCGCTGGTATCCGGACGGCGGCCGGAAATCCGAAGGCGAAATCCGCCGGGGCCAGCTCGTCGGCGTCTTCCGCGAGTGGCATCCCAACGGCCGCCTCGCCCGCGAGACGCCGCTCGCCGATGGCGTGCCCCACGGCCTCGTGCGCAGCTGGGACGCCGAGGGGCGCCCGGCCGGCACCGCCCAGGTGGAGCGCGGCCAACTCGTCACCCGCAACTGACGCGCCCGACCGCTCCGTCGCTCTCTCCGGCGCATGTTTGACCTGCTCCAGGCCCTTCCGCTTCGCCGCCGTCATCTGCCCGCAGGGATGCTCGCAGCCCTTGCCGTGCTGGCCGCTGCGATCCCGGCCGCCGCGCAAACCGTCACCACCAACGGCGCCTACACCGTCCTGCGCTACACCGCCTCGGGCTCCTTCACCGTCCCCGCCGGCGTCACCGGCGTCGACTACGTGATCGTCGGCGGCGGCGGTGGCGGCGGGGGCAATCGCGGCGGCGGCGGCGGTGCCGGTGGCGTGCGCATCGGCTCCGTCGCGGTCACGCCCGGCGCTGCCTACA
>JACCDX010198250.1_pt1 | contig 19377 bp, 19 predicted proteins | sample 7449681 | NCBI WGS metagenome assembly JACCDX01 (sample SAMN15323450, study PRJNA562643) | freshwater metagenome | isolation source: river surface water | place: USA:Blue River Watershed | collected 2017-08-18
ACCCGAGCGACTCAGGATCTGCGAGTTGATGCCCACCACCTCGCCGCGCATGTTGATCAGCGGGCCGCCCGAGTTGCCAGGGTTGACGGCCACGTCGGTCTGGATGAAGCGGATCTCTTCGCCCGTGTCGCGCGCCTTGGCACTCACGATGCCCGCAGTGACGGTGTTCTCCAGGCCAAAGGGCGTGCCGATGGCCATGACCCACTCGCCCACCTTGAGGCGATTCACATCGCCGATTTGCACAGCCGGCAGGCCCTTGGCTTCGATCTTGAGCACGGCCACGTCGGTGCGCTTGTCGACGCCCACCACCTTGGCCTTGAACTCGCGCTTGTCGGTGAGGTTGACGTAGACCTCATCGGCGCCCTCTACCACGTGAGCGTTGGTCATCACGTAGCCATCGGCGCTCAGCACGAAGCCCGAGCCCACGCCACGCGGGCGCTCTTCACCGGGCCCCTGCTTGTTGGGCGCGTTCTTCTTGGGCGTTTGCTGCGGCAGTGGCGTGCCGAAGAAGCGCTTGAAGAATTCGCGCATCTGCGCGTCAGCGTCGTCACCGTCATCCGGTGATTCGGAGACACGCTGCGTGGTGCGGATGCTCACCACCGAGGGGCCGACCTTCTCGACCAGCTCGGTGAAATCGGGCAGGCCCTTGACGATGACCGGATTGGGCGACGCAGCCGGCGCGGCCACGGTGGCGGCAGCCGCAGCCACGGGCGCTTGCTGGGCCTGCGACGGATGCGGGAACAAGCTGGAGCTCATGACGAGCGCCACCGCGGTGACCACGCCTCCGACGACCAAGGTGCGGCGCACGACAGACTGGGTGGAGCGGGCAGACGACACGGGAGACACCATGTGATTCAACCTCAGGGTTCAGCGGGAGTGAAGGATGGGGATGTAACGTACGACCGGCATCATGCGCTGACAGTTCACCTGCCAGCGGTGAAGAGTGGTAAAGACCTGCGCTCCTTCAACCCTCGAAGGCGATCGGCAAGGCTTCATCGTTGTGCGACATGGGGACGGCGGCCAGGGTTTCAAGTCCTGGGGCGCCCAAACAAAAGCCCGCGAGAGGCCTGGGCCTGCACGCGGGCTGGTGGGTGTGCCGAAACTGGCCAGCGCTCAGCGTGAGGCCGATCCGTCGCTGACCTGGCGAGTCAGGGCACCGGCATTGGTGAAACTCAGGTTGGCGGCAGCGGGCACACCGGGCACCGACGTCAGTGCCTGGTCAACACGCGGATCGCGCAATACCCCCGTGGGGCCGGAAGCCGGCCGATCAAAGCTCGGCGACTCCGCAACGCTGACCGTGTGCGGCGCGATCAGGCTGTTGCGCAGGCCATCATCGGCCGGCGCCATCACGCCCAGCAGCGTGCCGCTGTCCAGTGCTGGGCCCACCTGGTTGCCCAGCAAGGCGGCCACGACGGCCACGAAACTGGCGGCCACGGCGAACGGGCCCGTCCAGGCGCGGCGCTGCAAGGGGCGCAGCGCACGGTGCGGCGCCACAGCATCAGCCGCAGCAGCCTCGCCCGTGGCACGCCGGGTGGCGGCAGGCGCCAGCACCACGGGCTCTTGGGCGAGGCGTTCTTTGAACTTGCTGAGGAAGGCAGCACTCGGGGTGGCCTCGGCCGCGTCTGGCGCGCGCATCACGTCACCGATGAGGTGGTACTCGTTCCAGCGGGCTCGCGATGCCGGATCCTGGCGCCAGGCGGCGCAGGCCTGGGCCACTTCGGAGGAGGTGGCCTCACCATCGGCCAAGGCAGACAAGGCTTCGTGCGCGGGCACGTTGCGATCACTCATGGGCAGCTCCGGGTTGAGGTGCCGCGCTGGCCACGCCCGTTGGAACGCGCCGCGATGCACACCGGGAATCAGACACCACACCCGGCGAAAAGTTCACTCGGGTTTCACCCAATCTGCCGTGCGGGTGCGAAAAATCACCAGCGCTCGCCCTCGCGGGTGTCGAGCAGAGGACGCAAGCGGGTGGCGATGGCCTCGCGCGCCCGAAAAATCCGCGATCGGACCGTGCCGATCGGGCAGTTCATCAGCTCGGCGATTTCTTCGTAGCTCAGGCCCTCGATCTCACGCAGGGTGATGGCCTGGCGCAAATCGTCAGACAGCGCGGAGATGGCGGCATTCACCGTGTCAGCGATCTGGCGGCTGGCCATCAGCGACTCAGGCGTTTCACCATCCGAAGCATCGTTGTCGAGGCGCGGACTGTCGTCGTCGCCGTCGTCGCGGCCGCCCATGGCGGCCTCGGTGAGCAACGGATCGCGCTTGAGGCTGGCCATGGCCTTCTTCGCCGTGTTGACGGCAATGCGGTAGAGCCAGGTGTAGAACGCGCTTTCGCCCCGGAAATTGGGCAGCGCACGGTAAGCGCGGATGAAGGTCTCTTGGGCGATGTCTTCGACCAAGTCGACGTCTCGCACCATGCGGGCAATCAGGCGTTCGATGCGGCGCTGGTACTTGACCACCAGCAGCTCGAACGCACGCTGATCGCCACGCTGCACCCGCGCCACCAAGGCCGCGTCCACATCAACCTGTGTGGCAACGTCCTGCGGATCTAGCACCTGCGTGCGCTCGCCTGCAAGCATGGGCAGGCCCTCGGGCACCACGTCGCCTGCCGTGTCATCGCTCGGTTCGACGTCCTGCTGGTCCATGCGGTCTGCCTGATTCAAGTGCCATCCCTTGTTGTTCTTGCATGATTTCTGTGGGTGCAAACGCTTCCTCTTCGCGCTGGCGCCCACGTGGCGTTTGCCGGCGAGGCCGGCTTGCACCTGCTTCGCATGATGCCACCGACTGCGCACTTCGGACAGGGGCGGCCAGCATCTCTCTTCCCTCAGGCATGGGAGCCGCAGCCCTTGCACGGCTCACAGGCAGCCCCAGCAAGACCTTGAGTGTCAGTGCATCGGGTGTGGACGCCGCTTGCAACCAACCCCAATCGCGCCGGCCATCTGGCCCCCAACTCAGGCACAAGTGCGCGCCCCAACGCAGCGGACAGCGCAGGGCCACCGGGCGCCCATCGACACAAAACCCTGCGAACCCTTCGTCAGCGTGAGCCTGAGGCCCGGCCAGTTCGCCCGGCAACGGGCCAACCCAGCCCAGTTGGACAGGCGCCGCATCGCCCGAGGCAAGGAGCGAACGCCACAGCCAGGCGGCGCCCCAAAGCACGCCGATCAGGCCAAGGGCGGCCAGTGCACGCCACAGTGGCGACCACACCTGCAACCAGGCCATGGCCCAGGCCAGCCCCACCGCCAGCGGCAGGCCCACCAGCACGGCGGCCATCGCACGCGGCCAGGGCGACCCACCAACGAAACCGCGCCGAACAACCCACTGTGCGGTGGGCCGTGTCGGCGCGTGGTTCATGGTGAGGCGAGGCTCAGTCGTGGGTGGCGCTGTGGGTTCAGAAGCGCTTGAACACCAGGGTGCCGTTGGTGCCACCGAAGCCGAAGTTATTCTTCAGCGCGGCGTCAATCTTCATCTCGCGCTTGGTGTTGGCGCAGTAGTCCAGGTCGCACTCGGGGTCCTGGTTGAAGATGTTGATGGTGGGCGGCGAGACCTGGTTGTGCACGGCCAGCACGGTGAACACCGATTCGATGCCACCGGCGCCACCCAGCAGGTGACCGGTCATCGACTTGGTCGAGTTCACCACCAGCTTCTTGGCGTGGTCGCCGAAGCAGGCCTTGATGGCGTTGGTCTCGTTGACGTCACCCAGCGGCGTCGAGGTGCCGTGGGCGTTGACGTACTGCACGTCTTCCGGGTTGAGGCCGGCGTCGCGCAGCGCGTTGCGCATCGAGCGGGTCGGGCCGTTCACGTCCGGCGCGGTCATGTGGTAGGCGTCGCCGCTCATGCCGAAGCCGGCGAGCTCGGCGTAGATCTTGGCGCCACGGGCCTGGGCGCTTTCCAGCGACTCCAGCACCATCACGCCGGCGCCTTCGCCCAGCACGAAGCCGTCGCGGTCCTTGTCCCAGGGGCGCGAGGCCTTGGTCGGATCGTCGTTGCGGGTGGAGAGCGCGCGGGCGGCGGCAAAGCCACCCACGCCCAGCGGGCTGACAGTCGACTCGGCGCCGCCCGCCACCATGATGTCGGCATCGCCCGCCTGGATCAGGCGAGCGGCCATGCCGATGGCATGCAGACCGGTGGTGCAGGCCGTGACCACACCCAGGTTCGGCCCCTTGAAGCCGAACTGGATGGACACGTGGCCCGAGATCATGTTGATGATGGACGCGGGCACGAAGAACGGCGAGATGCGCCGCGGGCCGCGTTCCTTGTAATCGTTGTGGGTGGCCTCGATCATGGGCAGGCCACCGATCCCCGAGCCCACCAGCACGCCGATGCGCTCGGCTTGCTCGAGGCTCAGGGCTTCACCCGTGGCCAGACCGGCATCGCGCACGGCTTGCATGCTGGCGGCCAGGCCGAAGTGGATGAAGGTGTCCATGTGGCGGGCTTCTTTGCCGGGGATGTAATCCTCGATGTTGAAGCCCTTGACCTCGCCCGCAAACTGACAGGCCAACGCCGAAGCGTCGAACTTGGTGATGGTCTGGATGCCACTTTGGCCAGCCAGCAGGTTGGTCCAGGCATCCTGGACGTTGTTGCCCACCGGGGTCACGAGACCCAGACCAGTGACGACGACGCGACGACGGCTCATGCTTTGTGTGCGGGGTTGGTCAGGACAGAAGATCGATCAGGCCTTGACGTGGGCCTTGGCGTAGTCGATCGCCAGCTGAACGGTGGTGATCTTTTCGGCTTCTTCGTCGGGGATCTCGATGCCGAACTCGTCTTCGAGGGCCATCACCAGCTCGACGGTGTCCAGCGAGTCGGCGCCCAGGTCAGCCACGAAGGCCTTCTCTGCGCTGACTTCGGACTCGGCCACGCCGAGTTGATCTGCAATGATCTTCTTGACGCGTGCTTCGATATCGCTCATGACTCCTCCAGGAGGGTGGTGCAAACAAACCAGGGATTTTACTGGTCAGCCGCGACAACGGCTGCCAGTGACGAAAAATCAGGTGGGCGGCATCCCTGCAACGCCGTCACCTGCTTGACATGCATCTGATTTAGGCCATGAACATGCCGCCGTTCACGTGCAGCTCGCTGCCCGTGATGTAGGCGGCCTGCGGCGAGGCCAGGAAAGCCACCGCGTTGGCGATGTCTTCCGGTTGGCCCAGGCGACCCAACGGGATCTGGGCCTTGAGGGCGGTGTGCTGCTCGTCCGACAGGGCCTTGGTCATGTCGGTGTCGATGAAGCCGGGGGCCACGCAGTTGACGGTGATGTTGCGGCTGCCCAGTTCGCGGGCCAGCGCACGGGTCATGCCGGCCAGACCGGCCTTGGCGGCGGCATAGTTGGCTTGACCCGGGTTGCCGCTCGCGCCCACCACCGAGGTGATGTTGACGATGCGGCCGTGGCGCTGCTTCATCATCGGGCGCATCACGGCGCGCGACAGGCGGAAGACGGCCTTGAGGTTGGTGTCGATCACCGCGTCCCAGTCCTCGTCCTTCATGCGCATGGCCAGGGTGTCGCGGGTGATGCCGGCGTTGTTCACCAGGATGTGCAATGCGCCCTGCTCTTTCACGATGGCGTCGATCAGCGCATCCGAGGCGGCGGCGTCAGTCACGTTGAGCACGACACCCTTGCAGCCCTCGAACGCCGACAGGGCCTCGCTGATGGCGGCGGCGCCCGACTCGGACGTGGCCGTGCCGATCACCTTGGCGCCCTGGCGGGCGAGTTGCAGCGCGATGGCACGGCCGATGCCACGGGTGGCGCCGGTGACGAGGGCCACCTGGCCCTGCAGGTTGGTGTTCAGGTCGGTGCTCATGCCAGCAGTCCCTTGGCTTCTGCCAGCGAGGCAGGGTCAAACACGGTGGTGGAGATCAGCTCGCCGTCGATGCGCTTGACCATGCCGGCCAGCACCTTGCCCGGGCCGCACTCGATGACGTGGGTCAGGCCACGGGCCTTGAGCGCCAAGATGGTTTCGACCCAGCGCACCGGGCCGAAGGCCTGGCGGTACAGGGCGTCGCGGATGGCGTCAGCGGCATCGACCACGGCCACGTCGATGTTGTTCACCACGGGGATGACCGGCGTGGCGAAGGTGGTGGCGACCAGCTTGTCGCGCAGGCGATCGGCGGCCGGCTTCATCAGGCTGGAGTGGAACGGGGCCGAAACAGGCAGCGGCAGCGCGCGCTTGGCGCCAGCAGCCTTGAGCACTTCGCAGGCCTTTTCCACAGCACCCTTGGTGCCGGCGATCACGGTTTGCTTGGGGTCATTGAAGTTGACGGCCTCGACGGCTTCGCCGCTCAGCTTGGCGGCTTCGGCGCAACCCGCGCGCACGGCGTCGGCGTCCATGCCGAGGATGGCGGCCATGCCACCCACGCCCACGGGCACGGCTTCTTGCATGGCCTGGGCACGGAAGCGCACCAGGGGCAGCGCGTCGGCCAGGGTCAAGGCCCCAGCGGCCACCAGGGCCGTGTACTCGCCCAGCGAGTGGCCAGCCACAGCGGCGGGCGTGGCGCCGCCTTCGGCCAGCCAGGCGCGCCAGCAGGCCACACCGGCCGTCAGCATGACGGGCTGGGTGTTGGTGGTCAGGTCGAGCGCCTCTTTGGGGCCCTCGGCCACCAGCTTGGCGATGTCTTCACCCAGGGCAGCGGAGGCTTCGGCCAGGGTGTCGCGCACGGCGGGGTGGTCACCCCAGGCCTGCAGCATGCCCACCGATTGGGAACCTTGTCCCGGGAACACGAAAGCGAATGCGGTCATGGTCAGCGCGCGCCGCGTGGCGCGTTCTATCTGTGTCTATCGGATGCGGTTCAGAAGTCCAGCAGGACGGCGCCCCAGGTGAAGCCACCGCCCACGCCTTCCAGCAGCAGGCGCTGGCCGCGCTGGATCGCCCCAGACCTTACACCATGGTCGAGGGCCAGCGGCACCGAGGCGGCCGAGGTGTTGCCATGCTGGGCCACGGTGACGATCACCTTGTCGGTGCTCAACTTCAGCTTCTTGGCCATGCTCTGCATGATGCGCAGGTTGGCCTGGTGGGGCACGAGCCAGTCGATCGAGTCTTGGCTGACGCCTGCTTTGTCGATCACCTCGTGGGCCGCGGCATCGAGCAGGCCAACGGCCAGCTTGAACACGCCCTGCCCGTCCATGCGCACGGTGTGCTGGGCCGACCAGGCGCCTTCGGGGCCGTGCGCGGGCACGTTCAGCAGACCCACATGGCGGCCATCGGCGTGCAGCGCGGTCGCGAGGATGCCGGGTTGCGCAGCGGCTTCGAGCACGACGGCGCCTGCGCCATCACCGAACAGCACGCAGGTGGTGCGGTCTTTGAAATCGAGCAGGCGGGAAAAGACTTCGGCGCCGATGACCAGGGCGCGGCGGGCGGAGCCGGCGCGGATCATGGCATCGGCCACGCCCATGGCGTAGACGAAACCGGAGCAGACAGCCTGCACATCGAAGGCGGGACAGCCGGCGATGCCCAGCTCGTGCTGGATGAGGCAGGCGGTGGCCGGGAAGACCATGTCTGGCGTGGTGGTCGCACAGATGATCAGGTCGATGTCTTGCGGGCCGACGCCAGCCATGGCCATGGCCTGACGCGCCGCCTGGACACCCAGCGACGTGGTCGACTCGCCGGGACCAGCGAAGTGGCGCGACCGGATGCCGGTGCGCTCCACGATCCAGTCGTCGGAGGACTCGATGCCGTCGCGGGCCATCTGGGCCACCAACTCCTGGTTGGTCACGCAACGGTTGGGCAGTGCACTGCCAGTGCCTGCGACGCGGGCGTAAAGCCCCGCGGTTGACGCCGCCTGCGCCTTGTGGGCCGGCGTGGCGTCAGAAGAGGTGGAACTCATCCAAAGGGAGATCAGGCCACCCGACCCAGATCAGCCTCTCCGGCGCCTGCTGCCGGGGTGGCGGGCAGGCTTTCCAGGGTGGCTGCAATCTGGTCATGAACCCGATCCAGCAGTCTGTGACGGGCCGCATCATACGCGCGATTCATGGCGACCTCAAAGGCCAGGGCATCGGAGGAACCATGAGATTTAAACACCAGCCCCCTCAAACCAAGGAGGGCGGCCCCACTGTAGCGACGGTGATCGACCCGGCGTTTAAAACGGTTGAGCACCGGCATCGCGAACAGCGCGATGAGCTTGGTGAGGGTATTTCTTGTGAATTCCTGCTTGATGAATGCTGCAAACATGCCGGCGAGGCCCTCTGCAGTCTTCAGCGCCACATTGCCCACAAAGCCATCGCACACGACGATGTCGGAGGTGCCCTTGAAGATGTCGTTGCCTTCGACGTTGCCGTGGAAATTGAGCAGGCCCTTGTCGTTGGCTGCGCGCAACAGTTCGCCGGCCTGTTTGATGACCTCGGAGCCCTTGATCATCTCTTCGCCGATGTTGAGCAGGCCCACGGTCGGGGCGTCTTTGCCCTCCACCGCCGACACCAGGGCCGAGCCCATCACGGCGAACTGCAGCAGGTGCTCGGCCGTGCAATCGACGTTGGCGCCCAGGTCGAGCACGGTGGTGTAGCCGTCCTTGATGTTGGGCATGACGGTGGCCAGCGCCGGGCGGTCGATGCCATCGACCGTTTTGAGCAGGTAGCGCGCCAGGCCCATCAGGGCCCCGGTGTTGCCGGCCGACACGCAGGCATGGCCCAGCGCCTGACCACCCTCGCCCGCCTTGAGCTGGCTGATGGCCACGCGCATGGACGAATCCTTCTTGCGGCGCAGGGCCAGCTCGACCGGGTCGTCCATGGTCACGACCTCGGTGCAGGGCACGAGGTGGGTGCGCGGCCAGGCCTTGGCCGGGGCGATGGCGTCGGCCAGGCCCACCAGCACGACTTCAGCATCGGGGTGCGCATCCAGGAAGTGCTTGGCTGCCGGGATGGTGATGCTCGGGCCGTGGTCACCCCCCATCACGTCGACAACGATGCGGACGGGGGACAGCTGGCCGGCAGACGAGGCCGAGGTGGAGGGCGTGACGCTCATGGGAGGCAGGACGTGGGCGACCCCGAGGCAGGGCCACAAATGACGAAGGGCTGGCAAACCGAGGACATCGGTTGGCTCAGCCCTGCTGGCGGTGTGCGGGGCTCACACCATGCGGTGAGCCCTGTGGACGCTGATTAAGCGTCAGCCTTGGTCTTCAGGACCTTGCGGCCACGGTAGAAGCCGGTGGGGCTGATGTGGTGACGCAGGTGCACTTCGCCGGTGGTGCTTTCCACGGCGGTGCCCGGGGTGTTCAGGGCGTTGTGCGAACGGTGCATGCCACGCTTCGAGGGCGACTTTTTGTTTTGTTGAACGGCCATGTTGGACTCCGGTTGGAAGTGAAACTCGCGCTTGGCATCAGCCCGAAGCACCCGCCGCAGCAGACTGCGGAAATCAGGCACCTGGCCCGGGCCACTTGCGCAACGACGACCTGCAAACCGCAGAAGCCGGCGTTTCAAGCACGATAAAAGTGTTGAAAAACAAGGACTTGCCAACCCCGACGCCACGCACTTGGTGACGCACTCAGCCAGACGCAATCCCGAAAACCAGCCATTCTAGCATGTGAATGGCCTGCCGGGCAACGCGCCCAGCGCGCGGGGCTCAATCCTTCTTCTTGAGGGCCGCCAGCGCGGCAAAGGGGTTGGGGCGGGACTCGGGCTGAGCGGCCTGTGCCTCGCCTTCGGGCGTCACCTCGGTGTCGTCGTGCATCAAGGCCTCGATGTCAGAGGGACACGCGTCATGGCGGGGCACGATGGGGCTGTCCATCACCACCTCGTCTTCGAGCGCTTCGAGCAGGTCGAAGCTGCGCGACAGGGGCAGCACGTCGTCGTCCAGGTCGGCATCCAGCTCGGCGGCGGCGGCCTCGTCGCCTTCGAAGCGGATGCTGCGGGCCAGATCGATGTCCCAGCTGACCGGGGTGAGGCAGCGCTGGCAGGTCAGGGGCACGGCGCCTTGCACCGCGATGTCGAGCCAGAGCTCAGGGCCGCCCACACGGCGCGGCACGGTGCGACCCGTGGCCGTCCAGCGCAGGGGGGGCACCTCGGCGGGCTTGACGCCCTCGGCCAGGCCATCGGCCACACGGGGCCAGCTGGCCAGATCGGCTTCGCCGCTGAGGGTCTCGCCCGACTCGATGAAAGCCTGGACGTCGAGTTTCTGTGCTTGAAAGGAAGAACGCGCGCGCATGCCGCCAGTCTAAATCAGGCGCCCGTGGCATCATCGCGCCGACCATGGATCAGCCCCCCTCACACGCCCCTGCCGGCGCCCTCACCCCGTCCGCCGCGACCCATGCCGCCTGGCCACGCCTGGTGCTGGGCTCCACCTCGGTGTACCGCCGCGAGCTGCTGGCGCGCCTGCGCTGGCCGTTTGACGTGGCCCGCCCCGAGGTGGACGAAACCCCGCTGCCAGGCGAAGCCCCTGCCGCCTTGGCGGCCCGCCTGGCCCTGGCCAAGGCCCGCGCAGTGGCCGCACGTTGCCCCGATGACGCGGTGATCCTTGGCTCTGACCAGGTGGCCAACCTGCACGGGCAGTGCCTGGGCAAGCCGGGCCATGCCGAGGGTGCCCGCGCCCAGCTGCGTGCCATGAGTGGCCAGCGGCTGGTGTTCCACACGGCCTTGAGTGTGGCGCGCCCCCGCACGGGCTTCGAGGCCACCCGCGTGGTGGACGTGACCGTGCAGGTGCGCACGCTGACCGATGCCGAGATCGACACCTACCTGGCGCTGGAGCAGCCGTTTGACTGCGCCGGCTCGGCCAAGGTCGAGGCGCTGGGCATCACCCTGCTGGCCGCCGTGCACAGCGACGACCCCACCGCCCTCATCGGCCTGCCGCTGATCGCCACCCACCAGATGCTGGCCGACGCCGGCCTGCCCCTGCTGCAGGCCTTGGCCACGGTGGCCTGAACCTGCTTTGCCCGCCACACCATGAGTGACCGCCCTGCCCCCAACCCATCCCTGGGTACTTTGTTTTTGATGCCCAACACGCTGGATCTGGGCTGCGTGCCCGACGGCGCCCCCCTGCCCGATCTGCGCGAGGTGCTGCCCGACGTGGTGATCCAGCAGGCCGCGCGCCTCACGCACTGGGTGGTGGAGAACGCCAAGACCGCCCGCGCCTTCCTCAAGCGCGTGGATGCACTGCACCCCCTGGCGCAGCCCCTGCAGGCCATCGACATCCAGGTGATGCCGCGCCCGGCCAAGGGCGGCACGCCCGACGCCAAGATGCAGCAGGCGGCGTGGCGCGCCCTGCTTGGCCCGGCCACGCAAGGGCAAGACATCGGCCTGCTGTCTGAAGCGGGCTTGCCGGCGGTGGCCGATCCGGGCGCGCTGCTGGTGCGGCAGGCGCATGAGCTGCACATCCGCGTGATGCCGCTCTCGGGCCCGAGCTCGCTGCTGCTGGCACTCGCCGCCAGCGGCTTGCACGGCCAGAGCTTCGCGTTCGTCGGCTACCTGCCGACCGACGCCACCCAGCGTGCCAGCCAGATCCGCCACCTCGAAAGCCTGTCGCGCAAGCAGCACCAAACCCAGCTGGTGATCGAAACGCCCTACCGCAACCAGGCCCTGGCCGATGCGCTGCTGCACACCCTGCAGCCGCAAACCCGCCTGCATGTGAGCTGCGGATTGACCTTGAGCCAGGGCTTCAACCGCACGCTGACGGTGGCGGCGTGGCGACAGGCCGGCCTGATCTTGCCGGCAGATGTCCCTGCGGTCTTTGCCTGGCTGGCCGACTGAGCCGCTGAGATTGGCGACAATGGCGACTTCGGACGCCACGCGCGCCCACGAACACCACACACCATGCATTCCGAACCCGATGAACTGGCCCGCAAACTGGGCTATGCCGGCCTGATCCCTTTCGTGGGCAGCGCGATCTTCCTGTGGCTGCTGGCCGAGCGGGAAGACAGCCAGCCCTTCATGTTCGTCGTGCACGCCATGACGACCTACGCCGCACTGATCGTGTCCTTCCTGGGCGGCATCCCCTGGGGGCTGGCCATGCGGGCTGCGCCACCGGCCGATGGCGACACCCAAGGCACGCCCATCTCGCGCGCGCTGTGGAGCGGCATCGGCTACTCGCTGGCAGCCTGGGTGGGCGTGTTGATGCCACCGCACGCTGGCCTGGCCTGGTTGGGCGGCTTGCTGATCGTGTGCTACGTGATCGACCGCAAGCGCTACCCCGAGCTCGAAGCTTCGGGCTGGCTGACGCTGCGCTTCCGCCTGAGCGTGGTGGCCAGCCTGAGCTGCCTGCTGGCCGCAGCGCAGCTGTGAGCCCGCGTCTTGCCTGATCCTGTCACCGCCCTGCGCCCATCGCCCGCCACGCCCCCATGATCCAGCACCGCATCGAGATCGCGCAGCTTCATGCGCACGTGTTCAAGGTCAACCTGCGCATCGATGCGCCTGCGGCCGCGCAGCGCATCAGCCTGCCGGTGTGGATCCCGGGCAGCTACCTGGTGCGCGAGTTTGCCCGCCACCTGTCGCCGCTGAGCGCACGCCAAGGCCAGCAAGCCCGTGTGGTGACCCAGCTGGACAAGTGCACCTGGGAGATCGCCTGCGAAGGCCGTGCCGCACTGGAGGTGAGCTACGAGGTCTATGCCTTCGACACCTCGGTGCGTGCCGCCTTTTTGGACAGCCGCCGGGGCTTCTTCAACGGCACCAGCGTGTTCATGCGCGTGGAGGGCCGCGAGCATGAGCCGCAGGCCGTGCGCATCGCCGGCCTGCCCAAGGCCTGGCGCGTGCACACCGCCCTGCCCAGCGTCAAGGTCAACACCCAAGGGGTGGGCGACTACCAAGCGCCTGACTACGACGCCCTGGCCGACCACCCGGTGGAGCTGGGCACACCGTGGCATGGCGAGTTCACCTGCAAAGGCGTGCGCCACGAGTTCGTGGTGGCCGGCGCCCCCGACGACTTCGACGGCGCCAAGCTGCTGGCCGACACGCGCAAGGTCTGCGAGGCGCAACTGGGCTTCTGGCACGGCAAGCGCAAGGCGCCGTTCGCACACTACGTGTTCATGCTCAATGTGGTGGAAGACGGCTACGGTGGACTGGAGCACCGCCAAAGCACCGCACTGATCTGCAGCCGCAAAGACCTGCCGCGCGTGGGCCGCCCCGTCCACAAAGATGGCTACACCACCTTGCTGGGCCTGATCAGCCACGAGTACTTCCACACCTGGAACGTCAAGCGCCTCAAGCCCCGCGCCTTCGCGCCTTACGACTACACGCGCGAAAACCACACCCGCATGCTGTGGTTCTTCGAGGGCTTCACCTCGTACTACGACGACCAGTTCTTGCTGCGCACCAAGCTGATCGATGCCGACACCTACCTCAAGCTGGTGTCCAAGACGATCAGCCAGGTGCTGGCCACCCCAGGGCGCCAACGCTTCAGCGCCGGCCAGGCCAGCTTCGATGCGTGGACCCGCTACTACCGCCCCGACGAAAACACGGCCAACGCCACGGTGAGTTACTACACCAAGGGCGCCATGATCGCGCTGGCGCTGGACCTCACGCTGCGCCGCCTGCCGGCACACGAGGGCCGCAAGCCCACCTTGGATGCCGTGATGCTGGGCCTGTGGCAGCTGGGCCGCCCCATTGACGAGGGCGATGTGGCTCAAGTGCTGGCCGACGTGGCCGGCGCACCGCCGCTGAGCCTGGCGGGTGAACCCGACCTGGCCAAGCTGCGCCCTGCCGAAGCCTGGGCCCAGCAGTTGCACCGCTGGACCGAGACCTGCGCCGAGCTGCCGCTGCAAGCCCTGTTGGCCACCCAAGGCGTGGGCTGGCTGAGCAAGGACGGCAGCCTGCCCGCCCAATGGGGCGCGCGCCTGCAAGAAGGCACGGGCAGCCCCAAGGTGCAGGCGGTGATGCGCGGCAGCCTGGCCGAGCAGTGGGGCCTGAACGTGGGCGATGAACTGCTGGCCCTGGACGACTGGCGAGTGCGCAAGGTCGACGACCTCGCCACCTGGCACCGCAGTGGCCACGCCCAGCGCCTGCTGGTGTGCCGCGACCAGCGCCTGCTGACGCTGGACAAGCCGGCCAAGTGGGAGGCCACCGGCGCTGGGGCCTCGGTGCTGCTGCAGCTGGCCAAGACGCCTGCGGCGCCGGACGCCGAGCGCCGCCAGCTTTGGCTGAACGCCTGACCCCGCCCGCGATGTTGCGCTTGCAGTCTGGTCGCAGCACCCGCACCGCCGCTTGGGCCCTCGCTGCCTTGGCGGTGCTGGTGACGCTCGCCCACCTGCTGGTGACCACCGTCATCGGCAACGCCATGCATGAGGCGGCCAACGAGCCCGCGATCAAGAAGATCAAGACGACCTTCGTCACCGAGATGCGGCTGACCCGGCCGCCCGTGGTGCGTGCGGCCACGGCACCGCCGCCCACCGCCGCTGCGCCCGCCAACAGCAAGCCCAAGAAGGCCAAGGAGTTGGCGAGTGCGGCCTCGGCGGCATCGGCGCCCGAAGAGGTGGCCAGTGCCGCGCAGGTGGCCGAAGCGCCGGCCTCGGCCGCATCGGCACCCCCCTCGCCCGAGTTGGTCGCGCAAGCCCCCAGCAGCCCCGCGCCGGCCAGCCCTGCGGCCTCGAGCCCCAACGCAACGCGCCCCGTGGGGCAACTGATGCCGGGCACCGCCAACGCGACCAACACCAACACCAGCAACGCCCCGACCTTCGTGTGGCCCAAAGCCGTGCGGGTGAACTACAAGATGCAGGGCAACTTCCGTGGCCCCATCTACGGCCAGGCCTCGGTGGAGTGGCTGCGCGCCGAAAACCGCTACCAGGTCTTTGTGGAGGCCAGCGTGGGGCCATCCTTCGCGCCGCTGGGCTCGTGGCAGCTCAGCAGCGAAGGCGAGATCCGCCCAGAAGGCCTGTACCCCCGCCGCTATGAAAACCTCAACCGCCTGCTGACGCGCAATTCCCCCATCCAAAGCCTGCTGCTCGAAGACGAAGAGATCACCCTGGCCAATGGCAACAAGGTGCCCCGCCTGCCCGGCGTGCAGGATCCGGCCAGCCAGTTCATCCACCTGGCCTACATGTTCATGATGCGACCAGCCCTGCTGATGCCTGGCAACACCATCATCATGAACATGGTGTGGCTCAAGAAGGCCGAGGCGCTGGCCTACGACGTGTTGGCCGATGAAGACCTCCCCACGCCCATGGGCGTGCTGCCGACGGTGCATGTGCGCCCACGCCGATTGGATGGCGACGCCAACAACATGTCGGCGGAAATTTGGTTTGCGCCCAGCCTGCAGTACCTGCCCGTGCGCATCCTGACGCGGGCCAACGAGAAGACCTACATGGACATGCAGATGAGCCGCCCGCCCATGCAAGCGGCTGAGTCGCCCAGCAACGGAGGCACAGAGCCCCTCAGCCCCATGCAAGCCCTGCCTCAGCAGCAGGGTGCCTCCGGTCGCTGAACTCAGCCTGCCGGCTTGAACATCGCGCGCTTGAGACGCTGCTCGATGTTGGCGGCCTGGTCGTAGCCGGGCAGGCGGCTGCCGTCTTCGAAGATGATGGCCGGCGTGCCGGTGATGCCCAGACGCTGTGACAACTCCATGTTGCGCTGTGCCGGAGACGAGCCACACGAGGCCACCGTGGGGATCGGCGAGCGGCCCAGCATCCAGTCACGCCAGACCTGCGTACGGTCTTTGCCGCACCACACGCCGTCGATCTTGGCCTGACCGTCGCCGCCCAGGATGGGGATCATCAGGGTGTAGACCGTCACGTCTTGCAGCTGGCCAAATTCGACTTCGAGCTTCTTGCAGTAGCCACAGTTCGGATCAGCGAACACCACCATCTTGCGGCGACCGTTACCGATCTTGTAGACCACAGCATCCTTGAGCGGCAGGCTGGCGAAGTCGACTTTGTTGATCTCGTCCATGCGCTCCTCGGTGAGGTTGCGCTGAGCGCGGGTGTCGAGCATGTGGCCCTCGATGAGGTAGTCACCGTTGGCCTCGACGTAGAAGATGTTGCGCCCCGCCTTGACCTCGAACAGGCCAGCGATCGGGGTGGTTCGGGCCGACTCGACCGGGGCCAGCCGCGGGAAGCGCTTGGCCAGGTTCATCTTGAGCGTGGTCAGTTGGCCCACCGGCACATCGGCCCCTTGCGCCATGGTCGACGTCAAGGCGGTGAACGTCAGGGTCGCCAGGGCGATGCGGCGGAGGAAGGTTTTCATGCGGGGCTTTCGGTTGACGGGTGTGGGCGGCATCAGGCGCGTGGGCGGTCCATGGCTTGGTCCACCAGCCAGGATTTCAGGGGGTTGACGCGGTCAACCAGGCTCATGCCCAGGTTGCGCAGGTCCTTGACGACCGTGCGCTGGTCGGCAAACAGGTTGAGCAAGGTGTCGGTCAAGGCAGACATGGCGCGGGTGGGCAAGGCACGTTGCCGCACGTAGCGCTGCAGCACCCGCTCGTCGCCCGGGCTGCGCCAAGGCGTGGTGCGGCGCGCCTCAGCCAGCACGGACACCAGGGTATCGACATCTCCGAGGCCCAGGTTGAGGCCCTGGCCCGACAAGGGGTGCACCTGGTGCGCGGCATCGCCCACCAGCACCCACCCAGGGCCGGCCCAGCGGTCGGCGCCACCCAGAGCCAGCGGCCAACTCGCGGGCGGGGCCACCAGGCGCAGGCGGCCGATGCGCTCGGCGGCTTCGGGGCCGGCTTCGGTCATGGCAGTGGCCAGGGCCTGCTCGATGGCATCGGGGCCTTCGGCCAGCAGGGCCTCGACGCGGGCCTGCGGCATCGACCAGACCACGCCAAAGCCATGGCCTTCGCGCGGTTGGTTGAAGGGCAGCAAGGCCAGGATGTCGGGGCTGCGGAACCACTGGTGGGCCACGCCCTGGTGGGGCTGCTCGGCCTCCACGCGCAAGGCCAGGCCACTGTGGCCGTAAGCCTGGCGGCTGAATTGCACGCCCAGGGCCTGGCGTGCCGCCGAGTGTTTGCCTTCACAGATGGCCAGCAGGGGGGCGTGGGGCTGTTGCGCGTCGGCACCCAGCTCGGGCACGGTGTGGATCAGGGGCGAAAAGCCGATGGCCTCAGCCAGCACGCGCTCCAGGGCGCCGGCGTCAACGATCCAGGCGAGCTCGGCCTGGCACTGCTGCCAGGCGCTGAATGACAAGGCCCCGCCCGCATCGCCATGGATGGCCATGCGCGACACCGCGCAGGCATGGGGCACGAGGCCCGGCCACACCTTGAGGCGTGCCAACATGGCTTGCGATCGGGCATTGAGTGCGTAGGTGCGCACATCCGGCCCACCTGCGGGGTGGCGTTGAGCGTCACGCGCCCACGCCACTTGCCAGCCTTGAGCAGCCAGCGAGAGCGCCAGGCTCATGGCCACGGCTCCCGAGCCGCTGACGCATACATCTGCTTTCACATTCATCACTTGTCTTGCACGCCAACGCGGCCAACGCCGCAAAATCCCGCATCGATCTGATCCGAAGACCCGGTAATCTAATACGGATCACACACACACAGGGACAACATGGCATCGTGGCGCCGCATTGTGCTGGGCATCCCCGACCCGGCTGAGCCATCGCAGGCGGCATCGGCGCGCTTCCTGTCGCTCATCGAGGTGCGCAGCGCGATGCGCCTGAGCCTGCTGACCACGGTGGCGGTGCTCGCCCTGTGGACCATCGAGCTGCAAACCGGCCTGCTGCCGCCTTACGACCTGTGGGGCCTGCCAGGCATTGCCATCACCTTGGTGGCGCTGTACTTTCGGCTGCGAGCCAACCCCGACAGCCTGCTGAGCTGCCAGCGCATCTCGGTGTTGATGATCATGGCGTATTACGGCGCCTGCAGCCTGACCTCGGTCATGGATGCCTCAACACCTGGCCTGCAGTTCTGGGCGCCCAACAACCTGTTGTGGCTGCCCATCATCGCGCTGCTGCTGCACTTCTCTTACCCCTGGGGTGTGGCGATCCGGCTGTCGCTGGTGCTGATGCTGATTGCCGTGGCACCCGCGTTCTGGCACGGGTGGATGGGCGCCAACAGCGAGCGCCAAGAGCTGTCGCGCTCGATGCTGATCAACACCGTGCTGATGCAGGCCACCTTTGCCGGCTGCCTGCTGGTGGTCTCGCGCTTCACCACCGGCGTGCGCGAGATCATCGGCGGCAGCCCCGAGGGCGCGGCCGACATCCGCGAAGGCCTGGAGAAGTGGGTGGCCGAGCGCACCCAGGAGTTGGCCCATGCCAAAGATGCCGCCGAGAGCGCCTCGCAAGCCAAGTCGCGCTTCCTGGCAGTGATCAGCCACGAGCTGCGCACGCCCCTGCACGCCATGCTGGTGGCCGCTGACCTGTTGCACGAGGTGCAGCCTGCGGGCGCACCGGTGGATGCGCGCCAGCGCGCGCTGCTGTCGACCGTGCAAAGCAGTGGGCAGCACCTGCTGGCGCTGATTGACCAGGTGCTGGAGATGTCGCGCATCGAAGCCGGCAAGCTGGAGCCCACCGAGCAGCCCATCGACCTGGGCGAGCTGACCCAGAAGGTGTGCGCCGCCGTGCGCTCGCGCGCCGAGCTCAAGGGCCTCAAGCTGATGATCGCCCTGCCCGACGACCTGCCGCGCATGCGCCTGGGCGACGAGCTGCGCCTGAGCCAGGTGCTGATCAACCTGCTGGCCAATGCGGTGAAGTTCACGCAGAAGGGCCACGTGAGCCTGGCCGTGCGCCCGATGAAGAACGCGCCGGATGACAGCGACTGGCTGCAGTGGAGCGTGATCGACACTGGCCCTGGCCTGAGCGAGCCCGAGCAGCGGCACGTGTTCGAGGCCTTCTACCAGTCGTCGCCGCCCAAAGAGCAAGGCGGCGTGGGCCTGGGGCTGACCATCACGCGCGAGCTGGTGCAGCTGATGCGCGGCCAGATCTCGTTGCGCAGCCAGCCCGGTGCCGGTACGCGCATCGATGTGTGCCTGCCCATGCCGGTGCTGCAGGACGTGATCGCCATGCCCGAGCGCGAGCCCGAGCCCCTGCCCGACCTCAGCGGCGTGGTGGCCCTGGTGGTGGACGACGACCTGGTCAACCGCATGCTGGCCGTGGAGATGCTGGCCAGCGCGGGCATCGAGGTGATCGAGGCGGAAAGCGGCGCCGAGGCGCTCGACCGCCTGCACAGCGCCCAGCCCGACATCGTGCTCATGGACTGGCAGATGCCGGGCATGGACGGCCTGGAGGCCACCCGCCTGATCCGCGACGGCGTGGCCGGCGAGGCCATGCAAGACGTGCCCGTGCTGGGCCTGACGGCCAATGCCTTTGACGAAGACCGCCACGCCTGCCTGGCGGCTGGCATGAACAACGTGCTGACCAAGCCGGTCAGGCGCGAGGTGCTGCTGGCCGAGCTGGCGTTCTGGGCGCCCACGGAGGCCAGCCGTGCGCAGGCCCGGCGCGCCTGAGGTCAAAGTCGCCCCGACGCGCACGGCGCAGGCTTAAAATACGCGGTTTGGCGCTGGCTGGGTTGATCCCGCCATGGCGCGCGCACCCACACC
>JACCDX011208686.1_pt1 | contig 19375 bp, 27 predicted proteins | sample 7449681 | NCBI WGS metagenome assembly JACCDX01 (sample SAMN15323450, study PRJNA562643) | freshwater metagenome | isolation source: river surface water | place: USA:Blue River Watershed | collected 2017-08-18
ATGATGGAAAGAATCATTTGGGTTGCTGGTGAAGTGAATGATCATATGTCAACAATTGTTCAAGCACAGTTAATGTTCTTGGATAGTTTAGACAATAACGATATTACGATGCACATCGACAGTCCAGGTGGTTCTGTTAAATCTGGTTTATCAATGGTTGATGTTATGGAATATATTAATTCAGATATCAGAACAATTAACACTGGAATGGCAGCATCTATGGGGTCTATTCTTTTAGGTGCTGGAACAAAGGGTAAAAGAGGATCACTTAGATTTTCGCGTACTATGCTACATCAATCTAGTGGCGGTTTTCATGGAAACATCCAAGATGCAAAGATTGATATGATTGAATGGGAGAAGCTTAATAATTTGCTTTTTGATTTGTTAGGTGGATATTGTGATAAAGATGGAAAACAAGTAATGCAAGATGCTTCTAGAGATCTGTGGCTTTCTGCTGAAGACGCATTAGCATATGGTATTATCGATGAGATAGTAAAAAAGAAGAAATAAATTAGTGGTTAGTGTTTAAAATGGGAAGTTTTTTAACTTCCCTTTTTTTTATTTAAAAATTTTCCTTATATTTACTATAAGACCTTGTGGTTGAATCGGAAGTGCCCCTGAGACATTAGAGTTGGAATTAATACCAGCAAATTCGGATTCAAATACAAAAAATATAAGGAAAATGAATAGAAGAATTTCAATCAACAGTGGTGTTGCTGTACCACAATCTTTTATTACCAAGGGTAAACAAAGATTAAAACAGTATGCAGATACCGTTTATTTAAATAACGGCGACGAGTTCGAAATCGAACTTTATAATCCCACAAAAACCAAAGTATTAGCCAAAGTGGAATTGAATGGTAATTCAATTGGATCAGGAATTGTACTTCGTCCAGGCGAAAGAGTGTTCCTAGAACGATTCATGAATGACCCAAAGAAATTCTTATTTGAGACCTACACAGTTAATGGTGATGATAGTGAAGTTCAGGAAGCGATTTCAAATAATGGGGATGTTGCAGTTAAGTTTTATAGTGAATATAACCCAATATCACTAACCGGCGGTTATACCACAAGTACTGTCACATATACCTCAAATCCATTATTCGGTAATTCAACCTACACTACAGGTGTTTCCCCAATGACCTTTACAAACACTAGTACAACTCTTGGAAGTACAAATACTGCGTTTTATAATGCGTCTCTGTCTAACACCACAACAAATAGAGATATAGAAACCGGTAGAGTTGAGAAGGGATCGAACTCTGATCAATCATTTGCATATGATACAACAGTTTTCAATTCTCATATGTGTATGGGTAATTGGTGGAAAATAAAACCAAAATCAACCAAACCTTTGGTTTCGGAAGATTTGGCCGTTTATTGTACAGAGTGTGGTGCAAAACGTAAAAAAGATAACCATAAGTTCTGTCCACACTGCGGAACAAAATACTAAATAAAATAATCACAAGGTCTTGCTTTGAGGTCGCTTTTTGCGACCTCTTTGTATTTATAGGAAAAAGGATTTTTATGAAAATAAACAAGCAAAACATTTTATTAGGTATTATAGCTTGTTTGGCGGCGTACAGCATTTTCCAGGGACACGGTATTAAAACCGATGTTGCAGGGTATAATGCTAAAATAGATTCAATTCAAAACGAAATCGATTCTATACAAGACGTCAATACAGCTCTTACTCAGCAAATTCTAACTATCGATAAGGAAATCGATAACATCGATGGAGACATCAACAGCGTTACTAAAAACATAACCATTATTAAAAAGCAAACCGATGAAAAAATTGATTCTGTTAACAATTATAATTTTTCTGACCTCGAAAAGTTTTTCACAGACCGTTACAATAACAAAAATTGATACAATAGTTCCGTTAAAAGTGCCAGTTGCTAAATTGGTTATTAAAGATCTTATTAGTGGGGACGGCGCAAAAGCTGAGGTTATAGACTTGAATAAAGTTATTAGTCTAAAAGACGATCAGATTAAACTTTTCAAAGAAAAAGACACACTTAAAGACCAAAAAATCTCTAACCTAGAATTGATCATTAGTAAAAAAGATGAGCAATTTAATTTAGAAAGACAAAAATCAGAAAGTTTATTAAAAGAACTTAAAGGACAAAGAAGAAAGACCTTTTTATATAAAGTAGGATCTTTTGTTGGGGTTATAGCCACATCAATGCTATTGTTAAAGTAAAATGAAGAAAATTTTTGATATTAGACATATAGTAATAGTATTACTAATATTATTAGCCCTCCTGGAATTCATAAATCCTGGAGGGTTTATGCCCAACAGGACTATCAAAACGGTGCAGACTGACTCTATACCATATCCAGTACATGATACAATTCCTTACGAAACAGAAGTAGAGGTTGAAGTACCGGTACCATATGAAGTTCAAGTTGTTGTACACGATACAGTTCTGACACCTGTAGATACTGCAGCAATCCTTAAGGATTATTACGTAAAAAATGAGGTTAAAGAAACCTTAACACTACCTAATGGATTGGGTACCATAGCATTAAATGAAACAATTAGTCAAAATAAAGTTTTGTCTAGATCTTTTGATGCAAAAGTTAAACAAAAAGTAGTTAAAGATACAATTTACACCCCAGAACCAAAGAAAACACAACTATTCTTTGGGTTTGATGCCAATTTCGACAAACCAAATGTGGTTAGGCTTATGGGCTTAGGGTTGATTTTAAAAGATAAAAGCGATAGATTATACAAGGTGTCGACTGGCGTTAACAATACGGTTGTAAACGGATTAAGTGGCGAATTCCAACCATATATCGGTGGTGGTGTATATTGGAAAATAAATCTAAAGAAAAAGAAATAGTTTTATTTCTTTTTTAGTGCTTATCTTTATATGAAATCATACATCCTTTTCATTTACGGAGCATTTGAAGACCATGAAGATTTAGAATTCTTCTGTATGGAACATTTTAATCAGGTTACTGAGGCTGGGATTAAATACGTAATAGAAAGTCTAGGTAATTGCATCATAATTTTTGACACAGAAAAAGATAAAGAAACCTTATTAAAGGATCTTAAAAAAACTTTGGATATTGAACATATTAAATTCTATTTTATTTTTGAAAAAAATCATGTATTTTGGGCTGAAATACCGGAAGCCCTTAGAGACTTTATGTTTAAACCGCAGGAAGCCTCACATGATGCGTTTAAGATTACAATCAGAAAGTTAGACAAAAAATTCGACCTTGATGAGATTTTAGAAAAGATTCAAGATTTCGGAATTGATAGTTTAACGGAAGATGAAAAAAATTTTCTTGACGAATTTGGTAAATAGGTTTTTTTTCCGTATTTTAGCTTAACAAACCTTTTACAAAATGAAGAAGACTGCCCCAATCGTCAAAACAGAAGAGATCAATTATTACATCAAGGATCTCAAAAAAATTCCAGTTATCTCTCATGAAAGAGAAAACGAAATCTTTTCACAGTTAAAAGATAACAACTTAACAAAATCCGAACGTCAAAAATTAGTGGATGAAGTTGTTAAAGGAAATCTTAGATTTGTTATATCAATCGCTAAAGGTTATCAGAACCAAGGGCTTGATGTTTCTGATTTAATTTCAGAAGGAAACATAGGTTTGATAAAAGCAATTGAGCGTTATGACATCTCATCAGGGTTCAAATTTATTTCCTATGCTGTGTGGTGGATTAAGCAACAAATTCTATATGCATTAAATGAATATGCAAGAACGATTAGAGTTCCATCTAATGTTATTCAAGAGGCACAAAAATTAAAAAAAGCAGAAGCTTCACAAGAAGATAGTTTTTATGTTGAATACAGTGAGATTCCTTTAACTGGTATACCAACAACTATTGATTTGTTTAGAGAAATAAATGAAGAAGGCGACACTCTTCTTGAAATTATTGCCAATCCAAATGCAGTATCTCCTGAAGATTTAGCTAATAGTGGTGAAGATTTAAAACACAGAATCAAATACATGATGTCCTTCTTAGATGAAAGAGAAAGCGCCATCATTGAAGGTTATTTCGGACTTACCGGCACAGAAAAGAATCTTGACGATCTTGGAGAAGAGTTTGGTTGTACTAAAGAAAGAATTAGACAATTAAAAGATAAAGCAATAAAGAAGCTCAGAAACGAGAGCTTTTCACTCTTAAAATATTTATAATACATGAAAAAGTTTGTAGAAAATAATTTTACCGTTATTGTACTTGCTATTGCTCTATTAACCTTTTTTAAAGGATGTAGTGATAGTAGAGAAATAACAAAAATTAAAAACGAGATTAAAACAATAAAAGATTCTACTTATACAAAAAAAGAATTAAACATTGTTTTACAAATCGAAGGTCTGAAATCTGAAAAAAGAATGATCCAAGCGACAGACCGAAAAATTCTAGATGTTCAACGTCAAACAAAAATTGACCAAGAAGTTGTGGAATTAGAAAAAGAGCTTGCGAAATTTTAAAATGAAACATTGGATAAATAAAAATTATAAAACGCTAATCATTGCCGCGTTTTTAGTGCCAATCATTACTGTAGCGATTGTATCAATATCACACGTTACAAAATGGTATGGTATTTCTAATCCAGTTAGCTGGGCAGTATATCTTTCAATAGGTATTGAAATTGCGGCATTGTCTGCATTAGCTGCAATATCAGCAGACATGGGTAAAAAAGTATATTTCCCATTTGCTATTGTTACACTGGTTCAATTTATTGGTAACATATTTTTTGCATATTCGTTTATCGATATTAACGCACAATCTTTTAAGGACTGGGTAGATCTTGTTGCGCCTTTATTAGAATTCATGGGTGTTGAGCCAACAGATTTTGTTGGGCATAAAAGATTTCTAGCACTTTTTTCTGGCGGTATGTTACCGATAATATCTTTATCTTTTTTACATATGTTAGTTAAATTCACTGAAGAAGACAGATTAAAAGAAAGTGTAAACGAAACTGCTGATGAGAAGATACAAAATAATGTTGTTAATGCTGATTTGACTGATGAAACTTTAAGACTTAAACTAACAGAAAGAGATTTAGAGATTCTTGAAAGATATTTGTCTAATCCACCTGAACCTAATGAAGTTTTGAAAGAGGCAGCAAAGAGATATATGGAAAAGATGGAAAAAGCAACAATTGCTTCAGACGAACAACCTGAAGAAGTTATTGAAGAACCAATCATACAAGAAACCTCATTAGAAGATCAAATTTTAAAAGAAGCGGTGACTCAGTTTGATAATGATGGCTTTACAACATTAGATGATATTAATAAGGAAAAACAAAAAGAAGCTCTTATTGAATTGATGAGATTAGATCAAGAGCTTGGATTATATGACGCACCATATGATAACCCATTAGTTAAAGATGAAGTAACCCCAGCATTATCTGACGAAGAAGTTAGAGAAATGTTTATGGATGAATGGGAAAGAAAATTTGATATGGTAGATGAAGAAGAGCCTATCGAAAGAAATTTCTATGTTGATGATGAAATGCAAGTTCATGAAGTGGCGCCCGAAGAATACACACCATCTCAAGAAGAAGAGGAATTAAATTTTAACAATTCTGTTTCTGAAGAAAGTGTGCAAGATTCTGGTGATTTTGAAGAATCTATACCAGAACCTATACCTGTTCCAGAGGAGGCACCAAAATACAATATCGATGATTCAATACCTGTAGAGGAAGAGTTTCAAGAAATAAACAATGATAGTTTCTGGAGAGATCACATCCAAGAAGAGGATGATGATTTAAAAAAAAAATCATAACGACACCTTCCGCTACAGAAACACCATTGTACATTCATGAAATAATACCAACACCTAGTCCAACCCCGACCCCAACTGCAACACCAACATTCACAGTTACGGAGACGCCAACCCCAACACATACTTTTACAGAAACACCGACACCAACGGCAACTGAAACCCCTACAGAGACTCTGGAACCGACGCCAACACCAAGCGAAACACCAGATGATTTATATTGGGAAGATGGAATTATAGAGCCAGAACCCCAAGAACCAATAATCGGAAATAAAACATTCCAGAGAAATGTTAGAAATTCTAGACGCAGAAGTTTTTAATCTTAACGAATTAAATTACAAAAAAAGAAAATATAAGAAAACACAAATCCTTCTATATGATACCAAAAGAAGATTTGATGATTTCATTAAAATGCTCAAATATAGAAGAAATGGTAAATATGAAGATATCCCCCATTTCTGTATCACAAAGACGGGTAAGGTTTATAAGCTAATAGAGCCCGATTACATGACCAAAACATTTGGTGATACTTCCATAGACAAAAAGCAAATTAAGATCGCTATTGAGAATCTAGGCTGGCTAAATAGGAACACTATCATGGGTACCTATAGCAACTGGATTAACGATGTTTATAGAGGTGAGCCTCATCTTAGAGGGTGGAGAGGGTATTTTTACTGGGATGTATATACAAAGGAACAATTAACAGCCTTATCTAACCTATCGTTACTATTATGTGCACACTATGATATACCGTATCAAATAGTGCCATCTTCAGGATATTTCGAGAATGCTAAAAACTTCAATGGGATAGTCAGTAAATCAAATTTCTCCGATATTTATACAGATATAAACCCATCATTTAATTTTAATATTTTTGAAGAAAATGTCACAGAAGCAGAACCTAGGATATGATTTTACAAAAAAGATGCTCAATACAATGAGAAATCTCAATGAAAATGTACAATCAAAGAAAGTCCTAAAAGAAGAAGAAAGCCAGGAAATGTTTAATCTGGTTTTAAACGATAATGTTGAAGTAAAGATACATAGCACAGACCAAGAAGACTTATCCTTATCAGACGAAGAGAAAAACTCATTGAATCAGTTGATTCAAAACTTTAAATCACAAGTTAGCGAACTAGCTTCTTTTGAGGAAGGGTTCAACATTTATGTCGATAATGTTAGATTAGATGGTAGTATTGAGGAAGATCTTGGATTTGTCCTTATTGCTGGCAACAACGGAGGTTTATACATCAACACAAACATGTTAAAAGTGGAACAAGAAACTGTTGAAATAATCAGTAAGCTTGAGAAATTTAAACACAGTTTTGATGACGTTGTAATAGAAATAATGAATAATAGAAAAAATAACTAATAATGGCTTTAACAAACGATGATAAAAAAGAAGTTGAGAAAATTGTAAAAAAGGAAGTTAAAGATTTCCTTGATACAACTAAAGCTCACGACATTGTGGTTAAAATAATCCAAAAAGAATTAGGGACTAAAAAGATAGATGATAAAATTGTCGATCTAGCCACTAAAGTTGTTGTTGAGCTATACAAGACACTATGGACCAGAAATAACTTCTGGGTTAGTGCATTGAAAAACGTTAAGTAAATGAAATATACTAAGCCGAATTTTGATGAAGAATGGATGGAAGCTCTTCGTTACCGTGAATTTGAAAAAATGGGTAAAGAAGGATGGATAGAGGTTGCAAATAAAAACTATGATATTATTAGCTTTGACAAAATTGAAGATGTATTAAATAATACTGACTTAGATTACGATTCATTAGACGAAGATAAAAGAAAAAGATTCGAAGAGGCATTTGAGAAAGGTGAAGTAGAAATACCGATTGCGGTTAAATTTGCTGACAATGACTACGATTTATTAGGTGGTAACACAAGATTAGCGGGATTACTTAAAAATGGTATTAATCCAAAATTGTGGATCGTTGATCTAACAGACCAAAAGTCTGAATTAAAAGAAAAGTGGTCTGAAAAATACAAGAAATCTATCGATTGTAATAACCCAAAGGGTTTCAGCCAAAGAGCACATTGCCAAGGCAGAAAGAAAAAAGTTAGTGAATCTGAAGAACTAAAAGGTGGTTTAGCAGATGATAAAACACTAGCACAGATTGCAAAAAAACACGATGCTAAAAACTACTATCATATCAAGAATATGATGGACTCTTTAAGAAAACAATTGCACATAGGTATGGAGGTTGAGATGGAGCATACAGATGACAAGGAAAAAGCCAAAGAAATAGCTATGGATCATTTGTGGGAAGACCCTACATACTATACTAAATTAAAAAAGATTGAGGCAAAAGAAATGACCGGAGGAGACTCTTCTGGATCATTTGAAGGCCCAGCTTTCGGTGGTGTTATAAAGAAAAAACACATAACCAAAATACATAATATGACCGAACAGGAACAAGAGATCGATGAAGTAACTGATGGAAGTTCTTCCGGTGCTTTTGATGTTCCATTGTTTGGTGGTACAAAAGGTAGAAAGAACCCTTTAAGTATTGGTGGCCCAGATACAATCTACAAAGGTAGAGCTGTTAAAGATAAGAAATTCCCAAAATGGGGCGGTCCTGGCGGTAAATTTGTTAAAATTGCTGACAAATGCAAAAAATATCCATATTGCAATCAAGGCGACATGAGTGCCCTAGAGTTACTAGAAACAGAAGAAATTAAAAACGCAATTCAAGAAACAGCAAAAAAATACGGTTTACCGGTTAGCGAAGTGGAAAAATTGGTATCAAATCAACTTAAACAGATATTTATTTAATATGAAAACTGAAGATTTAAAAAATATCATAAAAGAATCAATCAACAGAGAGATAAAACAAGCTATTCTGGAAAATATTTCAGAAGAAGTTTTTATTATAAAAAATAAAGAGGGTGAACCTATTGAACAATTTGAAACCGAAGAAGAGGCTGAAAAAGCTCTAGAGGTTTACAAAAAAGAACACCCAGATCAAGAATTAATAATTGAAAAAGGTAAAAAGTTATCTTTTGAAGAATTAGACACAATGTCAGAAAAATTAGAAAGCATGGAAAATATCAATGAAACACAACACAAGGGCCACTTCACTTCGGCTCAAGTAATGAAATTAGCTAAAAAAGCTGGTGAGGTAGTACTGGACGCTGAAGACGATTTAATGGAATTATGTGAAATGTATGGTGATAAAATCCCAGCACATCGTGTTTTTGAAATTTTGGATGATTATGATATGCCAGAATTAAAATCTAAAATAAAAGTAAAAAAAGTAGAGCCTAAAGAAGGTAACGCTTTCACTGGAGCTTTAGCAAAGGCAAAAGAATCTGGTGATGACAGTTTTACTGTTGATGGTAAAGAATTTGACGTTGAAGAAGAAAGTGATTGTATGGAATGTGGTGATAGCTACATGAAAGAAGAAGGCACATGTGAAAAATGTGGTAAAGAAATATGTGAATGCGGATCAATGATGAATGAATCAAAAGACAAGATTCGTTTATCTGAATCTCAATTAGTTGAGCTAATTAAGAAAATGGTTAATGAAGCAGTTCCAGGTTTAGAAACATACCAAAAAGCACACAAAGACAGTGGTTCACAAAATGATGAAGCATTATCTGATGTAGAAAAGAAAATCAAAGAATATCTAAATTTTGATGGTAACGATAACCCAGAATTCCCTCATCAAGTTGGTGGTGAAGTTAAAGCTAGAAGAGCTGATGAAGACGAATCTGAAGAAGTAGCAGATCACAGAGGTGGTGGTTTAGAGGATTTAATCTATGATGTTGATCCTTCTAAAGAAGCACAAGAAAGACATGCAATGGCATTAAAAGGTGATTCAAAAATGGGAAATTCTCATGATGCTGCTAATGTTATTCCAAGCAAATTAGGTGAAAAAATTATTAAAAAGGTAAAGAGAAAAGACAAAGAAGAAGAGGATATGCCAATGTACAACAAAGATGCACAACCTACAAAGGCAGTTAACGAATCTGAGGAGACATCTAAAAAGGTTATTTCTGAAGAAATTCAGAGAATGAAACAGATGGCATCTTACAATAAGAAAACTCAGTAACTCTCTTTTTTTTCTATTCTTTTATCCTTATATTAAAGGTATATTATGAATATGAAAAAGGACGAAAGTTATTTAGAGTTTATCGCTTCAGAAAATTTCCGTAATCAAATCGAAGTTTGGTACAAAGCGTACAACATTATTCGTGAAAAAACAGAATTGTTTCACGATTTTGCTGTTACTTTATATGATATTATTGAAGAGACGTATCTTGGTTCAGACGTTATAGTCACAGAACAAGAACAGAAAAGTCATTTTAATTGGTGCTGGAAAAAAGTTATACAAAGCTTTGAAAAAGAATCAATTAAGTTCAAAGAAACAGGACAACATCACGATTACCTTTGGAACTTTTTTTATGAAGCATTTTATTTAAACGAAAACAACGTTAATAATAGAATCAAAGAGTATTTTACGAAACTATTTCAATTTAACTATAGGAAAACCAGATCTGAACTGGATATGCTTACCGAAATTTATAAAATTCTGGAAGCAAATATCAAAAAGTGAAAAAAAATCTTGATTTTCACTTTGAAAAACGGATATTTTTATTTATATTGCATTAGGTAAAATATCTGAAAAATGGAAACTTTAAAGAAAATAAAAGATTTGGTGGAGAAAATGTCCGTCGATACCCAGAAAGTTTTTCATAAGGGAAATCGAAGCGCATCTATCCGCGCAAGAAAACACGCACAAGAGCTTAAAGCCCTTATTGGTGTTTATAGAAAAGAAATATTAGACGAAATCAAAAGACATGATCAAAGTAATTAGTATATTCTTTTTTGTTTTTAGTATTATTTTTTTGCTGAGATATGCAATTGAATTTTTTATAATGCTAAGGGATGAAAATCCAAAACCGATGACAATAAACAAAGTTACTGAGATGTTTATTTATGTTTCAATAGCTTATATAATAACATTTTTAATTACTATATAGTGTATCAATTAATATCAAGTTTAAGACCATACTTCTTCTCTTTAAGAGAAATTCAGGAAAACGTTAGCTTAGATCTAAGAATACCAACGACATGGAAATTAGAAAATGTTCAAGGTATCGTTTCTCAATATAAATCATTACAAGTTAAGGTTCAAGATAAAAATGATAAAAGTCAACTTATATCACTTATATCTATTGCAACACAAGATGGTTACGATACAGCAAGAATTTGTGCAGAAGAAATTATCAAGTATAACATTGAACTTGAGGAAAAAGAAAGGTTGTTTAGAGAGAAAGTTAAAGAACTTGAAATTTTATTTAAACACGAGTCTCTTAATAAATTGAAGGAAATAAATTTTATACCGGAAGAAAATGGACAAGAGATTGCAACAGGGCATGAGCTGGCTCTCGAAAGAGATGGAGAAGGACAGCAAGGAGATCCTGGAACACAAAAAAAATCTGGTAAAAGAAATTAAAGCGCTTGATAAATCCCAGATGTTTGTTGAAAAACCAAAAAAGAAAATATCTATATGGGATAAGATATTAATAATTTTTGGATATGGAAAAAAAGGGTGATTTATTCAATCAGTTAGCGATTATATCCGACTTATTAGAAAAAGCGAATGTAGAATCTAAAAGCCAAACAATAATTTTAGAACTACCTGAAAAAGAATTTTATAGAGTTTATAAAATAGTAGAATCTAAAGTTAGATTTATTACAGGCAAACCACAAGATACTTTTAATGTAAGAATTGGCGATGTAAATATCGTCTTTAATATGAGTAATGCCTAAACAGCTCATTCCTAGAAAACCCCTTAGGCTCTAACAAATCATATAGTAATTTTCTCTGATAAGAAGTTACATCCTTAACAAACATAAAGTTTGTTCTTTTCTTTTTTAATAGCTCCGACTGAAGAATAGTGAATAATCTTTGAGTGTCGTTTAAGTTCTTGTTTTTATAAACAGTTACATCATCATCAATCTGCAAAAAGATTTTATTGTTCAGTGTGAAAATCTGAGCATGTTCAGTAACCTTGTTAATTATATCAAACATCTCTTCAAAATAGATGTGTTTCTTCTGTTGAAAATCATAGATCTTTTCGGGTTCCCACCAAGGGATAACCTCTTTAATTCTATAATCATCATGCTCAATGAAAACCTCTTGGGATCTACCCAAAGCATCCTTAACGTGGAATTTTTCATCATTTTTAGCCCATCTATTATTTGGGTAGACCAGCATTAGATGGAAATGTAGCTTAGCTCTGGATCTTCCTCTATTTTCAGCACAATAAATTGGTTTCTTTTGGCTTTTACACTCTCTCCAATATTCGTTGATGGTGGTCCTTTTATTGCTTTTATATAATACTTTTTTTCTTTTTTTATTCAGTATTACAATAATCATGTATTTTGGATTCTTACTCATACTAGCAGCATAATTAGAGAGTATAGGCCATACAAAGCCAATAGTGACCAGATAATCACAAAGCCTATGACAACATTATTAACCCCGGACATCTGTTTTTCTTTTTCGTCCAGATATGTGTTTTTCTTTTTACAATTTGAGCAACCCATAACTAAATATAAATAAAAAAAGGTCAAAAACCAAACATTTGCTTATTTTAAAAATAATGCTTATATTAATGGTTAGGTGAAGAATAAATATTTATAATAATTCAGATTAAAAAAAATTAATATGTCGAAGTGGTATGTAATAAAAGTTACCCCTGGTAAGGAAAGACAACTAAACGAACAATTTAATACGCAAATTGGATTGGGTAAAATAGGTTTTATCGAACGATTCGTTTGTCCAATGGAAAAGGAATTTGTTGTAGTTAGAAAAAAGAAAGTTCTAAGAGAAAAAGTAATATACAATGGTTATCTTTACTTTGAATCTCAAAATCAATTAACAGAAGACCAATTGAAAACAATTGCAGCTAATCCAGCGGTGATGGGCATGCTTGGTGACAAAAGACCAAGGAGAATGAGTGAGGATGATATTAACAAGATCTTGAAAGATGATGTTTTAGAAAAACATAAGGAGAGTAAAACCGTTAAATTTATCCTAGGTGAAACTGTGGTAATTAATGACGGGCCATTTACATCTTTCAATGGTGTTGTGAGTAATATTTATAATGATAAGGTTCAACTAAATGTTAAGGTATTTGGCCGAGACACTGTTGTTGAGGTTAATTTAGAACAAATATCAAAAGTTTATTAATGGATACTGAAGTTCTTGTTTATCTACAAAAGGTTAAAAATTATTTAAGCACAAATGAAGAAGCCAAAACTTATTTTATTGGTAATTCAGATGCAGAAGAATTTTACAAACACTTAGCTCTAATCTCAGAAAAAAATTTTGAGAAAAATGGGCAACCAGAGTTAACACAAGAACAATTTGAGTTGTTGAGAAAAACAATTTTAGCAGTTACAATCAGCAAACAAAAGGTATTTTATAGTTCCGATGGATTATTTATGTTTTTCGAAAATTATCCACCAATTTCAATGAATTAAGGTTTTGATTTGTCATTTTTTTCGTGTATATTTAATACATGAACATACAATATCCCCAACACTATAGTTTATACGAAACATCTTACGGGAATGAAGTACCAGTTGAACAATTGTATTTGATTCACTTCAATACAATTCCATCTAAACATTCGTATAGACAAACCTATTCACACGAAATTATCCCTTATTTTAAGGAACATAATTTTACCGAAATATCTAGAATAGAGTTATCGAGCAGAGAAATGAGTTCATCTGAACGTCTGTTTGTGAATTATGAAAAAAAGTTATTTATCATGTTTTCACATGGTAAAACAACAGAAAAAACCCCGTTGTTAACCCTAACATTCTTTTATGATATAAGAGAGGGTCAATTAGACGAGCAAATGAATTTCAACGAGGTTAATAAGTTTGCAAAAAATAAAAAGAAAGCCAATATCAATTTGATAAAAAGTGATATGGGGCATTTAGATACCGAGGAATATGATTTAGCAGTTCCCGATATTGATTTAGTATTAAACTATGGTAAAGAATTTAAAGACGTTCATGATATCATGGTTAAAAGACTAAATAAACCAAATGATAAGGGTATCATTTTACTACATGGTGAACCTGGGACAGGTAAAACATCGTATATAAAATATCTAACAAAACTTATTAAAGAAAAAGATATTTTATTTATTCCACCATCTATGGCTGAGATGTTATCCGAACCAAATATTATCCCATTTTTGATGGATCATAGAAACACAATCTTGATTATTGAAGATGCTGAGAGAGTTATTTCTGATAGAGAAGGTAATGGTTCTGCGGCCGGGGTGTCCAATTTGCTAAACTTAACCGATGGTATCTTGGGTGATTGCTTGAACATTCAAGTGATCGCTACATTCAATATGAAAAGAGAAAGAATCGACCAAGCGTTGTTAAGAAAGGGTAGACTAATTGCTGAGCACAAGTTTGAGAAGTTGACATTGGAAGAAACAAATAAATTATTAAAACACTTGAAAAAAGATTATGTTTCTTCGGAAGGAATGGTACTCGCAGATATATATAATGTAGATGTAGAGGTTCATAAATCATCAGATAAAAAAACAAGTAAAATAGGATTTTAAATTATGGAAAACGTTACAGGAGAAGTAGTAGAACAATTATTAACAGGAGACCAGGTAGTACTGGTTGATTATTTTGCTAAATGGTGTGGGCCATGCAAATCATTAATGCCAAGGCTTAGTGCTTTACAGTCAGAATACCCAAATGCAAAGTTTGTTTCGGTTGATGTGGATGAAAACATGGATCACGCGGTAAAAGTTGGTATTAGATCGGTACCTACCGTGATGATATATAAAGGCGCTGAATTAATTGATAGATCTACTGGAGCAAATTCGGACAGTTTCTATAAAGAAATTTTAAACAATTTGTAAAATGGGATATTCTGTAAATATTTTTACACTTAACGGTTGCTCACATTGTAAATTTCTCAAAGACGAATTAAACAAACAAGGCATATCATATGAAGAGTTTGAAGTAAGTAAAAATAGAAAAATTTATGATGAGGTTGTTAAGTTAACAAAGGTGGATGCTTTACCCACCGTTTATTTACAAGATCCAGAAACCTTATCCGGCCCAATATTCGTAGCTGGCCGCGATTTTCAAACAAAAGAAGAGGCAATAGAAAAAATAAAAAAATATCTGTAAAAAAAGTTCAAAGGGGATTCAAAAAAAATCCCCTTTTTTATGCGAAGAACCATAATAAAAGTATTTATGTAAAAGACTTTACTTTTACATGCCTCTACAACAGATAAATTGGTTACAGATTGACACCCAGAACGTTCCACTAAACTCAAGTGGATCGGCTTCACTGGTAGTATTGGGTGGAACCGGCTCAAATTATTTGGAAGCCGTATATGCTAAAAATTTATATAGTTCAGGATCTTTAGTTGTTGGTGGCGACTTGGATATTCCAGGTAACCTTGTGGTTAGCGGTAATTTAACTGTTAAAGGAACCACAACTTCGGTCGAATCTAATGTTGTTACTATTGGTGACAATATTGTTGAATTAAACGGTACCGCAGCTTCTTTTGGGGGTTTACTAGTAAAAGACCCCACCGCCCCAAATACGATTTCTGGTTCATTTTTATGGGACACACTTAATGATAGATGGATAGCTGGTCCTCTAGGTAGTGAACAGCCTGTTTTATTAGGTGGGACTGGAACCGCAAATTATCTACTTAAAACCGGTCAGGACGGAACTTTAATTGATTCCAGGGTTTCTGACGATGGTACAACAATATTAATGAGCGGATCTGTTAGAATTCTTGGTGATCTTAAAGTAGAAGGAGGAACAACATTAGTACAGACAGATCATAATAAAGATACTTTGACGGTATCGGGTGCTATGGCGATTGTTAAGAATATTGTTAATAGTCATATAGTGTCTGCGTCATTAACTATAGAAAATCTAGGTTCACTAAGTGACCGAAACAAAAATTCGGTTATTGACTGCGGCGACGGTTTTTTCTAATTAAAAATAAAGTATTTATATAAATAAAACTATTAAAAAAGAAAGATGGCACAAATAATTAAACACAGGAGAGGTAGTATAACCCAATTAAAAGATGTAACAGCCAGAATTTCTGAACTTGTTGTAGCCACAGGATCAATTGGAGACCTTAACGGTCCTTTTCTTTTTGTTGGTGAAACTGAAGGTATTGCAGGAGCTTATAGACCTATTTCTAAGATTTATCAAGGTGCTGCAGCCCCAACAATCACAGTTGGATCACATGGTTCGGTAATTGACGGTACACCATTCTACGCTTCGGGAAATAAATCTCTTTATATTCTTAGTAAAGATGGTAACAGTAGACTAGATTTTACTGGTAACATTGAAGGTAACACAATTAGTAATGTTACAATCACATCACTTACTGGTAGTAATGCAAACTACACAAACTTAACCGGATCAACATTTACAAGTACATATAGTACCATCACAAATCTAAGTGGGGGAACTTTAAATGTTACTGGTCAAACTTTTTTAGGTAACGATTTACACATAACTGGTAACACATATCAAACAGGTTCTATCGATGTAACTGGTGATATCACTTTAGGTGGTAACATTACAATTGGTAACCAGACAACGGACATTATCCAATTTGGTGGTGAGGTTAGTTCATCAATATTACCGATTGTACACAATTCATTCGACCTAGGTTCTTCAAGTAAAAACTGGAGAAATCTACATGTTAGTGGAACTGCTTATGTGAATATTTTAGAAGCTCAATCAATTTCACTTGATGGTATCACAGTATTTGAAGACTTAGTTGTGAGTGGTTCATCTTATCTAGGACAAGGTGGTGGTGACCAAGTTATTGTTTCAGGATCACTATATAATGATGCTTTAACAAATAACAGAGTTGTTATTGCTGGAACAAATGGCTTATTGGAAGATGATGCTAATTTTACTTTTGATGGTAATGTGTTAAACATTGGTCAAGGTAATGCTGAAATTGATGTGGTTGATGGTGACATTAGAACATCTGGTTCATTATTTGTAAAAACTTCAGCAGAAGTTACAAGTTCTTTAGGTGTTCATGGTCATATTAACTTAAGTAACGAAGCACAAATCAGAGTAACAGACGATACAGCAAACACAATCTATGGTTTCTATGATGGTTCAAATATTTTAGGTCCTTATTATCAAATGTTTGGTAGTGATTATACAAATGCTGCTCAAAGAGGCGGCGCTGAATTTGTGTTTGACTCAACAAACAGTGGCGCTGGTGGATTTAACATCGCCGAATATAACGGTTCAACTTGGTTAAGAAAATTATTTGTTGATGCAAGTGGCTTAGCGGTAACTGGCACTACAACATTAAATGGTAATTTAATTGTAACAGGAACAACAGAAGCAAAAGGCGCGGTTGGGATGAACTCTTCATTAACTGTTACAGGATCAGCTACACTTAAGGACAACTTATCTGTATCCGGAACAACAACTGTAGCGGGAGCAACAACATTAGAAAGTACTTTAACAGTAAACTCAACATCAGAATTAAAAGGTGCAACAACCGTAAATTCAACATTAGATGTTACTGGTTCTGCAACATTTAAAGATTCTTTAAATGTCTCAGGTGCAACTTCATTCGACAACAACGTTAGCTTGGTTGGCGGTGACACGTTATTTGTTAATCATATTTCTGATTATGGTGCTGGTAATTTAGATATCACAACTGCTGGCGACATCGTATTAGAAAGCACTTCAAGTTTAAGCATACAACTAAAAACAGACAATAGTGAATCAGGCGTTAACTATTTTAATGTTAATAGTGGTAGTGTTAATTTTTCAACATATGATATTTCATCTGGCTTGACTCACAAAGTGTTATTAGATAACACCGGAAGCTTGAGACTTGAAAATGTTGATTTAGGAATCACAGGTAGTTTAGGTATCGATGGTTCTCTTGATATTACAAACGATGCTGTTATTCATGGAAACTTATATGTTTCAGGTAACTTAGAATTGTTAGGTACAGCAAGTTATGTTAACATCTCTTCTTCACAAGTTGATTTGGGAACAAACATTATTAACTTAAACACCTATGCGCCATTTGAAAGATTTGGTGGTATCACAGTACACGATTCTGGTTCAAATGCGGGCGCAACTGGATCACTTTTATGGGATGCTGTAAATAATGTGTGGTTATATTCAAATCCATCTGGTTCTGCATATGCTTCTGCAAGATTTATTGCGGGGCCTAAAAATACAGGTTCATTAGGTGAAGAAACTGGTTTAACAGTTGGACACATCCCTATTGCAACAGGTGATGACCATATCGCAGATAGCTTATTAACTTATCTTGGTACAACATTAGCATTTAATACAAATAAATTTACAATTGACTCTGGAACAGGTGATGCTTTGATAAGCGGTAACTTTACGTTATCATATTCAGGTGGAACCGATAACGGAACTAAAACATCCGCTATCATGTTCAGAAACTCAGCAAATGTCGTTGGTTTTGTTTCAACAACAGAAACAACAGATGTTTTAGATGGTTTATTGGGTTACAAAAATTCTACTGGAGCGTTAGCGTTTTCTACAGTGATTGATGGCGGAACGTACTAAGCGTTTATTTAGGAATAAAAAAAATTGGGAGGTATAAAAACCTCCCTTTTTTATTTACATAATCACAATTTTTATGTATTTATAGTAAGACCTACATAGGTTATTAACGGTGGTATATACCACAACAATTTTGAGGGACCCATATATATGGCACAAATAGTAAAACTACGTAGAAGTAGTGTATCCGGTCAAAAGCCAACGAACACTAACTTACAACTTGGAGAATTAGCACTTAATACCACAGACGGTAAGGTCTTTATGGCCGTTTCTGGCTCCGGCGGACCCTCAGTACAAGAATTAGTAGTTACAAACACCGTTAATACAGGTTCAATTAGTTTAGTTGGTGCAATATCTGCATCAGTGATTTCAGGTTCATTTATTGGTAATGCTTCTGGTTTAACAAGCGTCCCATTTGTTATTACTGGATCTGATGTTGATGGTAACACATATGATAAAGCGTTCACAAAACTACAATTTGACGACGGTACCGGCTTAAACGTTAGTGAATCTGCACCAGGTACTGCATTTATTTCTATTGGTTCACATTTCAGAGATATTTTTGTTTCTGGTTCTGGTATGCTTAGAGCAACTGGATCAGATGCTTTTGAAGTTATTGGTGATGGTGGTGTTGATATTACTGTATCAAATACAGATACAAACACAAATGGGTACACAAAAGAATTAAAATTTAGTACCACTAATCTTTCGTCATCTTTAAATACAAGGATTGAAAACATTACCGGTTCATTCAATTCTTTTACAACCTCATTTGGTTTATTTAGTGGGTCAGTTAATGAACATATAACCGCATTAGATAATTTTACATCGAGCGTTGTATATTCAAGTCAAACGTCTTCAATGACGGTCCTTAGTGCATCGTACGCTGTAACTGCGGCATTCGCATTAAATGCGGGTGCTGGCGGTGGAGGAGGTGCTAGTGATGGGGCGTATGCTGAATTAAATCAAACAAC
>JACCDX010920913.1_pt1 | contig 19370 bp, 19 predicted proteins | sample 7449681 | NCBI WGS metagenome assembly JACCDX01 (sample SAMN15323450, study PRJNA562643) | freshwater metagenome | isolation source: river surface water | place: USA:Blue River Watershed | collected 2017-08-18
ATGACCAATCGCGGCCAAGGCCGCGGGCGTGAGGCAGCGCAGCCCTACCGCTCCGAGTTGGATGTGTCGCACGAGTTGCTCGGTCGAGGGCGAATGCGCCGATGCCGGAGTCGGCGCTGCGCCGACGCTGGGGGACGCCGAGTGCGTTGGCGGCGAACTCGGCGTGGCCGCCACGCAGGCCGCGGCGTCAGCGGATGGCGTGGCGAGGGCGCCTAATCGTTTCACCATGCGCTTATAGGGCAGGTGGGAGCGATAGGCGGAATGCTTTTGGAATATGGTGGCTTCGACGGCTGCCCAGTTGTTTGTCGCTGCGGCCGCGCGCACGAGGTCTGCATTGGCCGCGATGAAATTACGGATGCGGCGCACGAGGTTTTTCGAGACCCCGAACTGGTGGGCGGTGGCGACATACGACAGGGGAAGTTTGGGTTGAAGCAGCAGGGCGTGGTGGCGACGGAGGCATTCGAAGAATGCGACCGGAATTCTGCCGGCGGTTTTTTTGTGCATAGTTTTAGCGAGGCGAATGATCGCGGGAGCGCAGCGGCCCAGGGGCCGCGACGGGAGGCTGGCAGGGCGGCGAGAGGCCGCCCGCCGGTGAGAGGAATCGGGGCACGGCCACTTTGGCCGAGCGATCAAGCCCACAACGGGGTCCGATTATCCTACAGAAGATTGAAGCAAGCCGCGGAGGTGGGACCGCGAAGCGGTCACGCGTCCGCGTTTCTAAGGGGAGCCCGAGTCGGGAGACCGAGAAAGGGGACGGCGGTGTAAGGCCTCAGAGGACCCGAAACACCGCCGGTAGCTGAGGAGAACAGGGCTCTAAATACGGCGCGGGGAAACGTTGGGCGTTAGCCCGCGGCATGTTCTGAGCGTTCGCTAACGGCAGGTGCGGGCCGGTCAGCGGCTACGCAGCAGGACCGCCATGCCTTCGGCGGTCAGGTGGCGCTCGACCCATTCGCCGAGGAGGATTTGTCGGGCGAGTTGGTGCGCGCGGAGCAAGTCACCGGGCGTTTGGTCGACGGCGGGTGCCGCCGCGGACGTGAAATGCTCCCCGGCACCGGCGGCGGGGTCGAGTGGTTGCCCGATCGCCGCCAAGGCCGCGGGTGTAAGGTAGCGCGTCGCGAGTTCGCCGAGTTGGATGCGCCGGACGAGGGGCTGCGTCGCCTGGTTCGCTGCGGGGAGAGCAGGCACGAGGGCAGGGGAGACCGTCGCCGGCTTGAGCTCCGGCAGGGACGCCGGCTTGGGCGGGGGCGTCGGCGCGGGAGCGGGCATTTCCGGTTTGGGCCCTGCGGCTTTGCCGAGCCGCTGCCACATGCGTTCATAGGACGGGTAGTAGTGAATGGACGGATACGCGGAAAAGATTTCCGCTTCCACGGCTGCCCAATCGTTGGTCTCGACCGCGGTGCGGATGAGCGCCGGGTGTTTGGCGACGAAGGCGCGGAGGCGGCGGAACATGTTCTGGGAGAGGTGGAGCATGCGGGCGGTGACTGCTTCCGAAGCGGTGAGTTCGCCGCGGAGCAGCACCGCGTGGTGGCGGCGCAGGTATTCATAGAAGTGCACCGGGGGTGTCTTGCCTTGGTATTGCATGGAGGAACGAACCGGGAGGTTCGCATAGGCGCGGCGGAATCCGCCGCGCGAGAGACCGGCGAGGTGGCCGGCCAAGACGGTTCGGGAACGGCCACCTTGGCCGAACGATCAAACCTAAAACGGCTCCGAATTTCTCGTCTCGAAAAAGACGCAGCGAACGAGTGGCTCGTGACGGCGAAGCCGGCGCGTGCCGCGGTAAACAACGGAACCCAAACGACTGGGCTGAGAGAAGTTACTCAGGGCCGGCTCCGTATTCTTAGGTGCCGGATTCGCTCAACCTGCGGTTGAACGAAGGCCGAGGTGGAGCATTTCTTTTCTCGTTTAGGGAAGACGACCCGGGAGAACCCCACTGGCGTGCGGCTCCCGGGTTTGTCTTTTGCGGCCGCAAGGTCGGCATCGAATTAACCCGGCGGCCATCGCCGAAAACGGCGGAGCCGCCGTGTTTCGAGTCACTGCCGTAAAGTTTCACCCGCGACCGTGTCGTCTTTTGACCGATGACACGCGCCGGATGCGATTTCGCTCCAGTATTCTTGAGCGAAACCGATTTCAGCAACGTCTTACCTGCGTTTGTTTGCTGGAAGATTCTGCCCGGGAGAAATGCATTGGCGTGCGGCTCCCGGGCAGTTCCGTTTTGGCGGTCCTCGCCTCGGCCCAAGTGGGCGGCACACCCGTCGTCCCGATCGCGGCGAGAATGTTGCGCGGATCCTGTCTCCGATGGCTCCGCGGCAGGATGCCGCAGGCCTTCGCGGAGACGGCTCAGAGCCGCGTCCAGCGTTCGATGTCGCGGCTGCTGAACGTTAAGCCGGCGACGCGGAGTCGCAGTGGCTCCTGCGGTCGCCACGGGAAGCCGGGGGCGGCGGCCAGTTCGAGCGTCCCCCGGACGGCGGCCCGCTCGTGACTGCGGAGGCACACTTCCACGTTTTCGCCGAGGGGCAGGCCCCAGGCGGCGGCGATTTCGGCGCGGATTTCCGGGGCCGGGTCCGGCAGCGGGCTGGGTCCCCCGCCCAGCTCCATTTCGAACTGGCGATCGTCTCCCGCCGCGGCGTTGTGCCGGTTACGGCCCATGGAGTCGGTTCACTCTTCGCTCCCGTTCAAGTATCGCTCCACGACGATGCCGGGTTGCTTCGCCTTGGCGGGGCCCTGTTCGTAGGCGAGGACGAGATGCCGGCCCACCGGGACCACCACCGCAAAACGGGCGCTGGTCGCCACCGGCGTCGGGGTGGTGACGGCGGTGTCCGCCGCGACGAGATCCTCGCCTTGTTGCCAGAGCACGGTCGCCTTGCCGTTGCGGGTCACTCCCAGGGGTTGCTTGCCCCGGCCGAGTCGCACCTCGGGAGAGCCGTCGGCCCGGGCGAGAAAGATTTCCCCGTTGCGCTGCCACGCGGTGGTGAACGTGCCGTCGCTTTCCGGCCAGAGGCGGCCTCCATCCATCGGGCAGGCCGGCAACGTCCACGTGCCATGGCCAAGCTTCCGCGCCGGGGTGAAGTCCGCTGCGCCTCGGGCGCGCGTCGTCATCCACATGTCGCGGGCGCCCGCGATCGCATTGCGCCACATCACGGCCAGCGTGCCTTCGGCGCCGTAGACGGCGCTGGGGTGGCAGCATTCGCAAATGGAGACGTCCGGCGAGCGGTAGACCCGCTCGTTGCGGTCCCACGTCCGGCCGCCGTCACGGGAGCGTGCACCCCAAAGCTGCATTTTGCCTTCCCTGAGATCGAGCCACGTGACGAAAACCTCGCCATCCGGCGCCCCGGCGAGGTCATGCAGGCCTTCCCGGGCGCTGCCGGGGATGTCGTTGATGACGGCGGGTCCGCTCCACGTCGCGCCGCCATCCTCCGAGGTGAAGGCCACGAGCTCCGTGCCGATGGCCGTTACGGTGAGACGGTTCCCGTGGACGGCCAGACGCGGACCGCGACGCAGTCCCAAGGCCAATCCGGGAACGTGAGCCACGTTCACGCTGGGTCCGAAGGAGGCGCCGCCGTCATGGGATCGGGCAACGAACAGGTCGCCGGCACGCGCTGGCGCTGAAGCGCCCCCGTGACCGCTTTTGTGCTGAGCATGGGCCGGGCCGGCGGGCGGCTTCACGGGTGCGCCGCCGGCGAGTGGCACGGTCGAGCGTCCATAGACGAGCCAGACCCCGCCGGCGTTGTTCACCGCCAGTTGCGGCTGGGCGGCGTCGGGAATCGTGGTCCGCCCCGAAGTCGCCTCGGCTCCGAGCGCGACGGAGATGCATGCCGGAACGAGGAGGACAAGAAGGCGAAGGGGTCGCACAAAGCGGGGCATTTGGAACGTAAAGCGGGGGCGGTGGCGCTTGGCAATTGGCCACGCTCCAGCCGCGCGTGTCCGTTTCGGGGCAGCTAACGTGCTGGCAGCCGCGAACGGATCCCTGCCTCATGACGCGCATGCTTTCCACCGCGGACCGGATCAGAGGAGGAATTATCGGCGCCTTGGTCGGCGATGCGCTCGGCGTCCCCGTCGAATTCTCCTCCCGGACCGAGCGCGAGCGTGATCCGGTGACCGGGCCCCGCGGCTTCGGGACCTGGCATCAGCCCCCCGGCACGTGGTCGGACGACGGCGCGCTGCTGCTGTGCTCGGTGGAGGCGTTGGCGAACGCCGGCAATGAGGCGGCGGCCGCCACCCTGTTTGTGCGTTGGTTTCGGGCAGGGCACTGGGCCGCCGGTGGGGTGGTCTTCGACATCGGCGGGGCCACCCGTGCCGCCCTGATGCGGATCGAGGAAGGCGTTCCCGCCGTTGCCGCGGGTGGCGCCCGCGTGGCGGATAACGGGAACGGGTCGCTGATGCGGATCTTGCCGGTGGCGCTGCGGTTCGCCCCAGAGGGTGCGGCGCCGTTGGCGGCGCGGGCCATGCGGTGGTCCGCTCTCACGCATCGACACCCGCGGAGTCAGTTGGCGTGCGCCGCTTATGTGCTCTTCGTGCAGCAACTCTTGGCGGGACTTGAGGCCGGGGCGGCCTGGCAAGCCGCCATGCCTGCGGTGCGGGCGGCGTTGGACCCGTATCCGGAGGAAGCGGGTCATTTTGCCCGGATCCTGGCGCCGGAATTCGCGCAGATCGACGCCCGTGCGATCCGCAGCGGCGGCTACGTCATCGACACGTTGGAAGCCGGTCTTTGGTGCGTGCTGCAAGGCGGCTCCTATACGGACATCGTCCTCCGGGCCGTGAATCTGGGCGGCGATACGGATACGACGGCGTGCGTTGCCGGCGGGCTTGCCGGAGTGCTGCACGGCGGGGATGCGATTCCACTGGCGTGGCGGCAGACGCTGCGCGAAAGCGATGCGGTCGAAGCCCTCGTGGCGCGGTTCTGCACCTGAGTCCGATCGCGGTCGCTGCGCGGGCAGGAGCGGCCGATCAATCGAGCGCCGGTTAGTTGGAAAAAGGCGGAGCCGATTGCCCATTGGGGTAGAGAACACCGTGCCCCAAGCTCACGGCGAACTGCCCATCGCCGGGGCGATGGCAGCCGCTGGGCGGGAAGAGTGCAGTTGCCGCTCCCGTGGTATTTACAGCGGTGATACCCCTGGCGGAGCCACGAGCTCATCTGTGCGATCTCATGTCGCGGCGTGGTCTCGATCGAATGAGAGAGTTCGATGAGCGCGGCATGGCAGGCGCGGTCCTGACATCGGCGCGCGTGCACCACGGCCGTCCCTGATTTTCACCCCTTCCGGAACGGCGTAGATTGCCGAGGGAGGCGACGTGAGACGCAAGCGGCCCCGCCATCAGGTTTTGTCGCCCCACTCCTCGGGGCGGGTGAGAGAAAAGTGGGGATCTCTCGGGGCTGGGACCGTAAAAGACCCACCCTCACGGCTATTCTTCCGGGTATGGATAAGGACGAATACCACCGCGCGGTGGCGCGGCTACGGCAGCGGTCCGCTGCCGAGCTGGCCGACTTCGTGGCCAGTTTGCTGTTCGGGGATACGACCGGAGTCGGAGTTTACGCCCGGGCGTTCGCCGCTGCCGATAGTCAGGCCGCTACCCGGATCATTGGCGATGCGATCGGCTGCGGGGGCCATTTTCTCCGCCACGACCGCTACCATCAGGCCCGTGGGGCGGCGCAGCGTTTGGATTGGACGCTGGAGGCCATCGCGCGATGCGTCCTGCCCCATGACGCCCCCGCTGCGTTGCAGCTCGTGGCGCAGTGCTTCGAGCACGATACCGATTTCGGGCCGGACGATCTGGACGAAATCTCAGACGCGTTCCGCCGGGCCGCCGATCTCTTCAGGAAAGCGGCGAAAGGGTGTCCGCCGGGTCGCGCGGAGGCAGAGTCGGAGCGACTTATGGCGGAGGACCGCGCCGGCTACCGGATCTGGCTGCAAATGGATCCACCGGATAAGCCTAGGAACAATGACGCGATCCACGTCGCGACTAGAGGCTATTCCACGGATGCGCCGATGCGCTTGTGCCAGGAAGCCGCCGTCGCGATGAGATCCTTCGGCACGCCTGCCGACCTAGCTAAACGCGGCCATTTACTGATGGCGGCCCGTACGCCGTCGAGCAGTTCTGCGAACTCCGCCTTCGCAATCCCTACTTCGCGGCACATCGCTTCCATGACTGCGATCCGCGGCCAAACCTCGCCGTTCACGCGCAGGCCCCGGTCAAGCATTCCTTCGTGAAACGTGACGTCAAAAGCAGGAGTCAGCGACCAAGTGCGCCGTTCTTCATCGTACTGAAAAGCGTGGTTGCGCCCGTGATCGTCCGGATTTGCTGCGAGGACGTTGAAAAGCATTCGTCGCGCAATTTCCCGCAACTCGGCCACTGGAATCGCCAACTGGAGTGCGGTGCGGAACAAGTCCAGGTAGTCGAGTGACCGGCCAGCCCGGCGATGATCGAAGTGCAGCAGTCGCGCCAGAGAATGAAAATGAATCCGACGCGCTGGATTCTTGGCGACCACGTCGAATCGATGAACGAGCAAATGGCTCCGCTTGGACTTTGGCCCCTCGTCAATCAACTCGGTGGTGACTGCGTCGATTCCCGCTCCTTTCGCCATCAGGGTGTAGGCGTGCTCACACTCCGCGATGCCGCCTCCTTTCGAGAGGTCAAATTTGAGCAGCGCCGGCACTCCGACGCCGTCAGGCTCCGCCACCGAGAGCGTTCCGTCGGCGTAGGCGAGAACCACCGTCTTTGGGTAGGCTCCGCCGGCCGTTCCGCCTCGCACCAGGTGGGGCAGGATGACCGATGGGGCGCCGCGCTGGATCTGCGCCGCCCCCCGGGCGAGAGATGCCGCCGTAATCGCCGTCAACCTCATGTTCGATTGACCGCCGTCCCCGAGGGCGGGATGGATTTGCAGCGCGCCGAGTCCTCTCGAGTCGCGCCAAGCGAGCAAGTTTAGGGGTGTAAGTGCCCCGAGCTTCTGCTGCGCAAAATCTATCTCAGCAACTTTGCGACCCCAAGCGTCCGGAACGCAGTCGGCAAGGAGACCGGGGAGCCCGTCTTCCTCTTTACTCGCGTTAAAAACAGAGGTCGAAAAGGGCAGCTTGAGAGGAGACAGATTGTGCCCGCGCTCAAGCCAGGAGGCCTCGTAGGCGAAAAAGTTGGTCCCGCGATTGACGAGGTGCCCCACCACCGCGCCGTCCCACCAACGGATTTCAAGCTTAGCAAGCACTGGGTCCTTTCGTGCGCGGCCGTGAGGCGTGCTTTCGTTCGGATTGCGACAGCAGTTGCTTCATCGTTACGGTCGGATCAACCGGAGGGATCAAGGTCGAGACCGCTTCAACATACCCAAGTACGGCGAGCGTACGCACCACGTGTCGGAATTCGATGGTCCCATTCCCGCCCTCAATCTTCCGGTAAGTCGGCAAACTGATCCCGACGACGGAAGCAACGTGCGCTTGGGAAAGATTGCGTGCAAGGCGGGCTTCACGAATACGCGCCCCCAACGAAGCCATCGCTTCGCGATCTCCAAGAACAGAAAGCATAGTTTCTATAATAGTTCTATTGTCCTCTTTTTAGCAAGTAAGATTGCTTTATTGCGGCCCCGCCGGAATGGATCTTCCTGCCCAAGCTTGGCTGGGTGAAGGTCCGGTTTTCGCGGCCGTTGCCGGCGGACGCGCAGATGAAGGAAGCGACCGTGGTCCGCGATGGCGGGCACTGGTTCGTGTCAATCTGCTTGGAGCATGAAATCCAGCCGACCAATGCACAAGAGGAGCCGATCGGCATCGATGCAGGCGTGGCGCAGTCACTGACGACTTCCGAAGGGGAAGTGATTCAGTTCCCTGTTCCATGTATCGCTGAAACCCGCCTTGTGAAGCGGGTGCAGCGTGCGATTGCCCGAAAGCAGAAGGGCTCCAATCGCCGGCGGAAGGAGCTCGCACGTTTCGCAAAACTGAAGCGTCGCCAGTCCCGGCGATTGGCCGACGCGGCGCACAAGGCATCGACCACGTTCGCGATCACGCGGTCGATGATTGTGATCGAGGACCTGAAGATCAGATCGATGACCGCTTCGGCGAAGGGCACGGCTGAAAATCCCGGCACCAATGTGGCGGCAAAATCGGGTTTGAATCGGTCCATCATGGCCCAAGGCCATGCCCAATTCCGGCGGATGCTCGCCTACAAGTGCGAGCGTTCCGGTGCCCGGTTGGTGGTCGTCGACCCCAAACATACTGCTCAGAAATGCTCCAATTGCGGGCATACGGCAAAGGGGAACCGGCCATCGCAGGCCGAGTTCCATTGCTTGGCTTGCAACCATAAGGAGCACGCCGACGTGAACGCGGCGAAGAACATCAAGGCGGCCGGACTGGCCGTCTCTGCGCGTGGAGGGATAGGCCAGGTGGCTCCCAAGGAAACGCGAACCCGCCGGAGGCGCATTGGCCGCAAGGCCGCTCCGTCCGTAGGAATCCTGGTCCTTTAGGGCCGGGAGGATGTCAACCCACAGACACCCCATTCCTCTGCAAAGGGGATGAGTTCGCGCACAAGTCGTCGACTTATCGGACGCAGGGGGCGCAAATGCGCCCGTTTTCGACCGGAGTGAAGTGTCGGCTCACGGGCCTTAAAGGTCCGGGTGCGGAGTCCGTGCCAGTGGGAGCTGCGGGCCCATGCTCCGTCTTCGCGGGTCGCATTCACCGCGGTAACTCCATCCTAATTGTGCTCGATCGGCAGTATTGGTCTTGGCTATGAGCTGGGGCATCGCAGTCCCGCCCGAAGCGACGAAGGCCCAGGTGATGGGGTGCGGGAGTTCGTCGAGGCTATCTTCTCGCGCATGCGCCTCGGTCCGAGGTTGGTCTGCCTAACACGCCGCCCCAATACCCAGAAACTACGCTACGTTTACTGCGCGTTAATCTGGACAAAAAGCATTTTAAGCGCAGTTTACTGCGCGTGAACGAAACATCTCTGCGTGGGGACCGGGAGGTTATTCGATCGCTCGTCGAGCGGGTCCGTGGCCAGCGTCTGGCGCGGAACTGGTCGCAAGCGGAACTCGCCCGCCGGGTTGGGCTTTCCCGCCGAGCCTACCAGGATTTCGAGACCGGCTACGGCAACATCACCCTGACCAATCTGGTTAAGCTTTTGGGCGTGCTTGGGTATAGCGACGGTTTGGCCGAACTCGTGCCCTTGCCGAGTTTGGAACCCAAGATCGACGACCTCCTGAAGCCGACCCGGCAGCGGGCGGGACGCACGCGGCGGATATGAGGCCGCCGGCGCTCAACGTCAGATGGCATGATGGTCGGCTGGTCGGGCGCGTGGTCACCCCCGGTGCGACCTACTTCGCCTACGCTCCGGAGTGGCTTGCCACGGGCTTTTCGCTGTCGCCTCTCAGCGTGCCCTTCACCGAGGCGGCCTATCGCCAGCGGGCGCGGGACTTCGACGGGCTGCCGGGATTCTTGTCCGACTGTCTTCCCGATCAATGGGGTCGCCGGCTCATGCAACAGGAGTTCAGCGGGAAAGGCGAAACGATGACGCCATTGCGAATGCTGGCCTGGGTGGGTCGGCGCGGTCTGGGGGCACTCAGTTTCGAGCCGGTGTTCGACGAGGCGGCGAGTGCCCGAACCTGGGAGGCGGTGTCCGCGTCTTTGCTGGTGCGGGAAACCGAGGCGGTATTGCAGGCGCAGCCGCCGGAGGCGTTCGCGCGGTTGCGGCGGGGCGGCACCGCGGGCGGAGCGCTTCCGAAAGCCAGTGTCGCGCTCCTTCCGGACGGCGCGATGCTGATCGGGGGCGACGTCGCGGCGGAGGCAGTCCTGCGTCCGGGAGCGCGGCTGGGGCTGGTGAAGATCCATGTTGATGGGCGGGATCTGGGCCGGGTGTCTGACGGTCGGCTTGAGCACGCCTACATGCGCATGTGCGCCGCCGCCGGTATCCGTACTTCCAGGACAGAGGTGCTGCGTGACGATTCACAGGGCAGGGTCGCCTACCATCTCTTCGTCGAGCGGTTCGATACGACAGCGAGCACGCGGCTGCACGTCGTCACGCTTGCGGGGCTTCTGCACCGGTGGGAACTGCACTACCGCGACCTCCTGTTGGCCGCGCGGCAATTGACGCAGGATCACACCGAGGTCCTCGAAGCGACGCGGCGCATGATCTTCAACGTCCGTGCGTCGAACCAGGACGACCACGGAAAGAACCATGCGTTCATCGTCGACGATCGCCGCCGGCAGTGGCGGCTCTCGCCGGCTTACGACGTCACGTTGAACTCGGACGAGCAAACCTTCTCGGGCCTGACGCCGGCGAGTTTTGGCCGATCGCCACGGCTCGAAGCGATGCGCGCGGTGGCGGCCGAGGCCGGTGTTTCGGCCGCGGAATTCGCCCGGCTTGACGCGGAGGTTGCCGGCGCGATCGCCCGTTGGCCGGAGTTAGCGGCCGCGGCCGACGTGCCGACGGAATACGCGCGGCGCGCGCGATCGATCCACGAGGCGACCGCGGAAGCCTTACTGGCGACGGTGACGGCGCGAACTGCGAAACGGACCCGACGGCGGCTGTGGGGATAGCGACGAACTACCAGCTGGGCTTGGCATGGAAGAGGGCGCGCGAAGTTCCGTGCCGATCGGGTTTAGAACGACAATCTGACTTCGAACTGACGACATTTTGAAACCGGCACTCTGGCCGGGATTTTTGGAAGCGTCGTTGGTCTGACATTGGTGAGGCTGGGAGGCTGAGCAGCGCCGCATCGGCCTGCTACCGCTTCGCCACTTCGATGGCGCGTGCCCGATTATCGCTCCTGAGGCCTTTCCCCGTCGGCCCGCACAGCCGCGTGATGCAAACCATACCTGGAGATGCTGACATGAGCGCCGGCCCCACAAAGTCTCGCCGCGTCCGTGAGCGATGTATGATCTTCAACGTCCGTGCGTCGAACCAGGACGACCACGGAAAAAACCATGCGTTCATTGTCGGCGATTGCCGCCGGCAGTGGCAGATTCCCAGCTCTGTTCGTTTACCCGAACGCTGCTCCCCAATTGCTGAGCGCGTTTCTCGGTTGCAGGCCCGCGCTGAGGTGAATTGCCCCGGGATGCATCGCATACGATGCATTGTTATTGATTTTGCTGGCCATAGGCGCAATAAGGTATCGCATACGATGCAATTCGGCGAGGCAGGCATGCTCATCCGCGACGCGCGTAAAAAGGCCGGCCTAACTCAGGCCGAGTTAGCGAGGGCATTGGGCATGAGCCGCGCAACCATTTCCAAGGTGGAGAATGGTATCATTGAGGAATTGGGGGTCCGCAAGCTGGCCCAAGTGTGTGACCGGGTGGGGTTGGAGATTGTCGTTCAATCCCGGCGTCCACTGACCCTCCACCAAGCTTACGATCGGAACCGGCAGGAACGGAGGGACGCGCTGAAGGCCACCGACGCCACCTTGGCGAAACTCAAGCCCGACAGTCTTGGCTAACATCTTCGTCAACCGTCAGCCCGTGGGAACGCTCTCCCGCGCCGAGCCGGTCAATCGCTTCACCTACGAATCGGGCGTGCCGGTGGCGCGAGCGGTGTCGCTTCTCATGCCGGTCAGCGATGAGACCTATCTGGCGGAAAGCCCGGGGGTGCTGCACCCCGTTTTCGACATGAGCTTGCCGGAGGGCGCGCTCCGGAGCGCGGTGTCGGCGATGTTTGCGAAGGCGCTGCCTGCGGTGGACGATCTCACGCTTTTCCAGATTGTGGGACGCTCGCTGATCGGACGGCTGCGCTACGGACAATCGGCGGACGAACTCGATCAGGTGCCGCCGCAGAACCTGCGTGACCTGCTGCAAAGCCGCGGCACCGGCGCGCTCTTCGATGATTTACTGCGGCGGTATGCTCAGTTTTCGGGTGTGTCTGGTGTCCAGCCCAAGGTTCTCGTCCGCGACAATGGCAGCCTGCGGACGGAGACCTTCAGCCCGGTGGAAACGAGCAACCGGCTGACGGCTCATGGGACAACCCATATTGTTAAGTCGTTCGATCCCGTTACCTATCCCGGGCTGGCGGCGAACGAACTGCTCTGCCTCCGCGCCGCACAGAAGGCCGGGCTGAGGATCGGCCGGGCCGAATTGGCCGCGGACGCTCGCGTGCTCGTAGTGGAGCGTTTCGATCTCCAGCCGGACGGCACGTATCACGCGTTCGAGGACGGCTGTGCGCTCGATGGCCGGCTCTCCGCCCAAAAATACGAGGGCTCTTATGAGCAGCTAGCAGGCACACTGGCCAGTGTGCTTCGCGGCCCGGCCGGCACCGCGCCCGAGCTCGCGCAGTTCTTTCGGGCGCTCGCGTTGTCGGTCGCCGTGCGCAATGGCGACGCCCACCGCAAGAACTTCGGCGTCATGTATGACGATGTCGCGGGCACGATCACGCTGGCGCCGACTTTTGATGTTATCACGACGCTGCCATATCTGCCGCATGACAGCCTTGCGCTCACCCTGGACGGCACGAAGCGCTGGCCGGACGCAAAGCGCTTGGCGCGGTTCGGGGTCCGACAATGCCAGCTCACCCCAGCGGCGGCCCGGGCGATCCTGGCCGAGGTGGCGGATGCGGTTGCCGTTGTGAGCGGCGACCTACAGAAATTCACGGAATTGGACCCGGGGGCAGGCGGGACCGGGCAGCGAATGCGGGTGGCATGGGCCGAGGGCGTCGCCGCACTTCGCGGGATTTAGCAGTTTGCTGAAAAAGCCCGGTCGGATGGAGCGGTATTCAGTATAAGGATACTATGCGCGGTCAACGACCCTCCCAGGGCGGATTTGCGAGTCTGATCAAATTCGAAACGCTGATCCCGGCGGAGCATCCGATCCGGACAATCGAGCGGATTTGCGACGAGGTGCTGGGAATTCTCAGCAGCCATTCCGACGAGAACTGATAGCGTATCGGACCGCCGTAGACCGAGGTTGCTATGCGAAGTGGTTCGAGGAAAGTATCACAAAAGCTGATGATCTTTTCCCTCCGGAAATCGCTCACGAATTGAAAAACGTAGGAAAATCTGGAAGAGAAATTTAATGGCTCATAGCCGACCGATTTGTTTCTTCGGGACAGGCCCATGTTTTACCGCCTGCTGAAGGAGCCGGTAAAACAACAGGCCTCAGGAAGCTGTTGCCTTCACGGCGCGAAGTCGGGCTGGCCCTCCGCTGCGTGAGGAGATGCCCTGACGAATGTCCAGGATGGGCGCCGTCCGCGGCCGGAATGATTATGGCGCGATGGTGATCACAATCTTGCCCACGTGTTTGGCCTCACCAAATCGCTGCAAAGCCTGCGGAATTTCAATCAACGGGTAAGGTCCATCAATCACGACCTTGAGTTCGTTGGTCTCGAACATCCGGTTCACATAGCCCAGATCTTTATTGGGCTTCAGGGCGACGATGCGGATGTGCTTGCCGGTAAAGCGGGAGACAATCGGGCCTATACATAAGGCTTGGAGCAGCCGCGATACCTCGCCCCCGACGGTGACGTAGCGGCCATTGGGTTCGAGTGCGCGAAGGTAGCTCGAGGGCGGACGATTGGTCCTTGTATCGAGAATCAGATCATAACGTCGACCGCTGCGCGTAAAGTCATCCCGCTGATAGTCGACCACATGGTCGAAGCCCATGGACTTGAGCATGGCCAGCTTGGGCGCGCGATCGACTCCGGTCACTTCGGCTCCGAACCGTTTGGCGATTTGCACCCCGATCATGCCCACCCCTCCGCCGGCCCCATTGATGAGAACGCTTTCGCCGGATTGGATCCGACCGACATCCACGAGTCCCTGCAGCGCCAGCATGGCGGCATGCGGAAGTGCCGCCGCCATTTCGAACGTCATCCCGGGTGGCATACGCGCCAAGGCATCTTCCTTGGCGCAGACATACTCTGCAAAGCCACCCAGACCTGCTTCGGATAGATCGCCGTAGACGCGATCCCCCGGCTGAAAGTTGGTTACTTGGTTACCGACCGCCTCGACTATCCCGGAGACCTCCGCGCCCAGCACTCTGAGGCGAGGTTTAATCAGGCCATACATCAGCCGATAAATATACGGTTTGCCGCGAACATAGCACCAGTCCCAGTCATTAATCGTCGTGGCGTGCACCTTGACCAGCACCTGATCGTCCTTCGGCTCCGGCTTGGCCAGCTCCTGAAGCTGCAAAACATCCGGAGATCCATAGCGGGTGAGGACAACGGCATTCATGCTCTATGGAGTAGTCCGATCTGCTGAACCTTCATTCAAAGTGCAACGTCGCGTTCACCGTGAGGTGAGTTCGGCGACGAGAATGAATAGCCCGGCCGGAACGTAGTCGCTGTCACCATCGGTGCCAGCCACCTCCGGCTCGAGTGGATTCACCGCATACGGGGAGCGAGCGCGCCCGGGATCGAATACGGACGCGCTCCACCCGGCACTCCCTGAAGGTGCGGCATGGCGGGGAGCAGAGGTTCACGTCGCGGCGGCCGATGGACCGCGCCCTTCGTGTCTTTCGGCGTGGCCGACGGACCGATGCCAGCTTCGGATTGCACTGCGGGCTTAGGTGGCATTGAGACCGAACCCCGCGCCACGCCATGCATCCCCGCAATCCCCACCGCAACGGCTACGACTTCCCGGCGCTGGTGGCCGCGAGTCCCGAGTTGGCGCGGCACGTGATCCGCGCCCCCCATGGCGGTGAGTCGATCGATTTTGCCGTGCCAGCAGCCGTCAAGGCGTTGAATCGCGCGCTGCTGCGTCACGCTTACGCGATCGAGACCTGGGACATCCCGCCCGGCTACCTCTGCCCGCCGATTCCCGGGCGTGCGGATTATCTGCATCACTTGGCGGATCTGCTGGCGGCGGAGAACCGGGGGAGAATCCCGCTCGGACCCGAGGTGGTGATCCTCGATGTCGGCGTCGGCGCGAATTGCATCTATCCGCTGATCGGGCAGCGCGCCTATGGCTGGCGCTTTGTCGGGACCGAAGTCGATCCGGGTGCCCTGCGCAGCGCGACCGCGATCGTGGCGGCAAATCCGTCGCTGAAAGCGGCGATCGAACTGCGTCGCCAGCCGGAGGCGCGAACGGTGTTCGGAACGGTCGTTCACCCCGGGGATCGGTTTTCCGCCGCGATCTGCAACCCACCGTTTCACGTCTCCGCCGCTGCGGCTGCCAGCGGCACGCGCCGGAAGCTGCGGAATCTTGGTGGTAGGCCGACGCGGGACCCCGCGCTCAATTTCGGCGGCACGCCCCGGGAGCTCTGGTGCGACGGTGGAGAGCTCGCCTTCGCGCAGCGGATGATTGCCGAAAGCGTTTCATTTGCGACGCAGGTCGGCTGGTTCACGACGCTGGTCTCGAAACGCGAACACCTGCCGCCGATCCGCGACGCTCTGGCCCGGGTCCGCGCCATCGATGTCCGCACGGTGGAGATGAGCCAGGGCCAGAAGAAGAGCCGGTTCGTCGCCTGGCGGTTCGACCGGCGAGCGGCAAACGATCAACCGGTGGGGCACAGCGGGCACCGAGCACCGGCGGCGAGGTGACGGAGTCTGCATCCTGAGTTCCTCGGACCGCCGCGAGTTCTCCCTGCGACTGGTCGTCGTGAATCGGCCGGCTGGGGCTGGCGGTCCGGCTAACGCCGGTCGACTATCGGCGCGCCCTTATCGGGTGCGGAAAAAGAGAATCGGCACCGGGCGTGATTTTATCGCCACGGATTCGTGGGATACATGTAAATCCGGCAGAACTTATCCCCGGAGACTTCCATCTGCTTGGCGCAGGTCTCGCCACTTTCCAGCGTGCAGTAAACGAGCGGCGATGCGTGGAGGAAGCGGGATGCCTTGCAACGCTTTCCCAATGGGCAGGGCACGGGGCCGGCGTGAATCGGCAGCTTCTCCGGGGTGTCGCTTGGCAACTCGGGCATGCAGCGCGGTATCAGCAAGGGCGGTGCCTCAACCAGCAATTATATAGGCAATAAATACATAGTAACTATTACTCACCCTTCCGGTATGGTTCGTGTCGGAGGCAAAGACCGGGAATCGATGTCGAGTCGCCCTACGAGACGAGCTGCCGCTGACCGCGGGGCTGAACGTGCCCCGCGTGGAGCACCCGGCCCCGCACGGACCGGGGTGCGTCAACCCATTGGCGCCTTTGCCCACACCGAGGGACACTCCCGGTGGCGGCCATGGGCATGATCGTGCCGGGATACTTCCGGATTTCCTTTGTGGACTTTGAAAAAGTCGGCCGCCTTTTCGAAAGGTAGCGATGCCATCCACTCCCGCAGCTTTGATCGGAGGAACCTCTGCGTCATCAGGACGTCGAGCCTGGCGCCGCGGCCGTCGTTTCGCATGACGCTCCCGTCGCTGCACCGCCCATTGCCCTGCGTCCGTATCGTGGACAGCTTTCTCGAACTGGCCCGCACGCCGTTCGGCAACGGCGTCAACGCCCTGTGCTACCCGCGCCAGCTGCCGGGGGATTTCGGAGCGATCGTTGACCAACTCGGAGCCGGGGAGGCCATCGTGGCGCTGGAGGAGGCCCAGCTCCGCCGCCTGCGTTTGGACGAGGCCGGGTGCATCGCGGTCGACGTGCTGCTCGCGGACCTGCAGCTCCTCCGTGACCGCGGGCTCGACCCGGTGCTGAATTGCATCCGCGCCTACCCCGAGGACGAGGAGCCGGGGCCGGTGAAAACGGACGTGTTTTCGTGGCACGCTGACAGCGCGCCGATCGAGGCGGACACGTGGCTATGCACGTATTGTGGCGCCCCGAGCGAGGGCCTCCGCAACGAGGAGGCGGTGCGAAAGATCGATGTCCCTGAAACGCGACGTGAGTTGCTCGCCCGCTACGGCGGCGCGGAGGATGAGGGCTTTCGCGACTGGTTACGCGAGCATTGCTACGACTTGCATTATGCTCCCCTTGCGGGCGCGCAGCCTTACCCGTTTGGCCGATTCAATCTCTGGCGCATCGCGGTCGAATACCCTGGCAGCCCTTGCGCACCGTGTATCCACCGCGCCCCGGCCACCGTGCCCGGTGAGCCACGCCTGCTGCTGATCAGTTGAGCGGGCAGGTGCTGCGGGACGGATTTCAGGCGCCCGCGATGACTGACTTCCATGGCCGCTGCTGAACCCGCCAGTTGGCCGAATGGTCGGGTTCGCTGGGATCAGTCCATTCCTGTTGTGTGGCCGTGAGTTATTCGGATCGCCGGGTTAGATCCGCGGATCGGTGGAATCGTAATTCGGTGCATTACTAAGGAGCCAACGACTCCGTCTGCGGAGGCCGCTCCTAAAAGCAGCATTCCGACCAGGGCGCAGGCTCTTGACCCGCCATCGCTTTCATCCGCGGAGCAATTTTGCCGAGCTTTGCATACGGCCAAACGGTGTATCCGTGCGTCGCCGCGCCAATCCAAGAGACGCAGCGCACGTTGCCGCGAGTGGTTCCGGCGGATGGCGTCGCGGGGCGCGTGTTTCCTTTGCCGCTTCAGAGCCAGCGGCGGACCTGGCGGGTATAGGCGCTGAAATCGGGCCCGAACAACCGGCTCAGGACGACTTCCTCCGGGGCGATCTGGAATCGATTTATATAGAGCACGAATGCCGGCAGCACGACGAGCGCCGGCCCGTGCGCCAGGGCGACGCCCCACGCGATCAGCACCAGGAGCAGGCCGAGATACATCGGATTGCGGGTCAGCCGATAGATTCCGGAGGTGACCAGCGCGGACGCGTTCTGCGGTTGCCTCGGCTTCAGGGTGGTCCGGGCCCGGCGAAAGGCGGCCACCCCGAGGCCGACGATGAGGATCCCCGCGCCCAAGAGAACCGACGCGATCACCGCTCTTCCCGGGAAATAAAACCGAAACTCCGGCGTGAACCGCGCGAGCAGCCACATGGCCGCCGCCGCGATCAGAAAAATCACGCCGGGCGGAACTTTGACGCGAAGCGTGGCCATCGCTGATGACGTTGGAGCGGACGGTCCGTCAGCGCAATCGGCGGGGTGGCCAGCTACCCTGCGCGCGAGCGCGGTGTTTGGTCAGCGTCAGGGGAGTGGGCGCGCGACGGGAGGTTCCGACTCCGGGGCACTCGGCAGCGGAAAATGCCGTTCGCAGGCCGTCGGTCAGTGCGGCGAATCGGTCCGAGTTTTCGAAGGCGGTGAAGTTCCGGCGCGTTGCTACTGCATCCGCCGCAGGCGCACCTGGAACCGCGTGCCGTGTTCTTTCGACGTGGTGAAGCTCACATTGCCGCCGAGGTAGCGCTCGCCGAGCAGCTTGATGCTGTAGGTGCCGATGCCGCGCCCGTGTCCTTTGGTCGAGAAGCTCCGTTGGAAGATCTGCAGGGCGACCTCGCGGGGAATCTCTCCTCCGTTCCGGCACCAGAATGTGCAGGTGTCGGGCCCCACGTCGGTGCCGAGCCAGACCGTGCCGCCCGACGGGCTCGCCTCGAGTGCGTTCTTGAGCATGTTCGCCAGGACGCGCTGGAGGATGGCGGGGTCCGTGTTCAGCCGGCAGCACGACGCGCCGGGGTCCACCTCGACCTGCCGGCCAGCCGCCGCCGGGTGATTGCGGTAAAGTTGCTGCACGTTCTTCAGCGCCTCCGTCGCGGCTACGGGCTCCAACTGCGGCTGCAATTCCCCGCGCTCGGCCGCCAGCAGCAAGCGCTGGCTCTTGATCTCGTTGACCAAGGTCTCGGCGGAAAGGAGCAGGTCATCCTTCAGATCATACGTCAGCGCCGGCTCGCCCGCGATGATGGCGGCGATGCCGGACACACTTCCCGCCGTATTGAGCACATCGTGGAAAAAGATCCGCTCCAGCAGATGCCGGCGTTTCTCGTGGCCAATATCATCCATGACCATGAGCACGTAGTCCTGCCCCTGCCACTGGAACGGACTCGCCGTGACGCGCAGATCGTGGGCGTCGCCGCCGACGGTGGAGATGCGGCATTCCTTGGTCGTTTGCCGGCCCGCGCCGGCGCCGAGGATCGCCTGCACGGCACCGCACGTGCGGCAGGCTTCGGTCGTGCCGCAGCCGTGCGGCGCGGATGCGGCCTGGCGGCAGGCGAAAAACTCTCCCGGCCGCATCCCGGAAAACGCCTCCCGCTGCAATTCGCAGGCGAGCTTCTTCACCGCTGCATTGGCGAGCAGGATCTGCCGCTCGGCATTCAGCACCAGCACGAGGCTCGGCATGGTATCGAGTAGCCGCTCGAGGTTTTCACGGGAACCGAGCTGAGAAATCTGCTCCGCGATTTCCGCGGCCGACAGGCGCTCCGCGGGAGCGAATGCGGTGGGGAGAGCATGAAGGGAGGGCGCGGACATGAAGGCGAAGAGTTGATCGGGTAACCGCAGGCGACTCTCGTCCGCGGCCCGGGGGCCGCAGGGCGAAACTTCCGGCAAGGCCGCATCGTTTTGCGATCGTGCCGGGCACTATTCTATATCGGTCCGGGACGGTGTTTCTTGATCGGCCGCCGGCGCTGCCGAGGCCGGTGGCCGACGACGTCGGCGCGGC
>JACCDX011336530.1_pt1 | contig 19362 bp, 19 predicted proteins | sample 7449681 | NCBI WGS metagenome assembly JACCDX01 (sample SAMN15323450, study PRJNA562643) | freshwater metagenome | isolation source: river surface water | place: USA:Blue River Watershed | collected 2017-08-18
CATTGCCGTCGCGGTTTGGGTAGTGAAGTTCGATATGCCATGTGCCATCAGGTTGGCGCCAGGTATTCCATGAAACTTCATCTGTATCGACGCCACGCGCTGCAAGCTTTGCAAGGACAACATCGCGGAATGTTAGATCGATGCGGTGAATATCTTTACGCATGATGAGGTTGCGAGCATTTTCAAGGATGTACTCACGCTCTTGCATGATGGGGCCTGAGAAACGTTCGACCTTATCGACAGTTGTCTGACCTTCGCGTGCAATTTGTTCGAAGCTATCGCCTGCACGAAGTCGTCGCTGAATCTCTTTTACCGAAATAGTCTCAACTGCATCAATGGCAGGAACTGATGTCAGACGTGGCTGATTCACAGTTGCGCGAAGAGTGTCGCTGATACGAAGTGAATAGTTATTCCCATCGGTATCGACAAGTGAGAGATGGCTTCCATCGTCAGTCTTGCCATCTAAACGAAGCTCAGTCATGGGGTGAGAATAACCGATGGGGTGGTATTTTCTCGAGAGTTAGACCCTTTAGACTTCATATATGCATGAAGATTTGCTCGAACTTGCGAAGAAAGTCGGCACCGAGGCGGCTGCGCTCCTCATGGACCGTCCGCCCGCCTTCGAGATCGAGGAGAAATCCACCGCCATCGACATCGCAACTCAGATGGATAAGAAGGCCGAAACTTTTATTGTGCAATCACTTCTTGCGGCTCGTCCTGATGATGGAATCATCGGAGAAGAAGGCGCTGCAGTCGAAAGCAAATCTGGCATCACGTGGGTTATCGATCCACTCGATGGAACCGTTAATTACTTTTATGGACTTCCAGGATGGAATGTCTCAATCGCTGCAAAAGATGCAGATGGCTCTGTAGTCGGAGTTGTGGTTGCACCCACCATCAATTCAACATGGTGGGCATCGCGTGGTGGTGGGGCATTCTTTAATGGCAGCAAGATCAAGACCAATGAACCCGTGGAATTTAATCGTGCATTTATCGGAACAGGTTTTCAATACGATGTTGCCCACCGCGGACGTCAGATCGAGAACGTTGGTCGCATGCTTCCGCTCATTCGCGATATCCGTCGTAATGGTGCTGCAGCTGTCGATATTTGTTCCGTTGCAATGGGTTCACTCGATGCTTACTTTGAAGATGGGCTGAAAGAGTGGGATTGGGCAGCAGCATCGCTGGTTGCCACTGAGGCCGGGGCGCGCTTTGGCCTCTACGGTCAGGCTCCCTATATGACCACCTTGGCAGCAGGACCCACCCTCTTCGCCGAACTCGAGGGCTTCCTCAACCTTCACGCGTAATTTCCAGGGGCCTCAGACCCGATTTACGCTCAGAGCCCCTTCTATGGCAAGATACGGAGTCGGCACGGCGATACCGTGCTCAATTAGCTTCCAAGTTAATTAGTAATGAACAGGAATCACCATGAATATTCTCGACGTCGTAGATGCAGCCTCACTTCGTAAGGACATCCCACAGTTCCGCGCAGGCGATGAGCTCAAGATTCACGTCCGTGTTATCGAAGGTAACAAGTCACGTCTTCAGGTATTCCAGGGAATCGTTATCGGTCGCCAGGGCGACGGAGTCCGCGAAACTTTCACAATCCGTAAGGTTTCTTACGGCGTTGGCGTAGAGCGCACATTCCCAGTTCACACACCAGTTATTGAAAAGATCGAGCTTGTCACTAAGGGCGATGTCCGTCGTGCAAAGCTCTACTACCTCCGCGATCTCCGCGGTAAGGCTGCAAAGATTCGCGAAAAGCGCGATGGCATTGTTGGCTACGGTGATGGAATTCTTTCAACTCCAGTTCTTGAGACTCCAGTAGTCGAAGTGTCCGAGCCAGAAACTGTTATTGCTGAGTCCGAGGTTCCAGCTCAGGCTGCGGTTACAGAAGATGTCGTAGTGTCCGAGCCAGCTGCGGTTGAAGTGGTGGCAGAGGTTCCAGCTGAAGTTACGACTCCAGAAGATGTTGCTGTAGCAGAAGTTGCTGCTGAAGCAACTGAAGAATCTAAGTAACTTCACCTCTTCACATGCCACGCAAGGGCTCAGTCCTTCGTGAGTTCCCGATTCTCATAATCGTTGCGCTCGCCGTTTCACTTCTTATCAAGTCTTTCCTTGTGCAGTTTTTCTATATCCCTTCGGGCTCTATGGAGAACACACTTCAAATTGGTGATCGCGTAGCAGTCAATAAGCTGCCATTTATCTCAAAGTCAATTAACCGCGGCGATGTTGTCGTCTTTCGCGATCCTGCTAATTGGCTTCCTGAACCATATGAAACGTCAGGAAATAAAATTCTTACAAAAGTTAAAGATGGCCTCGTAACTGTGGGGGTACTTCCAAATCCTGCCAAGCAATACCTGGTTAAGCGCGTAATCGGCGTAGCTGGAGACAAGGTCATCTGCTGCGATAACGGCAAGCTAACAATCAATGGCAAAGAAACATATGAGCCATATATTTTTGCGGGCAATAAAGCTAGCGATCTAGATTTCAATATCACCGTGCCAGAAGGAAAAATCTGGGTAATGGGAGATCACCGCGGGTCCTCTGCTGACTCTCGCTATCACCAAGATGATGTGAACAATGGTTTTGTCCCAGTCTCGAAGATAACTGGCCAAGTCTTTGCAACTATCTGGCCGTTCAAGAGCGTTGGATTAGTTCCGGGCCAGAACCCCATCAAGTAATCAGATAACACAACCATTATGAAAGCGATCGAAGAGCTTCTTCGTAACGCGGGTATCTCACCTATCGCAGGCGTTGATGAAGCAGGTCGTGGACCATGTGCTGGTCCACTCGTTGTCGCCGCAGTTATTTTGAAAGATCCCAATGCGCCAGAGCTGGCAGAAGTTCGTGATTCCAAAGAAGTTTCAGAAAGTAAACGCGAGATTCTCTTTGACGTCATTATGAGTATTGCAGAAAGCGTCAGCGTAATCATTGTTCCGCCATCTGAAATCGATGAACGTGGCGTGCATGCTGCCAATCTCGACGGAATGCGCCGTGCAGTGAAGGGGCTTTCGATTGAACCGGCATATGTGCTGACAGATGGATATGCCATTGAAGGGCTAGTTATTCCCAACGTTGCGGTCTGGAAGGGCGATCAAGTTGTGACAGCGATAAGTGCTGCATCGATTATCGCCAAGGTGACGCGTGATCGCATGATGATTGAACTAGATAAGACATATCCAGAATATGGTTTTGCAAAACATAAGGGCTATATCACTGCGGTTCACACCAAAGCCCTTGCCGAGCACGGTCCGTGTATAGAACACCGCAAATCCTTTTCAAATATCGCAGCGTTACTCCAATAGTTTCCACAAGCGCCTACTTTTCTTATTGTTAGGTGAGAGCAAAGCCCTAACCTCCCGCGCATGGTGGCTAGAGTTAAACGTCCAGGATCTAAACAGCGCACTGGCGCCTTCGGTGAAGAAGTAACTGCTCAATATTTATTGGCGCGCGGAGATGAAATTCTTGATCGCAATTGGCGGATACGTGAAGGTGAAATTGATTTAGTCTCGCTCAGCAGTGATGGAGCCTTTCATTTTATTGAAGTGAAGACTCGAAGCTCGCTCGCATTCGGGCATCCTTTCGAGGCGATTAATAGGGAGAAAGCGCATCGCATGCAGCGCCTAGCGATGGGATGGCTCGCAACCCATGGATGTTTAGGGTGCGAATACACAATAGATGTCGTTGCAATTCTGATTGCTGCCGATGGAACCCACACCTTGGAATACCGAGGTAATTTGTTATGAGCATTGGACAAACTCATAGCATCGCACTGCTTGGGTTAACCGGAAGCGTTGTCGAAGTCGAAGTAGATATCTCCGATGGTATTCCGATGTATTCGCTGTTGGGGTTACCAGATGCCGCCCTGCAAGAATCTCGCGACCGAGTCAGAGCTGCGATATCGAATTGCAATGAGGTCTGGCCCAATAGAAAGGTAACTGTTTCGCTCTCGCCCGCATGGCTACCAAAGAGTGGCTCCAGCTTCGATCTCTCGATAGCCCTAGCGATACTTATTGCACATGGAACAGTGCCACAAGAACCTTTTGCATCAATGGTGGTACTTGGTGAGCTGGCACTCGATGGGAAAGTTCGTTCGGTGCGTGGTGTATTGCCAGCGCTCATCGCAGCTTATAAATCCGGAATCACTCGAGCCATTGTTCCAGCTGCTAATCGTTCCGAAGCCGCGCTGATGACGCAGATGCAGATACTTACCTTTGAATCACTTCGAGAAGTTCTCTTGTGGGGTCGCACCGGTGAATATTCACTTCCTCAAGAACTCGATTTAGAGAAGACAGATGTCGATGAGTATCTCGACTTTGCCGATGTAGCAGGACAGGTAAAGGCACGCTTTGCTGCCGAAGTAGCAGCAAGCGGTGGGCATCATCTTCTTCTTATCGGCCCACCAGGTACAGGTAAGACGATGATTGCATCGCGCATTCCGACAATTCTTCCATCTCTTACGATTGATCAGGCGCTCGAAGTCACTGCCGTGCATTCAATATCCGGCGCTCTTGGTTCGCGTTCAGCAATGTCTCTCGTTGCTCCTATTGTTTCGCCACATCACACTGCTTCGCGGGCATCGATTGTCGGAGGAGGTTCTCATGTAATCAAACCCGGTGCGTGCAGCTTGGCTCACCATGGCGTGCTCTTTATCGATGAAGCACCTGAATGCGCAATCGGCGTTCTCGATTCGTTGCGCCAACCCTTGGAATCCGGAACTATCACCATTGCTCGCAGCGTTGGAAATATTACTTTTCCTGCACATTTTCTCTTAGTGCTCGCGGCAAACCCGTGTCCCTGTGGAAAATACACAGGTAAAGGTCGCAACTGCACTTGTTCGTCAGTGCAAGTACGTCGCTATTTAGGAAAGCTCTCTGGTCCACTTATGGACCGTATCGATATGCGAGTCCAGGTAGATCCAGTTAGCCGAGTAGAAATGGCACAGACAGAACTTGGAGAAAATAGCGCCGATATTCGAGCACGAGTAATCAAAGCACGAATCGCTGCTGCAGATCGATTCAGCAAAGATACGTGGCAACTGAATGCCCAGATTCCAAGTCGTGAACTTCGCGGTAAATATCGCCCACAGCGCGATGCCATGAACTTCCTTCACGATGAACTCGACCGCGAACGACTGACTGCACGCGGACTTCATAAAGTAATTCGCTTGTCTTGGACACTTGCTGATTTGGCAGGACACGTAATACCTACCCTCGAGGATGTCGAACGTGCTCATTCGCTACGCGAAGGAACTGATTTATGAAAGAACGTGCTGTACGGCTAGCACTCTTTTCGGCAATTGAAGGAGGGGCAACTTTCTGGAGCCGTGAAATTAGGGAAAGAGGAGTGCAATCAGTTTTTGATCGCATACAGGGCAATGCGTACGACTCAATAAAGCACGCGGCACTGGTTGAGAAAGTTAAGTCATTTGAGAGCGCTTCAGCATTTCAATCCATAGAGAAAGCACAGGGGCACTTTCTTATCCCCGGAGATGCGCAATGGCCTTTGCGCGTGGATGAACTTGAATGCCCGCCCATCGGTCTGATTGTTAAAGGCAATGTTGAAATCTTGAGTAATCCATCCCTTGCGATCGTGGGCACTCGTAACCCAACACCATATGGAGTACGCATTGCAGGAGATTTCGCAGCTGGCTTTGTTGATCGAGAGTGGGACATCGTGAGCGGGGGAGCCTATGGAGTCGATACTGCTGCGCATCGAGGTGCACTCGTTGCTGAAGGTCGCACTATTGCCGTCATTGCATCAGGAATTGATCTCCAATACCCATCAGGCAATACCAGGCTCTTTGAAGAGATTTGTGAGAGTGGGGCAATAGTGAGTGAAGTAATGTCCGGGGTTCCAGCGCTACCTCATCGCTTTCTTACTCGCAATCGTCTTATTGCCGCGCTCTCACAAGCTACGTTGGTAGTAGAGGCAGCCTTTCGAAGTGGTTCGCTGCGCACTGCGCGAGATGCTGCCGAACTTATGCGACCGGTGATGGCAATACCGGGGCCAATCAATTCGCCATCATCAGAAGGCTGTCATCGACTTATTGGTGAAAGGGCTGCCGAACTCGTGACATCCGTACCAGATGCAATTGAGTTAATTTCAGCGCTTTAGGTTCTTCTCGTATGTAATGAGAGAATAACTCTATGAGTGATTTCCGTTCTGGCTTCGTGGCTATTGTCGGCCGCCCCAACACTGGTAAATCAACTCTCATCAACGCTCTTGTTGGAAGCAAGATCGCGATTACCTCGCCTCATCCCAACACCACTCGTCACGCTATTCGCGGAATCGTTAACAATCCTGACTATCAAGCCATTCTTGTAGATACCCCAGGAATTCATAAGCCAAAGACACTCCTTGGCCATCGCCTCAACGCAGTCGTCAACGAGAGCCTTGATTCAGTCGATATCGTCATGATGTGTCTTCCTGCCGATGAAACTTCGGGAGCTGGAGATGAATTCCTCGCTGCTGAAATCGCAAAGTATTCACGGGCAAAGAAGTTTGCACTGGTTACTAAGACGGATCTAGTCTCAAAGAAGAACTTGGCAACCCGTTTACTCGGAATTTCCTCCCTTGCAAAGGGATTTACGTGGGATGAAATCGTTCCAATCTCTGCAGCAATCCACGAACAGATTGATCTTTTGGAAAAGCTGATTGGCGATAACTTGCCTGTCGGTCCTGCCTTTTATCCAACAGATGTAAAGAGTGATCAGAAGATTGAAACTCTTATCTGCGAACTCATTCGTGAAGCGGCGCTACGCGATGCACGCGAAGAGCTCCCTCACTCAATCATGGTCACTATCGACGAAATGGCAGAGCGTGAAGAGAAGGGCAGTCGTCCTTTCTATGACATCCACGCCACAATTCACGTTGAACGAGATTCGCAGACTGGCATCTTGCTTGGCCACCAAGGCGAGCGATTAAAAGATATTGGAATGCGCGCACGTAAAGATATTGAACGCGAACTCGGTGCACGAATCTTTCTAGGACTTCACGTTAAAGTTTCTAAGGAATGGCAGCGTGATCCAAAGCTGCTCGAAAGACTCGGGTTTACTGAGCGCTAATAACGCCGGTTGCTAACGCAACAAGAAGCGCGGAACCCAGCACAACGCGGTAAATCACAAATGGGGTAAAGCTCTTTGTTGATATGAACTTCATCAACCAAGCAATGACTATGTAACCCACAATAAATGCGGTTGTTGTTGCAACCAGGATTTCTGGCATTGAGTAGACCGACACCGATGAGTCGTCCATGGCTTGCTTTAACTGATAAAGGCCGCTGCCAAAGACCGCTGGGATTGCCAGCAAGAATGAGTAACGCAGCGCTGCCTCACGCTTGTATCCCAAGAAACGGCCCAATGCGATAGTTGCACCGGATCGTGAAACTCCCGGAATAAGAGCCATGGATTGTGCCAAACCGTAGAAGATCCCATCACGTGCACTTAGTGCTGATAAATCTTTCTCGTTCTTGCCGATGCGATCAGCAAAACCAAGAATGAGACCGAAGATGATCAGAGTAGACGCAATTACCCAGAGCGAACGGAAATTGTTGGTGATGTAATCCTGTCCCAGATAACCGAGAGCAACGATAGGAAGTGTTCCAACAATGATGAGTGTTCCAAGGCGTGCTTCGGCCGATCCATCTCGCTTAAACCAAGCGCGCAGAATATTGCCAATATCTTTGCGGAAGTAGAGCAAGACAGCGAGCTCTGTGCCTATTTGAGAGATGGCGGTAAATGCAGCCCCTGGGTCAATTGCATTGGGCATGAATTCACCGACGATACGTATATGCGCACTCGAGGAAATAGGTAGGAATTCAGTGAGACCTTGGACTATTCCTAAAAAGAGCGCTTCAAGCATGCAGTTAGTATCTCAATAATTACTTGGTGACAGGTTTACGGCTCGCGAAGTAAGAGCCAATTAATACAAGTGGCAGCCCCAAGATAATTCCTGTTGTCAGCGGTTCTCCGAGAATTACCACTCCAAGAACAACGGCGAATGCAGTGTTGAGATATGTAACAAGAGAACCACGAGCAACACCGATCATATTTGCAAGGGTGAAGAAGGCAGCAAATGCAGCACCCGTAGAGAGAACGCCGAGACCCACGATTGCCCGGATGGCACCTTGTGAAATTTCATGTGTTGGCCATTGAGCAATTGTGAATGGAAGATAGAAGAGTGCAGTAATGGCCATTGCAACAGCGTTGATAGCGATTCCTGAAACATGAGGAAGTGCGCCTTGGACCATCATGACGGCATAGGAGTATCCGATAGATGCCACAAGAACCATTCCGATAGAAAGTGGATCAGCACTTCCGGTGATACTTTCAAAGCCAACAACAGCGATGAGGCCGATAAATCCAACGACAATTCCTAGAAGTCGCTTGTGATGCCAGACAGTTTTATCTCCGCGCATCGAAGCAAAGATGGTTGCCCAGATTGGAACAGATGCCACCAGTAGGCCTGCTAGCCCTGAAGAGATTTTCTGCTCAGCTGTGCCGATGAGAATCCAAGGACCAATCATTTCAAGGAGTGCATACCCTGCAACGTAACGCCATCCACGCACTGCGGCGATTAATTGACGTTGCTTGATCGCAATTGGAATCAAGATGGCAGCACCAATTGCTGTTCGAAGGAAGACAACAGTTGCAGGACTAAATCCATTATCCGGATCGACGGCTACCTTAATAAATAGGTATGGAATTCCCCAGAGGAAACCGACAAGGATAAATAAGAACCAAGCGCGACGTGACATGTTTTCCTTAGTTGTTAATGACGCTCTTGTAGAGCGCGATAGTTTGAGCAGCAACAGCATCCCAGCCGAACTCTGATTCGGCACGTGCGCGACCTGCTTTTCCATACTTTTCTAGCAAGGCAGGATCTGCCATAAGGGATGAAATAGCTGCAGTTAATTCAGATTCAAATTTTGGGTGATCTGTTGTGTAATCAACGAGTTCACCAGTTTGCTTATGCGAGACAACCTCAGGAATTCCTCCCACACGAGATGCAAGCACAGCAGTCTCGCAACCCATCGCTTCAAGGTTGACGATTCCGAGTGGTTCATAGATCGATGGACAAAGGAACAGATCTGCGTGGGTAAGCGCTGCAGTTAGTTTGTCGTGGGGGAGCATCTCTTTAATCCACCAGACGTTGGGGCGAGTGCTCTGAAGTTCTGCAATTAGCGCAGCAACTTCATTACCAATCGTTTCTTCGTCTGGACTTCCCGCAGCAAGCACCAGTCCATATTCAGCAGGGACGTTCTTCCAAGCGCGGAGCAAGTGAGCCAAACCTTTTTGTCGGGTGATGCGACCAACGAACATCGCATAGCGACCGGTGATTCCAAACTCTTTCAATACTGAGTCATCGTGATTCGGGGCAAACTTAGTTGTATCAACGCCATTGCGGATTGTGACTACTTTGGCGGGATCGATATCTGGATACGCGCTCAATACATCTGCGCGCATTCCATCGCTGACGGCGATGATGGCAGCTGCCGCTTCATAGGAAGTCTTCTCAGCCCATGACGAAATCTTGTATCCGCCACCGAGTTGTTCTGCTTTCCAGGGACGCAAAGGCTCGAGTGAGTGTGCACTGACAATATGAGGTGTTCCGTAAAGAAGCGAAGCGGTATGTCCTGCCATATTGGCATACCAAGTATGAGAATGGATCACGTCAACGTTCTGAAGATTGGCTGCAATTGCTAAATCTGTAGCTATTGCTTGAAGGGCAGGATTTGCAGATGCGAACTCAGTTGGGGTGTCATAACCGTGAGATCCATCGGTACGAGCTCCACCAAAGCAGTGAATATCAACTTCTACTCCTGAAACAGCGCGAAGAGCTTGCGTTAACTGAACAACATGGACGCCCGCCCCGCCATAAACCGCTGGAGGCCACTCTTTGGTAACGATTCCGATTCGAGTAGCGCTCATGAGGCAAGAGTATCGGTGACTCTAGATAGATTGAAAGTTGTTGGGTAGCCTTGCCCCATGCCTCGCTACGAAGTTCCCCTCGGAATTGTTCTTGCGGGCGGTGAAGGCAAGCGTTTGATGCCACTTACTGCGGATCGCGCAAAGCCTGCAGTTCCATTCGGTGGTTCTTATCGCCTCATCGACTTTGTACTTTCGAATCTTGTAAATGCAGAAATGCGCAAGATCGCGGTGCTAACTCAATATAAATCGCACTCTCTCGACCGCCACATCACCACAACATGGCGCATGTCGACACTTCTTGGAAATTACATCACTCCAGTTCCAGCGCAGCAGCGTCTTGGACCACGTTGGTATACAGGTTCAGCCGATGCAATTTTGCAAAACTTCAATTTGATTCAAGATGAAAACCCAAATCACGTCCTAGTCTTTGGTGCTGACCACGTTTATCGCATGGATCCAAGTCAGATGTTCGAACAACATCTCGACACTGATGCCGGAATTACCATCGCCGCAATCCGCATGCCACGCGCTGAAGCTCATGATTTCGGAGTTATTGAACTCGCAGAAGATGGAATCACCATTAAGGCATTCCACGAGAAGCCTTCAAATCCACCAGCGATGCCCGGCCATCCTGACCTCTGTCTTGTATCAATGGGTAACTACATCTTTAAGCGCGATGTCATGGAAGAGTCGCTCATTCTCGATTCTGAAGATCTTGAATCACGCCATGATTTAGGCACAAACATTATTCCGATGCTCACAAAAGCTGGCCTTGCCAAGGTTTACGACTTTGAAAATAACGTTGTACCGGGTGCAACCGAGCGCGATAAGGGTTACTGGCGCGATGTAGGTTCAATTGATGCTTACTACGACGCACATATGGATTTAGTTTCGATTCATCCAATCTTTAATCTCTACAACCGCGAATGGCCACTTCTTACCAACCCGCCATCACTTCCACCTGCAAAGTTCAGTGCTAGTGGAATCGCGCAGGATTCAATCGTTGGCGCAGGTTCAATCATTGCTGGCGGACACGTAAACCACACCGTTACTTCTTACGATGTACACGTTGGAAACGGCGCATTTGTTGATGGCGCAGTCCTTATGCCAGGTGTCAAAATTGGCGATCGTGCAGTCGTGCGAAAGGCCATCATCGATAAGAACGCAATTGTCGAAGCTGGCGCACAGATTGGCGTAGATCTTGAAAGAGATCGTCAGCGCTTTACCGTTACCGACAGCGGAATCGTCGTTGTCGGTAAGGGCATGATTGTTACTGCGTAAGCTTCTTAATCTCTCCAGCAACAAAATCAATTGACTCGCGAGCAGTAGGAGTCACAGCCATATTGGTAAAGAATCCATGAATCATTCCTGCGTACTCTTTATAAATTACTGAGACTCCATCACGTTGCAATAGCTCTGCATACCTTTCGCCATCACTAATCAACGGATCGTATTGGGCGGTAATGATGATTGCTGGTGCGAGATCTGAAAAAGTGGCTGCCTTCATTGGAACTGCATAAGGGTTGGAATCATGGACATCACCTTGTAGATATTGATCCCAGAACCATTCCATTGCTTGTGTAGAAAGCCCATATCCCGTTGCATTCTTAATGTAGGAATCTGTCTGGAAGTCACGGCCATTGCATGGATAGATAAGAAGTTGAAAAGCAACGCTAACTTTCTTATCTCTCGCCTTGATGGCAACGGCAGATGCCAAGTTAGCTCCGGCACTGTCTCCGGCAACTCCAATTTTCGACGGGTCAATCTGCAACTCAGCTGCGTTAGCGATTACCCAAAGCAGGGTTGCATAGCAATCATCGAAAGGAATCGGGAATGGGTGCTCTGGCGCCTTCTGATAATTCACGCTGATGATCGTGGCGCCGCTTTGATTAGCTAGCCGAGCAAGTGAGGCATCGTAGATATCGAGAAAATTCAGAACCCATCCGCCGCCATGGAAATACACAATTGCGGGCGCATCCGTGGCAGTTGTTGGTCGATAGATTCGAATAGGTAGATCTGCAGTCGGCCCTGGAAAGAATCTATTGATTATTTCTTGCACTGGCTCAACAGGGCCAGCAAGAGCGGGGCGCGATTGCGTGTTCTTGCGAATGACATCCACAGGGGCTTCCCATACTTGTGGAAGCCCTGCTGCAGCACTTGCCTCGAGGAAAGCTTTGATCTCTGGAGCAAGTGACATGGAGTTATTGAATCAGAGTTCACCGCGAGAGAGAAGGTCTAACACTTCCTTGGCGCGCTCTCGTAATTCCGGTAAATCACTTAATCGTTTCAAGCCAGCTAATTGCTGGCCCATGCGATGGTTCTTTGCAAATCGTTCTTGATTACGATCGAGAAAATCCCAGTACAAAGTCGTAAATGGACAAGCGTCATCACCAATGCGTTTCTTGGGGTCAAATGCGCATCCCTTGCAGAAACTTCCCATCTTGGAAATGTATGAACCACCTGATGCATAAGGCTTTGTTGCAAGCTTGCCGCCATCTGCATGCAAACTCATTCCAATCACATTGGGGACCATTACCCAATCGGCTGCATCGATAAATGCTCGGCGCATCCAATCTAAGAACTCTTGTGGTGAGGTTCCGGTGATGAGTGCGAGATTACTCAGAACCATAAGGCGAGGAATGTGATGAACCCAGGCGCGCGCCTCGATATCTCGAACTTGAGTCGATACACAGTTCATCTCTGTCTTCGTTGAATCCGTAAACAGAGGCAAGAGTGTGCGAGTGGCAGCAAGGGTATTCTCATTTCGATAGAGATCACCGAAATGCCAATACAGGCCATTGATATATTCGCGCCAGCCAATGATTTGGCGGATAAATCCTTCGGCGCTTGCTAGTGGGATATCACCCTTAGCAAAGCGCTTCAAAGCCGCAGCGATTACTTCTTCAGCATGTAGCAATCCGACGTTGAGATATGGACTTAAGAGTGAATGATTGACTGCCCACGAATCAGCAACCATCGCATCTTCATAAGCACCGAATTCAGCAAAACCTGTCTCAAAGAAGTGATGCATCTGCTTAAGCGCAGCTGCGCGCGTGGTGCCCCATGTCGTATCGGGATCATCGCCAAAGACAGGAAGCTTTCGCTTCTTAATATCTGCGAGCACGGCTGCATCAATTTCATCTCGAGGGTGTTCTAGATAAGCGGGCCACGTGTGAGCACCTTTGGGAGGCGGAAGACGATTATCAGCATCGTAGTTCCACTTGCCACCAATAGGGTCGCCACCTTCCATCAAAATGTTTAGGCGAACGCGTTGTGCGCGATAGAAGTTCTCCATCACCAAGCTCTTTTGTGCATCCGCCCATTTCGCAAAGAGTGGGCGAGAAGTCAGAAAGAAATCGTTAGGGGTAAAGGTCAGTCCAAGCTTCTGTAGCTGCTCATATTGCTGATGCGAAGAAGGTTCTGTTACTTCAATTTCAACACCTGGGTTGGCAGCACGGAATTCATTGATTCCAACTTCGGTATTTGTGCTTTGGATAAAAGTGACCGTGAATCCTTCTTCTCGCAGTTCTTGCAAGAAATGATCGCGCGCAGATAAGAGAAAGAAGAGTCTTTGAACATGCCATGAGCGAGTCGTGAGCATTCGTTCACTCTCGATGAAGAGAATTTGATGAGTCTTTGGATCAGCTTTCTTCAGCGCACCATAATTGCGATTGAGATGGTCGTTAAGAAGAAGTACTGCCTTTTTAGATTGAGCAGTTACCAATTGGTGGTTCTATCTCGCAGAGTTCTATATGCGCTCACAACATCTGGAGTTGCTGCAGAGTGAGTAGATGTAACTTCACCTAAATTCCACTGTGGTGGAGTAGCTGCACCTGAGAGAGCCCACGCTGCTTGTCGCGCAGCACCATCGGCTACATACTCACCTGGTTGTGGCACGAGTACTTCGCGACCAAAGAGCATCGACGCAATAGATGAAATTGCGGGATTCTTTGCAGCTCCGCCAATCAGTAGAACTCGATTAATCGAAACTCCTAATTTTTCAAGTGCATCGACTGCATCGACAAGTCCACACAACATTCCTTCAATCATTGCACGAGCAATATCTGCAGGATTTGAGTTCGTAAGGTTCATTCCGGCAAAGACACCTGTGGCATCTGGTCGATTCGGAGTGCGTTCACCTTCAAAGTAAGGAAGAAGAGATAGGCCATTTGCACCTGGCTTTGCGCTCAGAGCTAGAGCTCCCACTTCATCATGAGTTTTTCCTAAGATGCGAGTCGCTGCATCCAGTATTCGCGCCGCATTAAGCGTGCAGACCAAAGGCAAGAAGCGGCCTGTTGCATCAGCAAAACCTGCAACGGCGCCACTTGCATCATGTGTCGGTGTATCTGAAACAGCGAATGCTGTTCCGCTGGTGCCGAGAGATACGACAACATCACCAGGTTGTGCCTGAACGCCAAGTGCTGCACCTGCGTTATCTCCAGCGCCGGCGGCGATTGGAATCCCTGAAAGTGTGTGACCACCGAAAGCGCTTGGCGCAACGATGCGTGGAGTAATGATGGCGCGATCTGTTCGCAGCGCTGATTTCAATAAGTCATCGCGGTAGCTAGATGTGACGGGATCGAAGTAACCGGTACCAGATGCATCAGAGCGATCAGTAAATAATTTGTCGAAATCTTTTCCGCCTTGTAAGCGCCATGAAAGCCAGTCGTGGGGGAGCGCAATTGCTGCAACCTTATCTGCGTTCGCTTTTTCATGATCTGCAAGCCAGCGAAGTTTTGTTGCAGTAAAAGATGCAACTAGAACAGAACCCACTTTCTTTGCAGCTTCTGCATCGCCTCCCATTTCAGAGTTGAGATCTCGTGCAGATTGCGCAGAGCGAGTGTCATTCCATAAAAGTGCAGGACGAATGACGTCACCATTGCTATCGAGTGTGACCATTCCGTGCTGTTGTCCGCCGATTGAGATTGCTGCAACATCATCTAATCCGCCGGCATCGGCAATCGCGCTATCGAGGGCTATCTCCCAGAGGGCTGGCTCTACTTCTGTTCCGTCAGGGTGAGAAGCGCGACCCTGGCGAAGTAACTCACCAGTATTAGCGTTGCGAATAACGACCTTTACGGATTGGGTCGAAGAGTCCACGCCTGCCACTAATGGGCCAGCCGAGTGGTGGGGTTTTGCCATGGCGAAAGGCTAGACTGTGCCAGTCAGTGTTCACCACAGTGCGGCTTATTTATTTAGCCAAATCTCACTTAATTTTGGCGCGTTGTAATGCGTATTGGAATTCTTACAGGTGGCGGAGACTGCCCAGGACTTAACGGTGTTATTCGCGGAGTAGTCACAAAGGGAATTAAAGAGTACGGATATGAATTCGTCGGATTCCGCGATGGTTGGAAAGGGCCCCTTGAGGCTCTCACCATGCCTTTGGATCTTGCAACTGTAAAGCCAATTCTTGCAAAGGGCGGAACCATCCTTGGTTCATCACGTACCAACCCATTTAAGATGGAAAACGGCGTCGAGCGTATCAAGCAGAACCTTGCAGATCAGGGCATCGATGTTCTTATCGCAATCGGTGGCGAAGACACACTTGGCGTTGCAACAAAGCTCGACGCGCTAGGCGTCAAGGTCATCGGTGTTCCAAAGACAATCGATAACGACCTTAACAACACAGATTTCACATTTGGTTTCGATACTTCCGTCAATATTGCAATGGAAGCAATCGATCGCCTTCACACAACAGCAGAGTCACACCACCGTCCATTGATCGTTGAGGTCATGGGTCGCCACGCAGGTTGGATTGCTCTCCACTCAGGTATCGCAGGAGATGCAGCATGCATCTTGGTTCCAGAAGTTAAGTTCTCTGTCGACAAGGTATGCGAATACGTAAAGTCACGTTTTGAAACAGGAACTGCTCCCATCATCGTTATCGCAGAAGGTGCAATCCCTCAGGATGGCGACATGATCACTAAGGATCAGCCACTCGATGCATTTGGCCACGTACAGCTTTCAGGTATTGGCGATTGGCTCGCAGCTGAGATCGAGACAAAGACTGGCTACCAGACACGTTGCACAGTTCTTGGTCACATCCAGCGCGGTGGAACTCCATCAGCATTCGACCGCGTTCTTAGCTCACGCTTCGGACTTGAGGCAATTACTGCTGTTCACGAAGGTGATTTCGGCAAGATGATGGCTCTTCACGGAACAAAGATTGCTCGTGTGCCATTGGCATCGGCGACAGATGTTCTCAAGACTGTTCCAATCGAGCGCTACGAGGAGATCACTTCGTTCTTTGGATAATCTCCCTCCGAGATAACCATTGAATTACGTACCCTTATGCCTATGAACTCATCGTCCTCACAACTGGATTCACTCTTCGATCCATCACTCGTCGCTGCCCAGCAACCTAATTGGCCTGGCGGACATGATGGCGAGCAGATGAAGAAAGCTGTCGCAGATCTTCGCGCTCTTCCTCCACTTGTCTTTGCTGGCGAATGCGATGATCTCAAGGCGAAGATTGCAGAAGCTGCAGCAGGTCGTGCATTCTGGTTACAAGGTGGCGATTGCGCCGAAACATTTAATTCAGCTACTGCTGATTCAATCCGTAACCGCATCAAGACAATCTTGCAGATGGCTGCTGTATTGCAGTACTACTCAAGCTTGCCTGTTATCAAGGTCGGTCGCATGGCTGGGCAGTTTGCTAAGCCACGTTCAAATGATCTCGAGACTCGTGGTGATGTCACCCTTCCTGCATACCGCGGTGATGCTGTAAACGATATTGAATTTACAGAAGCTGCGCGTACTCCAGATCCAAATCGTTTGGTGCGTGTTTACAACACATCTGCTGCAACTCTGAACTTGGTTCGCGCATTTACCCGTGGTGGTTTTGCAGATCTTCGTCAGGTGCACGAATGGAATAAGGGTTTTATCCGCGACTCAAAGTTCGGCGATAAGTACGAGCAGATGGCAAATGAAATCGGTCGCGCCCTTTCATTTATGCAGTCAGCAGGCGTAGATCCAGAACAATTTAAGGCTGTTGACTTCTATGCAAGTCACGAAGCTCTCATCATTGAATACGAGAAGGCACTTACTCGCATCGATTCACGTACACAGCTTCCATACGATGTTTCAGGACACTTCATCTGGATCGGCGAACGCACACGTCAGCTCGATGGCGCACATGTTGATTTCGCATCCAAGGTACGTAACCCAATCGGTATCAAACTTGGACCAAAGTCCACTGTAGAAGATGCACTCGCACTTATTGCAAAGCTCAACCCTGATAACGAGCCAGGACGCATTACCTTCATTACTCGTATGGGTGCAGGCACAATTCGCCAGGCGCTACCGGCACTTGTCGAAGGTGTGACAAAGAGCGGTGCTCAGGTTCTCTGGGTATGCGATCCCATGCATGGCAATACCTTTGAATCCAAGAATGGCTACAAGACCCGTAACTTCGAAGATGTTCTTGATGAAGTACGCGGATTCTTTGAAGTCCATAAGAAGCTCGGAACCCACCCAGGCGGAATCCATATTGAGCTTACTGGTGACGATGTCACTGAGTGCCTTGGCGGCGGTAACGAAGTTTCTGAAAAGGATCTCGAATCACGCTACGAGACAGCGTGCGACCCACGTTTGAATCACTCACAATCACTCGAGCTTTCATTCTTGGTTGCTGAAATGTTGCGCGACCGCTAATTTAGCGAGCGTGACGTTGCTTCTTTCTAGCCTTTCAACACCCATCGGCAATCTCAATCTGATTGCCCACGAGCACGTCCTTCTCGCTGCAAATCTTTCCACTGTCAAAGCGCTCAAAGAGAGTTTGAGCGCAGAAGATGCTGAGCATGATTTCAAGAGCGTTGCCAAGATTCCAGTCATCACAGATCTCATAAAGGATTACTTTGATGGCGATATTTCAGCACTTAATTCGATTCAAGTACGTCAGCCCGGTGCATCTTTTTCACAAGCTGCATGGAAGGCGATGAAGAAGGTTAAGCCTGGCGCCGTTATCTCTTATGCAGAATTAGCTGAACGTGCCGGAAGTCCAGCCGCTGTTCGTGCAGCAGGCAGTGCGTGTGCAAAGAATGCAATTGTTCTTATTGTTCCGTGCCATCGAATAGTAAAAACTGGTGGAGCGCTAGGAAACTATGCCTATGGCCTCAATAAGAAGGAGTGGCTACTTCGCCACGAGGGCGCCCTTTAATATAGCCTGCAAGATTGTTATTGCTTCTTCGCACTGCGCATTATCGAAATCAAGATGAGTAACTAGACGCGCATAATGTGGACCAAGTGCACTAATCCAAAGTCCTGCTTCTTTACAGCGGGCCGTTAATTCGGCAGCGGTAATGCCAATTTTGGATAGATCAAGTCCCACAATGTTGGTGACAACCTTTGCAGGATCTACAAGAGATGAATCAACGGCAGCAAGTGCAACAGCAATCTGCTTGGCGCGAGCATGATCTTCAGCAAGGCGAGCGATGTTGTTATCAAGAGCGTAATGAGCCGCGGCTGCAATGATTCCTACTTGTCGCATTCCGGCGCCATATCGTTTACGCCAGATACGAGCTTCTTGGACACGATCCTTGGTCGATAGCATCACTGAACCAATGGGTGCACCTAAGCCCTTTGAGAGACAAACGCTAATAGTGTCGAAGTGCTGGCCGTATTCTGCAAAAGAGATACCTGATGCAACATGTGCATTCCAGATGCGAGCACCATCAAGGTGCATCGCAATTCCACGCGCACGAGCTGCTGTTGAAAGTTTGGCGATCTCGTCAATTGGCTGAACAGTTCCGCCACCGAAGTTATGTGTGTTCTCAACTGCAATAGCCTTGGTAGACACTAAATAAGGGCCCGCATTCTCATGTGCAATAGCTAGTGGATCTTCCGCCTTCAATAAACCATCAACTGATGGCCAGGTGCGTGTTGTGATTCCACTAAATGTTGCAGCAGCCCCAAGTTCTGCGCGCACAATGTGTGAGCGAGTTTCTACAAGAAGCTCTTCTCCCGGCTTTACCAATGTACGTATAGCTAGCTGGTTTGCCAGTGAACCAGTGGGGGAGAAAAGGCCAGCTTCATGGCCAAACATGGCAGCGACTCGTTCTTCGAGCGCATTCACGGTTGGATCATCGCCATAGACATCATCGCCGACTTCAGCAGAAGCCATGGCTTCGCGCATTGCAACGCTGGGCTTAGTGACTGTGTCAGAACGTAGATCGATGGCCATTTACTTGTTCTCCAAATTTGAATTCTCGGTGAGAACGATAACGAACATTGCGGTAAGAACCATAAGTCCACCAAGGGTAGCTTGCAGCGTCAAGCGTTCACCGCCAAAAATAACTGCAAAGATTGCTGCGAAGACAACTTCCATCGTAAGGATGACAGCCACCTTTGTTGTAGTCATGTGTGCCTGGGACCAGGTTTGAACTACGAAGGCCACTGCGGTACAGATAACAGCCGTGAAGACAACAAC
>JACCDX011177938.1_pt1 | contig 19361 bp, 18 predicted proteins | sample 7449681 | NCBI WGS metagenome assembly JACCDX01 (sample SAMN15323450, study PRJNA562643) | freshwater metagenome | isolation source: river surface water | place: USA:Blue River Watershed | collected 2017-08-18
GACAAAAGTACTATGCCCGAGTGACGAAATAGGTAGACGTAAGGGATTTAAAATCCCTCGGCTTAAACAGCCGTGCCGGTTCGATTCCGGCCTCGGGCACCAGGCTTCTTAACAGCTAGGTGCTTTTAAATGACAACAAATACACATCAAACAACCGCTAAAACTCGACAGAGGGTGGCGGTTTTTTTATGCCTAGGAGTTTTGGCTGCCGTTTCTTGGTGGCAAAGTGTGAGTGCGCAAGCTGAACCAGCGGAAATTCTGGGGATTTATTTCACGCCACCGGTCGGTGGAGCTAGCGGGATTACTAAGCAAATTGATGGATCAAAAAAATCGATCAAAGTAATGGCTTATGGTTTTACATCCCTCAATCTTGCAGAAGCTCTTGTGAGGGCTAAAAAGCGTGGGGTGGATGTTGCCCTTATCCAGGATGAAAAAAGCTCTCAAAACAATCGTGAGGCGCTGCAAAAGTTATTGGATGCCGGCATTGAGGTTCGTAGTGATGGCAAGCATGCCATACAACACAATAAGGTCATGGTGATTGACCAAGATGTAGTGATTACTGGTAGCTATAACTTTACCAATTCAGCTGAAACCAGAAATGCTGAAAACATCATGATTGTTAAGTCTGAGTATGCTGCTAGACGTTATTCAGATAATTGGAATAATCACTGGGAACACGCAATTAAAGTGATAGAGCTGCCCCCATCTCGTCAAAGACGCTAACTTGTTGGGGTTATCCTATGAAAATGCGTAAAAAAGCAGATTTACCCAGCAAGATCTGTGTGACTTGTGGACGTCCTTTTGCGTGGCGAAAAAAATGGGAAAAAGTTTGGGCAGAGGTGAAGTACTGCTCAGATCGCTGTCGAGCAGGAAAGTAATTAGCCTCATACAATCTTTGCTATGAAAAAAGCCAAGATGGATCCCGCTGATATATCACGCATCGTTGAGATGGCTTGGGAGGATCGCACTCCATTTGATGCCATCTTACAAAGTTATGGCATCAATGAAGCTGCAGTGATTGATTTAATGCGTCAAACCATGAAGCCTAGTTCATTTAGTATGTGGCGTAAGAGGGTGACTGGGAGGGCTACCAAGCATGCAGCATTGAGATCACAGGATGTACAGCGAGCGTACTGCCCAACTCAATACAAGCCCAAATAAAGCTCGTTGAGCTTAGTTAGGCTCTGTTATAAAGCCAATCTTGGTAAGGCCAGAGCGTTTGGCAGTGGCTAAGACTTGAGCAACCGATTCATAGCGAACATTTTTATCTGCTCTTAATTGCACCTCAGGTTGTGGATTCTTTTTTGCGGCTGTTTGAGCATAAATAGACAGAGTATCTAAATCAATCGGCGATGTATTCCAGAAGATTTGACCTTTGGCAGAAATACTTAAATTGATTGATTCAGGTTTGACGTCATTGCGTTGACTACTCGCTTGTGGAAGCTCAACTTTCACTGCGTGTTGCATCACTGGAATGGTGATCATGAACACAATCAATAGCACCAACATGACATCCACCAAAGGAGTCATGTTGATTTCAGCCATTGGCTGGCTATCGTCGTCACCAATAGGCTCGTTACCGAATGCCATGATTAATCCTGATTAGCAGAGCGAGCAGTGTTTGAGTTGCCAACACGTGCGCCAGTGATAAAGAAAGCATACAAATCATTGCCAAAACGATTGAGTTCAGCAATTAATACTTTGTTTGTGCGACTGATTGCGTTGTAGGCTAATACGGCTGGAATCGCCACCGCTAAACCTAAAGCAGTCATGATCAAGGCTTCACCAATAGGGCCTGCTACTTGATCAATAGTGGCTGTGCCGGATGTGCCGATACCTACCAGTGCATGGTAGATACCCCAAACAGTACCGAATAAACCAATAAATGGCGCTGTAGCCCCAGTAGAAGCTAAGAAAGTTAAGCCTTGTTGTAAGCCGCCCACAGATTTATCGATGCTAACTTTCAGGCAACGCGTGAGCCAATCTGACGGGTTAATAGTTTGATGTAACTCGTTACGAGAGCCAGCTTGTTGATTGTGGTGCTTCATGGCTTCTTGCGCACTTTTAGCAAGATCGCAATATGGGTTGAGTTCTTGAGTCATTTGACTCAGCGCCACTTCAAAAGAAGGGGCATGCCAAAAGCATTCAATTTCTTTGGCAATTTTTTTAGTTTTATAAAGATTCAAAGCTTTGGTAATGATGATGACCCAAGAGATGATTGACATCACTAATAAAAACAATGCCACAGTTCTGGTGACTGCGTCACCTTGTGTCCACATGTTAGCTAGACCAAACGTTTGATTCATAAACTATTCCAATCGGAAAATATAAGGTTGTATTGCGGTTACTTTAATTGGTTTACCAAGTTCTAAAAATGGGCGACAGCGAACCTTCATGCCAGCATCCAGAGCAGCTTGATCTAGGCGAGGTAAGCCACTGCTTTGTGCGATATTAACTTTCTGAACCGCACCATCTTCACCAATAAACAAGCGCACGAGAATTTTACCTTCTTCACCCATGCGACGTGAGAGGCTAGGGTAGATAGGTTCTGGAACGCTGCACTGTGCTTGGCTTAATGAAATACTTTTCGGCTCACCAGTACTGCTACCACCAGTGCTCGTTGGCTTAGCTGTCGATGAATCTTGTGTTTGGGTGTTGGTCAGACTGCTAGGAGTACTGGTGGTGACAACTGGTTCAGCAGTTTTCTTTTCAGGAGCTTTAGGTTTTTCAGGAACTGGCTGGCTGACTTTGGCTTTTTCTTTTTGTGGATTAGGGTCTAGTAATGACGCCGTCACCGTGTCGCCCATATTAGCGCCAGTTTTGGGGCGGTCGGGGCTTAGCTGAATTCCAACAATCAATAGAAAATGCATCACAACCACAAAGGCAGTGATTCTGTTTTGCATGAACCATTCTTGAAGTTTAGGAATAACTTGACTGAGCACGGTGTGAATAGTTGAAGACTAAGATATAAAGACAGTCGATGTTTCGATAGAGTGTTGATCCAATGCTAATGGTATTAATTGTTTAGCATGGGCTAGTAAAGCATTTGCATCGAGTGTTGAGTATAAGCGAATGGTTCTAGGCGGCGCAGACTGAAGTAAATGGAATTCTTCAAGCTTTCTACCTAGTTGTTTAACCACCGCATCACTGGTGTCAATGATTTCTATCTCAGCCCCAAGAATCTTTCTAATCAGGGGAGCTAAGAAAGGATAGTGGGTACAACCTAAAACCAGTGTATCAATCTGAGCTTCTTGCAAGGGAGCTAAATGTTCACGCAAAAGTTGCTCTGTTTCTGGGCTATTGATCGCACCAGATTCAATCAGTGGTACCAGGCCTAATCCAGCTTGAGAAATAAACTCACAATTTCCCTCCAGGCTTTCCAGGAGAGCTTTGAACTTATCGCTTTTTAAAGTGTTTTGTGTTGCTAAAACACCCACTTTTTGATTTTGACTTTTTGTGACTGCCGGCTTGATGCCCGGTTCAACACCAATGATTGGAATGGCTGGCATTTCATGGCGTATATGGGCGATTGCCTCAGCAGTTGCGGTATTACACGCAACGACCAATGCTTGGCATCCTTCGCGCACTAACCAGTGGCATAAGTCTAGACTACGTGTGGCAACCCAATCGCTTGATTTTTCGCCGTATGGCGCATTGGCTGAGTCAGCCAAATAAATATAGTGATGAGCTGGTGCTTGGCGTAGGGCCTCGTTGAGCACGGTGAGTCCACCAATGCCAGAATCAAAAACCCCAATGGTCGCCAAGCCTGCTCCTATTTCTTTTAATTAAATAATTAATTAAGCTTTAGTGACTGGAATTTTTCCAATCTTGGCCTGCCACTCTTGTGGGCCTGTGTTGTGAACAGAAGTACCGTTAGAGTCAACTGCCACAGTCACTGGCATATCTTCAATTGTGAACTCATAAATAGCTTCCATGCCCAAATCAGCAAAGCCGACTACTTTAGATTCTTTAATTGCTTTTGACACAAGATAGGCTGCACCGCCTACTGCCATGAGATATGCAGATTTATGCTTTTTGATGGCGTCGATTGCAACAGGGCCACGCTCAGCTTTACCGACCATGGAGATAAGACCAGTTTGCGCCAACATCATCTCTGTGAATTTATCCATGCGAGTAGCAGTTGTAGGGCCAGCAGGACCAACAACTTCATCGCGCACTGGGTCGACAGGACCAACGTAGTAAATCACGCGATTCTTAAAGTCGACTGGCAGCTTTTCACCTTTAGCGAGCATGTCTGCAATGCGTTTATGTGCAGCATCGCGACCAGTCAACATCTTGCCGTTTAACAACAGAGTTTGACCAGGTTTCCAGCTGGCTACTTCTTCAGGTGTCAACGTATCTAAATTAACGCGCGTTGATTTTTCTGTATTGGGAGCCCATGCCACATTTGGCCAATCTGATAATGATGGAGGTGTTAATACAGCTGGACCATCACCATGCAAATGGAAGTGAACGTGGCGAGTTGCTGCGCAGTTTGGAATTATGGCAACAGGTAAAGAAGCAGCGTGAGTTGGGTAATCCATGATCTTCACGTCAAGCACTGTTGTTAGACCACCTAAGCCCTGTGCGCCAATGCCAAGAGCATTCACTTTTTCCATGATCTCTAAGCGCAACTCTTCGATGCGAGTTTTTGGTCCGCGGGCAATCAGCTCATGAATATCTACAGGAGCCATGAGAGATTCTTTGGCAAGTAACATGGCTTTTTCTGGTGTGCCACCAATACCAATACCCAAGATGCCAGGAGGGCACCAGCCAGCCCCCATAGTTGGGACTGTCTTAATGACCCAATCCACAATCGAGTCAGAAGGGTTCAACATGTACATCTTGCTCTTGTTTTCAGAGCCACCGCCTTTGGCAGCACAGATCACTTCTACGCCATCGCCTTCAACGATTTCATAGTGAACAACAGCAGGTGTGTTGTCTTTAGAGTTAGTTCTCTTACCTGCAGGATCAAGCAAAACAGAAGCGCGAAGCTTGTTATCTGGGTGGTTATAGGCACGGCGCACACCTTCATTCACCATGTCTTGAACGCTCATTTTGGCGTCCCACTTAACATTCATGCCAACCTTCAGAAACACCACTGCAATGCCGGTGTCTTGGCAAATTGGGCGTTTTCCTTCTGCGCACATGCGACTATTCGTCAAAATTTGAGCAATTGCATCCTTGGCGGCTGGGCTTTCTTCACGCTCGTACGCTTTACCTAGGGCAGTGATGTAATCGAGTGGGTGGTAGTAAGAAATGTATTGAAAACCATCAGCAATACTTTGAATAAAGTCGTCTTGGCGAATTGTGCTCATAATTTTGTGAATTAATAGTCAAAAAAGAAACCTATTTTACCTAGGGAAAGTTGCCATATACAGGATTTGCTTAGCCGTTTAGTCTAAGTATCAAGAGAAATGAACAGGTTATGCACTACACGCCCTAGGGCTAACCCTGATATGAGCCTAATATATAAGAATTGTCAGTCAACTGTCAGTCGTGCGACCTAATCTCGAGTTTTGTCTAAAACAGCCTAGAAAGTAGGAGAAAAGTATGTCCGGTATGGAACAGATGTTGGTAGAGAACCGTGTTTTCAACCCACCAAAAGCATTTGCAAAACAAGCTGCAATTACCAGCATGGAGCAGTACAACGCGATGTGCAAAGCATTTGAAAAAGATTTCAATGGCACATGGGGTAGATTGGCTAAAGAAAACCTACATTGGAAAAAGCCTTTTACAAAAGTTTTAGACGAATCTAAAGCACCTTTTTACAAATGGTTTGAAGATGGTTTAACAAATGCTTCATACAACTGTATCGATCGCAACATTAAAAATGGTCTTGGTAAAAAGACAGCGATTATTTTTGAAGCAGACGGTGGTGAAGTTACAAAAGTAACTTATCAAGAATTGCATGACCGTGTAGCAACATTTGCAAATGGTCTAAAAAAATTAGGCATCAAAAAAGGTGACCGTGTGGTTATCTACATGTCAATGTCAATTGAAGGTGTTGTGGCGATGCAAGCTTGTGCTCGTATTGGTGCAACTCACTCAGTGGTGTTCGGTGGTTTCTCAGCTAAATCATTGCAAGAGCGTATTGTTGACGTAGGTGCTGTGGCGTTGATCACGGCAGACCAACAGTTGCGTGGTGGTAAAGCATTGCCATTGAAAACAATTGCTGATGAAGCGATTGACTTAGGTGGTTGCGAAAAGTTAAAGCACGTGATTGTTTACAAGCGTACTGGTGGCGATGTGCCAATGAAGGCTGGTCGCGACAAGTGGATGCATGATGTTTCTGCAGGTCAATCAAAAGTTTGTGAGCCAGAGTGGGTAAGTGCAGAGCACCCATTGTTTGTACTTTACACATCAGGTTCAACTGGTAAACCTAAGGGTGTTCAGCACTCAACAGGTGGTTACTTGTTGTGGGCAATGCTAACAATGAAGTGGACATTTGACTTGCGTGATAGCGATGTGTTCTGGTGTACAGCTGACATTGGTTGGGTAACAGGTCACAGCTATATCGCTTACGGTCCTTTGGCATGTGGTGGTACACAAATCGTTTTCGAAGGCGTACCAACATATCCAAATGCTGGTCGTTTCTGGGAAATGATTCAACGTCACAAAGTATCTATTTTCTACACGGCGCCAACAGCGATTCGTTCATTGATCAAGGCATCTGATACAGACCCTGCCGTTCATCCTAAGAAGTACAACTTGAAGAGCTTACGTTTGTTGGGTTCAGTAGGTGAGCCAATCAATCCTGAAGCTTGGATGTGGTACCACAAGAACGTTGGTGGCGAGAAGTGCCCAATCGTTGACACATTCTGGCAAACAGAAACTGGTGGTCACATGATCACTCCATTGCCAGGTGCTACACCATTGGTGCCAGGTTCATGCACATTGCCATTACCAGGCATCATGGCTGCGATCGTTGACGAAGCTGGCGGCGATATGCCAAATGGTCAAGGTGGTATCTTGGTTGTCAAGCGTCCATGGCCTTCAATGATCCGTACGATTTGGAATGATCCTGATCGCTTTGTGAAGAGCTATTTCCCAGAAGAGTTGGGTGGCACGCTTTACTTAGCTGGTGACGGTGCGATCCGTAACAAAGATACAGGCTATTTCACTATTACTGGCCGTATTGATGACGTATTGAACGTTTCTGGTCACCGCATGGGTACGATGGAAATCGAATCATGTTTAGTTGCTAACCCATTAGTTGCTGAAGCTGCTGTGGTTGGACGTCCTGACGATATGACAGGTGAAGCAATCGTGACTTTCGTGGTTCTTAAAGGCAAGCGCCCAACAGGTGATGATGCTAAAAAGATCGCTACTGAGTTGCGTAACTGGGTAGGTAAAGAGATTGGCCCAATTGCAAAACCAAAAGAAATTCGTTTTGGTGACAACTTACCTAAGACACGCTCTGGCAAGATCATGCGCCGTATTTTGCGTGTTCTAGCTAAGGGTGAGGAAGTGACTCAAGACGTTTCAACACTTGAGAATCCAGCAATTTTGGATCAACTTAAAGAAGCTAGCTAATTCTGATTGATTAGCGTCATCAGGTAGTTTTAGGCCGGTCACTCAAAGAGTGCCGGCCTATTTTCTTTGCTCTGAGTGATAATCGAACCATGCGTATTCGTTCTGAATCAAAAACAACAGGCTTTTATTACCTACTCTTTACAGCGGGGTTTTTGCTATTTGTTTATTTTTTAGGATTGGTTGAAAAAAATAGTGGCCCAGGTATTTGGTTGGGTTATGTTTTCTTATTTGTCACGATTGCTATTTACGCCAGTATCGGATTAATTTGTCGTACGTCTGATATGAATGATTACTACATCGCTGGAAGAAAGATACCGGCGATCTTTAATGGCATGGCCACTGCTGCAGACTGGATGAGTGCAGCCACTTTTATTGGTTTAGTGGGTATCTTATTTAGTTCTGGTTACAAAGGCTTGGCATTTATTGTAGGTTGGACAGGTGGCTTTTGTTTAGTGGCCATGTTGATTGCGCCATACATTCGCAAATTTGGCTCCTACACCATTCCGGATTTCTTGGCGATTCGTTACAGTCAAGGCAAAGAGGGCGGCAGTCGTCTGGTGAGGATTGTTGCCGTAGGAGCCACGATTGTTTGTTCTTTTGTTTACCTTGTGGCGCAAATCCAAGGTGTGGGCTTAATCGTTAATAGATTCATTGGTGTTGAATTTAGTATCGGTGTATTTTTTGGCTTGGCAGGTATCTTGGTTTGTTCCTTCTTGGGTGGTATGAGAGCAGTTACTTGGACTCAGGTTGCCCAGTACATTATTTTGATGATTGCTTTGTTATTGCCATTAGGCATGATTTCATACAAGAAGCACGATTCTTTATTACCTCAAGCGACCTATGGTCAGGTACTGAAAGAGATTGAATATCACGAACGAGATTTTGAGGTTACGGCAGAAGAAGTGAAGGTGCGTGACTATTATCAAAAAGAAGTGGCTCGTTATGAGAAAAAGATTGCAGCTTTACCGCAATCTTATTTTGAGGGTAAAAAACAGGTTGAGAAGGCTTTGCAAGATGCACGTGTTAATCAGTTACCTCTTAAGGAGTTGAAAGCTCTAGAGCGTCGCTTGGCAGAGTACCCTAATAGCCCAGCTAATGCCTATGAGGTTTGGCAAAATGAAAAGCGCCAAGCTCAACTTAAGAGTCAAGTGAGTACGCCATCGATGGATCCATCTGCTAAAAGTGGTATTGGATTCTTGAGCCTAGATCAGTGGAATTTTATTTTGCTGATATTTTGTTTGATGTTTGGTACTGCCAGCTTGCCGCATATTTTGACGCGTTACTACACAACCACCAGTGTTTCGGCTACCCGCTATTCAGTATTTTGGACGCTCTTTTTTGTGGCGCTCTTTTATCTGAGCGTGCCAGCATTAGCTGCGATGGTGAAATTGGATTTGTTTAAGAATCTTGTGGGGGTGTCATATGCGGACTTGCCCACATGGGTTTTGCAATGGCGTAAATTGGACCCGCCTGTCTTATCTGTGACAGATATCAATCTAGATGGTTTTGTGCAGTGGGCAGAAGTATCCATTTCGCCTGACATGATTATTTTGGCCGCGCCCGAGATCACAGGGTTGCCTTATGTGATTTCAGGTTTGGTTGCGGCTGGTGCTTTGGCGGCAGCTTTATCAACTGCTGATGGTTTGTTGTTGACGATTGCTAACGCATTCTCACATGACATTTATTACCATTTGGTTGATAAAACGGCGTCACATCAAAAGCGCGTGACGGCTGCAAAGGTGGTCTTGTTAGGCGTTGCTTTATTTGCCGCTTATGTAACATCACTTAAGCCGGGTGATATCCTTTTCTTGGTTGGCGCAGCTTTCTCATTGGCTGCCTCTGGTTTCTTTGCAATATTGATTTTGGCGGTGTTTTCTAAGCGTATTAATCAGTGGGGTGCAATCGCTGGCATGGTGACTGGTTTGTTAGTCAGTGGCACCTACATTGCGCTGAACTACCCATTTGTTTCTAGAATCACTGGCGTATTTGGGGATCGGTGGTTTGGTGTTGATCCGATTGCATCGGGTGCCTTTGGCATACCGGCTAGTTTTATTGCTGCTTATTTGGTGTCTTATATGACAAGCCCTAATCCACCAGTGATTGGCCGCTTGGTGGATTACCTGCGTGAGTCTCGTTCTACGGTTTAGGAAATAGTTTTTTCCAACCGTCTAAACCTAGCTTTTCCATCGTTTCCATATTGGTTTCAAAAATGGCTTCAGCTTCGGGGAAGGCTTCAACGGCTCTATCAATGCTATCTTCTCTAATCAAGTGAAGAGTTGGGTAGGGCGAGCGGTTGGTGAAGTTGGTGATGTCATCAAATTCAGTATTGGCAAACTGATATTGCGGATGAAAGCTGGCAATTTGTAATTCACCATCTAACTTCAATTCCTCTAGTAGGCTATCAGCCAATTCTAAAAAATCGTTGTAATCCAAAAAATCTTGCAGGACATAGGGGTGGATGAGTAGAGTCGTGTCTGTTTTTTCGGGCGACACTTCCGCTAAGTATTCAAGCTCCTGAGCCAACTCTTCAAGTAGAGCCTCTACTGATCTTGCCTCGCTCACAACGTATTTGATTTGCTCCTTGACATGAACAGCTTTGGCAAAAGGGCAAAGATTTAAGCCAATCACGGCTTTGACAACCCAATCCTGAGTTTCTTGAATAATATTGGTATGTATTTCTGACATGATTTCTGACTTTATTGGCAGATTGTGTATCGTATAGCCCTATGATTCGTATTACTGAACTGCGCTTACCCGTTAATCATGCTCCAGAGGAGCTTGAAGCAGCTATCTTAAAGCGTTTATCCATTTCATCCAAAGACTTGGTTGCATTCACTGTATTTAAGCGTAGTCATGATGCAAGAAAAAACAGTGCACTGTCGTTTATTTATACGATTGATTTGTCCGTTAAGGATGAAGACAAAGTTCTAAAAAGGTGGGGGCATGATCCGCATGTGCGCCCATCACCTGATACTAGCTATCACTATGTTGCGAAAGCACCTCAATTGCTCCAAAAGCGCCCAGTGGTTATTGGTTTTGGCCCATGTGGCATTTTTGCTGCCTTAATCTTGGCGCAAATGGGTTTTAAGCCAATCGTTTTGGAGCGTGGCAAGCAGGTGCGTGAGAGAACGCAAGATACTTGGGGCTTATGGCGTAAAAAAATTCTGAATCCTGAGTCTAATGTGCAGTTTGGTGAAGGCGGGGCAGGCACATTCTCTGATGGCAAGCTTTACAGTCAAATCAAAGACCCGAAATTTTATGGTCGAAAGGTAATTGAAGAATTTATCAAGGCTGGTGCGCCAGAGGAAATTGCCTATGTAGCTAAGCCTCATATTGGCACTTTCCGTTTAGTTGGAATGGTTGAAAAAATCCGTCAAGAGATCATAGATTTGGGTGGGGAGATACGCTTTCAACAAAAAGTCACAAGTTTTGATATTCAAGGTGGTCAGTTAAAGGCTTTGCATCTTGAAAGTGGCGAGGTGCTTGAAGCCGATCATGTTGTATTGGCATTAGGGCATAGTGCTAGAGATACTTTTAAAGCTTTGCATGAAGCAGGTGTTTATATTGAGCCCAAACCTTTTTCAGTAGGATTTAGGATTGAACATCCACAGTCATTGATTGATAAAGCGCGTTTGGGTCCTCATGCTGGCAATCCGTTGATTGGTGCGGCTGATTACAAGTTAGTTCACCATGCCAAAAATGGCAGAGCGGTATACAGTTTTTGTATGTGCCCTGGTGGCACGGTGGTTGCAGCTACCTCAGAGGAAAATCGCGTTGTGACTAATGGTATGAGTCAGTACTCTCGTAATGAGCGTAATGCGAATGCTGGCATCGTGGTGAACGTTGATCCAAGCGATTACGGTGCTAGCGCAGAAAATCCATTAGCTGGCATTGATTTTCAAAGAGCGCTTGAGTCAAAAGCGTTTGAGTTAGGTGGTAAGACTTATGAGGCGCCTGGTCAATTGGTGGGTGATTTTATTGCAGGGCGTCCATCGAGCGAATTTGGTCGCGTCATTCCGTCATATAAGCCAGGGGTGCATTTAACAGATTTAGCAGATGCTTTACCTGGCTTTGCTATTGAGGCGATGCGTGAGGCTTTGCCTGCTTTTGAAAAGCAAATTAAAGGTTTCTCCATGCCAGATGCAGTTCTCACTGGCGTTGAAACCAGAACCTCATCACCTATTCGTATCACGCGTGGCACAAACTACCAAAGCTTGAATGTGAAAGGGCTTTATCCTGCTGGTGAAGGGGCAGGTTATGCAGGGGGTATTTTGTCAGCAGGTGTTGACGGTATCAAGGTGGCAGAAGCCTTGGCTATTGATATGCTCAAGTAACCAGCCCGATATTACTCAGACTGGAACTTCTTTTTTCTTAACTGGTTAGCGCGATAAATGCCATAGGCAATGAGTGGCGCACAAGCAGCGCCAATTAATTCTGGCGATAGTCCTAAGCCTAACTCTTTGACGCCTTTGGCCATATAAATAATTAAGCTGACTGCGTAGTAGGTCAGCACTAAAACAGATAAGCCCTCAACTGTTTCCTGTAAGCGTAGTTGTAGTTGAGCACGCTGATCCATGCTAGCTAGCAACTGCTGAGTTTGACTTTCGTTGACGTACTCGATGCGTGTGCGCAGGATCTGGGTGGTTCTGGAGATTCTGTCAGATAGTTCTTTGAGGCGACGTTGAGTCCATGAGCAAGTGCTCATGGCAGGTGCAAAGCGGCGGTTCATGAACTCGGATAATGTCTGTACACCTGGAATAGAAGACTCATTGAGCTCTTCTAGATTCTTGTGAACTAATTGGGTATAGGCTTCAGATGCGGTGAAGCGTAAACCGTGCTCAGAAATCCATTCTTCAATTTTTGAAGCAAGCATGGAGATGCGGTGTAAAAACTCACCATCTGTATTGGGCGCTATGGTTAGTTGACTTTGCGCGCCTGAAATTTCTTTGGACAATTCAGCCAGTTCTGCTTCAGCTTGGCGAAGTGGCCCTGATAGACTTTTAGCAACAGGGAAGGCGATCATCGATGCCATGCGATAGGTTTCGGTTTCCGTGATGCGTCTTGCAACGCGACCTGCTTGTCGTGAGCCCATGCCAGAATGCGGCACTAGGTATGAGATGTAGCCATCTTCGTTGATTTGTAAATCAGTCCACAGCTGAGCTTTTTGACTGCTCAAAATAGTGCTACCTAACAAGGTGTTGCCAGAGAAAATCTGTGACACTTGTTCTGCATCGCTAAACATTGGGCGATCCTCAAAAGCTAGATCCATTGCAGCAATCCTCAAGCCGCCTGATTCATGAATAGGGGCAATTGCTAAGCGAGATAGAAAATCATTGACCTGCGCTTCGATTGCTTGGCGAGTTTGAATATGGGGCTGCTCAAGTAAGTTGTCTTGTTGAACTACTGCAGAGATGGATGCGAATTCACCATGTAACTCCCACTTGATGATGATTCGATGGGGGGCTGCTTGTAATTCAATGATTCTGAAACTTTGACCATGATGAGGGTCGGCTGCTTGATTTAATTTCAAACTAATGGAGTTAATCCATTCAAGTTGTTTAATACGATCCGTGGCATTGAGTAGAAATGCCTGATTCAAAATACGATCTCTTGGCCATAAGGCAACAGGGGGTCTTGCATGAACTTCTTCATGCAGAACAGCTCTTAAAGGGTGATCGTATGTGCGCATAGTTGTGTACTTTATCTTATTGCCATGAAAAATGGCCGGTTGCCCAGCCATTTTTTGATTTTAGCGTTTGTAATGTTTCTAATTACTTCGCGCCGTCCAAAATCCACTTCACAACAGCTTTGGCATCAGCTTCGCTAATAGCAGCATTAGCAGGCATTGGAACTGGACCCCAAACACCTGAGCCACCAGCTTTTACTTTTTTAGCTAATTTATCCACTGCATCAGCTTGACCTTTGTATTTGGCAGCCACATCTTTGTATGCTGGACCAACAATTTTCTTATCAACAGCATGGCAACCCATACATGCATTTTTGGTAGCGATCTCTTTAGATGCGAATGCTGGCGCAGATGCTAACAAAGAGGCTGCTAGTAGTGTGCTGATTAATTTCATTTGTCTGATCTCCAATAGTGACATTAAGCTTTATTTCAGGTGCTTAGTATATGCAGAATTTATTGAATTTGTAGCTCTTGGCGACATTTATTTCATACAGTTCGGATAAATAAGTAACTGATTCGTATCAATTAAATCTTAAATACTGAGCCCCGTGGCAACTGTGAACTGTCTTGGTGCGTTTAAAATGCAGGGCATCTACAAGTCAGTCGACTTGCATCAAATTATTTTGGGAAATTATGGCCACATACAACACTGAAACAGTGCTGACAGTTAAGCATTGGAATGACACCCTATTTAGCTTTACGACGACTCGTAATAAATCCTTGCGTTTTCGCAATGGCCACTTTTTGATGATTGGTCTTGAGGTTGAGGGCAAGCCTTTGGTCCGTGCATACAGTGTTGCTAGTCCCAACTACGAAGAACATTTGGAGTTTTTGAGTATCAAAGTGGAAAACGGTCCATTAACTTCGCGTTTGCAGAACATCAAGGTGGGTGATCCTATCTTGGTGAGTGAGAAATCAGTAGGCACATTGGTGATTGATGACTTGAACCCAGGTAAGCATTTGTACTTGTTTAGCACGGGTACTGGTTTGGCACCATTTATGAGCATTATTCGTGATCCAGAGACCTATGAAAAATTTGAAAAGGTTGTCTTGATTCACGGCGTACGTTTGGTCAGCGAATTAGCCTACGAGGATTACATCCGTAATGTATTACCAAATGATGAATTTTTGGGTGAGATGGTGCGAGAAAAGCTGATTTATTACCCGACTGTGACACGTGAGGCATTCAAACACACAGGGCGTCTAACAACAGCGGTTGAGAATGGCCAATTATTTAAGGACATTGGTTTGCCTCCGCTTGACCCCGCCGTTGATCGCGGCATGATTTGTGGCAGTCCATCAATGCTTAAAGAAATTTCTGACATGTTGGATGCTAGGGGATTTAAGGTGTCTCCAAGCCTTGGGGTTTTGGGTGATTATGTATATGAGCGTGCGTTTGTTGAAAAGTAAGCTCAGCCTTAAAAGTTTTACACTTGTTTTGAGTACTAAATGCACTCAAAAAATGCCAAAACAAACAATAGTTACATTTGCGCTAAAGCCGCCCTATAAAAAGGAGCGGCTTTTTTAATAATTAAGGGTATTCCATAGGAGAATCCCTTATTGTGGGGCAGCAATCTTCTCTCTATATTGAATCAGTTAAACCTCTTATGAGGTCAATTGAATTTGAAGAAAAAGCGACCCATATGTCAGATGTCATACTTGAAGCGAAGCAGCTTACAAAAGAATTCTCAGGATTCGTGGCTGTTAGTGATGTCAACCTACAAGTCAAAGCCGGAACTATTCATGCATTGATTGGACCCAATGGTGCAGGCAAGACCACTTGCTTTAATTTGCTTACAAAATTTATCACGCCAACTGCTGGCCAAATTATTTATAAAGGTCAAGATATCACTCATAAGAGTTCTGCTGAAATTGCCAGAATTGGCATGGTGAGATCGTTTCAAATTTCTGCAGTTTTTCCTCATCTAAGTGTCTTAGAGAATGTTCGATTAGCTTTGCAGCAAAGAACGGGCACGTCCATGCATTTTTGGAAGAGTGAAAATACTCTCAATCATCTAAATGATGAGGCAATGACATACATTGAGCAGGTTGGCTTAGAAAACTACGCCAAAGATACAGCAGTGAGCTTGCCTTACGGTCGTAAGCGCGCCTTGGAAATTGCTACCACATTGGGCATGAGCCCAGATTTGATGTTGCTCGATGAGCCCACTCAAGGCATGGGGCATGAGGACGTGGAAAAAGTGACTCAGCTAATCAAGAAGGTGGCGGCTGGAAGAACGGTCTTAATGGTTGAACACAACATGAAGGTTGTATCTTCAATTGTTGACACGATCACTGTGCTACAACGCGGCAAAATCATTGCGAGTGGCAACTACGCTGAAGTATCCAATAATCCGCAGGTGATTGAGGCGTATATGGGTAGCTCTACAAATGCAACTTTGGGGGCGCACTAATGAGTCACACAGTTTTAAAAATTGATAACCTGCATGGTTGGTATGGTGAGTCTCATGTTTTACATGGTATCAATCTTGAAGTAACTGATGGTGAAGTCATTACTTTATTGGGGCGTAACGGAGCGGGGCGCACATCCACATTACGTGCCATTTGTGGTTTGATTGGAAAAAGAACTGGCAGTATTGAAATACAGGGTCAGGAGACAACCTCATTACAACCCCATCAAATTGCTCGTCTTGGTGTGGGGTATTGCCCTGAGGAAAGAGGTATTTTCACAAGCTTAAGTTGTGAACAAAATTTGATGTTGCCGCCTACGTTGGCTGAAGGTGGTATGAGTGTTGATGAAATCTACACCATGTTCCCTAACTTAAAAGAACGTCGCAATAGTCCGGGTGGTAGGTTGTCTGGTGGTGAGCAACAAATGCTCGCCATGGCCAGAATCTTAAGAACTGGGGCTAAATTACTTTTGTTAGATGAGATCACTGAAGGTTTGGCGCCAGTGATTGTTGAAAAGCTTGGTCAGGCTGTCATGGATTTGCGTCAGCGTGGTTTTACGATTGTTCTCGTGGAGCAAAATTTTAGATTTGCCGCTCCATTAGCTGATAGACACTATGTGATTGAACATGGTCAGGTGGTGAAAGTGGTTAAGCAGGAAGATTTGGCTAGCAATATGGCTGAGTTGAATGTTTTGTTAGGCGTTTAATTTGCAACTAGGAGACTGAGTATGAAACAAAAAGTGATTGCACAAGCTGTTACGGCACTTTGCTTATCAGCAATGGCTGTTGGCGCACAAGCTCAAAAAGTGAGTGATGATGTAGTTAAGATTGGTGTTCTGACAGATTTGTCAGGTGCTTATTCTGATTTGTCTGGCCAAGGCTCTGTTGTTGCAGCCCGTATGGCGATTGAGGATTTCTCAAAGAGCAAAACTGTGCTTGGCAAAAAGATTGAATTGATCTCTGCCGACCATCAAAACAAAGCTGACATCACTGCTAATAAAGCACGTGAGTGGTTTGATAAAGAAAAAGTAGACGTGATTGTTGACTTGGTGACGACTAGTGCAGCTTTGGCTGCAATGGAAGTAGCTGAACAAAAAAATAAAATTACTTTGATTTCTGGTGCTGCGTCTAGTGCTATTACTGGCGCAAAATGTACGGCAACGAACGTGCATTGGACATATGACACATATGCCTTGTCAGCTGGCACAGGTAATGCCATGGTTAAAGCTGGTAAGAAGAGCTGGTTCTTCGTTACTGCTGACTATGCATTCGGGCATAGCTTAGAGGGCGATACTTCCGCAGTTGTTAAGGCTGCGGGTGGTACGGTGGTTGGTTCTGTGCGTCACCCATTCCCAGGTAGCGACTTTTCTAGCTTCTTGTTGAAAGCGCAATCTTCAGGTTCTCAAGTGATTGGTTTGGCCAATGCTGGTGCTGACACGATTAACTCAATTAAGCAAGCCGCTGAATTTGGTATTTCACAAAAGCAAACAATTGTGCCTTTGTTGATGTTCATTACAGACGTTCATTCATTGGGCCTTAAGACAGCGCAAGGTTTGACAGTGACAGAGGGTTTCTATTGGGACTTTAATGACCAAACTCGTGCTTGGTCTAAGCGTTTCTTTGCACAACATAAGCGTATGCCAACAATGGTTCATGCTGGTGTGTACTCATCTGTGATGAATTATTTGAAAGCTGTTGAAGCAACTAAGTCTGACGACACTAATACTGTGATGGCTAAGTTGAGATCAACACCTATCAATGATGGTTTATTCAAAGGCGTGATTCGTGCTGATGGTAAGTTTGAGCATGATATGTACTTATTGGAAGTGAAGAAGCCTGCTGAATCTACAACACCATGGGATTACTACCATGTACGTGCAGTGATTCCAGCTAAGGATGCTACTTTGCCGCTATCTAAGTCAGTATGTAAATTGGTTAAGAAGTAATCTTTAGTCAGTACACGGAGTAACGCATTATGTTTGAATGGTTAGGCATTACGCCTCAAGGTTTAGTCGCTCAATTGCTAGTGGGGCTGATCAATGGTTCCTTCTACGCAATTTTAAGTCTAGGCTTGGCCATCATTTTCGGTTTATTGAATGTGATTAATTTCACACATGGTGCGCAGTACATGCTCGGTGCTTTTATTTCATGGATAGGGCTTACCCAACTGGGCAACTGGTTGGGTATGCCTGATCTATCTGTGAACTATTGGGTGGCATTGTTTTTGTCCCCGATTATTGTCGGAGCGATTGGCATTCTTATTGAAAAGACAATGCTCAAGCGTCTTTATCACTTAGATCATTTGTATGGCTTATTGCTGACATTTGGTTTGGCATTGGTGACCGAAGGGATGTTCCGTCATTGGTATGGTATCTCTGGTGAGAGCTATGGCGTGCCTGAGGCTCTACAGGGCGGCATTCAAATCGAAAGTCTAGGCTTATTTCTACCTAAATATCGTTTGTGGGTGATTGTTGCATCGCTCACTGTGTGCTTTGCTTCTTGGTATGTGATTGAAAAAACAAAATTAGGTAATTACTTAAGAGCGGGTACAGAAAATCCGAAGTTACTACAGGCTTTGGGTATCAATGTGCCACTGATGATCACATTGACTTATGGTTTTGGTGTCGCGCTAGCAGCGTTTGCGGGTGTATTAGCAGCGCCAGTGTTTCAGGTAAACCCTATCATGGGTTCGAACCTCATTATTGTGGTGTTTGCTGTGGTTGTGATCGGTGGCATGGGATCCATCATGGGTTCAATCGTGACTGGCCTAACTTTGGGCTTGCTAGAGGGTTTGACTAAAGTCTTTTATGCAGAGGCATCAGGTGTGGTGATATTTGTGATTATGGCGATTGTTTTATTGTTGCGCCCAGCAGGTTTATTTGGGAAAGAAAAATGAAAATAGATTCTCAAAAACTTTATTGGATATTGTTGGCGCTGTTGGTTTTATTGCCGCTACAAGATTTTATTTACATCGTATTTGCGATGAAGGTACTTTGTTTTGCTCTATTTGCCTGCGCGTTTAATTTGCTCTTGGGGTATACAGGCTTATTATCTTTCGGTCATGCGGCATTTTTTGGTGGAGCAGCCTATATCACTTCGCATGTTTGTAAAGAGTGGGGTTGGACTCCGGAACTGGGTGTTCTGGCTGGTATGACTTATGCAGGCATTACTGGTTATATTTTTGGTTCCTTAGCGATTAAGCGTCAAGGTATTTACTTTGCGATGATTACTTTGGCTCTATCGCAATTGATTTTCTTCTTGGCATTGCAATTACCATTCACGTATGGTGAAGATGGTATTCAGGGTGTGCCACGTGGCCACTTTTTAGGCTTCATTGATTTGTCATCTGATACAGCCTTGTACTACTTTGTATTGGCTATTTTTGTCCTAGGTTTTGCAACGATTTTGAGAACGATTCATTCGCCATTTGGACAGGTGTTGAAATCGATTCGTGAGAACGAGCCACGCGCCATCTCTTTGGGTTATGACGTGGCTAAGTTCAAATTATTGGCTTTTGTCATTTCTGCATCATTGGCTGGCGTAGCCGGCTCAACCAAATCATTAGTCTTCCAGTTAGCATCGCTCACGGATGTTCATTGGCATATGTCGGGTGAAGTTGTTTTGATGACAATTCTAGGTGGTATTGGCACCATTTTTGGGCCAATCGTTGGCGCTACTGTTGTGGTGGGCTTACAGAACTATCTAGCAGGCATTGGCTCATTCAGCAC
>JACCDX011030597.1_pt1 | contig 19357 bp, 34 predicted proteins | sample 7449681 | NCBI WGS metagenome assembly JACCDX01 (sample SAMN15323450, study PRJNA562643) | freshwater metagenome | isolation source: river surface water | place: USA:Blue River Watershed | collected 2017-08-18
GAATACCTTTTGCGAATCGGGCCTCACCATTAGCGTCAATCTGATAAGGGGACACTAACACTAGGTCGTACTTTCGAGCCAGGTTTTTAAGCTTTTTAGATACTTCAATTTGTGGCTTCCAGTCGTACTGATCTGCACCGTCAATAACAATTTGGTTTAGGTAGTCTACAACTGCCATAGTCAGTCTATCCCCAAATTTAGCTTTTAACTTACTAAGATGTAGGTCGATAGCACTTAGACTAAGATCACGGTCATCAATGATAATCATTTGATTATCTTCTTTTAGACGACAACTACGAACTAGTGTTTCTTCAAACTTAAACCTATCTCTAGTACGCATAAACTCTGTTACGACTGAATCAGAGTTTTCAAACATACCCGCCCTAACTTTCACTAGTTTTAGTACTTCCTCATCAGTAAGGTTATTCTTTTTAAGATTCTGGTGAGAAATATCAGCTAAGATCGCTAGGTTACGTTGAGCAGTTTCCATAGCGGTCATTTCAATAGTGAAATAAGCACTACTGTTACCAGACTCGTACTGACTAACGAAAAGATTGCTACTAGTGATTGATTTACCCGCGCCTCTTTTACCGCCGATTAGAATAAGTTCACCTCTAGCAGCTCCACCAATATGTGCATCAAACATATTGTTAAGACCGAAGTATACTCGATCTTTATCAACATCCTCTTTATGCTGAAACATCAGCATATCAGCCATGTTGTATACTTTTTCGCTAGTATGTGTTTTTTCTTCAATAGTTAGTGCTATGCTAGCCAAGTTTTCTTTGATTTCCTCTGTATCATAAAGAGGTAGCTTATCAACAAACTTGTCTAATAGCTTAATGGTTTCGTTCTGAGTATATTGATCTACAAGTGCATCTAATACCACCTCAGCACTAACGTCGGGGGCTTCTGTTAGTTTGAGGGTTGCTAAAGTTTTGGAAGTCGGACCCTCTCTTAGCGTTAGCTCTAAATCTTCAAAACTAGGTAAGCTATTGTACTTATCATAGTGTTTGCTAATTACAGAGTAAATACTAGAGTATGCCGAGTCCAGAAACACTAGCTTTAGCTTTGCCCAGATATCTAGGTTTCGCTCAGATAGTAGTTTATTTAATAGGACTGCCGATACATCCATGTTAGCTTACCTTTGACTCATTATCAATAATGACTTGGTCAATAATTTCTGTCACTTTATACAACACGCTATCTCGTAGCGTCTTAATATCTTTTTGGTATGCAGCACCTTTATCAAATAACAAACTTAGCTGCTCATGAGTAATTAACTGCTGAAGACCAAAATAGATGTAGTCATAAGCCATAGAAGACTCGGGAGCTACTTTAATAGTAACAGATTTGCCGTAATTCGTAACGGCTTGTTTAACGACTTCTTCTACTGTAAAAGAGTCGTTATCGTGATATTCAATAGTTACTAGCATCTACTACCTCTAAATATACCTGTAAACTTAATTTCTTAGCTACGGTAATCATATGTTTTGTACCATGTGAGCGACCATCCCATATAGCAATTAATGCATCCGCATAGTTTGCCATTTGTTCGTTTCTAATATAGCCCGCTACTTTGCCATACTTATCCCACGCGGCCGGAAATCTTACAACTGGAATGCCAAAATTATATGCAATATCCTCACCAATAGAATCCACGCCCTTAGCTGCACCTGAAACTATCTCAGTAATTTTAAAATTACTGTTAGCTACAACACCTAATACACGATCGTACGAATCTATTTTTCTGCTACCTGCAATAATGACCTTCACTTGTAAAGTCTCCAAAGTAAAAAGGCCGGGAGTCTAAAAAGTCTCCCGGCCTGAGTGCCTATTATTAATTAGGCAGTAGCTTTAGCTTCTGCTTTGGCTTTCTTAGCTGCACCGTCATAGTCAGCAACTTTGATGCCACGACGAGTCAACAGAGTTTTCAGACCGCGCTCAGTCTTGTCCACAGCTTTAGCAATCTCAGCAACCGTCATAGTTGCAATCTTGTCACCAAGAGCTTCCACCGGGTCCGCGTTGTCCTTAGCGTGAGATTCACGTTGAGCAGGAATCTTGCTAATGTGGCCACTACGAGTCAGGCTCAGAGCCTTACCACGCACAGAGGCAACTTCTTTACCCATAGCTTCAGCAATGTCTTCAATAAAGGCACCGCTATTAGCTAGACGAATGAACTCGGCTTCTTGAGCTTCGTTATAAGTACGGGCAACTTCCACTTTCTCAGCAGGCTTCACAGAACCAGTCAGTTCCAGAGCCAGCAGCTTACCTTGCACTTGCTTAGCAGTAAACTTGCCGCTAGCAAAGTTTTCAGCGATTTCTTTATAAGTCAGAGCACCGGCATTAGCGTTCACAAAATCAGCAAGTGCTTTGCCTTCGGCTTCAGTAAATGCAGGAACTTTTTCTTTTGCCAGGCTAGCAACTTCACGATCCAACTGACGCAGCTTGCTTGCCACTGAGCGAACGGTAAAATCTTCACCAAGAGTAGCAGCAGCTTTTTCTACCGAAGCAGCGCTAACGGGGGATTCGCTACCCACGATAGACATAAGAGTTGCAACGGCTTCGTCAGTCCATTTTTTGTTAGTAGTCATTTGTTTGTTTCTTTCAGAAAGGTATCTAGATTAGTGATAATAGTAATACCGAGGGATTCGGCTTTGTTACGTTTTGAGCTGCCTTTATCTTCTTCGTCAACTAGGAAATCCAGGGTTTTTGTTACGGATTCCGAGATACTATAGCCGGCTGCTGTCAATGCAGCATATGCCATAGCTTTAGTCTTAAAAGAACTTAGTTTGCCAGTTATACACACCGTTTTACCGGATGTATTGGCTACTGGCTTATTATTATTTTTGAAAGAGAATGGCAAGAACTCTCTCAATTCTACAAAATCAGTCTCTAGCCAAGAGATTAGGTTATTCGTTGCTTTTTCGCCAAGACCTGCTTGTTTGCAAGTCTCTGTATTAATTTCATCAATACTATTGATGACAGAGCATAGTTTGGTTGCAGCAGTGTTACCGATAAGAGGTACACTGAAAGATACTAGAACATCTTCTAATGAGGCCTGCTTCGCTCCGTTAATTTCTTCCAATAACTTATCTGCAAGTTTTTGACTACCTAGAGCTTCTGCTACTTGATCGTGTTCCAAGTAGAATACTTCGGTAATATCTAACAGACCCAATTTTTCAATAGTCTTAGCGCCCATACCTTTAATTTTCAAGGCTTTGCAAAAATGCTCAAGTTTTTTACCCAACTGAGCACTGCAAGCCAAATTGCGACAAAACAACTGATCGTTGACTGTTTCTAGAGGGTACTCGCAGCATGGGCAGTGTGTTGGAATCTTGATTTTCATTGACGCTTTTCTCGACTGAATATAAGTATTATACAGGATTAGGCAGCGCGCATCAAGATTAAATTTTTGATGCTAACTATGGTTTACTTGGTGGAGGTGTTAAATTATATACTGGCTTAGGGTAAGGCACCATAATTTTACACATAGTAGCATACACCCTAGGGTCTGGATGACCTACCACTAAGCTACAATCAATATGTTTACCAAATCTTGATTTAGGTGCTGCTGGATGTACGCATTTACCTTTTACAAATTGTGTGCAGCAAATTTCTGTTGGCATCATACTTCAACTTTATGCAAGACACAAGGAATAATTTCACCAGCTCTAATAATAGCTACCATATTTCCAATCTCAAGACCAAGTGCTTCAATAAATCCAGGATTATTAAGTGTGGCACGAGACACTAAAGCATCCCCAATATAGACTGGCTCAAGAATAGCTACTGGTGTGACTTTGCCGCTTTTACCTACTTGCCATTCAACATCTAGCAAAGTTGTTTCAACGTGTTCACCACGAATTTTTCTAGCATAAGCACCCCTTGGATGTTTGCTAGTATAACCCATTTCTTCAAAAAGCTTGTTAGAGTTGACCCTAAACACTAGACCGTCACTTGGAAAGATTTTTTCCAAGTCAAGAGCCTTGACAGTATTAAATCCTAGAATCTCTAGGATTGTCATATCTTTGTTATACTTATCGCTGATGTAAGGGCTTACGCCGTAAGCATAGAAGCTAAGGGCCCGTTGCTTAAATTCTTCAACATCTTTAAGGTTAAGTGCGCCAGCAGCGTAGTTACGGGCGTTCTCAATGTTCAAAGGAGCTACAATTTCCCCTGTTACTTGAAGAATATTAGGAATACTGTAGTTAGTAACCCGTGAAACATCAAAAGAAATAGGAACAAGACTACCAGAACATGCAAGCATCTTACTAGTAATGTCTTGGCCTTCAATGCCGTCCCCGCGCGTAAGTGCTCGTACAAGCACACCGTCGATATAAAGTAAGCTAATAGCAGCCCCGTCCAGCTTAATGCTTGTGCTAACATCAGAGATACCTTCTAGTGGCCGTTTGTCGCCTTCATCCTCGTAGTATTTTTGCAAGCTATACATTTGTGCATAGTGCAAACCTTTGTTGCCAGTCTCAGGAGCTCCAACTTTTGTATAACCAATAGTTTCTGCCAACTGGTCAAATTGGGCATCACTAATAAGCGGATTGCCTGCGTAGTATGCTGCTGAAGCCAAATTAAGGTATTGTTCAATCTTATTCATTAATAATGATCCATTCCGTAGACAGCCCCACCAATTTCATACTTTACAGTTTTTACGGTACGATCGATACCCAATAGTACTATAATGGGTTGACCGCCTTTCTCAATACACCTATCGGAAGCCTCCTTAACCATATCATAAGGTACTGAGCAACCTGCTATAAATACGGCCATCGTGATGATAAGAATTTGTTTCATAGCCTATATTATACAACTTTAGCGGCTTAGGGTCAAGAGAGTAATTTTAAGCCATTTATTGCTGTTGCTTACTCGCAAGATCGTAGTCAAACATTTGATGCTGCAGGTCGTTAATTGCGTTTAGCACTTTTAAGGTTTTATCAGAGTAACCAAAAGTGCTAAGTAGGACTTTAGAAATGTTATTAATAGGCTCCCGAAACTCTCCGAAAAAGGCATCAATAATTTTCTTCTTAGCCACATCAGTTACAGCTTGCAACGCCTTAGGGTCACTTTGTAGTAACTCTTCTGAAATATGTGCAGAATAGAATACTTCCGCACTAATGCTGTATGTGGTAAACAGCCCTTCATACGGAGAAGTAATTTTTTGGTAATCTTCTTCTATAGCCGTATAAAGAGGCTCTAGAATTACTGCACGATCCCTAGTATTGCGAACTCTTAGAGCTTCAGCGAGCTTGCTCATTATTAGCCTTTCTTAGTTTCTCGTAATAGTAATTAATAATCTCGTCACCTTCGGACTGACTAAGAACTTCAAAGATACCGTCTAAAAGTCCATAGATATTATTAGTACTTAGCTCCATACTGACTCCTTCCCTAGAAGGGATGTAATCCCCTTCGTAGGATTGAAAATATCTACGAAGGTTGAAGTAGTACTTATCTCTAAATTCGCTTACAGTAAGCCATAGCTGGTAAAACTTATCATCGTTTTGATAGATAAGTTTTTCATAGTGGGTAACGCCTTCTGATACACTCATAAATTTAGGTGCATTCCATAAGTTGATAGGCCCAAATGTAATATCGGGCCACGTAATCTTTGTTGTCACGGATTTTCAGGCTGGTTTGGCGCAGCGTGATATTTTTTAATTACAGACGCTAGCTCATGCACGGTGTCTTGCTGCTTGTTAAACAGGTTCTCAATCATGTCTAACTGTGCGCGTGTTTTATCGTCTAGATAATCTATGTACTTAGAAAGGCACATAGCTACAATTAGCACACATATTGTCCAAGGCATAGCTAGTGCTAGGATTGTTTCTGCGGTCATAAATATGAAAGTTTATTAGTCTGAAAGCACTACGGGTTACCAGAACTTATTAATAGTAACTTTGATAGGTCTTAGTGTATTAGTTAGCCCACACCATGTATATAGTACATAAGTAACCCTAATAGGAGGTTTTACAAGCTTACGACGATGCCTCTGCTTCATAGTTATTCCTTATAGTTTGCCAAAACGCACTCGTTGATGGTATTCAGCACGTAACTCTCGTATAAGAGGCCAAACCTCCTCAGCCTCTTCTTCTGTTGTTTCCTCAAACCAACTGTAGAGAATTATTAGTTGGTCATTAGGTACATCATGCCACACGTACCAGTGACCAGATGTATGTTTCCAGCACGCCTTAATACCCGCTAAAAAGGCTTTAATTGATGTAACAATCATACCTTGATGCCCATTTCTCGCAGGTGCTCTAGACTAGCAAGTTCACTCGCAGGCTGGTAGCAGTACTGACGCCATTTTTCGGAAGGCAACCAGCAGCGATATGTCCAGCCATGCTTATCATCATTCTTAACCTCGGCCTCAATCCAGGCTAGCGAGTCATAGCGGGCTGAGTAAACAACTTCGCCAACTTTGAATCGTTCCCGAACTGCGCCTTCAGGAATGAGTGTTGGGTTGAAGTAGTCATGTGCTGTAGAACGGATAGGCACTGCATACTTTTCAAGAATACCTTTGACAAAGGCAGGGCTTCGGTATAGCGATTTTGAGATAGAGTCGATTGTGTCACCGGCGAGGTATTCTCCAATTGCAAATGAAATTTCTTCCTGTGTAGCTACTTTGCCACGTCGTTCTGCACGACGCTTACGCTCAAGCTCTTTCTTAGCCTGATACTCAGTAATAATCTGATCCAACCGTTTAGTGTTGTAGGCCATACCAAGAAGACTGCAAGCATCCTTCTTAGTAATTGGCTTTACACCTTCTTCAGTTGGGTTGAGCAAACCAATGACGCGACTGATGTTGCTGTCCGTCATCAATTCTTCTTCAAGTTCAGTGCGTCGTTTGGTTGCCATGTTAATCTTTCTTCAATAACGGTATTGCTAGGCTAGTATCTTTACCAATTGCAAGCATTTTGAGGATGAAATCCTCCGACACTTGCGCTTTAGGGTTTTCTTCCTTAATTGATTCTTTATTATACAGTGTTTTACTGAATCTCTCAAGTTTAAAATAATCTTCCTCGCTAATCCAGAAGCTAGTATAAGTGGAAAGTTTAATGGCAGCGCCATTAGCTCCAGCAATCTTAACTACAGTGGGCTCTTTTACGTCTAAAGCGTGGTACTCTGTCATACTAGGCAGAGTGGTATTGTCGAATTTTAAATAAGCGTATTGCATAAAAAGAAAAAGCGGCACTAGGCCGCTTTATAAGATTAAGCGTTCAACACGCTAAGGAAGTACACGGCGGCCTTACCAGTAAGTTTAGACAGAATATCTTCATCAACTGGAGCGCCTTTATTTTCAATGGCTGCCTTAAGATCAGCAATTGCTGACTCTTTAGAGACACGCTTAGTACCTTCGGTCGACTTACCAGCGGTAGTCTTACTAGATGTTGCAGCAGCATCTTTCTTAACATATACGTTAGCCTGAATCAGGACCATACGCACACCATTAGGGCTTTGCTCAATTTCTTCAGCAATATCTTTGATAATTTCAGTGCTAGTATCCGGGGTAGGCTCTGCCTCGGTATACATCTTAACAACTTTTTCTTTCAGTTCAGGGGTCCAAGTGCTCATTTTAGTGAATATTGTTTCGGGTTGATTTAAGGTTGCCTGTTTTAATGTACGCAGCATCAATAGCTTTGGAATACAACGCTACAAAGCACGCTAGCATATCATACAGTTCATGTGTAGGTAGTGTGGCTGGAGGCATGTCGGTTACTAACACACCACTAGACATAGCTACTTGTTCGATGTTATGAGTAATATTGATAGCCGACTGTACTGCGTTTTGCAGTATAATTAGCTCATTTTTAGTCAGATCCATTCGGAACTTTCGTTACTCATGAGTTCAGGTTTAAAAGCTTTACCACTATAAGTAAGGCCATATTCTTCTTGCAACTCTCGCATCTGTTTGTCATGCAGAGTTTTCAAAGCATTGAACTTTTCAGCAAATTCAGCAAAGTTATCTTCGTGCATTTCTGTCACGTCCAAGCCAAAGTAGTTAGAGTTAGGCTTAGAAAGGACAACCAATTCACGCTCGCTAACAGCGCCATTAGCCTTGGTATAAATAAACGTTTTCAGTTCCATGTTTGCCTTTTCAAAATATGTATATATTATACAATTTCAACGGCTTAGGGTCAAGACAGAAATTTTAATCGTCTGTAATCCCGGCATACATACCTACAATGAACGCTTGAGTCATTGCAGTGGAGGCTAGAATCACTACCAAAATAGGGGCTAGTAGCGCGCTAATGGAGTAAAAAACTACATACGTAATTTTTTCGTATTCCAGCACCAAAACATCCTTTAGCTGAGCCTCTTTAGCCATTTGCAGCGTAGGTTGCAACAGAAATAGGCAGGCAAGCAGAGCCACAATAGCACTTGCTAGAAAATAAACGTTAATTAATGCCATTAGGTTCCCATTGCGCGAGCGCCAAGACTAAAATCTACTTTGCCTTCTGGCAGTTTATCGTGCGTTCGATGCAATGCAGCGATAGCATCGTTAGCAACTTTCTTATTGCTGCTAAAACAGGCAATAGGAGCGCTACCACTAAATTCCTTAAGAATCTTAGCTGTAGCAATCATAGACTTAGACCAGACTGGGTTACTGGGAGTCTTGCGGCGGTAAGCGACATTAGCCATAGCTTCCTCGATTTGAGCAGCATTAGCAGGGTTACGCTTTAGCTCTCGCTCTAGCTTTTTAAGGCGATTAGCTTTCCAACGAGACTGAGCTTTGTAGTTACTGTAGTATGCTTCTTTTGCTTTGCTATTTGCCATATTTAAACAGGATTAGGTTCAACGATAATATCAGACTCAGCTACAGCTTCCATAGACTCCATAGTCTTTTCAGCAACTTTATAGTCACGAATAGAGTACAGAATATCAATAAGCTGCTCCAAAGTCTCTACATTTGCAGGAAGTGGTACGGAACGACCAATACTATCAAGAATTACAAAATCATCGGTACCAGCCATGTTAGTGCCAAACTCTACAGCCATCTCATAGGTTTTACCCTTAGGAGAGACAAAGGAGTTAGTAATATCAAAAGAATCGCCGTCAATGGGGCTAAAATAGAATTTCATTGGTATATTGTAGTGAAAGATATAATTATATCAGTTTTTACGATTTAGGGTCAAGTTAGACTTTATGCAACAGCCGTTATTATTTGGTAGGAATTCTTTTACGTACTTCCTCCACAGAAATTGGACGATAGTCATCCAATTGCTCCATGCTAACACACAGATAGCGAGGATCAGGATGCCCGTTAGCTTTACGAACTACGTTACTATGTAAATGCCCATGCACATTGAGCCCCCATCTAGCGAGACTCTCCTCGTGGATAGGGATATGGCTTAATATCATGCCGTCAAACTGATGCACAGCACGAATGTCTTTGAAATACTGCTGGTACTGAACAATACTACAATGGTCGTGATTACCCTTAATCAAGACTTTAATACCGTTCATACGACCAATAATCTCTAGACCCTTGGCGTTGCGGGACATAGTTACATCCCCTAGAAAATAGACTAGGTCTTCTGGCTTAACTACTCGATTATGCTGCATTACCATATACTCATTCATATGGTCAACATCGTCAAACACGCGCAGCGGAGCACCTTCATTAGTTTTGAAGGTCAGGATATTCTTATGATGGAAATGATGGTCGGATGCAAGAAACGTGTTGGACATTTAAATTTCTACTTTTTCTTCTGGAACCCACTCAATAACATTTGTTGCTGTGTCGGTGTCATAATACTCTATTTCATACCCGTATCTATCAGCGAACGAGCTTTTATATTTAGGGAACGCTGTAGACATTAGCTTATCCAAAACACTTCCATGTTTTTGGTGGTCAAAAGGAATTCGTTCACTCAACACTTCACAGTCTTGGTAGTAGGAGCCACAACGTATGGTGTTAATAAATCTAGCCATTAGTATTTACTCCAAAATATTTTACGAATAGCTTTGCCGTCGTGTTTTTCTGGCTCGTAGGCTTCCCACCATCCACAAATGCTATCGCTATAATAGTTATCATCGTCTTCACACTCGTTGTAGTCTTCGTCAAGCTCTCTACGAGATTCTGGATAGATACCATACGCTTCAGCGTGCTCAACTGCGTATTGCCAAGCAGACTCTTCTAAGTCTTCATCGCTAATATCCTCAGGGACCAAATAGAAAACGTGTGCATGTGTACCTACAAAACCGGCAGTAAGGCACAACACCATTTTACGCATGTGAAACCTCCTATTCGTTAATCAATTTATAAATAAATTATACGATATTTGCGGTTTAGGGTCAAGTCATTAATTTTCAGTGTTTGACTTTGCGTACTGTGAGTCCTGATAAACATTACTAGCTAAATAGGCTCCGGTAATAGTTATTACTACAGAGCTATACCCTGTCTGATCTAGCACATTAAGATAAGTCAGAACACCTGTCATACTTACTGAGACTAAGGAAAGAATGAACTTTCTACTAGCCAGTTTAATTAACAATTTATTAATATCCATAACGAGCTACGTATGTGTTCCAGAAACCGTACTTACCTCTTTTAAACACTAGCGTCAGTTTAGGGTCGAGTACATGAAAAAACTTAGAATGGTACATCATCAAAAAAGTCTCCTAGTAAGTCTGGTTTTAAGTAGGGCTGAACTTCTTCTCTATCATACCTTTCGGCCTCTTGCACCTCTTTACTCTTTAATACTGCCTGCTTTACTGCTGGAGTAAACGTGTGGGCAGTTTTAAGGGCTAGAAAAGTGAAATACTCATAGTCGTCTATAATGTCAATAACTCGGCAGCCTTTATACTTACCGAAGTGTAGCACATCGTATAGATCAATACCTTTACTCAGTGTCTGAAATGCTTTCGCCATCTTCTACCATTTCACGCTGCCTAGCTTCTAATACACGCTTGCATCGCTCTGCCACTTCTTCAGAAGTGAACCAAATATCTTTACTATCCAAAAGCATATCGATTTCTTTCTGTTCTAGAAAATCTTTATACACGGATTGAAATAAGCTAGTTGACCACTTACGCTCGAAGATAGCCTGATCGTACATTTCTCCGCCCTTACCTGCAATACCTCCGCTGTAGTTGTGGAGCATGAACAAAGAGTGAGGCGTAATTTCAAACGCATCTGCTTGTAGAAAAATAATAGTTGCTGCACTCATGCAACTGCCTTCGATGCTACATGTAATATGTGCTGCAGATTCAGACATGACACGCATAAACTGTAATGCTGTATCTAAGTTCCCACCTGTACTATTAATGTAGATAGAAATGTCATCGTTCGGATTGGCGCGGCGAATTTGTTCAAACCAATCAATGTAATGCTCTGCCTCTACAATAGGTCCACTAAGGTAATACTCATGCTTAGTAGCAAGGGGTGTAATAAAGAAATTTTTCTTTCGTGGCGTCAAAAACTCAATATCGTCATATTCAGAATGTTCAGACTTGCTCATGTAGTATACTTTCTATAGATAATAAAAAAGGCCCCTATTGCTAGGGGCCTTAGTTGGTTGTTTCTGTTACGAGGCACAACTTAAACCCTAGGAGCCTTTATCAGGCTGCCAATGCAAAAACTTCTTCGTTTGCAGTTATTTTTTATGCTGTTTCGACCGGGAAACCCCAATCCTACGGCTGTCGCATTGCCGGGTTGTCTGCTTTGTTACTTGTCACCCTGTCGAAACCATGACTGGCCCATCATAGAAAGTATCATCGTAGGTAGGTGCGCACTACTTACTACCCGCGGAAGGTGTACCGGATAACTCCGCATATATTAATTAAGTGGCGATACTTTCTATGGTGGACCAGGCGGGAGTCGAACCCGCGTCCAGAACGCCTTTTACTAGGCTTCATACAACCATATACAAAACCACTATTAGAGAATATATAACTGGCCAATTATACATTTAAACCCCATTACTCTGCCCGCGGAAGCTTACGTACGGTAGTCCGCATCTATAGATGATTAAGTGGCTAGTAGTTTTGGATATGGTGCCGGATGTGTGAATCGAACACACGATCGCCCGCTTACAAGGCGGGAGCATTACCACTCTGCTAATCCGGCTAATAATTTTATTAGATCTTTTTATCTGCGACTAATTTGGAATAAGTATCAAACAGTCTCTCACACTTAAGGTCATACAAGGCTTTAATACCTAGGACCAAGTTTAATTGCTGATCCTCACTCATACCATTAGAGATGCCCTCATATAAGAGCTCTAGGTCTTCAGCTATACCCCAAACAGACATAATTTGTTGTTCAAGATCAAATCTAGTTGCACTCATATATCACCTAAAATGTGGAATCGGACAGAGGATTCTAACCTCTCTTGGAAGGGTTGCAGCCAACCGCCTAGACACTCGGCCAGTCCGATATATAACTTTTTGTGGTTCCAGCTTACTCCGCGTACTGGGTGGCTTAACCGGCATAAGGCCACAAGGTGGGTTGAATCACAGCTATCCAGCTGACCGTTCTTTTTTCAACTAGTATGGCGTAACGGCATCGCACATTTGGTACCTCGTAATGGAGTCGAACCACTATCTCAACGTTCGTAGCGTCGTATTCTCTCCGTTGAACTAACGAGGTATAAAAACATATTAGGGGTGACCTATGGGATTTGAACCCATACAAACAGAGTCACAATCTGTGATGCTATACCCTTACATCAAGGCCACACCTAATATGTTTTGGCAGAGGGCATAAGACTCGAACTTATAACCTGCGGGATCAAAACCCGTTGCGCTACCAATTGCGCCAGCCCCCAACATTTACTTAATCTTGATTTGCGACGTGCAACATGGGCACGGAATATACTTATAATAGTCTCTATCACCAGTATAGTCCGTAACGTAATCCTCTTGTACGTCAGCTAAGGAATATCCGATAACTGCACCGCAACGAGGACAAGGTACAGACGTTGTAGGTTTAGGTGGAGAAATAATAGTAATCATCAGTATCTTTGTGTTAGAAAAATAATGACTAAGAAAAGTTAGTTTCAGAAATTGGCCCATGCATCCAGCGGCCTTCCGGGAATCGAACCCAGATCGTTTTTAATACCAATAAAAAGAAGTAACTGAAACAATCACTATAGCCATATAGAAGCATACTACCAATTGAGCATGAAACCGCCAAAGTAACTCGTCACGGGGATGGTCCTCCGTCTAGACTGCTCGTCTTTAACAAACAATCACAGTAGTATACTTCTATATGGCCCCTTGGAGAGGATTCGAACCTCCGTCTTGCGCTTCGGAATGACCTAACGCTGTTCTTCCAACTGAACTACCTCGGGATGTGTTTTACGTCTGAATAACTAAATCGTCTGTACCCTGCACATATTGGGTGCACATGTTTATCTATTCGTGTAATTTTAAGTATCTCACCAGTCTTGATAACTAGTACCAGTTGATTTACTTTCATAATATTTGGCTCCGCATCAGAGAATCGAACTCTGCTAACCAGTGATTAACAGTCACGCCCATGCGCCTTGCTCGGGTTCTGCGGAATTGAATTCTAATTAATCTTCGTCGTCGTCTTCGTAGTCTACGGCTTCGATAAAGCTCATAATGATGTAATAAGCTATGGCTGTCTAGGTAGGGCTCGAACCTACGACCGGTGCATTAACAGTGCACAGCTACTACCAACTGAGCTACTAGACAATAATATATGGTAGTTCCTGTAGGGATCGAACCTACGACAGCCTGCTTGTAAGGCAGGAACTCTACCGCTGAGTTAAGGAACCATATTGAAACATACTCCCAGCTTATCTAGAAAGCTGTTTGTACATTAGAGTACATTTCAATATGGCGGTTCCAAGGGGTAACGATCCCCTTCTTCGGCAGTGACAGTGCCGCGTGCGTCCATGAACACTTTGAAACCATGTATGCCGTTGCTAGGTGAGGTCTTATAAAGTGCGGATAAGTGCACATCGCCATTTCTGCAACCTTTGACACACTACCTGTAAGGGCACCTTGTGTCGGCAAATAGTTCCAGCTTACTTTATACTGGGCACACTACGCGGTGCAGTGAAATTTCGCGGACGCCTTGCTTACTATGAATACAGTTACGAACCCGAGGTTCCAGGTACTCTACTTCAGCATAACCGTTAACGACATACGGACCTAAGGTAGGTTAGAACGTACTAATTGAGTTAGCGACAGCGCCACCAGCCAATTGTACAAATACGAAAGTCTTACCAGGATTAGAAGCTGCTAGACGATTAGCTTCAGCTCGTGCTGAGTGCACTGTATCGTGAGTCGCAGGAGTTGCAGAGAAGCTAAGAGAGCCGTCTGCCGAGACAGAGCCTACAATAAATTGACGGGAAGCAATTGCTTGACGCATTGCGTGAATACTAGTTACTTTATGCAGTTTGTTCATTTTGTTTATTTAGATTTACGATGAGCTTGATTCCAAAGACGATTCTTCTCCAGTCGTTCAGCGGCATTTTCTTTCATGCGCTTGTCATAGTCTTGTTTAGCTTGGCGATCGGTTTCAAGTTCTTTATTGTAGCTCATACGTTGTTCCTGTTTTATTAAATTTGGTGGGCAAGGAGAGACTCGAACTCTCAATCCTTTCGGCGACGGCTTCTAAAACCGTAGTGTATGCCATTCCACCACTTGCCCATAAGAAAGTAATCTCCATTTCCTAGTTATCTGCTGGTTCTAGGAACTTGTACTCAGTGGCCTTGCACTCAGCGTACCCCTTAAAGCAGTGAGGCACGACAGGTCTCGGCAGTGTAGTATATCGAGATTACTTACTTATGGTGGGAGAGGCAGGACTCGAACCTGCAACCTAATTAATAATACATACTTTAGAACCAATATATTCGAAGTCAGGTGTTAAAACTATGCGTTTAACTTTAGTACGTATTGCGCGCTCGTGCCTTTACCTATTAAGGCTACTCTCCCATAAAGAAGCCATCTACATATGATGCTAATCACTCTGCCGAGCTTTCACACTATATACAGACCTCTTAGAACCTGTCAGAGCTAATCAGTACGTCTACTGCAACTAAGAGTGTGTTATAAACTAACACTGGCTTTTTTATGGTGGAAGTGGAAGGACTCGAACCTTCACAGTCTTATTTGTGTGCGGCTGATTTACAGTCAGTTGAGCTCTCCAGCGCTCAGCACTTCCAACGAATAATAATTATACAACGTTTGACCAAAAGATTCAAGCGAATATTTCTTTTGGCTTCCACAGCCTAGCAAACTTAAGCACGTTAGGATACTCCTCTCTAGGCTTAATAACTGCACAAGATTTTGTGCCAGCTAAGACGGTGCTTTCATGTCCTTGATAAACATCTGCTAAAGACACTATCTTGTTGAACTCTTTCTGATTAACCCTAACTACACACTTTTTAAAGGAAGTATCTAGCCATTCTTTATACATCACATCTGATTGCCACAAAATATGAGCACCCAATACACTATGTGCTACTAACGTAGGTACCATATAGTCTGGAAATTCGTCTAATACGGCAATGTATAGTTTCATATTAATTATGCCTTTTGGCATCAGGGGAGGGATTCGAACTCTCACTTCAAGGTTTTGGAGACCTGACGACTGCCATTATCTTACCCGGATAAATTGCTCAGAATAAAGCGTTACGGAACGATTATACACCAAAAGTAGAAGTAACCGTAACTGTCACTAGAGCTTAACTTGTTGTCTTTCCCGACTGTCTAAGTAATTATTATACCGCAGTTTAGGGTCAGTTTCAAGACTGAATTTATAGAACTTAGAGAAGACCGTAACTAGCTATATCAGAATATTTGGTTAGATTAGCAGTCTAGAAGTATCTGATATATTCAACAGGTCTTTTCTAAGTTCTATAGAACTTAGAGCCTCACTTGATTATTATGCTGACTGGCTACAGCTTCCTTGTGTGAGTTTAAGCGAGTGCTTCGCTTTCGTAGATGTAGTCGATAATAGCCTCAGAGAAGCCATTAATTTCCTGCCATTCTTTCTGGTTGATACCGTACTGGTAGGAGGCGACGTTCACTATGTAGCCCAGACCCTTAGGCTTGGTAGGGCGATCGTAGCTCTGCTCGTCAGAAAAGACGATACAGCGATCGTATGACGGTACGACACGGTGGATATGATTAATAGCCACACCAAGCTGAGTACCGTGGTGACCCTGACTATTGCTGATAGCTTCAACTAGAGCAAAACCGCGCAGGTTGTCAGGGATACGAACAGCATTATTAGAGAAGGAGAAGATGGCTACATCTTCACAAACTTCTCGGCAAAGCATTGCCAAAGCAGCAGCAGCGTCGAAGCGTTCAAGATCAGATTTCTCTGAAATTTTGGTACCAAACATGGAACCAGACACATCGACCACTAGCACGGTCTTACCAGGAATTTTCTGATGTTTAGCCAAACAGCGGAACATCATAGATTCCAGCATATCACTAAGCTGCGGAACTTGTCGCTTAGCTGCAATGAAGCGGAACGGAAGCACTCGTTCCAGGTTAACATTTTGTGCATAGCTACGAATCTTCAATTCATCAACGCCAGCGTTAACCATATTACGCAAATTGCGGATAAAGGCCAGAGCACCGAGCTTTTTCTCGTCCATTAGGCGAGTAAAAGTCTCTTTCTTGTCTGCACCACCAGACAATTGAACCTCCCACGTATCAGGAGTTTCCAGCTCATCGGCTGCAACTTTCTTGAAAAGTGCAGCTTGTTCCGCATTTTGCGGTTTAGGGTGAACCATGAACATCACATCACGAACGCGAATAGATGCAGAGTTCTTATCCCATTTAGCGAGTTGGTACTCGTTAAACTTACCAAAGGCTTTCGCCAAACCTTTTTTCACTTGATTACTCAGAGGCTGACGCTTTTCTTTCCAGTACAAAGACAGGAACTCGCCCATTTCGTCAGGACGCTGAATCACATCAGCAAGTACATCCGCACTCAACTTACCAAGCGATGCTGCGTAACGCTGCAACAGCAGTGGCACATGACGCAGCTTATACTTGTTACGAGCTTTAACAGACAGAGCATTAAGCTCGTCAGCCGACACTTTATTAGCCATCCCTTTAATGGCCTCAGCAGAATCAACTCCATTGATGTAGAATTGGTTTTCCCACAGCATATTTGCTAGAACCATGCGCTCCAGTTGAGCGTACGGCAGGGAATTAGCAACCTTCAAGCCAACGTGATTAGTAACTTTACCTACATTTGCATTAGCACTACGATTGATCGAGCTCATTGTTGTTTGCTTTCTTGTCTGTTTAAAGAATAATTATACTGTAATTAAGCGAGTGATTCAAGTGTGAATTTATAGTCGTCGAGAACAGTTATATTTAGTAGTCTTTGCGGCCCGCAGTCTTGCCAGTTAGACGACATACATTATATGTATGAAAGGATTTTGAACCTTTATACGCAGGTTGGGTGTGAAGTATCTAAATATATCACTACGACTTTATTAGATTGTCAAGAACAATTCGATTCAGAACATTACGCGCTCTACCAACTGAGCTACCTTAGCAGTTTGTTGCTTCGGAGTGGACTCGAACCACTGACCTCGACATTACAAGTGTGAAGTAACTGAATCTATCACTATGACGTAAAAATTGGTTGAGAAAAATTTTGTATCAGTAGATGCCCCAAACGGCGATCACCAGAAATATGGCTGGTAATATAAGGATTGAACTTATGAAGTAACTGATACAGGCACTACAACCTAACACAGAACTCTTGAGGCAATATCCGGTCTCAGAGCTAACGCATTGCTTTTTAAACGGTAGTGCGTCGAAGTCGTTGAAGCTATTTTTATTACTAAGCTAGCTACGGCTTAGGGTCGTACTAATCGAGTTAGTACAGGCTTCTAGTAGTATTTTGAAGTATCTGAAATTCAAAATCAAGTGCTAATAACCTTAGTACTTAATCTCTCCTGCAGCACCCAAAACATTCTGTGTTAGATTGTCTGGAATTTTTGTTGGTAGTGATGGCTAGGATCGAACTAGCGACACTCTCCGTATGAAGGAGGCGTTCTACCACTGAACTACATCACCACAAATCTTCACTAAACAACTGGTCGCCATTGTACTGGCCAGGTAGTCTAGTTTTCATCTGCCCACTAGCGTTTGCTAATACAAACGCTATACGTCGATTGACAAATGAATCGTTCTCTACGAGAAAGCCTTCCTCCATAGTCTCGTGCGCCTCGTCGTCAAGCAACCCTAAATTGCTCATCATCCTCAAAATGTGATGATGTCTATTAGGTGGTGGCAAAGAGTAGATTACGTTTTTACTACGAACGGCTACGTGTGTGATTTGCATATATAGATGCCGGCGTTTCACCGGCCGGGCTGTTATCTCAAGCCATGTTTGGTTGCGGGAGGTGGAATCGAACCACCGACCTGGAGCTTATGAGACTCCCGGGCTACCTACTGCCCTATCCCGCGTCAATTTAAAACTTAGGCCACGCTTGTGGAGCTACAGTTCTCAGCCACGATCTTTCTAGTGCTTCCACTTCTTCGATAGATCGAGGCTCGTTATCTTTAATATAATCTTCTAGCGTGTAAGGTTTGAAAAACTCTCTAACGCGCTGCATTAGATCACTTACCATTGCTGACAAACCCATAAAGTTCTTTAGCTTTAGCAGTGATTTCGTCAAACGAAAACATCTTAGGCATAAACTTTTGAGCATCCTCAGCGCTTGCTTTACCTGCTTTTACCATTTCTTCAAAAGAACGTTTAGCAAATTCAGTGTTGAGGTCTTGTTGGGCTTGAAGGTACTCTTGTGCCATTTTTAGCATTTGGGCACGAATTTCAAATGGATTCATAATAATTCCTTGTGTGATGTGTAAAGTAGGGATTTCACCTACAGATGAATTAAACGAATGTGTAGCCTCATCTACCTGTCAGGTTAGTTATTAAGGCTTGGTGTGGTATGAGGTGAGAGAATCGAACTCTCGTCCGGAGGGTGGAAACCTCCTATTCTGCCACTGAACTAACCCCACTTATTAGATTTTTTCAAATTCTCTTGTTTAGTTAGGTACTGTAAGTTATACTCCACATGCAAACCACTAACAGTATCCCCTCTAAGGGGTACTATATGGTCTACTTCCATTCCCTCCGGGCACTCGTTATAAATCTCTCTAATTTTGCGTATGTCCGCCCACGGAGGAGTACGGTCTAGTATAGCTAACTTCTGTAACTTACTTCTAGATAGATGGCAAGCTTTACACTCGGAACTAAGCCCCGTGGAGTCGCCTCCAACGTGACTACCAAAACTTGAAAATGGGAGTATTCTACTACACGATCCGCAGTATTTATGTCCTACTATTTTTAGTAAATCAAATCTCCAATTAAACTTACCTGTAGCAAAAC
>JACCDX010754952.1_pt1 | contig 19341 bp, 15 predicted proteins | sample 7449681 | NCBI WGS metagenome assembly JACCDX01 (sample SAMN15323450, study PRJNA562643) | freshwater metagenome | isolation source: river surface water | place: USA:Blue River Watershed | collected 2017-08-18
CTGGTTCAACTACTGGTTCAACTACTGGTTCAACTACTGGTTCAACTACTGGTTCAACTACTGGTTCAACTACTGGTTCAACTACTGGTTCAACTACTGGTTCAACTTTTAAATCAATAAGTGGATCAATATTTTTTGTGTTTATTTGTTCAATATCTGTATCCAAATCAATATCAATAGAATTTTCGTTATATGACATTTTTAATTTACTAATATAAAAAAAAATTTTGATTATACTGTATATATAGCATTAATTATAAAGTTTTTTTTGGTTTATTAAATGTAAAATAAAATTTATTCCAATCATATTTTCTTCTATACATATTTTGTTTAATATTAATTATTATATATAAAACAAATAATATTCCTATTATAATAGATATAATAAAAAAAATTCTAGAAGATAAATAACCCAAATTAGCATATGATGATAATGTAAAGATTATTACAAACAACAACAATAATTGAAAATATACAGAATTTATAAATAATATTTCATTATTTTTATAATCATTTATTTGATATTTGCGTATTGTATTAAATTCATCATTTTGTGATTGATCTAATGATATTTTTAAATCAGATAATTTATCTTTTTGTAAAGTATTTAAATTATTAGAAGTATTATTTAACTTTTCTAAATAATTTAACTTTTTTGAATTATCTAAAAATTCGAGAAGTTGTTCATGAAAAACAATATCATCAGAATTAAATTTTTCTGTTAAATCTTCTGGTGATAAACAAATTATTCTACTTGTATCTAATGGATCTCTGTAAGTATAATCTGTACATGTAATATTACGATAATATTTGTTATACATATCTATTGTAGTTTCGGTTGTCATATTTATATTAATGATTAAAAATATATTTTTTTTAGTATATTTATAAAAATATATATTATCATTATTATTAAAATAATTGTATTTACTAAAGAAACTATATATTTTGAAACTTTGACAAAATCGGATAATATTACTATATTTAATATTATATATAAAATAACCAAAATAGCAAATAATACAAGAATTATTTTATTTCTTTTTATAGTATTAAGACTAACATCATTTTTTTCTACTAATGTATCAATAAGAATTTTTGTTTTTTCATTTTTTTGATTTATGGTATTCAAAATATTCTCATTATTTGTTATATCATCAAATATTTGTAAACTTTTAAAATTTTTTTGACTAATCAAACTATCTTCTATAGATAAAGTTGATATAATACTTAATTGTATTTCCCAATAATTTGCAATATCATACTTTAATTTGTCGGTAACACTTTCTTTTAATTTTAGTGGTGTACCTTCAAAATCAGAATCTATAAATTTTGAGGCATTTCCATAAACTGTACCTGCATATACTGATGATCCAGTTAAAGATATAGGATGAGTTTCTTTTCTAGCTAAAATAAATTCTTTTAATATATCGCTTAAAAAATAATACAATAATATTTTTATTGCACCTATTTTTAATTTATTGCAGTAGTAGGAAAATTTTTTTTTGCGTGATTTTGTACATTCATTACTTACATCTATAATATGATTATAAAAATTGAAGAAACCATTATTACACATATAATATAAATACATATTTAATGGACTTCCGCTATGTTTTATATTATCATCATTACGTAATTTTTCCATATCACTACGTGTTAAAGGGTATTTGAATTTTATATATTCATTATTTATTTCTATACCATCTATTCTTTTATTTAAATAATTTTTAAATATAAATTCTTGTAAAGAACTTTTTTCAGTATCATTTAGATTTACAGATGGTCTACCATCTCTAAATCTAAATAATATAGATTGATGTTTTATTAAATTAGAATATACAAATAATATACTTTGTGCAAAAGAATATTTATTTTGAAGTGCTTCGACATTATATTTTATATAATAATGAAATAATTTGTCTTGTTTTTTAGTTAATTTAAATTTATTTAACAATGGATCTATTAAATTTAGTCTAACATAATCATAATCATATGATCTTTCTATATTCCCTCGATTTGTTATATTTTCATTTATTGGATTCGGATATATAAAATCTGGTTCAATACGATATATATTATCAGAAAACTTAATAACTTTCTCCAAATCTGCTTTTGGAGTACCATCTTCATTAAAAACTTTATATTCAAAATATTGTTTATAATAATTATTATAAAAATTTGTTCTTAGAGTATTACCAGCACTAAAAAAAGCTGTTGCCATTTTATGTAATATAATAAAAAAATTATATTATTAAAATATTAATCTAAAATATTTACAAGCAATATCTGTATACATTATATATACCAGATGTCGGACTATTTCTTATTATTTTTATTAAATCCCCTGTTTTAGCATTTAAATATTTTGACATTGGATCTTCTTTACTAATTATTGGAAACTGTGTTTTATTTTTTATCTTATATTCTTTTATAATATCCTCTATTTCTTCTTTATTAGTTAAAATCTCATGTTTTGGAACTAATATATGTTTTGAAATATTAAATTTTAATTCATTAATTGTAAAATATTCAAAATCTATCTTATCATATTCCTCATTATTATCGAATGATTTATAATTTGTACTTGACAATTTATCTTTTGTTACTACCATTATATGATTAATTTTATCATCTATTAAATATTTCTTAATATCTGAAAACTTAAATTTTGATAAACTAAATAATATTCTAAAATTTTCATTTACATCTAATACTGCTATCATTGATATTGATTGTTGTTTTGATACTGTTGTTGTATCTACCTTAAATAATTTTTTTATCTCATTTGCTTGAATATTCTCGATATTAGATATATCTATCTTTCTATCACTTAGCATTTCCTTAATAGTTTGCAAAACTTTATTAATGATATCTATACTTGCCATTATTAATTAAGTTATATAATTTAATAATATTAAATAATAATCAAATTTTATATTAAAAAAAATTAATTTAAATTTCAGGAGTATCTTTTTTTATGATATTAAAACCAAATAATATTAAATATTTTATATCTGTTTAATTTGTTTATAATAATTTATATTAAATGTGTTTAAGAATCTTAATTAATATAATTATTATAAATAAAGCAAATGTTTAATGAAGACTGGTATTCAGATGAACAATGTGTTAATGTGAGTAATTTGGCAAAATCAGTTGAAATTTTAGAAGGAAATATAATCGAAATTGGATGTTGGGAAGGTAAATCAACATATAATATTGCTAATTCAATATATCCAGAAATATTATTATGTAATGATACATGGTTAGGAAACGTCGAAGAAAGTAAATGTACAGGTATAAAACATCTAACAGAAGTTATATTAGAAAATAGAGATGTATATGGAATATTTGTAAATAATATGAATACATTAACAAAAGGAAATTATAAAATTATTAAAAAAGATTGTATTGAATGGTTAAAAACTTATAATGAACCTATCAAATTCTGTCATATTGATGCATCACATGAATATGAAAGTGTTTATCAAACAATTCAATTAGTTTTACCAAAATTAGTTAAAAATGGTGTTATATGTGGTGATGATTTTTTAAATGCAAATATTGAAAGACATGATTTACATGGAGGTGTAGAAAGAGCTGTTAGAGAAGCTATACCAAATTTTAAAAATACTGGAAATTTATGGTATTATTTTAAGGAATAATTTACTATTTTTAATCATCATCATAGAATAATTGGACTAATTCTATTGTTTTAGTGGTTTTCTCTTTTACCCAATAGTCCGTATTTTCTTTTAGTGTTTCTAATCTTTCATTCCATTTTTTTTTATTATTTACTTTTACAAGACCTGTCTTTTTATCTATTGAAAAACATGAAGGAACATTTTTATTATCTTCATTTATATATTTATCTGGGTTAAATCTTATGAAAATAATTGGACGGTGTCCGACGTCTTGTGAGATTTCCATTAGTCTTTTATTTTCACAAATGTCTTCATATTCTCTATGTTGATTCTCATCTACTTCTATAATTATTATTTGGTATCCTAAATCTACAAAAATATCTGGTCTTCTTTTACTACAAGCATTCTCGATTATTTTATCAAACTTCCAATCATAATCAGGATACTGAGAACGAATGTAATCTGCTACTAATCTCTCTTTTGTTTTATAATTTTTAATTCTTGGACTATCTGGAAATAAATTACCATAACAGAAGGCACAATATCCATCGTAATGATATTTTATAATTTGTGTATTACATAATTCTGATTTACATTTTAGATGTGTAATATCTGTCATTTCTGATGTTTTACATTTACTACAATAAAGAGGTATTTTGTCATTTTCTAATCCAAAATTAGCTCGGGATTTATTGCATTTAATACATCTTCTATTCATTATATCTTTCATTTCCGGTGTTTTACATTTTATACAGCAAGAAGGATTCTCATCATTTTCTAAACCAAAATTTGCTCTTGTACCACACGGACATAAACTATTTTTATGGCTTAAATCGATCATTTCTATTGTTTTGCAATCTTTACAACAAATACGTTTATTATCTTCTTTTAAACCAAAAGTAGGTTGTGCTTTATTGCATTTACAATGTTTATGCTTTAGATCAATCATACCTGTTTCTGCATGTTTAGCACAAAATTTTTTTATACCATCACTAACAAATCCAAAATTTGCATATTTTATAGTACATCCTTTAAATTTACAGTTTGGCATATCTAATAAATTATAATATACAAATTCTTTTATTTTTAAATATATTTCAAATTTTATTTTTTTGAAAATTTATAAAAAAAATTTTTAAAAGAGAAGCTATTAAATAATTTTATTATAGATCTGTTTCAGTTAATTCATCATCATTATTAGATCTATGCTTAATAAAATTATCATCATCATCACTATCAAATTTCTTTTCAGTTAATAGTAATTTAATTCCTCGCCATTTGCCTCTAATAATAGGACCAAATTGTTTTTCTAAAGACTTCTTAAATTCTGGTAATGATGGCACTTTACCTGAGGGCATGCAGCTTTGCCAATAGAGTTTGAATTCATCATACATATCAGATACATTTGCTGAAAATTTAGCATCATATTCAATACGAGATGCAATAAAATCTGAATAACAATCATTTTCTCTTCTATATTGTTCTGTACTTTCCAAAACCTCTTGTGGATATATAATACCAGTTTCCAAATATAATTTATAATATTTAATTAAAATACTCATAAATGTCTCCTTCCATAGATCCAATTTTTCAGATAATTGATCATCAAGTTTAAATTCATATTGTTGTTTAGGTTTATCTACAAATTTAGAAATAAATTGTAAAACAGCCACGCGCCGCCACGATCCTTGATCAGTTGCCGGAACAGAAGGTAAATCATTGCAGGCTAGTACTAATTTGAATTGTGGTTTAAATTCGATTGGTTCTTTATACAATCCTCTTGCTTGTACTCGATCACCACCCGTCAGTTCTTTCATTAATCCTACATTAATTTTTTCTTTTTCTGATGGTTCTTGAAGAATCATAAATCTTTTACCTTTTGCTTTTACCAATTCGCTATTTGTTCCCGAAGCCATACCTCTCTTCTGAGTTAACATACTTACATTAAATGAACCGCAATAGTCACCAAAAGCTTTTTGATATAGCTCTGTCAGTTTACTTTTTCCATTGCTGTTTTTAGTAGCAATATAATTATCTAATAAATAGGTATTATTAGAATCTACCTCAACTCCATAATAATTATCTTCTAATTTTAAATCAATTATTTTAAATCCTATTAAATTTGGATCTCTATTTTTATCATAAATTCCTGCCTGTTTTCTTTCTAATTTAGAAGGTATTTTATCTATACCAATACCATGTATTTGTGTTCTATAATAAATTCCAACTACACCATTATTATTACATTTCTTTGTAATTTTACTAGTATATGCCGCAAAACCTAAAGATCGTGCTAATTCAACTATATCTTCTAATAATTGTTTATTCTTAAGTGTAATTTCATAATTATTTGAACCAGAAGAATTTTTGGTAAGATGTCCATCAGAATCAATAATTCCTGCTAATATTTGTAATCTCGTATTTTCATCATTTATTTTATAAATTTGTGGTATATGTTTATTTCCCCATAAATTTAATTCAATAAGTGAATTAGTAAATTTGTTAGTATTGTTTTTACCTCTGAATTCTGAATTTGTTTTTGTTAATGATACTAATCTATATGTAAATGCTTTATTTGGTTTTCCTCCTTCACAAACATATTTTGGTTTATTTTTAACTATTTCACAATTATAATCAGAACATTTTTCTTCAAAATATGTTATAATTTCTGGTTCCATTGTTGTAATTGCTGAATCTTGTGAATGACCATCTCCTAACCAATAACCTAACATATAAGGGTCAATTGGTATATTTTGCGATTTATATATAACTTTTACTCTATATAAACAGAAATTATAAAGTTGTATTTTACATTTAAATATATTATTAATTGTTATAGCAACATTTGAATTATAATATAATGTACTAGCATCATTAGATAATTCATTTTTAAATTTTTCAGCATTTTCTAATATGTCAAAATGTTTTGTTTTTTCTGATAATAACATTCCATCTTCCAATGTTTCACTACATTTCATTAACCAATTTACAACATATTTTCCTTTTCGTATATACAAATTAGTTTTAATGGTAGATAAATTCTCTTTAATAAATTTAAGTGCTTTTTCCTCAGTATCATATTGTTTTGATTTTTTACTATTATCCAGTTTCCATTTAACAATAAATTTATCTGAAGTTTTATAAATACGAGGATTTCCTTGACGACTAATCTTTAATGCTAATTTATGATTTCCATTTACTATAAAAGACTCACCTTTAACTGGTTTTATTTCATACATTTTATCTTTTCCTCTCCATAGTCTTTGAACATTTCTTGGTGTTGAATCATCACCCATTAATTGTTCTCCAACTCCTATATCTTGAATCATTTTAATATCACCATTATACATTCTAATTGGAGTATCTTTTGCGTGACAACCAGATCCTATCCAAATATGAAATTTCTCTTCTTTAATACGACCATTCAAAAAACTTGCTAAACATTTCATAATATATTCACATAAATGTGGTTTTGGCATAACTTTATTCATAAAGTCCATTACAAATTTATTTAACGGATTAGTTTCACTATATTCAATATAATTAATTCCAGTTGTAAATGAAATATAATCATCTGGTCTACCTTGGCGAAACTCCAATAGTTCTAGATCATAAACTCCATTTCTAAAGCCAATAAGATTTACATTACTGTCTAGTAAATCTTCGAATTTTTCGTGATAAAATAATACGGAACATTCCTTAATAATATTATTTTTCTTTGAAGTATTTTTTAAATCATTAACTACTTTCATAAATTTACCAGCTTTATTTTGATATCTTTCTTTTTCTTCAGGATCAGTCTCCTCCATTGCACGATTTGTTAACTCATTAATAATTTTTAAGAACTCATTTACTACATCATTTGATAAATGATATCTTAGTGTATAAGCACTATCAATCTCTTCCCATCTATGATTTCTAAACTGATACCATCTATTATCTTTAATAGAACTACATTTATAATCATATTTAAACATATGGTATACTACTTCAGCTAAATCATAATCACTCTTTGATACTGCTTTATTTAAATATTTTCTCCAGTCTTGTCTAGTTACTTCTTCATATGCTTTTGGATTATCTTGTTTTGCCCACATTCTTAATGTACCAATACCTAAACCAACTTCTTTCATTCTATCCCATAAACTTTCACATTTACCATCATCATATTTTTCAGATTTTTTACTAAATTTAACCCAAGTATCTAGTAATCTTTCATCAATTGTTTTCAAACACCAACCTAATCTAATCCATAAATCATATTCTTCAGCTCTCTTAGGGTCTAAAATCTCTACAAATTTCTCTACTAATTCAATATTATCATAATGATTTTTATTCATCTTTGATGGATATTTATGAGTTGCTTGAAGAAATATTTCTTTATTTCTCTGTTCTTTGTTCAATCTATTCTCATAATTATCAACCTCAAATTTTTTTTCAAATTTTATATTTTTTTCATTATATTTATTCCTTATAGAAAATAATTTTATGGTTTCAGTCAGATTCATTCTGACATTAGGTATATTTTTAACTTCATTATCATTTATTTGATAGGTCTTTGTTATCTTATAAATTTGACAATTAGGTTTTGTACTACCATACATTAACCAATTATTTCTTTCAATTACTGCCTCATCTATAATATTTTCAGCTGAATTTAAAAACCCAATTTCAGTAAAAAGGTCTTTAACTTCATTAATGAATTTTTCACGTAATATATATTGTATTGCAGGTTTTGTTACTATATCTGGTATAATTATATGAACGCCATCTTTAGCAATATTCTCATTTTCTTTAAATAATATAGGCTTTTCTTTTTCAAATAAATATACCTTTATGTTTTCGGTATCAAAATAATCATTTAAGATGTTTACATAAATTTTAACTATTTTTAATAAATGATTATTAGTATATATTCTTTCAAGTTTATTAACAATATGGTATCTAAAATCAAAATCTAATAATATCGGGGATAAATTTTTATGTTTCTCAGTTAAATATAAATTATGACCAGATTTAACTGAGGAACTATATAATTTATAAAATTCATCCTCTTTTTCTATCGGAATATAAAAGCTACCAACAGGATCACCTAAACTTGTATGGGTGAATGCACCAGTTTTAAGTGTTTTATAATTCGATAAAAACTGATTAAATTTTGTAGAATCCATATTATATAATATTTAATATTTATATTTTTATATATATTTTTTTATAAATTTTTTTCAAATTTTTTAAATATTTTAGTATTAATATTCATAAATATCTCTATTATTTTTATTATAAAAATTAAATTATAGTTTTCATAATAAAATATCTAGATTTTATAATAATGAGTTATTGTTCTCCATCGCATTCAAAATATAAATATACTTGTTTTAATAAAAAAGCATTAGTTAATATTGCTATTTCATATAATAATAATAATAATAATAATACAATTAGTATAAAACAAGATAAAAAAAAACTATATGAAGATATTAATAATAAATTTCATGAAATTTGCAATGATGAACGATGTTGGCTTACCAAAACTAATAAGCAGCATTTAGAAAAAACATATTTTAAACCAAGTAAACCTTGCAATTGGAATAATAACCCAAATACATGGTTGAATTCAACTGATATCGAAAATGTTATGATACAATATCAAGATGCTTTTAAACAATTTAGTTTTATGGGAGTTTTTCCTATTGATTTTAACGAAAAGGATTCTGTAGGTAATTGTATAGCAAACGAATTATGTAATATAGATATAAAAAAATTTACTAATACCAAAAAAAAATCTTTTGGAGCAATATTTAATTTAGATAGACATGATGAACCAGGATCACATTGGGTTGCTATATATATGTGTTTTGATAAATTAAATCCTAATTATGGTGTTTTCTATTTTGATTCTGTTGCTAATGATATACCCCCTCAAGTTCTAAAATTTATGAAATATATTAAAAATAATATGAAAGATAAAAAATTTAAATTTAAAAAAAATACAGTTCGACACCAATATAAAAATACAGAGTGTGGTATGTATGCCATGCATTTTATTTTAGAATGTTTAAATAATAAAAAAGTTGATCTAGTTTATAATACTAAAATTAGTGATGATGAAATGGCTAAATTTAGAAATATTTATTTTAAACCTAATAATACTTGTACAAAATAATTTTAATCCTCTTCTGTAAATGATACTGTATATACATATCGTTTAAATATTGAATTAACATTAGTTAATATAAATGAATAATCTATCTCATTTATTTCATTATTATTTAAAATTATATAATTATCGAATTTTTCTCTAATTTCTAAAAATGTTGCATCTTCATTTATCATAAAATTTCTTAAAATACCTTTTATTATATACTTACCATTATTTACTTCTCCGACTACACCATATATAAAATCATCATCAATTTTATATACAAATACGTAATTAGTATATATTCTACAGTATTTTATAAATTCTATTACTTCTTTCCTATTATTTTTATTTAATTTCTTTGTTCTTAAATATTCTAGCATCTTAATAAATTTCCCCTTATTTATCGGAGTTAAAAATATAAATTCTTTATTAAAATTACCGAACTGAAATAATTTTGGATTATCTTTATATTTCTTTTTTAATAAACTCATTTCCTTTTTTGATATATTTAGATTTAAATCATCCATTTTATCTTTTACTGCATCTATTATATTTTCTTTATTCCAATCTACTGTATTATTAAAAAATTCTTCTAATTCTTCCTTTTTATCATTTAAATTTAAATTTAATTTTTTCATTAACTCTGATAAATAACCTATCATGCTATCTATTGATATTGAGTCATTCTCGTGTTCTCTATCTAATAATGTACTATTTCCTATCGGTATTAATTTATAGTCTGCTATACTACCTATATAAATATTTGTACTATTATCTGGATCAATATTATCAAAATTCATTTTATAAATATTTTTATTTTGTTGTTGATGTTTTGATATATATACAGATGGATTGATAAAAGATTTCAAATTTACTATTAATAACAAAAAATTTAATAAAATATTCTTATACATATTATTTATCTATATGAAAATTTTTTAACTAAAATATATTAATGAGCCCTTTTAAATTAATACCAGTTCCTTTTAATTTTAATAGTACTATTGAATATAGGATGTTTTAATGTATTGATAGGCCTATTGGTTCCCATTCCTCCTACTTATTAAAGATAATTAAGTAATTAATATCCTATTAATTACTATATAGGAAAGGAATTTGTAGAGAAATTTGAAATAACTTTTTAAAATTATAAACTCTTTTTATATTTTTTTTATTTATTAAAAATTTTTTTTTTTTTATATTTTTAAATTTTATAGTTGATACTTAATGAAACAAACAGTTAATGTTTAAAATAACCAAAATCATATACTCAAAAAACCCCGAAAATAAGATAATTTAATCGTAAAAGACCGAAAATAACTGATAATATTAAAACCATAAATTCCTTTTGTAAAAAACACTATATTTCTACTAATAACCCCGAAAATACACGATAATTATTTAAAGATAATTTATTATATTTAATAAAATGTCAACTCCATATACTTGTATTAGATGTGGGTATAAAACTAAAGAAAAAGAAATATAAGAAGACACTTATATGATAGCGAGTTATTTTATTATAATAGTACTATTATATATATAGATAGATTTGTGATATTGATAGGCCTATTGATCTTATGCCCTCCAAATTTACTATAGAGTATTAATTATCTATTAATAAAGATGATTGGTTATCCTATTAGTATAATTTTTTATTATTTTAATAGAAAATGTTAAAATATGTAATATGTATATTTATAAATTGTTAATAATTGTAATATTATCTTATCTTTTAAAAATATATATAAATATCTTTCATATAATAAAAATTGTTAAAAAATGTCATATTGATATAATAAGTACAGAGAGATATTTTTTAAAAATAGATATTTAAATTTTTTAATATTTAATTTTAAAAAAAAATAATTTAAAAACAAAAATATTATTTTATCTCTCTTATTTGTAATTGTTATAAAATGTAATAGTTATTTTTATTACATAATTAAAAGTTTATTAAGTTAAAATTAGATATTGTAATTAGTAAATTTGTTAAAAAAAGTAATATTATTTAAGGATATATTAATTAATAAATATATAAATAAAAATAAATATGACAAAAATTTTTGAATGTAAAAGATGTGGATACACTACAGAATATAAACATTCTCTTCAAAAACATCTAGAAAAAAAAATACCTTGTAAAACAGAATTTTCAATTATAGATAGAGAAATATTATTAGGTGAATTAAATAAAAAAAAAAATAAAACAATTAATTGTGCGAAATGTGGTAAAGAATTTAATAAAAGACAAAATAAATGGAAACACGAAAAAATATGTAAATTTAATAATAATATTGATATCAAAGATATTCAAATACAAGAATTACAAAAAAAAATAATTGAAATTGAGAATAGTATTAAAGAAAATCATAATAATGTTACTAATATTACTAATAATACCATTATTAGTAATAATACTTTTATAATAAATAATTTAAGACCATTTGGTAAAGAAAATTACGAATCTATAACTGAAGAATTTATAAAGAAAAATATAAGACCGAGTAGAATTTTACTTTATAAACTCTTTAAAGAACTACATTTTAATTTAAATTATCCCGAAAATTGGAACTTTTATATTAGTAATACTAGAAGCAATACAGCTAATGTTTATAGAGGTAAAAAATTTGAAATTGAAGATAAACATGAATCAATAAAAGAATTAGTAGATAATATAATTAAATTTTGTAAAACTTTTGTAGTAGATTTAGAGAGTTTATCAGATATTGATAAAAAGGTATTATTAGAAAGTTTTGAGAATTATGAAGGTTTAAACTTAAATAACGATGATTATAAATATGATATTAAAGATTTAATAAAATCAATAAGTATGTGGGCCTATAATAATAAAGAAAAAATTGAAATGACTAAAAAAGAAGTAGATAAAAAAAATAAAGATAATATAAAAATAACATTAGAATAATCTACTTAAAAATATTTTCAGTTTTACTTAAAGTTTCAATAATAAATTCTAATCGATGTTCTTTACCATTAAATTGATATAGATTACCATAATAATCATTAAATTCAATAATAAATTTAGAGAAATTATTCATAGGAGGATTAAAGTCTTTTTTAATTAGTTCATCAGATAAAATAGTATCTTTAATAACAGCAAAACTTTTATTAATAGTATCATTATTGCTAATATTAGTAATAGCATTTTCTAATTTCATTATAATATAACTATCCTTATCTAAATTAACTATATTTGGGGAAACTATTGTAGGACTAGAAGTATAATCAATTGTAGAAAAACCTAGAATAGAATATAAATTATTCTTGTCGTTAATAGAATTAATAAATCTAAGAACAAAATTATTATTAGGAGCAGTAAACGTAAATTTTTGTGTAATTGAACTAAATGTAATAGAAGTTAAATAATTTACATTAGTTACTAATTTAGCTGTTAATTCAGCAGCTAGTTGTGTTCCAGTATAATTGCCATTAGTTAAATATATTTGATACCAATTTGTACCATTATTTGTAGAATAATTTAAAGTATTATTAGTATCATTAATTAATGTTTTAGAAAAAGGTATATTATAATCACTTAATTGTATACTTACTACATCATTAATAGACTCATTTAATTGAATGGTATATTTAGATGCATTAGGATAAATTGAAAAATCTCTATCTCTACTATCTATAATAACTTTAAAAGAATCAGTTTTCTGTTTAATTTTAGACTTAATCGAAGGAGGTGGTATGATCGAATGTTCTATAAATAATTTTGAGTTTGTATTATTCATATTTAATTATTTATATTTTATAATTAAATATATTTTTTAAAATATAATGAGTTCTGTTAAAAATTACTATTCTGTTGATAATATGAAAAAAATTATTACCGTTTTTGAAGATTTCTTAACAGAAAAATATAATACTAATTCTACTATATTAAATATAAATCTTAAAAAAGAAATTTTTAATATAATGGAACGTCTCAAACAAAATCCACAACATAAACAAATGACTTTGACTGATCTAAACAAAATTACTGTACAAACTTTAAGGGATATTATCAAAGCAAAATACTTAAATAATTTAAGTGAAAAAATTATTAATAAAGAAAATTATTTAGAAAGAGATACACAATTATATAGTAATAGAAAAACTATTTATGGTGATAATAATAATTTTAACAAAAATACCCAATTAACTGATGAATCTAATGAAGTAATTATTAATGAATTTAATAAAATTAATGAAGAAAGAAAAGAACAATCAAAAGAAGAAATAGAAAAAGAAAAAGTATTAGAATCAGATACTATAGATCAAAGTATGAGTCAAGAAGATTTTCAAAATAGTTTAGAAATATTACAAGAACATAGAAATAAATTATTAGAAGAACAACAAGTTATAGAAGAAAATAGTTCTGATACAAATTTTAAAAATCAATTAATGTTGTCAACTACTGATTTTATGAATGATAGAAACGAAATGTTAAGAAATCAATTTTCTGATATTGGACAAATTGATCCTAAACAAATATATGCTCAAAATGAAAAAATTAGAAATATAGAACAAAATGCTATTAATAATAAACCAATATCAAACAATGGGCCAAGTTTTCCATTAATAAAAAAACCAATTACAAATATTATTAAAGAAAAATTTATTTGTATTAATAGTATGGATAGAGATTGGATAAATCAACAAAATAGATATCAATATTTAGTTAAATTTAATTATGTTCATAAAACTAATCAACAAGTTCCTATATATGCAAATAATCCAACTATCCCTAATACAAAATCTGCATTAAGTGGTGGTATACCTAATTTGTCTGGATTTTATTATAATGGTGTTCAATATTTATCTGGCGATCATGTTGATATAACAAATATAATTGGATACGAAGAAATAGAAGTTTTAGTTGATGATGATATTAACATACAGCAAAATTTTAAAAATATTCAGTCTGTAGAAGTTACTAAAGTCATTATACCTGCTGATATAACTAATGCTATAACAGGTAGATTGTATAATTTTAATCTAAATTATCCATATGTATTATTACATATTGATGAATTCAAAGATGTATACGAAGGAACTGATGATAGTATTCGTAAAGCTTTTTGTCAATTAGTATATGAAAATTTTTATCAAAGCTCAAATGGTAGAGGATATATTGTTTTAAAACCAGTACAAGGTGAAAAAAAAATATTTTATCCTTCTTTATTATCAACAATGCCCTCTTTAAATATTTCTATTAGAGACCCTAATGGCGATTTACTTAATGATAGTATAGATGGATATTCTATTTTATTTATAGCTTATGAACCATTCAATAGAACTTATTTAAAAATAATTACTAATAATTATTTTGATAAAAATGAATTCTATGCAGGAGATAAAATACATATTAAAAAATATTGTGCATATAAAATAGATTCATCACAAGATTCTGATGTTTTATCACAATTAAATAATTTTATAAATAGAGACAGTGGACATAATATTTGTAAAATAGGCGATGCCTCCGAAAATTCGTTTTATAAATCATTCTATATTAAAGCACCTAGTTCGTTCTCATCTGAATCTGGTATTCTTACAGTAGATGAAAATATTCTGAAAAATTTAGAAACTTTTAACTGTAATATAAATATAGATTCTAACGAACCTAATGGATATGTTCTTAATATGTCCTTACAAAATTCAATTTCGATGAAAATAACTACAGTAAATTATGATTCAGCAAGTCTTATACCAGAAATGCTTTAATTAATTATAAATAAATTATAACCAAATATTTATATACTTATTTGTGGCTTATTTAATTTATAATTTATTTATAATTAAATATTTTATATACTTGTTTGTGGCTTATTTAATTTATAATTATTATAAAAATAAAAATTTATTTTTATACTATTTTATATTTTAGTGTTATAATATAAAAATGAATACACAAGCATTATTATTTGGAATTAATTATACGAATACTGATAATCAATTATTTGGATGTATAAATGATGTTATAAATATAGCCGAATTTCTTAAAGAATGTGGTTTTGACAATGATAATATTAATATTTATACAGATATAAAAAATCCAAATGATGTTACTGTTAAAGGAATTTGTAACCATTTAATTAATCTTGTTAAAGATTCTTGGTCAAAAAATCTTGATCTTGTTTGGATACATTATTCAGGTCATGGAACTTCCGTAAAATGCAATGAAGGAGATGAAATTGATGGTAGAGATGAATGTATCGTACCTTTAGATTATGAAACAAATGGTTTTATTACAGATGATATAATTTGTGATATTATACATGAATTTAATCCAAAAACAAAAATTATTTTATTCTTTGATTGTTGTCATGCTGGTACTATTTGTGATCTTACATATCATTATATTAAAGAACATAAAAAAATTATTGAAAATAATAGACCAATTTGTCTTTCTAAAATTTTATGTATATCTGGTTGTGATGATAATCAAACTAGTGCAGATGCAAATAATTTATATGGCTTTAATATTAGCGCCGGAGCAATGACAGCTATCACTTTGAATATTCTAAAAAAATTTCCAGAAACTAAATCTAATATTTTTCTTCTAAAAAAATTTATTACACGAGAATTAAAACAAAAAGGTTTTCAACAAGTTCCTCAAATTACTAGTAGTTATGATTTAGATCAAGAACCTATATTTTTATAATATTTTATATAATAAATTATTTAACACTTCTAATCATATCTAGAAGATATCTAACATCATCTTCTAATTTTTTTATTCTATTTTTTAATTCAGTATTATCACAACAAATACACTTATTAGAATAATATTTTTTAATTTTTTTAGTACATTCAAAACTATTATTTGCAATATCCATATTTTTGTATTTTAATTTATAAAAATATTTTTAGATTCTTATCGTAATTTATAAACAAAAATAATATAGTTGTGATACTTCTTAGGAATGATAAACAACTATGGATGTGAAAATCACTATTAAATACCAAAAAAAAAATTTAGAATGTTAATCCGGTATTTGGAACGTATGTTCACACGTAGTGCCAAATCTACAAGGATCTAATTATATAACACAAGAAATATTTATAGATTTTCTATATCGATATCCTCTAAAATATTTTTGTATAATTTTAGCACATTCATATAATATTAATTTATTTAATATTAAAGTATTATTATTTTTTGCTGCTGTCTCTATTAAACTATATTCTCCAATTATAGTACATGGTATTAAATAATTATATGTTTCTAATAAATACTTAATAAATGTATATAGATTTTCATTAACAAGTAATTCAAATAGTGACATATTAGTAAATTTATTTTTACAATAAATATCTAATTTTCTAGTACTAAATAAAAAATTAGCTATATTAAATTTCTTTTCACGTAATATTTTAAAAATCATCGGATCACCATTAGAAAGAAATATATTAATATTACAACCTAGATTTATCATATGTAATGATATCTCAGTATATCCAGATTCTAATATAGATAATATTAAAGGATTTCCATTACTACCTATAATATTCAAATCAATATTTTCATATTTATGATAAATAATATAATATAGTATATGATGATAATTTGGATTATTTATTAATAAAAATAATAAATGAGTACCATCACTATCACAAATATTAATATCAGCATTATAAATTTTTATATATCTTATTAAAAAATAACTAGAAGCCATATTCTTTACTAAAATTGTTAATAAATATTCATTACGGAATTTATGATTAATATTTACTCCATTTCTTAATAAAAACTCGATCATATAATAATTTTTATTTTTAGCACAAATAAAAATTAAGGGCTCTGCTGAATAATTATTATTTATAAAAAATGTGGACATATTGAATAATTTACTTGTAAATATTATATATATATTTTTTTTTTAAATATAAATTTATTTATATTAACTAAATACAAATGAGTCTATCAGCATTTTTTGAAGTTGCTTCTCAAGATCAACAAACTATTAATACTTCTTTAGCCAATGATTTATTAATTATTGTTGAATCTTCTAATCAAAAAATTAGATTTGGTAATGCTTCTAATTCCGGTACAGAATATATGGTTATTCATTCGAATATTGGTATTGGTACAACTAATCCTATTCAAAAATTTGCTGTTATAGGAGAAGGGTATTTTAGTAGTAATTTAATTATTAATAATTCTAATTTATTTGTAAATACTACAACAGGTTATGTAGGAATTGGAACTAACAATCCACAAACAAATTTAGATATTAAAGGGTCTTTATGTACTTCTGGTAATTTACAAATAAATGGCTCTAGTGTTTTTAATAGTAATTTAATTGTAACATCTTGTAATACAACTTTAGGTGGTACTCTTAATGTTACAGATGTTACTACATTGTCAAATCAATTATATGTACTAGGAAATACAATAATAATGCCTAATACTAATATATCAGAATATCCACCACAAGCAATGACATCTATGAGTCAAAATTTAATAGATGGATTGTATACAATAACTGTATCAAGTACACAAGATAATTGTTATGGATATAGAGTTTTTGATAAAATCTTAACTAATCCAGATTGGCAAGGAACATGGTTAACACCAAAAGAAACATATGATCCTATTTCTTCTTTATATAAGGGGAGTATATCAACAACAATTAATAGTATAGGTCCTATATTAGGAGAATATATACAATTAGAAATACCATATAGTATTTATATTGAGAATATGCAAATTTTAACGGGAGCTTCCGGAGGATGTTATGGTGTATTTCCAAAAACATACTATCTTGTAGGATCAGATAATGGAATTAGTTGGAATTTAATACATACTAATGCTAATACAACAGATCTTACGTATCATTATAATAATGAAATTGTTAATATTAATATTAATAGTTATGTATCTTATAAAATTTATAGATTTATAATAACAAAAATATGTGGTAATAATTATTATTCTTATACAGGTTTAGTTGAACTAAAATTTTATGGATGCAAAGATAAATCTATCTATGTGGGAATAGGTACAACTAATCCGAAATCAACATTAGATGTTAGAGGGACTCTATATACTTTAGGTAGTTTGCAAATTGACGGTACAAGTATTTTTAATAGTAATTTAATTGTATCTGCTTATAATACCACTCTAGGTGGTACCCTTAATGTTACAGATATTACCGCATTGTCCAATCAATTATATGTTAAAGGTACAAGTATTTTTAATAGTAATTTAATTGTATCTGCTTATAATACTACACTAGGTGGTACTCTAAATGTAGCAGATGTAACATCATTATCCAATCAATTAATTGTAAAAGGTACAAGTATTTTTAATAGTAATTTAATTGTTACTGGTAATACAACACTCGGGTCATATTTATATTTATATACAAATACATCTACATCTTCAGAATATCCACCAGAATCCATGAATGCGGTATCACAAACCTTATCAGATGGTATATATATTATATCTTCTAGTTATTCGATTAATACCTATATTGCGTTTGATAAATCAACAACATTTAATAATTTAGCATCATTTTGGTTAACAGCTGC
>JACCDX011005468.1_pt1 | contig 19340 bp, 17 predicted proteins | sample 7449681 | NCBI WGS metagenome assembly JACCDX01 (sample SAMN15323450, study PRJNA562643) | freshwater metagenome | isolation source: river surface water | place: USA:Blue River Watershed | collected 2017-08-18
CAGCCGATTTGGCCTCTGGCTTGTTGCGCAAGGCGCTCGATGCGTTTGCGCGATTGGATGTGCCCATGGCGGTCAGCATCATGCGTGAAGACAACGAGATTGACAAAGAGTTCGATGGCTTTGTGCGCAAACTCATCACCTACATGATGGAAGATCCACGCACCATCTCAGCCAGTCTGGACTTGTTGTTCATCGCCAAAGCGATTGAGCGTATTGGCGATCACTCAAAAAACATTGCCGAGTTCATCATCTACATCGTCAAGGGCGAAGACGTGCGTCATACGCCGCTCGCTGACGTTGAATCGTCGATGAGTTGATAGAAGGCTTTTGAAAATGAGAATTGCCCGTGTTTTGGTGGTTGAGGATGAGTCTGCGATTGCCGAACTGATTGCCATCAACTTACGCCATAACGGCATGATGCCCATGTTGGCTGCTGACGGAGATGCAGCACAAAAGCACATTGACGATGTATTGCCTGATGTGATTTTGTTGGATTGGATGTTGCCAGGACAAAGTGGTATCGAGTTGGCACGCCGCTGGCGTACTGACCCGCGTACCAAAACCACGCCTATTTTGATGCTTACCGCCAGAGGCGACGAGCCCGACAAAATTGCGGGTTTAGACGCAGGTGCAGACGACTACATCACCAAACCGTTTTCAACACAAGAACTTCTTGCACGCATCCGCGCTGTGCTGCGTCGCCGCGCACCAGAGCAAGCCAGTGATGTGGTGTCGATAGGTGGCTTGAAGTTAGACGGTTCAACACATCGTGTCAGCTTCAATGACCAAGCCATCAAACTTGGCCCCACAGAATTCAAACTGCTCAACTATCTCATGCACCACGCCGAGCGCGTGCACAGTCGCAGCCAGCTGTTAGACCGCGTGTGGGGTGACCATGTGTTCATCGAAGAGCGCACGGTGGATGTGCATGTCAAGCGATTGCGCGAAGCGTTGGGTGATGCTGGAAATATGGTCGAAACTGTGCGTGGCGTGGGATACAGAATTACCCATCAGCCTTGAAATAATGCTAGGTCCGTGTGATTAGTCGTTTTCTTTCATTCTTTTCACTGCTTGCGTTTGGCGGTGCCTGCGGTTTTTCGTGGGCCGTCATGCGCGACCTTCAGCCTACCTCGTTTTACTCGCTCAGCGGTGCGCTGCTTGGCGGTTTGGCGTGGATGCTGATGGACGCATGGCGAGGCTATCGTGTTCGATCATGGTTGCGTCATGGGGATTTAGCTATTGCGCCGCAGGTCTCTGGCTGGTGGGGGGTGTTGCTCGATCGCGCCAGAAAGCTGTTGCGCGAACGTGAGCGCAGCATTGACGCAGGCGAGCAACGCTTGAAAGATTTTTTGCTGGCCATACAGAACTCACCAAACGGTGTGGTCATGCTCGACGCCAATGCGCAAATTGAATGGTGCAACCACACAGCGGCCACGCATTTGGGAATTCATCCAGATAGAGATGTGATGCAGCGCATAGGTAACTTGCTGCGTGATCCCGTGTTTACTGCCTACATGGCGGTTGAGCAACCCGTTGATCCGGTTGTGATGTTAGGTCACCGTCATCGCATTGAGCGACCTGTTCACATCTCGGTGCAACGCCACCGCTATGGTGAAGGCAAGCAGTTGTTGTTGACCCGAGATGTCACGATGCTTGAGCAAGCCGAGGCCATGCGTCGTGATTTTGTAGCCAATGTGTCCCATGAGATTCGCACCCCCTTGACTGTCTTGTCTGGCTTCGTTGAGACAATTCAAACTTTGCCCTTGCGCGAAGAGGAGCAAAGGCACTACTTGTCGCTCATGGCTACGCAGGCGCATCGCATGCAAGTGTTGGTGGAAGATTTACTGACCTTGTCGCGTTTGGAGGGAAGTCCTGTTCCATCGACGCTTCAGTCGCTCCCTTTGTCGCACTTGATGGATGTGTGCGAGCAAGAGGCAAAAGGTTTATCTGCTTCGCTTGCTCAGGGCAATGTAGCGCACCACATTCATTTTGTAATTGAACCGCTTTTAACAGAGTGTGTGTTGCTAGGTGAGGCGCGAGAACTTCAAAGCGCTTTGTCAAACTTGGTCAGCAACGCGGTGCGCTATACGCCAGCAGGTGGTGATGTGCATGTGTCTGCTGATCAAGGTGTAGACGGTAGTCTGATCATTCAGGTTCGAGACTCTGGTGCAGGCATTGCGGCAGAGCATTTGCCGCGATTGACTGAGCGGTTTTACCGCGTTGACCGAAGCCGATCACGCGAGTCGGGTGGTACAGGCTTGGGATTGGCCATTGTCAAGCATGTGATGCAACGACATGGCGGCTCGTTGTCTATCACGAGCGAGCTGGGACAGGGATCATGCTTTAAATTGATTTTCCCTAGTAAGAGATGGCGTCAAACAGCTTGAGGTTTGACGCTGCGACACTCGCCGCAGAAAAAATGATTGGCATTTAAAAATTTGCGGAATGATCCCGTGGAGCGTGGCCTGTGTTGTCCGCATTTGATGCAACTCATCATTTCTCCTGTTCTTCCAGTGCCCTCAAATGGTGACCCGTTTTTCTTGCGGGCATAGCGCAATCCGTCACTGTTTATTTCTGATGTTTCGTGTTTGTGATGGGACATATGACATCAAGTCGCTCTTTTGAGTCGACGTTTTTCAAAGTTTTTGAGCAGTATGTAAGTGATCAAGCCGATCAATGCTGATCCGAGTAAGAAGCTGCCATAAGCCAATGGCCACGCTATACCTTCGGTCATCATTGAGAACTCAGACATGCCGCCAACGCCAGCCAGAATGTTGATGGGCATGAATACGACGCTGAATACTGTCAATTGATTCACACGTTTGTTTTGGTTGATGTTGATGAAGCCAATCGTGGCATCCATCAAAAAGTTGATCTTGTCGAACAAGAAAGCGGTATGGCTGTTGAGCGAGTCAATGTTTCTCAGAATCTGCTTGGCATCTGAAATCTGATCAGAGGTTAGCAAGCGACCGCGCATCAAGAAATTCAAGCCTCGTTGTGTGTCCAAGATATTGCTGCGAATCCGTCCGTTTTGATCTTCTTCTTCCGCAATGTCGGCCAAGATGCCGGCAGCTTCCTGGTCGGTGATGGCCTCGCTCAGAACGTGTCTGCCGACCACGCCCAACTTGGCATAAATGTTTTCAAGCGAATCAGCGGAAACCTCAACATCGGCGCCATATAGATCTAGGAGCAAGTCGATGCTATCGGTCACATAGTTCGGCTGAGTCAGCGCTCGGCGACGTTGCAATCTGAATACGGCCAGCTCTTCGTTGCGCAGTGAAAACAAAATGCCATCGTGCAAGATGAAGGCGACGGGTACGCTCTTCGAGGCACCATCTCTGTCTGAGAGAAAGTTGGAATGCAGGTGGATATCGTCGTTTTCTTCGATATGAAACCTTGCGCTGACCTCAAGGTCGGTGGCTTCAATTGGATCAGGTAGTTCTAAACCGAAATGCGCACCAATAAACAGTCTTTCTGCTTTGCTTGAGTTGATCAAATCGACCCAAATTGGCTTGGCACCTTCTAAATCCTGTCGCTTAGAGATGGGGAGGCTTTTCAGTCGACCATCCACGAGTCCGTAAATATGTACCTTGCTGTCCTCAAAGTCCGGTTGTCGATCACCCGCGAGTGCTGATCGGCGCTCGTTGGAAAGCTCCCACAACACATCGTTTTCTCGTTCTGACGGGATCATGCGCCAAACCTTTTGAGCGTCGTCGAGTGGTAGTTCTTCAAGGTGGCTGCTGAGCTCCGAGGCGCTTTGCTTTTCAATGAACTTCAAGAGCTCAGCGTTGTGCTGCTTTTGGAGCAGTGTGGCCACAACCTCTTGCTTGTGCATGTTTTGGCTGAGCACCATGCCATCCACAAGTTTTTGCTTGTTCAGCATATCGGTCAGATCTTGAAGGGACATGAGGGCATCAACTGGCTTGCACTAATTCAAGCCAGTTTCATCACCAGCGCTGCAAGCCAGACACCCATGCACAACAAAATACTCAGCAAGACAGCTGCGCTGCCGAGATCTTTGCAGCGTTTGGATAAGTCATGCCACTGAGGGCCAACACGATCAATGGCAGATTCAAGACCTGTATTCAAAAGCTCAACAATCAACACAAAAACCACCGATCCGGCTAGTAGCGATGTTTCAACCCAGGTGTTGCCTAGATGAAATGCCAAGGGAATTAAGACAACAGCAAGATAAGCCTCTTGCTTAAAAGCGGGTTCATGCATGCCGGCTTTAAGGCCTTGCATAGAGTACCCAAATGCATGAATCACGCGGTCTATGCCACGTCTTTGCTTTTGTAAATTTTCGTGAATTGGGTCCATGATCAATATTTCTCGGGGACCATCATGTTGCTTGGCACAGGATGTCGAATGTAGTCAGGGTTGCGCACGCGGGCAGGCAGCTCGACCTCGGGATGCTCAATTTCGTGATAGGGGAAATGAGTCAGCAAATGGTCAATGCAGTTCAGGCGCGCGCTCTTTTTATTGACGGCTTGCACAATCCACCAAGGGGCTTCAGGAATATGCGTGCGTTCAATCATGGTTTCTTTGGCAACGGTGTAGTCTTCCCAACGCCTGCGACTTTCTAAGTCCATTGGGCTGAGCTTCCACTGCTTGAGTGGGTCATGAATTCGGCCTAAGAATCGGGCGTGTTGTTCGTCGTCGGTGATCGAGAACCAATACTTGATGAGTGTGATGCCACTGCGTGCAAGCATTTTTTCAAACTCTGGCACGGTACGGAAGAACTCTTCGTACTCATCGTCGTTACAAAAGCCCATGACACGCTCGACACCTGCTCGGTTGTACCAACTGCGGTCAAACAAAACAATTTCACCTGCAGCTGGCAAATGTGCGACGTAGCGTTGAAAGTACCACTGGGTACGCTCACGGTCGTTCGGAGCAGGCAAGGCCGCGACACGGCACACGCGTGGATTCAGTCGTTGTGTGATGCGTTTGATCACACCGCCTTTGCCTGCTGCGTCTCTGCCTTCAAACAAGATCACGACTTTTTGTTTGGTAGCGACCACCCAGTCTTGTAATTTGACGAGCTCACCTTGCAGTCGGAGCAGCTCTCGAAAGTACTTCACGCGTTCGCTGTGAAGCCCATCTTCATCAATCGACATTTCGAGCTCTTCGTCCAGCGAGTCCAAGATGTCATCACGAAGACTTTGGATCTGATCTTCATCAAGTTTGTGTTGCTTGCTCATGATGTTTCCTTTGGCTTCATCATGCCTACCGACTGTTTCAACTTGATGACGGTTGTCACCGAATATTCACACAGTCCCTATACATTTTTTGAAATTTTCGACCTGTACGAGGTGCCTTATTACTTATCGTTTCATTTGCTGTGTGGCGCTTGCGATTGCCATGTCTGGTTGTGCTGTTCGTCCTTTGGTGGTTGATCAAGCTGCAAACGCGCTGTCAGGGCAGGGCTTGTCAAGTGAAGAAGACTTGCAATTGGCACGAGAGGCGAGCGCTTTTTATTTGAAATTTTCTGAATCCGTATTAAGCGAAACCCCGGGACATTTGAAGCTTGCAGAGTCGGTGTCTGCAGGCTTCACCCAATACGCCTATGCCTTCGTCGCCTCCGATGCAGAGAGGCTTGACGCCAAGCACCCCAAAGAAGCGGCTGCCATGCGTTTACGTGCAGCTCGTTTGTATGCACGAGCCCATCGCCATGCGATGAAAGCACTGGAGAAAAACAACCCGAGCTTGATCGCTTCTTTGAGGCAACCGAATCTGGTTTCACAGCAAAAAATTGCCGAGCAACAAGTGCCCTTGGCGTATTGGGCTGCAGCATCTTTGGGGGGCTGGATCTCCATGTCCAAAGATGATCCCGATTTAGTCGCTGATTTGCCGATTGCCATGCGCTTGGCAGAACTCGCGTGGCACACAACCCCAGATTTTGGGCATGGCGCCTTGGCCAGTTTGATGGGAACGTTGGAGTCTGCCAAGGTAGGCGGCTCACAGCGCAAAGCGCAAGCTTACTTTGATCAAGCAATTTCATTGAGCCACGGTCAAGAGGCTGGACCTTATGTCGCCAAAGCTGAGGGGCTGGCTTTGCCCGCGCAAGATCAAAAACAGTTTGAGCAGCTGCTGTTGCAAGCCATTGCAGTGAGTCAGCAACACCGCAGTTTGCAAAACGAGGTGATGCGAGAGCGGGCGCAGTGGCTTCTGGCCTCTATGGATGATTTATTTTGAAAGCGAAGCATGTCTAATTTGAACCGTCTCTGTTTGAAGTTGTCTGTGGTCATCACTTTGGTGTTGACGCAAACCGTGTCATGGGCAGCCCCAGATAAACAATTGCGTTTGGGAACTTTGGCCCCCAAAAATTCTTTGTATCACCGTCAGCTCATTGAGATCGGTGAGGCATGGCGCACTGCGCAAGGTGGTAGTGCCAAATTTGTTGTCTATCCAGATGGCAGTCAAGGTGGCGAAACCGAGCTCGCACGTCGCATGCGCATTGGTCAGTTGCAAGGTGCGCTTTTGTCTGTGGTTGGCTTGCGTGAAATTGAGCCTTCCATAGCCGCCTTGCAATCGATGCCTTTGCTGTTCAAGTCATGGGAAGAGGTGGACTACGTGCGCGAAAAAATGCGCCCCGCCATGGAAAAGAAATTCCTAGACAAAGGCTTTGTTGTTTTGGCTTGGGGTGATGCGGGCTGGGTTCGGTTTTTCTCCAAAGATCCTGCGTTCAAACCCGACGACTATCAAAAGATGAAATTCTTCGCTTGGGGCGGTGAGGCCGATCAGCAAGAAATCATGAAAAGCATGGGCTACACGCCTGTGCCGCTGGAGACCAGCGACATCTTGCCCTCGGTGCAAACTGGCATGATCAACGTCGTGCCTTCAACCCCTTACTTTGCTCTGGCGAGCCAGGTCTACACAATGGCGCCAAACATGCTTGAAATCAATTGGGCGCCGATTGTCGGTGCATTGGTGGTCACCAAAAAATCATGGGATGACATGTCGCCCGATGCACAAGCAGCAGTGAGAGCCGCCAGTGACAAGGCAGGTGCGCAGATTCGCATGAAAGCGCGACAAGAAGTCGAAGAGGCGGTAGAGGCCATGAAAAAACGTGGTTTGGTCGTGAACAAGCCCAACGCAGAGCAAATGCGTGCATGGCAAGAGCTGGCCGATAAGCTGTATCCCCGTATACGTGGCACCTTGGTTCCGGCGGATACATTCGATGAAGTGTTTCGTCACTTGAAGGCTTATCGCGCAGGTAAAACCAAATGAGGGGGCGCTTGTTACGTGGATTGACGCAGGCCGATGCATGGCTTGCGTCGACAGCATTGGCTCTGATGGCCCTGATCCCATTGGTCGAAATTTTGTCTCGCCCCATGATGGGTAAAGGCATCGACAACGCGCCTGTGGTCGTGCAGCACTTGGGTTTATTGATGGCCATGGCCGGTGCGATTGCTGCGGAAAGATTCGGACATCTCACCAGCTTGGGTGTTGCTGTCCCTCGTTTTTATGCAGTCGGGCAGTTTGGTGCAGCTGTTGTGGGTGGCGTTTTGACATGGGCCAGTGCTCAGTTGGTCATCAGTGAAATGTCGGCTGAGCAGATATTGGCCTACGGCGTACCTGTGTGGTGGTTTCAAGCAGCCATGCCTGTGGGGTTTGCTATTTTGTCGATGAAGCTGGGCGCGCGCTGTGGGCAAACTGGCGCTCTTCAATGGTTGTGTGCGGTTGCTGCCCCACTGCTGGGCGCTATGTTGGCTTTTCATTGGGATGGTGAGGCCTTGCCACTTTGGCCTTGGTTCTGTTTGCTTGCGGTGTTATTGGCGTTTGGTGCACCGATATTCACCATCTTGGGCGGCTTAGCTCTAGCGTTGTTTTGGCAAGATGGATTGCCTTTGGCATCAATTGCGTTGTCTCATTATCAAATTACGGTCAACCCGTCATTGCCTGCCTTGCCTTTGTTCACTTTGGCCGGCTTGATATTTGCGGCAACAGGTGCGGCGCAACGTCTGGGTGCAGTTTTTGTAGATCTCTTTGGTGGTGGCCAGACGGGCACAGTGATTGCTGCTACGGTCTTGTGTTCTTGCTTCACCGCATTCACGGGCGGCAGCGGTGTGACCATATTGGCTTTGGGCGGTTTGCTCTTGCCTCTGTTAATGGGCGTTGGTTACGCCCAAGGTCGCAGCATTAGCTTGATCACCAGTGCGAGCGCGTTGGGCGTTTTATTGGCCCCATCTGTGCCACTCATCATGTACGCCATCATTGCGCGTGTGCCAATCAACACCATGTTTTTAGCGGGACTCGTGCCAGCCATTGTGATGGTGGGTTGTTTATTGATTTTTGGTGGCTATTTGCGCAGTCGTGAATCGTCGGCTGCGCATGCTACGTCAGCCCAATTCAGTTTGGCGAGGTTGAAGTCCTCTGTTTGGCATGCCAAGTGGGAATTGCTTGCGCCAGCTGTTGCCATCGGTTCGCTAGCGAGTGGATTTGCAACACCCACAGAAAGTGCAGCCCTGACAGCGATTTACGCTGTGCTGACACAGCGGTTTGCACATCAGGAGTTGGACGGTAAGAAGCTGGGTGAATGCTTGTCGCAAGCAACACAAATCATTGGTGGTGTGATGCTGATTTTGGGTATGGCGCTTGGCCTGACCAATTACTTGGTAGATGCAGGGATTCCTGACTTGGCCACGGAATGGGTGCAAAGTGTGACGCAAAACAAGTGGTTGTTCTTGCTTGCGTTGAACGTTTTCTTATTTGCTGCTGGTGCCTTGATGGAAATCTATGCGGCCATTGTGGTGCTTGTTCCGCTTTTGTTGCCACTGGCTGTCAGCTACGGCATCGATCCAATTCACTTTGGCATCATCTTCTTGGCCAATATGGAAATGGGATTTCTATGCCCACCTGCTGGCATGAATATTTACTTTGCATCTGCCGTGTTTAAGCAACCTATTCGTTCAGTGGCTATCTCAGTGGCTCCTGCATTGCTAGCCATATTTACAGGGACATTGCTGATTTCTTGGTTGCCGCTTTTGGCAATGGGGTTGCCGACCTATGTGGCATCCATCATGCGCTAAGCAGTTCAAGCTGGCTACACACTGAGCGGTGGGAGAGGTGTGCCAAAGTTCTGCGCGAATGGCCTTGCGGCGAGATGAGTTCACCTATATGAACTTTGGCGTGTATAGCTTTGCTGGTCATGACTTGGTGCAAGGACTGCACAAAACCAATGTCATCAATGAATGCGGCTTTCATGCACAGCATGCCTGTATTCGGCTCGGTGTAGCGAATGGCAAGAGGCTGAACTTGCACATGGTGGTTGATGGCTGCTTCAAATAGATTGGCGTGAAATAAGCTGACTGACTTGCCTTCGCTACTTGTTCCTTCGGGAAAGCCCGCGACGCAATAGCCGTGATGCAATGCACTGGATACATCGTCAACCATGCGTCGTGCCGAGCTAGGTGAGCCACGATCGACAAAAACAACCCCGCATGCTTTGGCGATGCTGCCCACAATCGGCCAGCTTCTAATTTCTGATTTGGCAACAAAAACGCTGGGTTGAATGGATTGAATGATCAATGCATCCACCCATGAAATGTGGTTAGCCACAAGCATCAAGGGAGCATCAGGCATTTGGCCATTTTGAGTGGGTGATGTTTCATGAATGACATGAATCCCCAATATTTTCAATGTGGACGATGACCAGCTCTGTATGGCTTCAAGTTTTTTGTCGCGGCTCAGGTGCGGAAACTTGATCCACAAGATCCAAAAGGCATGGGCAAATGCATGAATGAGGCGAATGTATTTAATCAACATAAGTGATTGCTGAGCATAGGTTTGCTCTGTGACAAAACGATGAAGAAACGACTTTGTTTTGTCACGAATATTTCATCCAATCTTCGCGGTTAATTCATATCCCCTGACAAGAATCCATGACATTGATTCACTCAGGAGGTGTTATGAAAGAACTACCAAACCCAACAATGCCACTGTCATTCATCGATGTGCCACGGGGGTCACTTCATCGAAACGATCTTGAACCTCAAAAAGTTTCTGTCGCGACCCAAAAAACTGAAGCGCGACCAGCCCTGATTGTTGAGTGGGCCAAGCACCAAGACGAGGTGCGCGAAGCCCAGCGTTTGCGCTATGACGTGTTTGCGACGGAAATGGGCGCGCGCCTGAAAGACAGCATTCCTGGCCATGACATCGATTTGTTTGACGATTTTTGTGAGCACCTGATCATTCGCGACGATGCAACTGAACAGGTGATTGGCACCTATCGCGTGTTGACACCCGCCCAGGCTAAACGCATTGGCAGCACTTATTCTGATCTTGAATTTGATTTGACACGTTTGCGTCCCTACCGCGAACGTATGGTTGAACTGGGGCGTAGCTGCGTGCATCCCGAGCATCGCCACGGTGGCGTCATCATGGCCTTGTGGGGGGCATTGGCTGAGTTCATGGTGCGCAACAAACTCGATGTGATGATTGGTTGCGCCAGTATTCCGATGCTCCACCAAGGCGTTGTGAGTGGCGAGGTGGCAGCCAGTATTTGGCATCAGCTCAAGCAGACGCATCTGGCGGATATTGAGAACCGTGTGACGCCTCGTCTGGCTCTGCCTGTCGAGCAGTGGGAAGTCAATCCAGCATTCGAGCCACCTGCACTGATCAAAGGGTATTTGCGATTGGGTGCCAAGGTCTTAGGCGCGCCCGCATGGGATCCAGACTTCAATACGGCTGACCTGCCCATGCTGATGAAGATCAACGACATGCCTGCGCGTTACCGCAAACACTTCTTGGGCGCTTGATGCACTACAGAACCATCTTCATTTCCGATCTTCACTTGGGCACACCTGGGTGTCAGGCTGAGGCATTGCTGGATTTCTTGAAAGAGAACACCTGTGACAACCTCTACCTTGTAGGCGACATCATTGATGGCTGGCAATTGCGCCGCCGATGGTACTGGCCTCAAGCACACAATGATGTGATTCAAAAGTTATTGCGCAAAGCTCGCAAAGGTTGTCGGGTCATTTATGTGCCGGGTAACCATGATGAGTTTGCAAGACATTTCTTAGATCACCATTTCGGTGGCATTGAGGTTTTAGATGAAGCGGTTCACCAAACTGCAGATGGTCGTAAGTTGTGGGTGATTCATGGTGACTACTTTGATGCGGTGGTGCAGCAAGCGAAGTGGTTGGCCTATGTGGGTGATTATTTGTATGAGTTCACGCTCAAACTCAATCGTTACCTCAACAATATGCGTGGTCGATTGGGATTGCCGTATTGGTCTTTGTCTGCTTACCTTAAGCACAAAGTGAAAAAAGCACTCAATTACGTCACTGATTTTGAGAATGCAGTGGCGCACGAGGCTGCCAAGCATGGATATCAAGGGGTGGTGTGCGGTCACATTCACCGTGCAGAAATTCGAGATGTGAATGGCGTTCTGTATTGCAACGATGGCGACTGGGTAGAAAGCCGAAGTGCCTTGGTCGAAAACGAACAAGGCGAGTTGTCATTGTTGTATTGGAAAACTGAGCCACACGTTGTTGAAAAACCTCATTTGGTCAGAGTCGCATGAAGATAGCATTGATCACAGACGCGTGGCGCCCGCAAATCAACGGCGTCGTCACCACATTGGTAGAACTGGTAGATCAGCTCAATGCCAAAGGCCACGTCGTGGAGGTGATTCATCCAGACCTGTTTCAAACACGGCCATGTCCTGGCTATGCGGGCATTGATTTGGCCGTCAGGCCTTATCAGCAATTGGCTCGTCAGTTAGACGCCTTTCAGCCAGATGTGATTCATGTCGCCACAGAGGGCCCACTGGGTTGGGCTGCGCGTAAATATTGCCTGAAACATGATTTGCCGTTCACGACGGCATTCCACACGCGGTTTCCAGAGGTGTTGAAAGCCGCGTTGCACATCCCGCTGTGGATTGGTTACGCCATTTTTCGCTACTTTCACAAGCCCTCATCTGGTGTTTTGGTGCCCACCCAAGGTGTCATGCGCTTGCTCGATGGTTGGGGCTTTAAAAACTTACGCAGCTGGACGCATGGCGTTGACATGCAGTTGTTTAGCTACGCCGAACAAGTCCAAAGTCATCCAGATTTGATTGACCTACCAAGACCGATCGCACTGTACGTAGGTCGTGTGTCGTATGAAAAAAACATCGATAGTTTCCTATCGATGCCTTGGCATGGCAGCAAAGTCGTGTGTGGTGTTGGTCCTCTTGAAAAAGAGCTCAAGGAAAAATTTCATCACGTGCGCTGGCTAGGTGTATTGCCTAGGCACGAGTTGGCGCGTGTCTATGCCAGTGCTGATGTGTTCACCTTTCCAAGCCGCAACGAAACGTTTGGCTTGGTAATGCTAGAAGCGATGGCATGCGGAACGCCAGTGGCAGCTTATCCGGTGGATGGTCCCCTAGAGGTGTTGCGCAATGATTCATCTTTGGCGCATCAGCACAAGGGTGGGGTGTTGCATGACGATTTGGCTTACGCGAGTTTGGAGGCCTTGAAAACACCACGCTCAGAGGCGAGAAGCCAGTCCCTCACATTCAGCTGGGATGAGTCAACGAGATTGTTTGAACAACACTTGGTGCCAATTGAAAGAACGATACCAGTGGAAGGGCTTGAGGTTCATCCATGAGCCCTTTGTATTTCTTGTCAAATAGCACCAGCGACCCAGCTTTTGAGAGCTATTTGCGAGAAATTCGCCGCTACGCAGATTACCAAACGGTTAAAGGCGTTTTGCTGCCTAAATTATTTGACTCGATTGAAAATTTTCTTGCCGCACCACACGCACGATTCACATGCAGCAATCGTTTCACAGACCGTTATCCGACCTTGCACATTCAGTGCCCAGTTGGCTTTGTTCCAGATGTGATCGCCATTGAATTTTTGATTCAGACGGAATCATTTTGTGTCAAGCAATCGGGGCAAGAGTTCAAGCTTCAAGGTCTCGATAACCTAACACACCATTTACGCGTCATTTTGGTGATGGGCTTGGCACATTGGCAGCCTAAATAAATACAGGGCACTTAGGTGCTTGTATGGCTTGTCATTGATTTGACGTTTTTTCTTCTTAATAGTTTCACCAATTTTTGTGACCATTTCCTTTATTTAGGAGAAATCGCATGCGTGTCACTGTCATTGGTTCGGGGTATGTTGGCCTGGTCACAGGTGCTTGTTTATCTGACTTGGGTTTTCGCGTTGTTTGTCTTGATAAAGACATCGAGAAAGTTCAACTGCTTCAGCGTGGTGACGTTCCAATTTACGAGCCTGGTTTGAAAGAGTTGTTAGCCCGCAACCATGCTGATGGCCGCATTCGATTCACGGACAACGCAGCGGAAGCGATTGAACATGGCGATATTTTGTTCATTGCCGTTGGTACACCTGCACAAGAGGATGGTTCTGCTGATCTTGGGCATGTCTTGTCAGTGGCGTCCATGATTGGCAACCATCTCAACGATTTCAAATTGATTGTGAATAAGTCAACGGTGCCCGTTGGCACTGCAGACCGTGTACGTGCAGCTGTTAAGCAACAACTCTCCCAGCGTGGTGTATCCACTGAGTTGTTCGATGTGGTCTCCAATCCGGAATTTCTGAAAGAGGGCGCTGCGATTGATGATTTCATGCGCCCTGATCGCATCGTGGTGGGAATCGATGACGGGATTCATCATGAAAAAAGCCAACGCATGATGGGCGACCTCTATGCCAGTTTTAACCGTCACCATTCACGCACGGTCTGGATGGATGTGAAAAGCGCAGAGCTGACCAAATATGCAGCCAATGCCATGTTGGCAACACGTATTTCATTTATGAATGAAATTGCCAATTTGGCAGATGCGCTGGGTGCAGATGTCGACCAAATTCGCCGAGGGATCGGCGCAGACAACCGAATTGGCTATAGCTTCTTGTATGCAGGTTGCGGCTATGGAGGCAGTTGTTTTCCGAAAGACACGCAAGCCTTGGTGCGTACCGCGCAGGCACATGGACAAGCCATGAGTGTTGTTGGTGCGACTGAGCAAGTGAATGAGCGTCAAAAAACGCTGCTGGTGGATCGTTTGGTCCATCGTCTGGGTGACGACTTATCGGGGCGAAAGATTGCTGTGTGGGGGTTGGCGTTTAAGCCAAATACGGATGACATGCGTGAAGCACCTAGCCGTGTGGTGATTAAGAGTTTGCTCATGCGCGGTGCACATGTGGTGGCTTACGATCCAGTTGCTGGTCATGAGGCCATGGCGGCCCTTAGGTTGGATTGTGCAAACGAGGCAGAGATTTTGACTCGCTTGACGTTGGCTGCGCATGACATGGAGGCTTTGCATGATGTTGATGCATTGCTGGTGCTGACTGAATGGAAGAACTTCCACAATCCCGATTTTCAAGCGATGAAACGGTTCATGCGCACCCCCTATATTTTGGATGGTCGCAATCTTTACAACCCAGAGGCATTGGCAGATTTAGGGATCGCGTATCAAGGCATTGGACGACGTAACGATCTGGTGAATTTGCCAGCCGATCCGATTCTTATGGAGCAGACGGTATTGAATGCCTAAGGGCTTTTACTTTCTGATCGGCGCTCAGTTTGCCTCGGGCCTTGCTGACAATGCCTTGCTGATTCTTGGTATTTGTTTCCTGCATGAGCAGGGGTATCCGGGTTGGTGGGCGCCATTGCTCAAGTTTTCCCTCACGCTGTCGTATGTGTTTTTGGCATCTTTGGTTGGGCCTGTGTCTGATGCATTTGCCAAAAATCAGTTGATGGCTTGGATGAATGCACTCAAAGTGGTGGGGGTGGTGTTGCTTGTCATGGGGGCTCATCCCTTGGTGGCATTTGCATTGATTGGCCTGGCTGCATCGGTATATGCCCCTTGCAAATATGGGTTGGTGACCGAAGCAGTGCCGCCGCGATTGCTGGTACGTGCAAACGCGTGGCTCGAAGTGTCAGTGGTCTTGTCAGTCATTTTGGGTATCGCAATGGGCGGTGCATTGAGCGGTTTTGCTGAAATCAGTCCTTGGATGACTATCGCGGTTCCTACCCAAACCTTGCCAGCGATGGGTGTTGTTGTGGCGGTGTATGTGGTGGCGGCATTGCTCAATATGGGTTTGAAGCCAATGACACGAACACAGAAGTATGTTCCTCTCACCGCGCATGTCATCAGTTTGCGTGCATTTTGGAAAACCAATCAAAGACTTTGGCGCGACCCCTTAGGTGGCGTGTCTTTGTATGTCACCACCTTGTATTGGGGGGTTGGCGCTGTGATGCAGTTTGCTGTATTGCTGTGGGCGCAGCAAACTTTGGGTCTCACGCTCAAAGGCGGCGCGTATTTGCAGGCCTTGGTCGCCATTGGTGTGATTGCAGGTGCTTATATGGCAGGGCGTTTGTTCAAGCTCCATGCTGCACGTCAAGCGTTACCTTGGGGGATTGTGTTGGCCTTGCTATTGCCTGTGATTGTGATGGTGACAGATGTCCGATGGGCCATGCCGCTTTTGCTCTGCATTGGCATGGCTGGAGGGCTGTTGCTTGTGCCGATGAATGCATTGCTGCAACACCGCGGTATGCAGGTGTTGAGCTCGGGGCGTTCAATTGCCGTGCAAGGTTTTAATGAAAATTTGAGCGTGCTGCTGATGCTGGCCACTTACAGTGCCTTGTTAGCTATTCATGTTTCACTGGCCTGGATCATGGTTTTGCTGGCAACTTTGTTAGTGGCTGGGGTAGCGCCACTGTGTTTGTTGGTCTGGCGACGTTCCTGAATCAATGAGCTTCAATCGCTGCTTCAAAAATAGTTTCAACTTGCTGGGCAATAGACGACCAGCCTAAATGCTCAATGCTGGCACGCGTTTGTGTTCGCGCATGTGCCAGTGTTGAAGGGATGCTGGTGATTTCAAGGGCGCGCTCAATATAAGTTTTAGGTTGAGTGCTGTCGATGAGCCAACCGTTTTGATGGTTGGTGATGAAGTCAGAGGCTGCAGCGCAGTCGAATGCCAACACAGGCGTTGCACTTGCCATAGCTTCTAAAGTCACATTACCAAAGGTTTCCGTCAGGCTTGGAAAGAGTAGCAAGTCAGCGCTGGCGTACAAAATAGCCAGCTGCTCGTGACTGCACATGCCCATGAAAATAGCCTCAGGGCACTTGATCTGTGTGGCATTTCGCATGGGGCCATCACCTGCGAACACCATCTTGACATCACGACCTGCTGCCTTCAAAGCTTGGTAAGTGTCGATGGTCAGACTCAGGTTTTTCTCGGCGGCCAATCTACCCACCGACAGCAAGACAATGGTGTTGGGTGTTGCGCCCCAGCTTTCACGCATGAGTTCGCTGCGTTTGTGAGGGTGGAAAAGTGCTGTATCAATGCCGCGTGCGACCACTTGCAAATTTTGAAAGCCATAAGCTTCTAGCTGATGCTTCATGCTCAGGGTAGGGACCATGGTGCAGTCTGTGCGGTTGTGAAATTTACGCAAGTAAGCCACGATTGGTTTGGTCAGCCAACCCACACCGTAGTGTTGGCAGTAGCTGTGGAAGTTGGTTCGGAAATCAGAGGTCACCGGCAGGCGCAAAATTTTTGCTGCTTGCAGTGCTGACCATCCCAGTGGCCCCTCAGTGGCGATATGTACCAAGTCTGGTCGCTTGGTGCTCCACGCTTTTAAAAGTGCTTTTTTGCTCGGTAGTCCGAGCTTGAGCTGTGGGTACTTTGGAATAGGCAAACCCTTCAGAAGTAGCTCGGACCAGCCCTCATTTTCTTTGCCTGCATCTAGTTTGTCTTGTCGGGGGCGGATGAGCTGTATGGTGTGGTGTCTGCTGCCCAATTGCTGAATCAGTTTAGACAAAGTGACAGCAACCCCGTTGATTTCTGGCGGCCAGGTTTCCGTGACCACGGCAATTCGCAGATGCCGTTGCAAGGGTTCGATGTGTTCAACCGTGATGGGTGTGTCATGTGCAAGTTCCATGCGTTCATGGTTGCCGATGAATTTAACAACTTGATGACATGCCAACAAACTGGAAATTTATTTCAATTGAATTTACTTTCATTTGTCATTGTTTTTTCACATGACAAGCACATGATGACGTGGTCTAGAAACTCATGAGGAACATCAGACGTGAAAAACTTTTTGGAAGCTTTGCGAATTCAGCGATGGGATGATCACCGTTACTACCACCATTGCCGTATCAATCAATCCCTGCACTTGCTCAGTGCAATTTGTTTTTTGATCTCGTATGTTTTGCTTTTTGTGAATCCCGCTTGGGCTGCACTTTTGGCTTGGCTGGTGTCGATGGTTGCCAGGCAATCAGGTCATTTTTTCTTCGAGCCTTTGGGCTATGACCATGTGAACCAAGCTAGCAATGAACTGAAAGAAGAAATCAAGGTCGGTTACAACTTGCGCCGAAAGGTGATTCTTTTGAGTCTTTGGGTGTTGTTACCTTTGGTGATTTACTACTTCCCGGGTATGTTTAATGTGGTCCCAACACACGAAACATGGGTTGAGTTCTCAGAGGCTGTGGGGTATTCCTGGCTGGCTTTGGGCGTGGGTGGTTTGTTGTTCAGGACCATCCATTTGTGCATCATCAAGGACATGCAAACGGGCTTGGTGTGGATGACCAAGATCTTGACAGATCCATTCCATGACGTTTATCTGTATCACAAAGCACCATTGCAGCTGCTGCGTGGTGAGCGTTTTGACGAAGAGTTCATGAACGCCAGCGCCTCGCACTGACAAGCGATCACCGATCTAAAAGCGTTCAGACTGTCAAGCCTGAACGCTTTTTTCATGCGCGAAACAGTGTTTCTTTCAGTATGCTGCGCCTAATTTTTTTGTTAGTAATCTCTGGTGCATGCCACCACCATCCGTCATTTTTCATTTGTGTGGCAGCCAGCACGAAACGATTGACGACGGCTTCAAAATCGGTATCGCTGTAGTTCAAGCTGAAAATCAAACGCCCTGTACCGACCCAGCTCAAAGCTAAGCCGTGGATGCGTAAGTAGTATTGCAACATCCAGTTGTAACGACTGGGTTGTGTGTAAAACAAGGTCCAAACACTTGACATATTGGCAGCTTGCAAAGGGATGCCATGGGTTTGCATGGCGCCGTTGAAGTACCTCACACGGGAATTCCAAAGGTCGTCGAGTCCATCGTAAACCCGTTTGATTTCAGGTGTTTCGAGTTTGTCCAAAAAAGCTGACATCGCACCCATGACTGCTGGATGCGCATTGAATGTACCGCGTGCAAAACAGATGTCAGCTGGGCGTTCCGCATGAAAGCGATGCATCCATTGTTTTTTTCCACAAACGACGCCAACTGGAAACCCGCCGCCCAAGGTCTTGCCGTAGGTCACCATGTCTGCTTGGATGCCAAAGTACTCTTGTGCTCCCCCGAGTGCTAAGCGAAACCCAAGAAAGACTTCATCAAATATAAGCACCACACCATTTTCCGTACAAGCTTGGCGCAGCTTATGTAGCCACTCTGTATAGGCTTGACGGTCATAGGCGGCTTTGCGACTGCTGTCTACCAGAGTGGAGTCGCCAGGCGCATTGGTGTTTGGATGTAAGGCTTGGAGAGGATTGACCAAGACGCAGGCAATGTCTTTGCGTGTGCGGATCACTTCTAAGCTTCGCTCACTCATATCACTGAGTGTGTAGGTCTCACGAGGAGGCATGGGGTTGCCAGGGCCTGGCTGTACGTCTTCCCACCAGCCGTGATAAGCGCCGCAAAAACGTACCAAGTTTTTACGCTTGGTGTGATAGCGGGCTAAGCGCACAGCTTGCATGACAGCCTCTGTGCCTGACATGTGAAAAGAAACCTCATCCATGCCTGAGATTTTTTTCAAGCGTTCTGCATTGCTTGCCACGCAGGGGTGATATGAACCAAGTACTGGCCCCAAACTTTGGGTTTTCTCTAGCCCTTGCATCATGGTTTGCTTATAAAAGTCAGCGCCGAACACGTTGACGCCATAAGACCCAGTTAAGTCATAAAACGATTGCCCATCAAGGTCCGTCACAAAGACACCTGAGGCAGATTGAAGGAAAGAGCCCACTTTGAGATGTGCTTGAACCAGTGGACTGAATTGAAAAGGAACACGATAGGCAGCGATGAACTGCATGTCCGAAATGCTCTCGCGAGCTGCCGCAGTGGCTTGAATACTCAATGGGTGGCGCGCCTTGAGAACTTCAGATAGTTTGTAAAAAGCTTTGCGGCGCGAATTTTCAATCTCAAATGGCGCGTTGTCACATTTAAAGAACACTTGATCGTCAAAATGGTAGCCAGGTAGTAGGCGCGCCAATCTTTTTGCCATGCGCGAATGGCCCGCTAGCGATCGGTGTTTTGCTCGAGAAAGTTGAATTCGACGATAAACAGAAGGGGCCAGTGATGCCAAAACGCCCAAGCTCATCCAA
>JACCDX011025789.1_pt1 | contig 19333 bp, 19 predicted proteins | sample 7449681 | NCBI WGS metagenome assembly JACCDX01 (sample SAMN15323450, study PRJNA562643) | freshwater metagenome | isolation source: river surface water | place: USA:Blue River Watershed | collected 2017-08-18
TCTATTCACAAGATGTCGCCCACATTAAGAAGTTCTTGCAGAGCCGCGCTCCATCAATCACCCTTAAGCGCCTGACTGCGCAACAAGCGGTCAACAAATCGAGCCAATATATTCTCGGCTCGACCTCACCAACGCTTCAAAAAATCGTCGATTGGACGCTGGTCTGGAGCGACAATCTCTTGGCAGAGCGCATTGCCCGATTGGCGGCTGTGGCGGCTGGAAATACTCTCGATGATGCCGGCGTAGCGAAAACATTTAAAACGCTGCTTACTGAGATGAAAATTGATACGAAGAACCTAGTAGTCAAAGATGCAAGCGGTCTATCGAAGCAGAATCGGATGACCGCTAAGCAGGTCTCTCAACTTCTCTTTGTGATTTACCACGATCCAAAGTTTGCGCCTCTGGTAGATGGTCTTCCAGTTGGGGGAGTCTCAGGAACGCTACAGAATAGATTCTTAGAGACTGCACCAGGGGCGGTCGGACTTGTTCGCGCGAAGACCGGCACCCTCAATGGAACAACCAACCTTGCAGGTTTTGTTGAATCTGGCAACAATCATTACATCTTCGTCGTGATTGCAGATCGTCACAGCAAGAGTTACACCGTGACTAAGAAGGTACGCGCAACCGTGGATCGAATCTTAGGAAAGATTGCTACTCCGTTATTGCCAGTGCTTCTACCACTAACCCCTGTAAGCGATTCGGTTACTGTTACAAATTAATTAGTGCTCGTCGTGATCGCGACGCTCGCGGCGATGATCATCGTCTTCTTCATGGTCGTCATCATAATCGTCATCATCGTCATCATCGTCTCCACCACCTCTGGGTGGCTTGACTCCGCTGACCGTTGGATTTTGAATCGATCCATTTTGAAGAGTTGAATCATTGGAAGGTTGAAGAGCCTCCGATGTTGTACCTGAGACCGCCCCAACTGTTGCGCTGGTCGCACCTGAAGCACCTGTTGAATTCTCAATCTGGTTTGTAGCCGCTACTGCGCTCTCTTGGCCGCCGCTATTGGCGCCAGCGAAGACGGTGCCAGAGAGAAGGGCTGCACCGATAACCACTGCAGCAAATATTGGAAGCTTCTTATCGACCTTAGCTACCTGAGCCGATGGTGCATCGCCATCGAGGAGTTCAAACCATTCTGGCTTCTGTGGTTCTGGTTGGTTTCTCATGGCTAAAAAGTAAGGTTTATCTCTGAGAAAGGGCTGAGAACTGGCGTGAAGTAACCTGCTAATCGCAGATAGGCTACGCGTGTGTCGACCATTCGCGCCTATATAGACCTGATGAAGCTCAGGGTCGTCGAGCTTTTGGTTATCACCACAATCCCAGCGGTCGTCTTGGCTGAGCGCGGATTCCCATCGCTAAGCCTGCTCGCTTGGACCCTCATTGGAGGCACTCTCGCAGCTGGATCTGCCAACGCATTCAATATGGTGATTGAGAGCGAGCGAGATAAGTTGATGAAGCGCACTGCAAAGCGCCCTCTAGTCACTGGCGCTGTGAGTCGCACTCAAGCAACCATCTTTGCCTTTGCAATCGGATTGATTTCGCTGATTATTTTCTATCTCTTTACAACAACGCTCGCCACAATTCTTACCGCAATTGCAATCGCTTATTACGTATTGATCTACACGATCGCACTCAAACCAAATACTTCGCAGAATATTGTCTGGGGTGGAGCTGCCGGTTGTATGCCAGTTCTTATCGGTTGGGCAGCGGTGACAAATTCCCTTTCATTGGTTCCCGTCGCTTTCTTTATGGTGATCTTCTTCTGGACACCACCACATTTCTGGGCGCTAGCAATCAAATACAAAGATGATTATTCAGCTGCAGGAATTCCGATGTTGCCATCAGTTGCAACGCGCGCAAATGTCATCGGTCAGATGTGGTTTCACACCATTGCAATGGTTATTTGCTCAACCGCCCTGATTCAATTAGCAGAGTTACCGGTCTGGGCACTGATGGCGACAGTTGCTCTAGGAGCGATCTTCACCTTCCAGCTCTTTGCCCTAAAAGAGAATTCAGATAATTACAACAAGGTCGCCGGCGGAATATTCCACTGGTCAATTACCTACCTGACTGCACTTTCGGCCCTGCTTGTTATAGCTCAGCTCTTGAGCGCTTGATCAATATCCTTAATCAAATCGTTTACGTGCTCAAGCCCCACAGATAGACGAAGCACGGATGGCGTGATCCCCATTCCTGCTTGTACCTCTGTCGAAAGACGTCGATGTGTTGTGGAAGCAGGATGTGTAATCAATGTTTTGCTATCGCCCAGATTGTTCGAGATATCAATGATGCGGAGCGAATCCATAAATTTGAAAGCATCCTTCTGAGAGCCATTAAATTCAATCCCGATAGTCGTTCCGCCACCAGTCATCTGCTTTTTAATCACAGCTGCATCAGGATGAGATGCAAGTCCTGGATAGCGAACGCTCTTGATTGATGGGTGAGCCTCAAGGAATTCTGCAATCTTTTGCGCATTGGAGTTCATTCGCTCGACACGTAAATCCAAAGTTTCGAGTGACTTGAGTAGGACCCATGCATTAAATGCGCTCAGTGAAGGACCAGTGTGGCGAGAGAATGGAAGTAACTTCTCGTGGATGTAAGAGAAAGATCCGAGAAGGGCGCCAGCAAGAACGCGGCCTTGGCCGTCGATATGTTTGGTGGCTGAATACATTACGACATCTGCACCGAGTTCGAGTGGGCGCTGCAGTCCGGGTGATGCCATCACGTTATCGACAATCACAGTTGCACCAACCTTATGTGCAAGGTCGCTTACGGCACGGATATCGGTGATCTCCATTAATGGATTACTTGGAGTCTCGATAAATACAGCTTTTACTGGCTTTGATAAGGCAGCTTGCCAAGCGTCAAGATCATTTGCCTTAACTAGTTCGTAGGTAACGCCCCACTTGGGAAGAATTTCAGTAATGATTACATGACATGAACTAAACATCGCTGCAGATGCAACGATGTGATCGCCGGATTCAACGATGCATGCGAGAGATGCGAAGACAGCGGCCATTCCAGAGCCGAAGGCAACACAATATTCAGCGCCTTCAAGTGCAGCCAAGCGCTTCTCAAACATGGCCACAGTGGGATTATGGAAACGACTGTAAAGGAAGTGATCGGTCTCATCGGTAAATGAATCGAGCGCTTCTTGAGCCGATGAATATGTAAATCCGCTATTGAGAAAGAGCGCTTCAGAAGTTTCGCCAAAACCAGTACGGGCTAGCCCTGCACGAACAGCATCGGTCTGCGCTTCAACTTCCCAATCTGGCGCAGGACGATTGTTACGTGGTTGGTATCCCCAAACTTCTTTACTCATAGCCAAATCTTAGATGACTCTCAGCGTTGAGCGTTATAGTCACTTCATGAATTCGAATGCAATAGAGGTCTCTGGTCTCACTAAGCGATACGACAACCTGGCCGCCGTGCAATCTGCATCTTTCTCAGTTCCTCGCGGAACAATCTGCGGTTTTGTCGGCCCCAATGGAGCAGGAAAGACAACAACTATCCGCATGCTCCTTGGGTTGATCGCACCAACATCTGGAACAGGAACCGTTCTCGGCCATTCAATTACCGAGCCAGAGAAGTACCTCGCCTCAGTGGGTGCAATGATTGAGGGACCAGCTTTCTATCCCGCACTTACCGGCGCTGAAAATCTCAAGGTTTTAGCAACAATGGGTGGCATACCGATCGAACGCGTTGCAGAGTTAATTGATCTCGTTGGCCTAGGCGGTCGCGGTGGAGATAAGTACAAGACCTATTCGCTCGGCATGAAGCAGAGATTAGGTATCGCTGCTGCGCTACTTCCGAGCCCCGAGTTACTCATTCTCGACGAACCGACAAATGGTTTGGATCCAGAAGGCATTCAAGAGGTACGAGACCTGCTCAAGAAACTTGCAAGCGAAGGAACAACAGTCTTTGTCTCTTCCCACTTGCTCTCTGAACTCGAAATCATCTCCCAACACATTGTGATGCTTCGCAAAGGTGAGGTTGTCTTCGCCGGTGCAATCGAAGACCTTCTCTTTGCGCAGAAGCCAACAATTATTGTGAAAACAGAGAACCCATCTGATCTTGAAAAAATTGTCGCAATTGCAATCGCTGCAGGTCACCCAGCCGTGATCCGCCACCAAGAAGCACATATTGAAGGTCCTCATGATTGGGCGGCAACATTGAATAGAAGTGCATTTGATGCAGGCATCGTTCTCTCGCAACTTCACCCAACATTGCCAAATCTCGAAGAAACATTCTTTGAGATGACAGGAGGTCGCTAATGTTTAAAGTATTCGCCGCAGAGTGGCGCAAACTTCGCCGTCCAGTTCTGATTCTGGGCTCATTGGCCTCTTCGCTGTTTTTCACAGTACTTGTCACTGTATTTATGTTTAAGAATATTGATTCGCCAGACGGGAATGCTGATCGAGGCGCCACAATTGGGCGCCCGATCCTCGAATCAGCACAAGGATCGATTACAGCTGTATCTCAGGTGGGCCTCTTCCTCGGAATCACAGCGCTCTGTATCTTCGCCGCCCAAAGTGCACAGGAGTACACCTATGGAACGCTTCGGAATCTCTTAGTCCGACAGCCGAAGCGGTTGAAACTATTAGCCGGAAAATTTGCCGCAATGAAGTCCTTTGCCGCACTAATCGCCCTCGTCAATATTTCTGTAAGCATCACCATCGGTTATTTGCTCTCAAGCGGTGCAAATGTCTCCACTGACCTCTGGTTCACAGCAGATGGCTGGGGTGCAATTGGAAGATCTACCCTCAATATCTTTATCTCCATCGTTTACTTCGGAGTCTTTGGCATCACATTGGGATTGATCTTCCGTTCACCAATCTCTTCTATTTCTATTGGAGTCATCTGGTCGCTCATTCTTGAAGGGCTGCTCTACTTTGTGAATTCCAATATTCCAGAGTGGACACCAGTAACACAGTTCAATGTCATCGCAGCAGGTGGAAGTGAACAAGTCAGCTACACACATGCACTTTCACTGGGAACTGGATATGTGTTGCTCGGCACTCTTATCTCTGCATTTCTCTTTGCGAAAAGAGATGTAGCGAACTAATTGATCATGTGATTCTTTCAATTTCATGTGAATCTCATTAAGAAGTACGACACAGGGGCTCTTGAGGTCGCATTAGCTCTGCTACTCATTTATTCTTGAATAATGCGCCGCAAGTCAGTGATAGCTCTCGCCCTCATGGGTGCGCTCACCCTTGCCACTACGCCTGCTATTGCCAAGCCGAAGCCAACTCTTGCTGAAATTGAAGCGGCAAAGGTGGCCGAAGCGGCGAAGAAGAAGGCAGCCGATGCAGCTGCCAAGAAATTAGCGGCAGCAAATCTGACTCTACGACAGCTCGCTGCAAAGGCAGCAGTTGCTCGATCGCTCTATCTCAAAGCGCAGAACGAGTTAAATATTGCAACAGCGGCCGCCAATGCAGCTGCAAAGCATGCAGCTGAAACTGCAGCAGAAGTTGCAGAAGCTCATCGCTCCATTGGCAAGATGGCAGCAAATGCATACATCATGGGTGGAAGTCTCAGCGATATTCAGCCGTTGCTCAGCGCAAACGGTCCGCAAGACATCATGGATCAACTTTCAACGCTCAATACCTTGGGTGCCCGCAACTCAACTGCCCTTGCTCGATTTAAAGAGGCCGAAATAGTTGCGCGTGCTGCAAAGAAGAAGGCAGATGAAGCGCGCGCAGTACAGGCAATTGCAACAGCGAAGGTTGCTGCTGCGAAGAAGGTTGCAGATGACGCTCAGGCTCTTCAGCAGAAGGAAGTTAATAAGCTTCGCGCCGTTCAAGATAAATTGATTGCCGAACTTGCAAAGGCGAAGAATGTCCGAATCACGCTTGAGCAACAGCGCCAGCTCGCTCTTCTTGAAGAGAGCCAAGCGAACACAGCTACGACCACGATCAATCAATCAAAGGTCTGGCCAGATCGTGGGTTTAAGGGACGTTCAACCATCCGTACAACACAGGCGCAACGCAATCTCGCTGTTGCCTTTGCAAAGAAGCAGGTGCAGGCACGTAAGCCTTATGTCTGGGGCACTCAAGGTCCAAGCACTTTCGATTGTTCCGGTCTGGTCTACGCGGCATATAAATCTGCCGGACTTGGGTGGCCTAATTGGGATCGCCTTAACTCAGCGCTCTACGCTGGTTATACCTACCACGTACCGCTTACTCAGCTTGTTCCTGGCGACCTACTCTTCTATTCATATAAGGGAACAATCGGCACCATTCATCACATCACAATTTATGCTGGCGATGGAATGATGTGGGAAGCAAACTCAAAGGGCAGAGGCCTTCTCTATTCAAGTATCTACTCGATTAAGGGCTTGATGCCATTCGGCGGTCGAGTCTAAAGAGATGGCTAGCGCATCGGTTGCAATTCGCAGCGCAGTAAAGCCATTCTTAGAGAAACTTGAAGCAGGAGATACATTTCTTGTTGCAGTATCTGGCGGCGCCGATTCTCTCGCACTTGCTCAAGCCCTCTTAATTGAATCACAACCGCTCGCACTTAACGCGGTTGCAGTTACGGTTGATCATCAACTTCAAGTGAACTCACAACTTCAGGCACAGAAAGTTGCAGAACAGTTAAAGGAGATTGGTTATGGCGAAGTTATTATTAAAAAAGTTGTGGTCACTACTGACGCCGGCCTCGAAAATGGCGCTCGTGATGCACGCTATGCGGCTCTTAATGAAAGCGTGGCGGAGACGAAGGCAGTCAAAGTCTTCTTAGGTCATACGCGCAATGATCAAGCAGAGACTGTTCTCTTGGGATTAGCGCGAGGTTCTGGTGCACGATCGCTCTCAGGAATGGCTGCTGAAAATGGAAATCTCCTCCGACCTTTACTTTCAATTACTCGTGAAGAAACCGAATCTGCATGTAAGGAATGGGGTCTAGATTTCTGGAACGACCCACATAATCTCAATACCGAATTCACTCGAGTCAAAGTTCGTCACGAAGTAATTCCATATTTAGAAGAGCATCTCGATCCCGGAATCTCGCGTGCACTTGTTCGTACCGCAGCCCTGCTCCGTGATGATGCCGATGCGCTCGATCTCTGGGCCGAGCGAGAGGCGACCGATCTCGAATGTGATCGCCTCGCTCTGCTGCCCAAAGCCATCAGAACCCGGATTATTCGACGAGCTGCCTTGGCTGCCGGAGCCACCCCTGGAAAGCTCACCTATGAGCAGGTGGGGGCGATTGATGCCCTGATCTGCGCCTGGAAAGGGCAGGGCGAGGTCAGCCTTGCCGGTGGTGTGAAGGTTGAGCGTATTTCGGGCAGACTGTCCCTCTCGCGGTAGGTGCGTAGGCTCCTGCCGAACTCGACCAATAGGGAGCTAAACCAGGTGGATCTTGCAGCAGTTGGAACCGATGTAGAGCGCGTAATCGCAACAGAAGAACAACTTAAGGCGCGCATTGGCGAGCTAGCAGCTCAAGTCGATGCTGATTACCAAGGTAAAGATGTCTTACTCGTTGGCGTCCTCAAAGGCGCAATCATGGCGATGGCAGATCTGACTCGTGCCATGCAGACTCATATGCAGATGGATTGGATGGCGGTCTCTTCATATGGTTCAGGAACAAAGTCATCCGGAGTCGTTCGTATTCTCAAAGATCTTGATACAGATGTCACAGGTCGCAACGTCTTAATCGTCGAAGATATCGTCGACACTGGACTCACACTCTCTTGGCTTAAGTCCAACCTCGAATCCCGAGGTGCAGCAGATGTTCAGATCCTCACTATTTTACGTAAGCCAGAAGCGGCAAAAGTTGAAGTCGATGTGAAGTACGTCGGTTTCGATATTCCAAAGGAGTTCGTTGTCGGTTACGGCCTCGACTTTGATGAGAAGTACCGCAACCTTTCATTTATTGGTGTGCTTGCAAAGCACATGTACGAATAGGCCAAGAGTCATGAGCGATGCGAAGAAGAAAGCAAATAACCCTTTGAAGAAGTTCTCTCCCAAGAAGGCTGGCGATGCTGCAACAAAGGCAGAGCCAAAGACGCGGGCGCAGAAAATATTCCGTGGTCCACTCTTCTGGATCATTGTTGCGATTATCGCCGTATCGTTCTTTGGTCAAATCTCTAGCGCGTCAAATAAATACACAGTAATCAGTACCTCTCAGGCGCTTGATGCAATTGCAAAATCAGAGGTCGAATCAGCGCTGCTGATTGATAAAGATCAGAAGATTCAGCTTATTCTCAAAGCCGGCCAAGCTATTAAGGGCGCTACAAAAGTTGAGGCTTCGTATGTAATTCGCCAAGAGCCAACAATTATTGATGCGCTCTCTGCAAATCCACCGGTAAAGGGCTGGGATGTTGATGTCCCAACGCAATCACTCATTGCAACAATTCTCTTTACCTTCGGCCCAATCATCCTCATTGGTTTCTTACTCTTCTTAATGCTCAGCAGCGCTCAAGGTGGAAACCGAGTATTTAGCTTTGGAAAGTCACGAGCCAAGCTGCAGAATCCAGATGTTCCGCAGAATACATTTGCAGATGTTGCCGGTGCAGATGAAGCAATCTCTGAGCTTGAAGAGATTAAAGACTTTCTCTCAGATCCAACGAAGTATCAACTTCTCGGTGCAAAGATTCCAAAGGGCGTTCTGCTCTTTGGCCCTCCAGGAACAGGTAAGACACTTCTAGCCCGTGCAGTCGCTGGTGAGGCAAAAGTTCCTTTCTACTCCATCTCAGGTTCTGACTTTGTAGAAATGTTTGTCGGAGTCGGTGCCGCACGTGTGCGCGATCTCTTCGCTCAGGCAAAGGCAAATGCACCTGCAATTATCTTCGTCGATGAAATCGATGCGGTCGGTCGTCAACGCGGCACAGGTATGGGTGGCGGACATGATGAGCGCGAACAGACACTCAACCAACTCTTGGTCGAGATGGATGGCTTTGAGGCAAATGGTCAGGTTATTTTGATCGCTGCAACAAACCGTCCCGATGTACTTGATCCAGCGCTTCTGCGTCCAGGTCGCTTTGATCGTCAGATTCCAGTGGATCGTCCAGATCTCAAAGGACGAGGCGACATCCTTAAGGTGCACGCGAAGAACAAGCCAATCTCAGAAGATGTTGACCTTGTTGCTTATGCACGTCGTACACCTGGATTTACCGGTGCAGATTTATCTAACGTTCTTAATGAGGCAGCGCTATTGGCTGCACGTGAAGGCAAGAAGGTCATCACCAATCCGCAACTCGATGAAGCTATCGATCGCGTCATGGGTGGACCGCAGCGCAAGACTCGTTTAATGTCAGAGGAAGAACGTCGAGTCACCGCTTACCACGAAGCTGGTCACGCTCTTGTTGCGCGCGCACTTCCTCATACCGATCCAGTTCATAAGGTCACAATCATGCCTCGTGGACGAGCACTCGGATACACAATGGTTCTTCCTGATGAAGATAAGTACTCGACTACTCGCAATCAATTGCTAGATCAATTGGCTTATTCACTCGGCGGTCGTGCAGCAGAAGAGTTGATTTTCCATGACCCTTCAACTGGCGCATCTAATGACATCGAAAAAGCTACCGCTCTGGCCCGCGCAATGGTCACTCAATATGGAATGACCGAAGCGATTGGCGCAATCAAATTAGGTGGAGATTCAACGCAACCATTCTTGGGACGCGAGTATGGCCACCAGCGTGATTATTCAGAGACGATTGCGGCAACAATCGATTCTGAGATTCGCAAGATGATCGAAAATGCTCATCAAGAGGCCTTTGATATCTTGGTTGCAAACCGCGAAACTCTCGATGCCATGGTTGTCGTCCTTCTTGAGAAGGAGACCATTAATAAAGAAGAGATCGCAGAGATATTCGCCAATGTAGTGATGTGGCCTGAGCGTCCAAAGTGGACAGGTTCATTGACTCGCATCCCTTCAGATATTCCACCTGTTGCTCTTACCGAGAAATCAGTACCAGTTGTTGAAGAGAGCGAGATAGAGAAGCCAAAGCGAGCTCGTCGCGTAAAGAAGGCAACTGAGTAATGAGCGAGATTAGTTCGGTATCAATGGGCGCAGATGACGGCCGTGCAAGTGCGCCATTTGATCAAGAGCGTGCAGAGAATGCCGTTCGCGAACTTCTCTTAGCCCTTGGCGAAAACCCGGATCGTGAGGGCCTACAAGATACGCCAGCTCGCGTAGCACGTGCCTTTAAAGAGAACTTTGAAGGGCTGTGGCAGCACCCACAAGATGTGCTCACTACAACTTTTGATATCGGACATGAAGAGCTTGTCATCATTCGCGATATCGAAGTCTTCTCTCATTGCGAGCATCACCTGACTCCATTTCATGGCGTTGCACATGTTGGATATATCCCAAGTGGAAAGATCACCGGACTCTCCAAGGTTGCTCGTTTGGTAGATCTCTTCGCCCGACGTCCTCAGGTACAAGAACGACTTACATCACAGATTGCTGATGCGATGATGGAGATTCTCAATCCAATGGGAGTCATTGTTGTTATTGATTGCGAGCATCTCTGCATGTCGATGCGTGGCGTCCGAAAGTCACAAGCGAGAACAACAACATCCGCAGTTCGTGGCGTTCTTCGTGATTCCGCAACGCGCGCTGAAGCCATCTCACTCATTACGAATCGATAGCGCCATGTTGGTTATGGGAATCCTCAACGTCACTCCGGATTCCTTTGCCGACGGCGGAAAACACTTCACATTTGAGCATGCTGTAGCTCGCGGCTTAGAGATGATTGAAGAAGGAGTAGACATTATTGATGTGGGCGGTGAATCAACCCGTCCAGGGGCAGAGCGGGTAAGTGAAGAAGAAGAACAACGCCGCGTAATTCCTGTTATTAAAGAGCTTTGCGGCAAGGGCGTTGCGATAAGCGTCGACACCATGCGAGCCTCCACTGCAAAGTTAGCCGTTGAAGCTGGCGCCACGATTGTGAATGATGTCAGCGGTGGAGCCGCCGACCCAGAGATGTTTACCACCGTTGCTGCCCTTGGGTGCACCTATACCTTGATGCATTGGCGTGGTCCTTCAAAGGATATGAATTCAAAAGCGCAGTACAACGATGTAGTTGAAGATGTGATTCATGAAGTGACAATTCAGCTAGATAAGGCGCTTGCTGCTGGCATCAAGCGCGAGAATATTGTGCTTGATCCAGGTCTCGGTTTTGCAAAAGATGCTGAACACAATTGGGAGATTCTCAATCGAATCGATGAGTTTGCCGCGCTTGGATATCCAGTCCTCATCGGCCATTCACGAAAACGTTTTATCGGCGGCGATACTCCTGATGAGCGCGAGGCTGGCACACTCAAGATCTCCGAATCACTCGTTGGTAAAGGAATCTGGGCTGTCCGAGTCCATAGCGTTGCACCTCACGTAGAGTTGGTGAAGTGATGAGCGACAAGATTGCAATCAAAGGCATTAAAGGTTTCGGATTTCACGGTGTATTTGATTTTGAGAAGCGCGATGGGCAAGAGTTTTTTGTCGACCTTGATTTAGAGATAGATCTCCATGCAGCGAGCATCAGTGATCAACTCAGTGATTCTGTTGATTACAGCCTTCTCACCGCTATTGCCAAGAACGCGATAGAGAAGTTGCAATTTGATCTCATCGAGCGTCTAGCTGGATTTATCGCAGATACCATTAGAGAGAACTTTCCGACCGTTGAGAAGATCGCTGTGACTGTTCATAAACCTTCAGCACCTGTGAGCGAAACAGTCACAGATATAGCGGTAACGATTACACGCCCATGAAGGCAGTAATTGCACTAGGTGCCAATATTGGTAATCCAGAAGAGCAGATGGATGTGGCGGTAGCTCTCTTACGTGAATCACTCGATGTAATAGCTATCTCACAGTACTTAAAGACCGCCCCAGTAGGTGGCCCCGAGCAACCTGATTATCTCAATGCGATCTGTATTGCAGAGAGCGAGCTACCAGCCACCGAACTCTTGGCGCTACTCCATGGAATTGAAAAGGCGCTTGGTCGCGAACGACTCGTCCACTGGGGGCCACGAACAATAGATCTCGATCTCATTCAATATGGCGCAATCTTGAGTTATGCAGATGAGCTACAAATTCCACATCCGCGTGCCCATGAACGTCGCTTCGTCCTTGAACCTTGGTATGAGATAGAACCTGATGCGGTTCTGATTACCCATGGAAAAATTTCAGATCTTTTGGCACAACTGCCGTAACGCCTTAGACTCATCACACTGTCTGCCCGGTACCTGAAAGGACTGGAGCCATGAAGGTAGTAACAAGCGCACAAGAGCTTCCTTCGCCCTGCGCATTTGTTCCCACAATGGGAGCGCTCCACGCTGGACACGGCTCTCTCTTTCAGATTGCTTCACAATATTCAGAGAACGTTGTAGCAAGCATCTATATCAACCCGCTTCAATTTGAAGATAAGAGCGACTTAGCCAAATACCCTCGCACGCCAGAGGCAGATATTGAATTAGCAGAAAAATTCGGCGTTACTCATCTCTGGTTTCCTACCTACGAAGAGATATACCCAGATGGTTTTCCACGATTGACTGCGGGACCAATCGCAGATCTTTATGAGGGAGCATCCCGCCCGGGCCACTTTGATGGAGTCGTCACTGTTGTCCGTCGACTCTTCGATTTAGTGAAGCCTCAAGTAGCAATCTTTGGTGAGAAAGATTTCCAGCAGTTAGCTCTCATTCGCGAGATTGCAGATGAGGTTCAGATTATCGCTGCACCAATCATCCGTGAAGAAGATGGATTGGCGATGTCATCGCGCAATGTTCGTTTAGATGCGGATGGACGTAAGGCTGCACAAGTCATTTCAAGAGCATTAAGAGACTCTGCCAATCAAGCTGAATTGCGAGAGATGCTCGCATCTGAGCCCACCTTGACTCTGGACTATGCCGATTACATCGATGAGGAAACCTTCATGGCACCGACAGAATCCACTCAATTTAAGCGTGCAATAGTCGCCGGTTGGATTAATGGTGTGCGCTTGCTCGACAATATGCCGGTGAAGAGCGAGCAGAAGTTATGAAGCTACTAGCCCCTGCTCCTGGATGGACTGCAACGGCCGATGTGATTGTTGTTGGTTCTGGAATTGCTGGTTTAACAACCGCTCTTCAATGTCGAACCTACGGCCTCTCTGTTCTCCTTGTCACCAAGGCGCGAGTTGATGAAGGTTCAACGAAATGGGCGCAGGGCGGCATCGCAGCAGCTCTGGGCGAGGGAGATTCGCCGGAAGAGCATCTCGCCGACACTTTAGATGCAGGTGCTGGTCTCTGTGATGTGTCTGCAGTCCGCGTATTGGTTACAGAAGGTCCAGAAGCTGTCCGTAAATTAATTGAACGTGGCGCAAAGTTTGATACAGAGGCATCTGGCGAGATTTCACTAACTCGTGAAGGTGGCCACCACCGCAACCGCATCATCCATGCAGGTGGCGATGCAACTGGAGCAGAAGTTTCTCGAGCTCTTCTTGCGGCTGTCACTGAAGATCCCGAAATCGAAGTTGTCGAACATGCGCTAGTTCTCGATGCGCTGAAGGATGAAGATGGTGATGTCTGTGGTGTCACTCTCCACGTCATCGGTGCCGGAAGTCGCGATGGTGTAGGTCGTGCTCTGGCAAAGGCGGTTGTCCTTGCAACAGGTGGACTAGGTCAAGTATTTGCTCAAACAACAAATCCATCTGTCTCTACTGGAGATGGCGTAGCACTCGCACTTCGTGCAGGTGCGAAAGTTGCCGATGTTGAATTTATTCAATTCCATCCAACGGTTCTATGGCTTGGTAATAATTCACAAGGACAGCAACCGCTCATCAGTGAAGCGGTACGTGGTGAAGGCGCATACCTACTTGATAATCAGGGCAATAGATTTATGCAAGGCGTACATCCAATGGCAGAACTTGCGCCACGTGATGTGGTTGCAATTGCAAGTATGCGGGTGATGAATGAGACCGGTGCCCACCATGTATGGCTCGATGTTCGCCATATTGAAGGCTTTGAGAAGCGCTTCCCAACGATCTTTGCCTCATGTCTATCCCATGGAATAAATCCTATGAAGGATCTCATTCCGGTTGCACCAGCATCGCACTATGCATCTGGTGGGGTTCGCGTCGATCTCAATGGTCGCACCAGCGTTCGAGGCCTCTATGCATGTGGCGAAACGGCATGCTCTGGTGTCCATGGCGCAAACCGTTTGGCATCAAATTCGCTACTAGAAGGCCTGGTATTTAGCGCTCGAATCGCATCCGATATCGCAAGCAATACACCAGAGCCAGGTGCACCAGTTGAGAATGCATCACAAGAGATTCTTCTCGATCCACAGGTTCGCACTGAACTGCAGGCAAGTATGAGTCGCGGCGCCGGTGTTCTCCGTTCCTCGGATTCATTGCTCAAGACAAGCGCTGAACTCACTCGCATTGAAGATCGTCGCAGCACCGAGCCATGCGTTGAAGCGTGGGAGGCGACAAACTTATTCCAACTCGCTCAAGCAATATTGAAGGCGGCGCTCATCCGCCAAGAGACGCGAGGATCACACTGGCGTGAAGATTTCCCAGAGACAAGTGATCTATGGCGAAAGCGAATCATTCAACAGCTTGATCAAAGTGGTTCATGGACGACTGGATATCAGGAGGTCAGTGATAAATGATTGATCTTGATTTGATTAAGCGTGCCCTCGCTGAAGATCTTGAGGGCGGAGAAGATCTCACCTCAGTTTCAACGATTCAATCGGAAGCAGTGAGCACCGCAGATTTCACAGCGAGAAAAGCTGGGGTTCTCGCAGGTATCGATATGGTTAAAGCCACTCTTCAAGAAGTTGGCTTGAGTGAGATCACTGTAAAGAAGATCGATGGAGATTTTATTCAAGCCGGAGAGGTTCTGCTGACAGTCACAGGAAATACTCGTGCGATTTTATTGGCAGAACGCACAGCGCTTAACTTTCTTGGCCACTTAAGTGGAATCGCAACCCTTACAGCGCAATGGGTATCAGCTGTTGCAGGCACGCAATGCAAAGTGCGCGATACTCGTAAGACCACCCCTGGTTATCGCCAGTTAGAGAAATACGCAGTTCGAATGGGTGGTGGAACAAATCACCGAATGTCGCTCTCAGATGCTGCTCTCATAAAAGATAACCACATAGCTGCAGCGGGGGGAGTATCGCAAGCATTTAACGCGGTCCGCAGCGCATTTCCATCAGCTCCCATCGAGATTGAGGTAGATGACTTCAGCCAACTGCGAGAAGTTCTACCGCTAAAGCCAGATCTGATCTTGCTCGACAATATGACTCCAGAGCAGTGTCGGGAAGCAGTTGCACTTGTTGCCGGTGCAACAAAGCTTGAGGCATCAGGTGGGATCGCGTTGGAAAACGCCCGCGCATATGCGGAATCAGGCGTTGATTACATTGCAATTGGTGCGTTGACTCATAGCGCACCTGTACTTGATATTGGTTTAGATATGAGAGCGGAGTAGCAATGCTTTTAACTGTCGATGTCGGAAATACAAATACTGTCCTAGGTGTATTTAAGGGCGATCAGCTCATTAAATCTTGGCGCGTAAAGACAGATCCCCGTACAACTGCTGACGAGCTCTGGCTTCAATTCAATGCGCTCATGACTGGATATACGCTCACCGGTCTCTCTATCTGTTCGACAGTTCCGGCGATACTTCGTGAACTTCGGACAATGATTAACACCTACTACGCAGAACTTCCAACAACAATCGTTGAGCCAGGAACAAAGACCGGTGTACAACTACTGGTAGATAATCCAAAAGAGATCGGCGCAGATCGAATTGTTAATACCCTTGCGGCTCATACTCTCTATGGCGGTCCTGCAATTGTTGTTGATTTCGGAACTTCAACAAACCTTGATGTCGTTTCTCCTAAGGGTGAATTCCTCGGCGGATCACTGGCACCTGGAATCGAAATTTCAGTTGACGCCCTCGCTTCACGTGCTGCCCAACTTCGTAAAGTAGAACTCATTCGCCCCAAGAGCGTTATTGGTAAGAACACTGTTGAAGCGCTTCAATCAGGCACCATCTTTGGCTTTGCCGGTCAGGTTGATGGACTTGTCGATCGCATCACTGCAGAGCTAGCCCTCGATTACACCGAAGCGCCAACTGTTATCGCTACCGGCGGCCTCGCGCCGTTGATCATTGGCGTTGCTGAAACAATCGATGAATATGAGCCAGATTTAACCCTAATCGGCCTTCGATTGATTCATGAGAAGAATCGATAAATCAATCGCCTAGGCGATGTGATTTCAAGGGAAATGGTTGGGTAAACTCCAGCCACTATGACGACTGAAAATAACGCTTCAACTGGAGCACCAATCGAGGATGACCTTCCTGAGCAGCTCCGCATTCGACGCGAGAAGCGCGCTGGATTGCTCGAGCGTGGCGTTGAGCCATACCCAGTCTCTGTAGACCGAACCAAATCCCTCAAGGAGATCCGCGAGAAGTACACCGGCCTAGATATCGATGTTGCCACAGGTGATATCGAATCTCTCACTGGTCGCGTTATCTTCAAGCGCGATACCGGAAAATTATGTTTTGCAACTCTTCGCGAAGGTGATGGCACCGAACTTCAGGCGATGTTATCTCTAGACAAAGTTGGACAAGAAGCTCTCGATGCCTGGAAGTCAGATATTGATTTAGGTGACATCGTCAGCGTTACCGGTGAAATCATCACATCAAAGCGAGGCGAACTTTCGATCCTCGCAAACTCATGGAAGCTTGCATCAAAGTCGCTACGCCCACTTCCCAATGATCACAAGCCGATGTCTGAAGAGACTCGCGTCCGTATGCGATATGTAGATCTCATTGTTCGCCCAGAGGCTCGTGCAGCCGCACGTATGCGTCCACAAGTCATGCGCTCATTACGTGAAACCTTTAATGGCTTCGACTTTATAGAAGTTGAGACGCCAATGTTGCAGGTAATGCATGGTGGAGCTGCAGCTCGTCCATTTAAAACTTTCTCAAATGCGTACGATATGGATCTCTACATGCGTATCGCACCAGAGCTATTCTTGAAGCGCTGCGTTGTGGGTGGTATCGAGCGCGTCTTTGAAATCAATCGCAACTTCCGTAACGAAGGCGCTGATTCATCACACTCACCAGAATTTGCAATGGTTGAGTCTTATATGTCTTATGGAGATTGGCGCTCTATCGCTGATGTCACCCGCACCTTGATTCAAAACGCAGCTATGGCTGTTGCTGGTTCACATGTGGTTACACATGCAGATGGTTCACAGAAAGACCTTGGCGGCACATGGAAGGAAATCTCCTTATATGACGCTATCTCTGAAGGTGTTGGAGAGACGGTAACAGCGCTAACTCCATATGCAGATCTTAAGAAATATGCAGAGAAGTTAGGGATGAAGATTGATCCAAAGTGGGTCACCGGCAAATTGGCTGAAGAGATCTTCGAGCATGTTGCTTCGGATCAATTGATCGAACCAACATTTGTAATGGGTTATCCCGTAGATACATCTCCACTTGTCCGTGCTCATCGCGAGACTCCCGGCGTTGTCGAGAAGTGGGATCTCTACGTAGATGGTTTTGAGTTAGCAACTGGTTACTCCGAACTTATCGATCCAGTAATTCAACGCGAACGTTTGGTTGAGCAGGCACAGCTCGGTGCAAAGGGCGATCTTGAAGCGATGCAGGTAGATGAAGATTTCTTGCGTGCCATGGAGTTTGGAATGCCGCCGATGGGTGGAATGGGTATGGGTGTGGATCGCCTACTGATGGCCCTTACCGGTCTTGGTATTCGCGAAACAATCTTGTTCCCATTGGTAAAGCCAGAGGTCGAATAAAGATAATGGTTAAGGTTCGCGCAGCTCGCACAAGTGATGTGAAAGAAATTCGCGAACTCGTAGATTCTTATGCCGCACCAGGCCAGATGCTTTCAAAAGAGACAGTAACTCTCTACGAATCAGTTCAAGAATTTGTCGTCGCAGAAAAAGATGGCAAAGTCGTTGGCTGTGGAGCGCTTCACATTCTCTGGGAAGATCTCGCTGAAGTACGTACCGTCGCTGTTTCGAAGGATTTTCAAAAACAAGGCATCGGTCACTTAATTCTCCAGGAGATCATTCGCCGAGCTCGAGAAGTTGGCGTCAAGCGAATCTTCTGCCTTACTTTTCAAACTCAGTTCTTCGGCAGTATCGGTTTTGTAGAAATTCAAGGAACACCCGTTGAGCCTGATGTATATGCCCAACTTCTGCGCTCATACGATGCTGGTGTAGCAGAATTTTTGGATCTTGAATCAGTGAAGCCAAATACCCTCGGCAACACTCGAATGCTCCTTACCCTCTAAGTAGCCTCTAAATAGCGGCTCTGCGAGGGAATATCAGCCCCATATTTGGGGTTCTACAAGCGTAATAACTCCGCCTCGCGCCTACCTACAGGTCGGCGATAGGCTAACCATCCTCGCAGTGCCCGCTTTATCGAAGGAGTCATAGATGTTTGAGCGCTTTACAGATCGAGCCCGCCGAGTCGTTGTCTTGGCGCAAGAAGAGGCACGCATGCTCAACCACAATTACATCGGTACCGAGCACATCCTCCTTGGCCTCATCCATGAAGGTGAAGGCGTAGCAGCAAAGGGGCTCGAATCCCTCGGCATCTCACTCGATGCTGTTCGCGCGCAGGTGGAAGAGATCATTGGTCAGGGGCAGCAGGCCCCAAGTGGCCATATCCCATTTACGCCACGTGCAAAGAAAGTTCTCGAACTCTCACTCCGTGAAGCGCTTCAACTTGGCCACAATTACATCGGCACAGAGCACATCCTCCTCGGTCTCATCCGTGAGGGCGAAGGCGTTGCTGCACAGGTTTTGGTAAAGCTCGGTGCAGATCTCAATCGCGTTCGTTCAACTGTTATTCAACTTCTCTCTGGTTATCAGGGCAAAGAGGCAGTGACACAAGGTGGACCTGCAGAAGGAACACCTTCTACCTCACTTGTTCTCGATCAATTTGGCCGCAACCTCACCGTTGCTGCTCGCGAAGGTAAGCTCGACCCAGTTATTGGTCGCGATGAAGAGATCGAGCGCGTAATGCAGATTCTCTCTCGTCGTACAAAGAACAACCCAGTTCTTATTGGTGAGCCAGGTGTTGGTAAGACCGCTGTTGTTGAAGGCCTGGCACAGGCAATCGCAAAGAACGATGTCCCTGAGACGCTGAAGGATAAGCAGCTCTACTCACTCGATCTCGGTGCACTCGTTGCCGGCTCACGTTACCGTGGAGATTTCGAAGAGCGCCTCAAGAAGGTTCTTAAAGAGATCAAAACTCGCGGAGACATCATTATCTTTATCGATGAAATTCATACCCTCGTCGGTGCAGGCGCTGCAGAAGGTGCAATCGATGCAGCAAGCATCTTGAAGCCAA
>JACCDX010462981.1_pt1 | contig 19332 bp, 16 predicted proteins | sample 7449681 | NCBI WGS metagenome assembly JACCDX01 (sample SAMN15323450, study PRJNA562643) | freshwater metagenome | isolation source: river surface water | place: USA:Blue River Watershed | collected 2017-08-18
ATAGTGGGTTTGGATTTGGTTATGGCGGTTATGGTGGATTCGGCGGTTATGGTGGATTCGGCTGGGGCGGATGGAATCCCTATTATGCTGGCTACTGGAATCCTTACAGACCAATCTATTATGGTGGCGGGGTAAGCAATTTCCCAATGCAAAGAAATAACTATACACCTAGAGCCTTGCAAACAAGCTCGCCTGCATTAGCTGCTTATAGAAATAACAGAACCTATAACAATGGGAATAATTTTTCAAATACGACCAATGGTGCTACACGTTATACAAGCAATCCAAACTTAAACAATGGTTTTGGTAATTTATTAAGACGTGTGACCAACAATAACAGCAATGCCAATCAAGCCAATAGCTTTGATCGACCTGCGCGTTATTTTAACAATGGCGGATTTAGCAATACCAATCAAAATAAAGCAAGTAGTACGACTCCAACTTATACTGCACCAAGTTCCAATAACAATGCTGGTGGCAGAAGCGGTGGTTTCAATAGTACAGGATCGGGCACTAGTTCTAGACCACCAAGAGGCGGTAATAAATAATAGCGCGTAGGATTTTTCTCTCAAACATTAAGTATACAATTATGAAAAAAATAGTAATAGGATTTTTAGTATTCGCAAGCCTTTCCGTACAAGCACAAAGTCCAGAAGATGGATTAAGATTGTCTTGGTTTGCACCCAACGGAACACCACGTAGTAATGCATTAGGCGGGGCCATGGGCTCATTAGGTGGCGATTTATCTGCGGCACATATTAATCCAGCTGGTTTAGGTTTTTATAAATCAAGTGAATTATTAGTGACTAGCAAGTATTTGAAAACTGAATCCAACTTTGATTATTTAGGTAAAACAACAAGTACGTCTAAGTCTTTATCTACACTAGGCAATATTGGCATTGTGTTTGCAGATGGAAGAAAAAACAGGGGTTATTCTAGCACTGCTTTTTCAATCAGTTTCACACAAATTGCAGATTACAATAGCAGACAAAGATTTAAAGGGGTGAACAATTTTAGCAGTTATTCTGAGAAATTCTTGGAAGAATTGTATTATGACAATGCAAGCATGAGTGCCGCAGAAAACAATTATATCTTCGGAAGCTCATTGGCCTTTAGATCTTATTTAGTAGATACCATTGCAGATGCTAATGGAAATTTAGCTGGCTATCAAAGTTTAGTGCCTATCTCTAGTGGGGTGAATCAAACATTTGATTCCTACACTAGTGGAAGCTCAAATGAATTGACTTTTGGCTGGGGAGGCAATGTACAGGATAAATTGTATTTAGGTGCTAGCATCGTTTTGCCAATTGTGAATTTTAATCGTTCATTACAAGTGTCTGAAACAGATTATACCCCGACCAACACATCGAACCAATTTGGAGGCTTTGTCTTCAATGAAGATTTTAGTTCTAAGGGCTGGGGTATTGGTGCCAAGTTCGGTATCATTTATAAACCTGAATCTTTTTTACGTTTAGGCTTTGCATTGCATACGCCACAGTTAATTAGCTTTAGAGATAAACTATCTGCTGAAATTACAACAAACACGGAGTCTTATGCAGGAACTATTTCTGTAGGTTCTGGTGAATTAAATAATGGTATGGCTGGCGTAAGAGAATATACTGTTGCAACTCCTACCAAAGCCACTTTTAGTGGTAGTTACTTTTTTGCAAGTCCAGGTAAACCAACACAGCCATTGGGCTTTATTAGCGCTGATATTGAGTGGGTAAACTATGCTGGCACAAGATTCTATGCAAACGATTTTGACCAAGCATCTGCCGATTATTATGACGACTTGAACGCCACCATGAAAGCGACTTATAAAAATAATTTTAATTTTAGAATTGGCTCTGAAATTAAATTAACAAGCAACTGGATGGCAAGAGCTGGTACGGCCTATTATGGCAGCCCCTATAAAAATGAATTTGCAGACGAGAACGGCAAAACATTGGTTACCCCTTCTCGCTTCATTGTATCTGGAGGTATTGGGTACAGAACAAATAAATACTTTTTGGACTTCACTATTTCTAGTGCAACCAATAAAGATGCAGTGGTGCCTTATCGCTTAATTGATAAACCAAGTCCTATTGCAGTACAAAATAGCAATGCCATCTTATTCAATTTTGGATACGGCATAAGATTCTAGTCAAGCATTTAAAACGCTTACAAGATTTCAACAAAAAGGGCCTTCCAATTGGAAGGCCCTTTTTATTTAGAACCGATAAGAATCAATTCAGAAATGTCTTAAATTCTTATTTGATTACAAGTAATTGTTTGAAATGAATTACTTTAGGTCTTCTACTTTCAATCCTTGATTCACTTTAATATCAGAATACTTCACATTCAATTTAAACTGTCCAAGATCCAAAATCTCCTCGTTGGCAATTTGAACACCGCCAACAGATTTATAGTCTTTAAAAAACTGTTGTTGTGTCACAGACCCTCTGCCTGGAACTTCCTGTGTGGTTGCTACTTTCGCTAATAAAAAAGTCTTGCTATCATAAAAACGGTGAGACACTTTACCAGATGGTGTAGTTACCTCAAGGTCAATTACATCTGCCCCTTCAATTTTATCTGCACCAGCTATCTTTAGTTTATAGCCATTTTTTACAAAAATTGTTTCTGGATGTAAGCTTGCAGTTTCATTTAAGCTTTCTTTTACATCTTCTGTAATTGGCGCTTCCATACCTTGTTGCGCAACACTATACTTGCCATTGACTAAAGCTTGTTTTGAAACAACCATACCGCCCATCGTCATTGTGATGATAGCATTACCAGGTAAAACTTTGGTTTGAATCATTTCAATTTCACGCCCCATCAAAGCAGCTTTACCTTTGTATTGAATATCTTTTACACTATTCAGTGCAGCTTGTCCACCCAATGCAGCAATTGCTTTATCCATTAATACTGCTGGTGTTAAAGAGGCATCTGCTTTCGCTTCAACTGGCGCAGCAATTTCATTGCCCTCAATATCAAAATATTTTACTGGGCCATACTTCTCTAAACCCTTTGCAATTTGTTTTGCATTGCCTACAATCACAATATGCATTTGATTAGTATTCATAAATAATTGAGCCACTTCTTTCACTTTAGTCGCGTCAACAGCTGCAAGATTGGTTAAGTATTTTTGATAATAATCTGCAGGCAATTTGTTACGGGCAATATTCAATGCAAAATTGGCAATGGTTGCAGGATTCTCCAATGACCTTGCGAATCCACCAGATAAATAATTTTTCATTCTACTCAGTTCAACATCCCCTACTTGTTCGTTTCTAAGGGTATTGATTTCACGCAATAATTCTTGTACAGAACTATCTGTTTTGTCATTTCTTACAGATGCTTCTGCTTGAAAAATACCAATTTGACGACTTGGATTTAGAGAAGAATATGCTCCATAAGTAAATGCATGTTTTTCACGCAAGTTGGCAAACAAACGACCAGAGAATCCTCCACCCAATATATTATTCATCACCGAACCCGCTATTGCATTGGCAGACCCTGGATATAAATCAACAGAAGAAGCAATGGTTACCACACTTTGTACACTAGAAGGTCTATCTACAATTGCCACATAAGTTTGAGCTGGCTTAGCTGGTTTTGCAAAATCTTGTTTTGCAACCACTCCTTTTTTCCATGCACCAAAACTTTTTTCTGCTAAAGCTTTAGCAGTCGCTGGCTCTATATCTCCAACAAATACTAAATAAGCACTGTTCGGTTTCCAGTAAGTGCTTAAAAACGATTTAACATCATTTAAGCTCACTTGATTCACTGTTTTTGTTGTCATGATTTCGCCATAAGGATGACTTGCACCATACACTAATTTTTTAACCACATTGCCCGCGATGGCATCTGCATCGTCTTTATTAGATTCAATCCCTGACAATACTTGTTTACGTATTTTCTCTAATTCCTCACTTGACAATGCTGGTTGCAAAACCACTTCTGCCATTAAACTCATTAAAGCAGGAAAATTGGTCTTTAATGCACTCACAGAAGCAGATTGGCTTGAAGTAGACAAACTACCTCCTAAAAACTCAACTGCTTCATCTAATACTGCTTTTGATTTTGTTACTGTACCTCTTTTTAACAATTGCCCAGCCATATCAGCCACACCTGCTTTATCCCCTTCTGCAAAGCCATCATAGTCCAATGCCAAAGTTGCACTCACCTGCGGCAATTTGGTATTTTTTACAACAAACACTTGCAATCCATTGGCTAATGTGAATTTAACTGGATCACCCACTTGAATGATCGGCGCTTTGCTCGGCGCAGGTGCTTTTGAACGATCAATTGATTGCGCCAAAGAAACCAATGGCAAAATGAATATAAAAGAATAGAATATTTTTTTCATAAAATTAATTTTGTAAGCGTTACTCGAATCGCTCAATTACTTAGTGGTTGGTTTTTCTTTCGGTAAATAATACAGCACAATCCTATTGTCTTTATTTAAATACTTTTTAGCCACATTCAACACATCTTGTCGAGTCACTTTATTGTATTTCTCTAATTCTGTATTGATCAAATTGGCGTCACCAAAATAAACCTCATTGTTGGCTAAACTTTCTGCGATACCAGCCATAGTAGCATTACCTGTCACCAATTGAGTGGTGATTTGGTTCTTCACTTTTTGAAACTCTCGCTCACCTACCAATTCCGTTTTTAATTGATTGATCACGGTGTCCATACTTTGTTCTAAGGTTTCAATTTTTACACCCATATTGGCAATAGCCAACGCAATGAATAATCCTTCGTCTTCATTAAAGAATGGAACAGATTGCGCAGCTGCAGCTTGTTGTTTTTTATCCACCAAGGCTTTATTCATTCTAGAAGACTCTCCGCCAGATAATAGGGTAGACAATACATTAAATGCATAATATTCGTCCCCGCCTTGCTTTGGTGCGCGGTATGCTTGGAATACACCAGGCAATTGAATATTGTCATAGACTACGTCTCTTACTTCACCGCCTAAAGCAGGCTCTTTAATAGTTGGTCTTGGGATTGGACGATCTCCTTTTTTAATGGGGCCAAAATAAGCTTCAATCTTTGCTTTTAATTCCGCTTTGTTAAAATCACCAGCAATAGATAAGACGCAATTGTTTGGCACATAAAATGTTTTGTAGAAATTGATAAACTCATCCAACTTAGCCGCATTCAAATGGTCCATACTACCAATAGGCGACCATTGATAAGGATGAACTTTATACGCTCTTTTTAAAACTTCTGTCAAAAAAGAACCATAAGGACGATTGTCTACACGTTGGCGTTTTTCTTCCTTTACAACTTCACGCTGCGTGTTCACCCCAATTTGTTCGATTTTAGCATGCATCATACGCTCACTCTCTAACCATAAACCCAATTCCACTTGATTAGAAGGCAATAACTCATAATAAAAAGTACGATCCTGAGAAGTGTTGGCATTCAAAGCACCCCCAGCATTGGTGATGTATTTATCGAACTCCCCTCTTTTAATATTTTCTGAACCTTCAAATAATAAGTGTTCGAAAAAATGGGCAAAACCAGTTCTTGCAGTGTCTTCGTTTTTGGATCCCACATGGTATAAAGTAGTCACTGCAACTACAGGAGCAGAATGATCCTCATGTAAGATCACTTTTAGCCCATTGGGTAAAGTGTATTTTTCAAATTGAATAGCTTGTTGTGCAGTGGCTACTTGTAATAAAAGTACACCACAGAAAGCCATGCCTAGTTGGATACGCATAGATAGATTGTTTAAATGTTATGACAATAAATTTAAGTAGAAAAATGCTATTTCAACTAAGTATTTATACCTAATTCAAAATAGGAAACTAAGGGATGATGAACTTAGAAGATAGCCTAAGTCCATTGGATACTGGCATCTTTCTTAAACCAAGTCATTTGCCTTTTAGCATAATGCCTGGTATTTTGCTGGATGGCGTCTATTACTTTTTCAATAGGCTGTTCGCCTTTAAAATAAGGTACCCATTCTTGATAACCTACCGTCTGCAATGCATTTAGATGAAATTCAGGAAGCAATGCTTTTACTTCTGCCTCCAATCCCATTTCCACCATATGTACTACCCGTTGATTGATACGCTCATATAATTGCGCCCTTGGCAATTCAAGTCCTATTTTTTGTATTGCAAATGGTCTTAGCTTTTTTTGCTGCTGTTGAAAATGCAGGATGGATTGGCCTGTTCCTAATACTACTTCTAATGCCCTTGATAATCTTTGTGCATTTTGTTTTTCTCCTAAATCGGCAGCTGACCAATAGCGTGGATCTAATGCTTCCACTTGTCCTTGCAACCATGCTAAACCATTATTGGAAACCTCTTTTTGAATTTGAAGTCTTATCGCTGGGTCAATCGCTGGAATCGCATCCATCCCTTCTGCAAATGCTTTAATATATAAGCCGGTACCCCCAACCATCACCACTGATCCATATTGCGCTAGTAATTCCTCTGTTTTATTTAATGCATATTCTTCAAAAATGCCCGCATTGACTGTTTCATGAATCGAGTGGCTTGCAATAAAATGATGCGGCACTGTGGACAACTCTGACTCTGATGGTCTTGCTACACCAATATTTAATTCTATGTAACATTGCCTCGCATCGGCAGAAATAATTTCAGTCTTTAATTTTTGCGCTAATTCAATCGCATATTTTGTCTTTCCAACTGCGGTTGGACCAACAACGATATAAACAGTGGGATTCAAAATGAATGTATAATTAAATTAAAATGCTTCTGAACTATCATCAAACATGCCACCATCATCACTATCTGATGTATCTTGGTCGTCATCGTCCTCTGCGTCGTCATCGGCGGCACCAGCGTCCTCGCCCTCTTCTCCAAATCCATCCTGCGCTTCTGTTAAATCATACTTCTCTTCAATATCTGTAAAATTAGGCCCCAGTAAACCCTTGGTGCCATATTGCATTGGACCCACCCCTTCAATTCTTGAAACCATAGGATAGGTTTGTTCCATATCTGCATCGGCATTTTTAATCACTTGAATCAATTGAATTAAAAAGGTCCATGATTTTGCAAAATCATATACATAAACAAATTGCTGATTGGTATCTAAAATCTCCGAACCTATGACCACTTCTTCCATCATCAACGGAGGTACGATATATTCTTTTTCGTAAACTGCTTTACTGATTTCTCTACCTCTCTGCCATTTTTCATTGCTTCTAAAAAAAGTAGCATCATGTTTTTCATCAAACTCAAATGACTTTAAAATGATCTGGTGTAGATCGATAAAATGCTGTGTGTGCTTCACCAATACATCTCTATAAATCGCATCGTCCTCTTCCCAAGAAATTCTAAATTTTAAAATGGCCATTTTGGTGATTTTGAAACGCTAAATTAGTATTTATTAGCTTGATTATAAAGCATTTTTTATGCAATCGGATGCAATCCAATTTTGGCTGCTTCTGCTATCATATATTGATAGGCCGCTTCATAGTTATTGGGGATAATGCCATCTAAAATGGCTTCTCGAATGGCGTCTTTGACAATGCCCACTTGTTTGGATGGGGGGATTTTGAAAATCTGCATAATCATCTCTCCAGTAATAGGAGGTTGCCAGTTACGCATTTGGTCTTTTTCCTCTACTTCAATGATTCTGGCTTTCACCATTTCAAAACCCTGTAAATACCTCTTTACCTTTAATTTATTCTTACTGGTGATATCGGCAGAACACAATAACATCAGAGACTCTATGTCTTCTCCTGCATCAAATAGCAACCTTCTAATAGCGCTATCTGTTACGTTTTCCTTGGTCAATGAAATTGGACGTAAATGCAAAGCCACTAATTTTTGCACCATTTTCATGTGTTCATTCAGCGGCAGTTTCAATTGTGTAAAAATCTTAGGCACCATCCTTGCACCCACTACTTCATGCCCGTGAAAAGTCCATCCAAAACCTGTTTCAAATCTTTTTGTATTGGGCTTGGCTATATCATGCAACAATGCCGCCCACCTCAACCAAACATCTTGAGTATGTTCTGCTATATTATCTAGTACCTGTAAAGTATGTGAAAAATTATCTTTATGACCAATGCCATCCAATGTTTCAGCCCCTTCCAATTTTAATAAGACGGGAAAAATTTGCGCCAATAATCCAGCATCTTTTAATAAATACCAACCCTTAGAAGGCTGTTTGCTTTTCATTATTTTTTGCAACTCATCCGTAATTCTTTCTTGTGAAACAATTTTAATGCGATCGGCCATTTGCTGTATCGCTTTAAAAGTTTGATCCTCAATCACAAAATCTAATTGTGTAGCAAAACGAATTGCACGCATCATTCTTAAAGGATCATCATCAAATGTTTGCTCTGGTGCTAGTGGCGTTCTAATGATTTTTAATTCCAAATCAGCAAGGCCATTAAAAGGATCTAATAATGCACCAAAATTGGCAGCACTTAAGTCAATCGCCATGGCATTGATGGTGAAATCTCTTCTATTCTGATCGTCTATTAATGTACCCGGTTCCACGGTAGGATTCCTACTTTCTCTTGTATAGGATTCCCTACGTGCACCTACAAATTCAATTTCAATATCTGTTAATTTCACCTGTGCTGTCCCATAAGTTTTGAATAAGGAAACGGGCGGCTTCGGGCTAAATTGATTCGCGAAAGTAGTGGCCAATTGTAAGCCATCACCAATGCAAACAATGTCAATGTCTTTTGTATTTCTGTTTAATATTTTATCACGCACAAATCCGCCTACTGCATACGCAGGTATATTCAATTTAGCAGCAGCTTCACCAGCGATTGCTAAAAGCTCTTTTTCTTTTGTGGTGAGTTCAATCAACATAGGCGCAAAAGTACTAATCTTGTAGCACTTCTTGTAGGGGTAGATAGATTTGTTCTAATTCAATGGATTCGGCACAATTAAAATGCCCTAAAGGACATTGTTTTTTACCATGTAAGCCACAAGGTCTGCAGGGTAAAGCTTGTTTTGTCTCAATAATAAACGAAGTGTCCGACAAAGGACCATAGCCAAAATCAGGGATCGTAGAACAATAGATGGCAGCAACTGGCGCATTCACCGCAGAAGCAAAATGCATTGGAGCCGAATCATTGACATAATTTAACACTGCATTTTTTTGCAAAGCTGCCGATGCTAAAAACGAAAGTCTTCCTGCCATATTCACTAGATTCGGCTTTTGCAATTGTTGGATAATCTGGTCATTCAAAGCTTTATCCCCTGGCCCACCTAATAAATAGATTGGACCATCAAATGGAATAGTTTGCAACAAGTTCAACCACTGATGCATGGGAAATTGTTTTGTAAACCAAACAGAAGCAGGTGCCATACATAAATAGGGTTGCGCTTGATAAGACTTCACCATTTTTTCATCTTCAATAGACGGATACAAAGCAGGCTTTGCTTTTGGCAATGTCCCAATTGGGGCCAACAACGCATGGTTTCTTTCAATTTCATGCAACCCATTGCCCACAGACTGATGCGAAATTGGATGTGAAAAAAGAAAAGCAAATGGATTTTTATCAAACCCGATTTTCATTTTTGCACCAGACAATGCCGTCCATAAACCGGTTGCAGCATAGCGTTGCACATTCACCACCGCATCAAATTTATTTTTTCTGATTGCAAAAAGTAACTGCAACCAATGCCCATATTTATTTTGTTGTTTATCCCACACCAATACCTGATCTAAAAATGGATGTTCCTTAAACAATGCTTCATTGCCTTTTCTAACTAAAATCGATATCGCTGTATTCGGATTTTCTTGATGCAAGGATTCCAATAAAGCTGTTGCCAACACTACATCTCCAATAAAAGCAGTCTGTATGACCAATATTTTTTGTTGCATTGAATTCTTTTAAGGGCGAATAACAATTAATTGATTTGCTTCCCATTTCACAATTGCAGAGGGTTGCTTTAGTGCTGTATTTTCTTGTTCTGTTTTTACCACATAATCCACGCCTTCTAGAATGTCAATAGAGATATCCTTAAAACACATAGGCGTAGGGAGTCCGGAAATATTTGCAGATGTACTCACAATTGGTTTCCCAAAAGCTTTCATTAATTGAAATGCAAAATTGGCTTTGCATACTCGAATGGCAATGGAGCCATCCGCTGCCACTAAATTATTAGCTAGATTTTTTGCATGGTCGTAAATGACAGTGGTTGGTTTTGAAATACCCTTTATATAATCCACCACAGTGGGCGCGGGTGCGGATACATAATTCAAAATCCATTGTTCCTCTGGCACCAAGACAATCATCGATTTGGTATCTGCTCTTTTTTTAAGTGCGAAAATTTTAGCCACAGCTGCTGCATTGGTTGCATCACATCCAATTCCCCAAACAGTATCGGTAGGATATAAAATGATCCCGCCATTTTTTAAGCTGTCTAAAGCACAAGCAATATCTTCTTCCAATAAATACATGCTGCAAATTAAACATAAAGGCTTAAAGCAAGTAGTTGAATGTGTAAAAGAAAGGGATAAACTATCTCCATCAACTTGTATTTTTGCCAAAATTGAATAAAATGGACTTAAAGACAAAAATTGAAACCGTTTGGAATGATCGAAGTTTATTAAAAGACGATGTATATAGCAATGCTGTTCGCGAAGTGATTGAAGAAGTGGATAAAGGCCGATTAAGGGTTGCAGCACCTAACGGATCAGAATGGTTAGTGAATGAGTGGGTAAAACAAGCCATCCTCCTATATTTTGCTATTCAGCCTATGCAAACCTGGGAAATTGCACCTTTTGAATTCCATGATAAAATGTTGTTGAAATCGGGTTATGCCGAATTGGGTGTTCGTGCAGTACCACATGCAATTGCAAGATACGGAGCTTACTTAGCAAAGAATGTGGTCCTCATGCCTAGTTACGTGAATATTGGTGCATTTGTAGACGAAGGAACGATGGTAGACACATGGGCTACAGTGGGCAGTTGCGCACAAATTGGAAAAGGCGTTCACTTAAGTGGCGGCGTGGGTATTGGAGGCGTACTAGAACCATTACAGGCAAGTCCAGTGATAGTGGAAGATGGCTGTTTTATTGGAAGTAGATGTATTGTGGTAGAAGGCGTTCATTTGGAAAAAGAAGTGGTATTGGGCGCGAATGTGGTATTAACTAAGAGTACAAAAATTATAGACGTGAGCGGCGCTACTCCAATTGAATATAAAGGACGTGTTCCTGCAAGAAGTGTGGTCATTCCTGGATCTTACACAAAAACATTCCCAGCAGGTGATTATCAAGTGAGCTGCGCTTTAATCATAGGTCAAAGAAAACCAAGTACCGATTTAAAGACCAGCTTAAATGATGCATTGAGAGATTTTAATGTTGCTGTATAATTTCAAACTAGCAGTATAAAAAGAAATCAACTATACAATCAAGGATTTATATGGGCTATTCTAGGTACGCTTTTGTTTTCTACGAAAGCTATTTGGATCAAACTTTGTTTTAAAACATCCACCATAGACGCCAGTAGTTTATTGATGTTGCGTATGTTGTTCTCGCTTCCCTTTTATGCTGCTGCGATGTGGTTTTTCTTTCAACAGCAGCAAATAAAAAAGGCGAGCAGATCCACTTATATTGGTGCCTGTTTGGTTGGCATACTTGGCTATTACATGAGTAGTTTATTTGATTTTATTGGACTACAATATGTATCGGCGAGTATCGAGCGGATCATCTTGTTTATCTACCCTACTTTGGCTGTACTACTGAACTTAGTATTATTCAAAGTAGCAATCAGTAAAAGACAATGGCTTGCTATTTTCATAACCTATATTGGTATAGGTTTAGCCTATTGGGGCGAATGGAATCAAATACCAGACACCCAATCTTTTGTTTTTGGCACATGGATGATCCTACTCTGTGCCATTACCTACGCTTTTTACTTAGTTGGCTCAGGAAAGTTGATACCTAAAATTGGCGCGCCACAATTTACCAGCTTATCCATGCTTGCTGCAAGTTTGGGTATTTTCGTCCATTACTTGGTGGTGCATGCCAATGATGCTACATCTGTAATACAATTGCCTATTCTACATTCAAGTAGTCTTCTCTATGTGATTGCACTTGCATTGATTGCTACTGTGATTCCATCCTTTTTGATTAGTGGGGGAATGAAAAGGATAGGCAGCAACGATTTAGCCATTATTACGAGTATTGGGCCTGTTTCAACCTTATTCCAGGCAAGATGGATCCTAGGAGAGCCGTTTAGTTGGGAGCAGATTATGGGAACCCTTTTGGTCATATTAGGCGTGCTGCTTGTAAAAAAAGTTGGGGCAACCAAGACGAATCCCGATTACCCCAATTATCCTTCCCCCAAAGGATAATACTTTTATATATTTAATATTTCTTTAATTCATAAGTTTCGCGATTGTAAAGATTCATTAGAAATTTATCTAAGTCCAACTATTTTGTAAACTAAGGTGTGAAAATTATTTTTTCAATTTAAAATATTGATTTATAATATTTTACAAATTAATAAAATATAAAATTTATATAAAAATATATATTAAAATTTCTTATTGTATATTTTATTAGCTTTGTACAATGTTTCAAAAACTAATTCTTATTGCCTTCTTATTCGCAGGAACGCATATATATACCATTGCTCAAGATCAAACGGCGATTAATCCCTTGTCTAAGGCAGAAATTGCTTTTTTAGACTTTATTACAAAGGATAGTGCCAACGACCTGAATCTTAGTCTCTTTAAAGAAAATTTTAGATTTGGATTCCATTCCAAAATAGCCAACGGTATCACGTTGATGAAGTCCAAGAATAAACTATGGGTCCAACCAATGGGTTCGGGAAGATTGTATGAAATCGTCAAAATAGGTCAAAGCAAGTACCAACTTTTAAGGATAGATTCTACATTACATACAGGGGTGAATTTTGGCAGTATCAATTGGATGCACCACGACACTTTGTTCCAATTTGGAGGGATCGGCTTTTGGAAAATCAAAGACCATTTCACCTTTTTTAGCAATAAAACACATGAATGGGAATTGTTCAACTCAAATAAACGGGTTCCTGTATTTCAAAGTGCAGACAACGGAGTGATCTATCAGATGGATCAAAAAGCGGGTAAATTCTATCTTTCCCATTCTATTCTTCAACAAGACTTCCCAAATACATTAACCACCATATCAGACGACACTTGTAGGGTATTTAATTTCAAAGATAGAACTTGGACAATATTAGGTAAGCTTAATCCTGCTTTAAAAGAAATAGGGAAAAAGAGTATTGATATAAAAAGTGATTTTGGCCCATTTTTGGTTTTTCATACCGATTTAGAATTGTATTGGCTCAATTTTTCCAAAAATCAGTTTGGTTCCTTATCAAAAAACAAACAAGCAGAATTCAGAGAAAAATGGTTAGACATTTATAAAGTTCACCCAGAACATATGTACCAATTTGTGATGGGTTCTAATTTTTATTTAGTAAAAATTGGCAAAGAAGGCGACCTGACTTATGAAACAATCACTTTAAATGAGCAAGATTTTGTTGACCCTGAAGTCCAATTGATCTATACCAATAGTTTAATCAATCAACTTTTAAATACAATTGCACCTGGAAAACCAATTATTGGGAATGCCATTGTTGTATTGATCGCTTTTTTAATTTATGCACTCTATAAAAAAAGATTCAAGAAAAAGAAAATCCCAATAGAAGTTCAATCTATTTTATACAAGAATTTTTATAGCGCTTTAAGCATTGTAGAAAAAGAATTGATTCAGGCAATTTATCAATTACAAATAAAAAATGAACAAATTAGTATCAAGACCATTAATAAAATAATTGGTGTTCAACAAAAAGACACCATTACTCAGAATAAAAGTAGAAGTGATATCTTTTTACGTATCAACCAGAAATTCAAATTAGCAACCAGGGAAAACGAGGCATTGATCGTGAAACAAAGAGAAGCTTCAGACAAGCGACAATACAATTATAATATGAACCCTATTTTTATCAAACAATTAGAAAAGCTCATTTTAAACAACCAATAAGCTGCAACCTCTTCTTGCGCTTTGGTCTAACCTACCAATCACTTCAAAGCTTCCGTCTGGATAAACAATACCCACATCTTCTGTTGCAATAAATGCACAGCTATGTTGATTCGCAAGGTCAATGATATGCAGCACCCCTCTCCCAGATAGACTGATAGCTGTAGGATCCGCTTCGTCTGCAACCAATACTTTCATCCAAGGGGGACAAATATAAATACCTCCGCCTTTAGAATAAGCCTGACTCAATAGTTCAGTCATGCCGTATTCAGAATGGATAAGATCGAGTCCGAATCCTATTGACAAATACGCATGCAAAGCAGGTTTTGTTAATTCTTGTTTTCTGCCCTTCATTCCTCCGGTTTCCATTACAATCGTATGCATTAATTGCTGTGGATAGGCATCTACAAAATCCATCAATGCAAAACTAACCCCTATCAATAAGGTTTTTTGTTTTGCTTTTTCTAATTGAGCCAATGTTGTATTTAACTTTTCAAATTCATATAAATAAAATCCGCTTGAAGCATGTCCACTTAGTTCAATTAAATGATTTGTCATATAAACCAAAGAGGAATGTTGCCTTTCTAAATAGTTCGGTAATAATCCAAGAATGCAATAATCCTTTGGAGATCCATAAAATTGTTCAAAACATTGCATAAAACTTTGCTCATACACCATTAAGTCTTTTACATAGTGTTTGCTTATAGTATCTTGGGTGGTACCGCTACTTTCAAAATGAAAATGGGGACATTCGGTACCCGTATAAATAGCATGTGTTTTAAAAAAATGAATGGGTAAAAATGGAATTTGTTCCAAGCTATCTATTGCAGCAAGGGGAACATGCATTAGCTGAATCCATTCTTTATAGACCGCATTGTTTGTCGCCTGGGCTTGCATTAAGGATAGCGCATGCGTCAGAAAGCTGGATGTATCCAAGCCCTTTAAAACCCCCATGTCTATACTTCGCCCTTCCATGCTACTTGTGTTTGCCACAAATGTATTAATAAATACAGAATGTAGTATCTTGCAAGGGTTATAATTAAACCCTTCCTTATGGCAAAAGCAGCAACAAAAAAAGCAAGTCCTTCAAAGAAAAAAGAATTAATTGAAGCTAAATCTTACGGATTTTTAAAAGAATATATCAACAACCCATCTCCAGTAGGATTTGAAAGTAGTGGCCAAAAAATTTGGTTAAACTATTTGACTAAATATGTGGATACCACTTTTACAGACCCCTATGGAACAGCTGTAGGTGTGATCAATCCCGATGCCCCATTTAAAGTAGTGATTGAAGCACATGCTGATGAGATTAGTTGGTTTGTGAATTATGTGAGTGATCAAGGTTTGATTTATCTAAAACGCAATGGCGGTGTGGATCATCAAATTGCACCCTCTATGCGCGTTTGGATTCATGGTAAAAAAGGACCAGTGAAAGCGGTGTTTGGATGGCCTGCTATTCATACTAGAATGAGCAATCCAGAGCAAAAAGAACCACAACCCAAAGTGGATAACCTGACTTTAGATTGTGGCGCTAGATCTAAAAAAGAAGTGGAAGCTTTAGGCATTCATATTGGTGCAGTAGTGACTTATGAAGAAGGCTTTGATGAACTTGCACATGATTTTATCATTGGCAGAGCTTTTGACAATAGAGTGGGTGGATTCATGATTGCAGAAGTAGCAAGAATGCTTTCAGAAAATAAAAAGAAATTGCCTTTTGGCTTATACATTGTCAATGCAGTGCAAGAAGAAATTGGACTCAGAGGTGCCGAGATGATTGCCAGAAGAATTAAACCAAACATCGCAATTGTAACTGACGTAACACACGATACGCATACCCCAATGATCAATAAAGCAATCGAAGGGGATATTCAATGTGGCAAAGGACCTTCTCTGGCTTATGCGCCTGCTATACACAATAAATTATTAGCGATTGTAGAAGACACTGCAAAAAATAAAAAGATTCCAGTTCAATTTAGAACATTGAGCAGAAGCACAGGAACAGATACAGACAGTTTTGCTTATGCGAATGATGGTTGTCCTTCTGTCTTAATTTCAATCCCATTAAGGTATATGCATACCACTGTGGAGATGATTCACAAAAAAGACATCGTAGATACGATTCAATTGATGTATGAAACATTATTACAATTGAGCCCTAAAACAAATTTGAGTTACCTATAATGGTCAAGTCCTCCCCCCTTCATATTGCAGTACTAGATCTGTATGATGGCAGTGCCAATATGGGGATGGATTGTATCTACGAGATACTTCAAAATTGGAGCAAGGATTCAAAAGTTGAAATCATCATTTCTACCTTTGATGTACGTGCCAAAAATGAATTGCCTCAAGACAACTTTGACTTGTACATTTCATCGGGTGGTCCAGGCTCCCCAATAGACAGTATCGACACGCAATGGGATATTGACTATTGTAATTGGCTAGATAAAATGTTTGTGTCGAAAAAACCTGTATTATTAATCTGTCATAGTTTTCAATTGGCTTGTAGGCATTTTGGAATTGGAAGCGTTGGACTTAGAAAGTCCAAACAATTAGGTATTTTACCCATCCACCCAACTGCAGCACATCCAATTTTCAATCAATTGCCTGATCCGTTTTTTGCCTTGGAAAGTAGGCTTTACCAAATTACAGAACCCAACGACGAAAAAATACAAACTATCGGCGCTTCTATCATTGCCCTTGAAAAAATTAGACCTCAACTTCCTTACCAAAGAGCATTGATGGCTGTTGCATTCAATGAAAACATGATTGGAGTTCAATTCCATCCAGAAGCAACCAAGGATAGACTTATCAAATACTTTGAAACAGATGCGATTAAAGCGGCTGTATTAGCAGACTTTAGCGAAGAAAAATTAGATCAAATTAAGTCGTCTTTACAAGACCCCAACAAGATTGAGCATACCTGTAGTCATTTTATTCCTAACTTTCTACAACAAATGCTACTTGCATGATTCCATCCATCAGGACCGCATTCAATGCGCAGTTTACAGAAGCACGATATCAAAAGTATCTCTCCATTTTAAATGCGGAATTCAAAGAAAGTATCCCCTTTAGAATTGCAGAAACCCCTGTATTTATAGATACATCATTTAAAGAAGCATTACTTGCGGCGGGCGATGCTATTTGTCAATTTATTACCCAGCCGAATTTCGGCGCATTAACCAACCAATCCATCCCCGAAGGATTGCAGATACCTAACGAACAAGCTTTCCCCGATTGTTTAGTGATTGACTTTGCGATTGCAGAGGGCAAGGATGGCAGGCCAGTTCCAGCATTGATTGAATTACAAGGATTCCCTTCACTTTTTGCATTTGAATTATTGCAATCAAACGCACTCGCATCGGCCTATACTTTGCCAAAAGGATTCACTCCATATTTAAATGGCTACAATGCAAGCACTTACCTTGATTTCTTGTCAAGCATCATCAAGGGAGCGCCTGCAAAACATACCATCCTTTTAGAGATCAAGCCTCACGAACAAAAAACTAGACTTGATCTATTACTGACCGAGAAATGGTTGAATGTGCCCATTGTCTGTCTATCTGAAATTTACAAAAAGGACAAGTCGCTTTATTATAAAAAAGAAGGTGTTGAATTTAAAATAGAACGCATTTACAATCGTGTAGTCTATGACGAATTAATGCAACAAGAAGCAATTTTCAAAAATCAATTTGATTTATTTCAATCTATAGCTGACATTGAATGGGTCAATCACCCACACCATTTTTTTAGAATAAGTAAATACCTACTGCCGCTATTAAAGCATGCCTCAGTACCTGAAGCATTTATTTTAGCAGATTGGATGAAGGATCAAAGCTTATGCAATGTAGATGCGTTTATTTGTAAGCCTCTATTTTCTTTCGGAGGACAAGGGGTCATGCTGCAGCCAACAAAGGAGTCCCTTGAAGCAATTCAAGACCCTCAAAATTGGATCTTACAAAGAAAGGTACAATACGCGGCAGCAATCAATACCCCTTCTGGTCCTTCTAAAGCAGAAATTAGACTATTCTATTTCTGGGACAAACACTTGAATCGATATGTGGCAACCAATAATTTAACAAGAATCAGTAAAGGGCCAATGATTGGCGTTAGCTATAATGATACTGCCACCTGGATAGGTGGCAGTATCAGCTATTTTGAACAATAATAATTACGCTAGTTTTATTTAACTGGGGTTGATTATATATTTTCTTATTCCGACTTATTCATCCACATACCTAATAAGCTAAACGCATTCTTAACCACCAAGGTCTTCCCTAATAAAGTTTTAGCTGCTTCATTATTTACAGAAACATATTCATTATTAGATTGGCTAATTTGAATTGCAATGGCTTCAAACTCATTCACACCGGTTTGAATAAAAACATAGTCCTTCCCTTGATATCTTTGTACCGCATCTATTGGTATTAATACAGCCTCGTTTGATTCAACAAATAAATCAGCAGTCAAGAACATACCAGGCAAAACATTTTTAGGTATTTGATCAAAATGACAATGTAATAAACCTGTTTTATCTTCATTGATGTTTTGAGATACAGCCAAAATAGTCACTGGATATTTTTTAGACGGATCTTGTGTTAAAGCAACATTCCCTTTCATTCCTACTTTAAATCCAGCAATGTCTTTTTCATAAATCGTGATAGCAGCATGTATGTCATTTGGATCCATAATTTCTAATAAGATATCCTGAGGTGTAACATACTTTCCTCTATTGATATTCACTTTGGTAATATAACCGCCAATAGGAGCAATTAATTGAACCATGCTTGTCATTTTTTCGGTAGTCAATGTCTCGGGTTGAATATTGATTAGCTTTAATTGCTCTGACAATGCTTTAAGCTGTATCGCATTTGCATTGTAATCGGCTTGTAATTGTTGGAAAGATTTTTTACTAACTGCTTCCTGTGTGAGTAGTGTTTTTTGTCGATCTATGTCTTGTTGCAAATAGTTCAATTTAACCTTAGCAGCTAAATAATTTTCTTGCAATTGTACATACGCTGGATCTTTCACCGTAGCCAATACCTGACCCTTTTTAACATAAGTACCTGGTATTAAATTAATGTCTTGCACATACCCTCCCATTGGGATACTTACAGAAGCGATGCCTGTAGGAGGTACGTCTACCACACCATTTAGCCTTGCGATGCCTTTCATTTTACCTTGTTGAATGGTCGCAAATCCTAATTGTGCAAGCTTGGCTTGGTCCTTTGACAATTGGACTTTATTCACTGAATCTACTTTTGACTCAACCGCTACAGTTGCTTGTTTTGGGTCAGTTCTGCAACCTGCTAATAAAATTGCTGTAAATAAGATGACATATATTGTTTTCATTGTATACTATTTGAA
>JACCDX010037828.1_pt1 | contig 19316 bp, 23 predicted proteins | sample 7449681 | NCBI WGS metagenome assembly JACCDX01 (sample SAMN15323450, study PRJNA562643) | freshwater metagenome | isolation source: river surface water | place: USA:Blue River Watershed | collected 2017-08-18
ATGGAAGAGGACATGCCACGTCTCGGAATGCGCTGTTGGGGAAGCAACCGGTGGGTGCCTGCCGGCCTGCTGGATCTGCTCGCCATGATTTTAAAGTGATATCACGTCAAAGTGATGATCCAGATCGTGCGCAATTCAGCGTGGCGGATCCATCCTCCCTAGGGGGCTTGTGTATTCGGCAGGGCGATGATCGTGTGCTCAGCTCACAGCTGAGCGGCCAGCGCGGGCACCGCCGCAAACAAATCGGCCTCAAGCCCCACATCGGCCAGCTGGAAGATCGGGGCTTCCGGGTCTTTGTTGATGGCCACGATCACCTTGGCGTCTTTCATGCCGGCCAGGTGCTGGATGGCGCCCGAGATGCCGCAGGCCACATACAGCTGCGGCGCGACGATCTTGCCCGTCTGGCCCACTTGCAGGTCGTTGGCGGCGTAGCCCGCGTCCACCGCGGCGCGCGAGGCACCCAGGGCGGCGCCCAGCTTGTCGGCCAGTGGTGCGAGCACCGCCTGGAACTGCTCGGCCGAGCCCAGCGCCCGCCCGCCCGAGACCACCACCTTGGCGCTGGTCAGCTCGGGCCGCTCTGAGCGGCTGAGCGCGCGGCTCACGAAGCGGCTGCGGCCACTGTCGGCCACAGGCGCGATGGCCACCACCTCGGCGGTGCCTCCGCTGGCGGCGGCTGGCGCAAAGGCCGTGCCCCGCACCGTGAGCACGCACAGCGCATCGCTGCTGTGCACGGTGGCGATGGCGTTGCCCGCGTAGATGGGGCGCTCGAAGGTGTCGGGGGCCACCACGCGGGTCACCTCGGAGACCTGGGCCACGTCCAGCAAGGCGGCCACGCGCGGGGCCAGGGCCTTGCCGGCGGCGGTGGCCGGGCACACGATGTGGGTGTAGCGGGTGGCGCCGCCGTGCTGCGTGTGTGCGATCACCAGCGCCACCACCTGGGCCGCGAGGTTCTCCACCAGCTGGTGGGCGTGGGCCGGGCCATCGGCGTGCAGCACCTGGGCCACGCCAGCCACCTGCGCGGCAGCGGTGGCCACGGGCTGGGCGTGCTGGCCCGCCACCAGCACGTGCACGGTGGCTGCAGCTTGCGAGGCGGCGGTGATGGCGTGCAGCGTGGCGCTGTGCAGCGCGGTGTGGTCGTGTTCGGCAATGACGAGAGCGGTCATGGTGGGCTCCTCAGGCGGTGGGGTTGGCGTTGGCGTTGGCGTTGGCGCGGGCAGCTGGGTGAGCTTGCAGATGCGGCACCAGCGCCGCCACATCGGCCACCCGGATGCCCGCTGCGCGTTGCGGCGGCTCGGCCACCTTGAGCGTGCGCAGGCGCGGCGTGGTGTCCACCCCCAGCACGGCGGGCGTGAGCGTGGCCAGCGGCTTCTTCTTGGCCTTCATGATGTTGGGCAGCGTGACGTAGCGCGGCTCGTTGAGGCGCAGGTCGGTGGTGACCACGGCAGGCAGCTGCAGCGCCACGGTCTCCAGGCCACCGTCCACCTCGCGGGTCACGCTCAGCACCTCGCCTTCCACCGCCAGCTGCGAGGCAAAGGTGCCTTGCGGCCAGCCGGTCAGCGCGGCCAGCATCTGGCCCGTCTGGTTGCTGTCGTCGTCGATGGCCTGCTTGCCCAGGATCACCAGCTGCGGCTGCTCTTGCGCCACCAGCGCGGCCAGCAGCTTGGCCACGGCCAGCGGCTGCACCTCATCGGTGGCTTCGATCAGGATGGCGCGGTCGGCGCCCATGGCCATGGCCGTGCGCAGCGTTTCTTGGCAGGCCGCCGGCCCGATGGAGACGGCCACCACCTCGGGGGCCACGCCCTGCTCCTTGAGCCGCGTGGCCGCCTCGACGGCGATCTCGTCGAAGGGGTTCATGGACATCTTGACGTTGGCGATGTCAACGCCAGAGCCGTCGGCCTTCACGCGAACCTTCACGTTGTGGTCGACAACCCGCTTGATGGGAACGAGGATCTTCATTGCTGCCTGCCAAAGGAGAGAGGGGATGCGGCCCATTGTGGGCAGCAGCCTCGCGCAGCAGGCGCAGCTTCAGTGGATGTGATGCTCAGGTGAAGGCGCATGCCCACTGAGCGTTGGGAGGCGCGCTAGCCCATCCAAGGCGGCGCCCTGAAGGCGTCCACCAGGAAGTCGATCAAGGCGCGCACTTTGGGCGTGAGGTGCTTGCGGCTGGGGTACACGGCGTGGATGCCCAGGTCGATGGCGCGGTAGGCTGGCATCACCTCCACCAATGCCCCTGACTGCAGGTGTTGCCCAACCAGGAAGTCGGGCTGCAGCACGATGCCCAGGTGCTGCAACGCTGCGGCACAGCAGGTGTCGCCGCTGTTGGTGCGCATGCGCGGTGACACCTTCACGGTGACCGGGCCTTGCGGGCCGCTGAAGCTCCAGTGGTCGCCGGTGGTCAGCAAGGCATAAGCGATCACCGTGTGACGCGTCAGGTCAGCTGGTTGCGTGGGCATGCCGTGCACGTGCAGGTACTGCGGCGAGGCACACAGCACCAGTCGCGTGGACGCCAGCGGTCGGCTGACCAGGGTCGAGGCCGGCAATTGCGCGATGCGCACCGCCAGGTCATAGCCCTCGTCCACCAAATCGACCATGCGGTCGGCAAAGGTGACCTCCAGTGTCACCTTGGGGTGTCGGGCCAGGAAGGCCGGCCACAAGGGCGCCAGGTGCAGCAGGCCGAAGGTGGTGGGCACGTTCACGCGCAACTGGCCGATGGCCTCTGCCGATTGGGCCGAGAGCTCTGCTTCGGCCGCATCCAGGTCTTGCAGCAGGTGCGTGCAGCGATCGTGGAAGACCTGGCCCTCTGGCGTCAGTGACAGCTTGCGGGTGGTGCGGTGCAGCAGGCGCACGCCCAGGCGGGCTTCCAGGTCGCCCACCAGGCGGGACACGGCGGTCTTGGAGGCGTCCAGCGCCTCGGCGGCACGCACGAAGCTGCCGCTGTCGACCACGGCCACGAAGGCCCGCATTTCATGAAACTTGTCCATGCCCAATTGTGCCGAATACTGGGACAGTCTATGGCGTGCATGCCTATTTATCAAATTTTGATGGGTCAATAAAGTTCATCCCATCGCAGCAACGTGCTGCTTCTACCCCCCTAAGGACACATCATGAAAGTCACCGTCATCGGCGCCGGCAACATGGGCTCGGCCTTCGTCAAGCAACTCACCCGCGCTGGCCACGAGGTCAGCGTCACCGCCCGTGACGGCGCCAAGGCCAGCGCGCTCGCTGCGGCCCATCCGGGTGCCAAGGCCGTGCCCACCGCAGGTGCCGCCGCCGGTGCCGATGTGGTGGTGCTGGCCACAGGTCATGCCGACGCCGTGGGCGCCCTGCAAGGCGTGGGTGAGCTCAACGGCACCGTGGTCATCGACATCACGAACCCGCTGACCCCCGATTACATGGGCCTGACGCTGGGCCACAGCACCTCGGCCGCCGAAGAGATCGCCCAGGCCGTGCCGGCGGCCACCGTGGTCAAGGGCTTCAACACCTTGTTTGCCCAGGTGCTGAGCGAAGGCGCCGACTTTGGTCAGGGTCGCAAGGCCAGCGTTTTCCTGGCCAGCGACAGCGCCCAGGCCAAGCAAAAGGCCAGCGAGCTGGCGCAGAGCCTCGGCTTCGAAGTGGTTGATGCCGGTGGCCTGAAGAACGCCCGCTACCTGGAGCCGCTGGCCGGCTTGAACATTTACCTGGGCTATGGCGCGGGGCTGGGCACGGCCATCGCTCCGACCTGGATCCACAAGGCCTGACCCCTTTGCACGCAGGAAGCGCACACGTTGGCGCTGGACACCATGCACACTGACCTCCTTATCCAACGCCCTGTGGCGCAACCTGACGCTGTCCAGGCGCCCGATGAGCTGCTGTTGCTGTGCCACGGCGTGGGCTCCAGCGCAGAGGATCTGCGCCCCTTGGGGCTGGCATTGGCAGCGATGCGGCCAGGGGCCTGGGTGGTCAGCCTGCGTGCCCCGCTGCCGGCCGACATGAGCCCGGGTTGGCAGTGGTTTTCAGTGCGGGGGGTGACGGAACACAACCGCCCCGAACGCGTGGCCGCTGCCTTGCCTGGGTTGCAGGCTCGCATCCAGGCCTGGCAGCGCGAGACCGGTACCCATCCGGCGCAGACCACGGTGATCGGCTTCTCGCAGGGCGCCATCATGGCCCTCGCAAGCACCCAGGCGGAGGGGCCGCCCCTCGCTGGTCGTGTGATCGCCATCGCCGGGCGCCTTGCCCAGCCGGCGCAGCGTGCGTTGCCCGGCGTGGCCGTCCATCTGTTGCATGGCGAGCAAGACCGTGTGATGCCTGTCGCCCTGGCGATCGATGCCCATCGGCAGCTTCAAGCGTTGGGCATGCCCACCACGCTGGAGCGCTTCGAAGGGCTGGGGCACGGCATCGATGGTCGGATGCTGAGGGCCATCGAGGCCCACCTGGCTGCCATCGCTGCGACTGCGGCTTGATCGCCACCCCATTCCACTTTTTGTTGCCTCATCCCGTATAGGAGATTTGTCATGCCCGTTGTTCGCGTTGCCTGGTTTGAAGGCAAAGACACCCCCACCAAGCAGGCCGTGGCCGCCGATGTCACCGACAGCATCGTGCGCCACACCGGTACCGACCCCAAGTACATCTACGTCATCTTCGAGGACGTGAAGCCTGCCGACTGGGCCGGTGAGGGCAAGCTGTTCGGTGACTGAGCCCTCAGTTTGAGGCCGCTGGGTTTGGACTCCATGCGGCGTTCAAGCGAGTGCTGCAGGTGCAGCGGCCACGGCATCGGCGGGCCGCACCATGGTCCAAAACGGTGGGCCCCCGAACGGCACGGCCCCGGTGGCGTGCACCCGAAAGCCCAGGGCCTCGTAGAGCGCCACGTTGCCCGGGTTGAAGGTCTCCAAACAGGTGGGCAGGCCGGCCGCGTTGGCCTGCCGGATGCCGGCGCGGATGGTGGCCCCGCCCAGGCCCTGGCCTTGGCGATCAGGGGCCACGCCGGCCATGCGCAGGTAGTGCCAGCCCTCGCCAGCGGGCAGGCACTTGAGCAGGGCGCGGTTGAGCAGATCAGCCCGCCACACACCCAGCCCGAACACGCGCAGCACCTCACCCAGGTGCAGCCACTCGCTCAGCGGATGCGGGTGGATGCCGCCCGGCAGTGTCCAGATCGTGACCGCCTGGGCATCGGGGCTGCCCAGCACCACCCCATCGCGCAGGTGCGTGCGAAGGAACCAATCAAACAACCTGCGCAGGCGCTCGGGGCGCTCGGCGGCCGAAGGGAACATCCACACCATGGCCGGGTCTGCGGCGAAGGCTGCGGTCAAGGTGGCGGCCGCGGTGGCGCGCTGGGCGTCGGTGAGTGCTTGGACTGGGTGGAGGCGCATGGCCCATGCTAGCGCGGGCCCACCCGGTGTCGCCACGGGGGGGCGAGGACACCCGCCCCTTGCCTCAGAAGCCGAACTTGCCATTGGCGTTCTGCCACGCTGCCCGAGGGGGGATCGCCTCGATGGTGTCCCAGTGTTCGACGATCTTGCCGGCTTCCACGCGGAACAGGTCGTAGAAGGCGGTGTGCTGCCCTGCGAGCTCGCCTTCGCTGATGGCGAGCACGAAGTTGCCTTCACCCAGCACCTTGTGTACCTGGCTGTACTTCATGGTGACGCCGGCTTTGACCATGGCCTGCAGGGCGGCGCCCAGGCGGGACAGGCTGTCGGCGATCTGCGGGTTGTGTTGGCGATAGTGTTCACCGTCGATGTAGCGGCTCAGCTTGTCCATGCGACCGTTGACCAGGATGTCGTCCACGAACGCGGCGACCAGCGCCTTGTTCTGTACCGTTTGGTTCAGGTCTTGCACCTGGGTCGGGCCGTCGGTCATGGTGTGCCCGCTGGGGTTGGCACTGGCCGGGGTGGTCTGCAGGTTGTCCCAATGCTTGACGATCTTGCCATCCTCAAAGCGGAACACGTCGAAGCCAACCTTGGGGCCGAAGAAGTTGTACTCGGTGTGCGCGAACACAAAGTTGCCGTCTTGGAAGACACGCACGGTGTGGGCCCGCGCTGAGCCCTTGGGCAAAGCCTGCAACACGGCGCCAAAGCCTGCCAGCCCATCGGCCACCGCCAGGTTGTGCTGGATGTACTTGGCTGGGTTGATGGCCGCCACCGGGGCGGCCTCGCCCGTTTCGATGGCCTTGAGCAGCGCGGTGACTTGGGGCTTGAAGTCTGGCGAGGGTGCGGCCGTCTTGACCGTGGTGTGCTTGAAGCGTGGTTGTTTCGGTACTTCACTGTGCCCAGGGTGGCCTCATTGGGCCAGGTTGATGTCCGGCAGGTGATGGTTAAAATGAATCAAACCCACACATGGCTTGACACGATCCTGACATGGCCAATGCCGCCGAACTGCGCGAAACACGCTTCGACAACCAACGCCTGGCGGCCATCGGGGTGGAGCTGTTGCGGCTGTCAGAGCTGTTTGCCCGGGTGCCCGAGGCCCACCTCCGGGCGCCTGAGCGTGTGGCCTTCGGCCTGGTGATCGTGGTCGCTTCAGGCAGGGGCGAGCACCTGGTCGATTTCAACCATGTCTACCTGGAGCCAGGCAGCGTGGTGGTCGTGCCGCCTGGTGCCGTGCAGCAGTGGCGACCCGCTGTGGGGCTTGAAGGCGACGTGTTGTTGATCGAGCCTCAACTCATCCGCCCTGTGCACACGGGGCCTGCGGGGCAAGCCAGCGGCCTGTTGCGCTTCGAAGAGTGGCCGGCCTGCTTTTCGCTCCAAGGGCGCGGGCAGTTGCAGTGGCAAGCCTTGTGTGAGCTGCTGCGCAGCGAGCTGGCCCAGCCCGGGTTGGATGAGCTGTCGGCCGCCACCGCGCGCGAGCTCCAGCAATGCCTGCTGTTGGTGCTGGCGCGGGGCGCGCAGCAAGCGGCACCATCGGCCACCGTGCATGACACCCTGTGCCGCCAGATGGCCAAGGTGCTGGACCACCTCGTGGCGACCCGGCCGACGGTGCAGACCTTGGCGCGGCGCTTGCGCACCTCGCCCAGCACGCTCAACCGAGCCTGTCAGGGCATGCTGGGCTTGTCCGCCAAAGCAGTCATTGACCGCCGTGTGGCGTTGGAGGCCAAGCGCCTGCTGGTTCACACCGAAGCCACCGCCGCCGCGTTGAGCGAGCAGTTGGGCTTTTCAGAGCCCACCAACTTCTTGAAATTCTTCAAGCGCTGTGTGGGGCTCACGCCCGATCAGTTCCGGCAGGCGCAGCGGAGTCAGGCCCCGCAGGGCGAGCCTGAGCGCCCAGTCACAAGCCCAACGCGCTCAAGCCCGGGTGCTCATCGGGCCGGCGCCCCAGCGGCCAGCGAAACAGCCGCTCGGCCTCGGTGATGGGCAGGTCATTGATGCTGGCATGGCGCCGGTGCATCAGTCCGTCGGGCGCGAACTCCCAGTTCTCGTTGCCATAAGAGCGGAACCAGTTGCCGCTGTCGTCGTGCCACTCGTAGGCGTAGCGCACGGCGATGCGGTGGCCCTCAAAGGCCCACAGCTCTTTGATCAGGCGGTAGTCGAGCTCTTTGCGCCACTTGCGCTCTAAGAAGGCCTGCGCTTCTTCGCGGCTGCGCACGAACTCGCTGCGGTTGCGCCATTGGGTGTCGGGCGTGTAGGCCAGGGCCACGCGGGCGGCGTCGCGGCTGTTCCAGCCGTCTTCGGCCAGGCGCACCTTCTCGATGGCGGATTCGCGGGTGAAGGGCGGCAGAGGGGGGCGGGTGCTCACGGTGATCCTCAGTGGAATGACAGGTAGACAGACCTGTCTACATGGTTCAATGTAGGCCATGTGGAACGACTTGTCTACAATGCCCCCATGAACAGCCTGCCACGCACCCTCAGCGTCGACTTGCCGCCGCGCGAGCGCATCCTGCATGCCGCGCATGACCTGTTCTACGGCGAGGGCATCCGCGCCACGGGCATCGACAAGGTGATCGCGCAAGCCCAGGTCACCAAGGTGACCTTCTACCGCCAGTTCGCCAGCAAAGATGCGCTGGTGCTGGCCTACCTGGCGCACCGCCATGCCCTGTGGATGGCCTGGCTGCGCACCACGCTGGCCGCGCACGGCGCCCAGGGCCACACGCCGCTGCAGGCCCTGGTGGCAACGATGGGCGCGTGGTTCCGGCGCGAAGACTTCCGGGGCTGCGCCTTCTTGAATGCCACGGCCGAGCTGGGCGCCACCTCGCCCGAGGTGATGGCCCTGGTGCGCGCGCACAAGGCCGACATGGCCAAAGCGCTGGCCCGATTGCTGCCCCCCGGTGCGGGCCGTGCGGCACGCAGCCGCGCGCTGGCCATGGCGGTGGACGGGGCCATCTTGCAGGCGCAGATGGGTCTGCCCGTGGATGCGGTGCTGGCAGGCTTGCGCACCTTGGCGCAGCCGGTGTGCGCGGCGTGATCACCGCTACAGTCGCACGCATGGTCACCCCCACACCCGACAACGTGCCCACCGACCTGGACAAGAGCCTGCTGCCGCCCAGGGTGCTGGCGCAGCTGGCCGACGACCTGCAGCAGGTGGAGCACGCGGCGCGCGTGGCCCACGAAACGGCCACCCACGAAGAAAACATCGCCGAGAACAAGTACGACACGCTGGGCCTGGAGGCCGCCTACCTCGCCTCGGGCCAGGCGCGGCGCGCAGACGCCATCCGCCAGGCCATGGCCCAGTGGCGGCAGTTTCGCCCTCGGCCGCTTGGCGAGGGCCGTGCCATCCAGTTGGGCGCCCTGGTGCGCCTGGTCGATGACGACGGGCTGCACCAGTGGGTCTTCATCGGCCCGGACGGCGGCAGCATGACCTTGCTGTGCGGCGGCCAGCGCGTGCAGGTCATCAGCGGCAACTCACCGCTGGGCCAGGCCCTGCTGGGCAAGGTGGAGGGCGATGAGGTGGCCATCCAGGTGGGGGCGGTGCGGCGGCAGTGCGAGGTGCTGTCCGTGGCGTGAATCTGCGGCCCCATGTGATGAGATACCCGTGCAGACCCCTGGCGTTGTCGCTGCGTCAGCGGACAATACGGGATGCGCCGGGGCAGCCCTGGCGCCATCCCACATCGACCCCCCTATCCCTATGAACCTCAAACTGACCATCACGGTCATCGATGAACTCGCCGATGACGAGATCCGCTCCGTGGGCGAACTCGACCTGGCCAGCGGCGACATCAAGATCCTGCACTACGAGGACCACGACATCGCCACCCAGGGCCTGCCCGCGCAGCGCAAAGACTACGAATTCACCGTGGGCGTGCTCTCCAACGGCGGCCGCGACGTCGAGTTCGGCGTGCGCGTGGACCGCATGTCCGGCCGCTACAGCGTGACCCCGGACGAGCTCATCGAGATCAAGGGCCGGGCGGCCAAGCTGTTCTCGCAACCGCCGGACCAGGCCACGAAGCATTGAGGGCGAGCCCGCGCTGCGGGCCCCCTCTTGTGATCACAGGTGATAGGCCTGTTCGCCGTGCGCGCTGATGTCCAGCCCCTCGCGCTCGTCTTCTTCGGACACGCGCAGGCCCAGCGTGAGGTCAGCGACCTTGAAGGCGATGAACGACACCACGCCCGACCACAGCACCGACACGCCCACGCCCCACAGCTGGCTGATGAGCTGGGTGCCGATGCTGTACGGGCCGACGGCATTGGCCACGTAGTCGTACACGCCGGTGCCGCCCAAAGCGGGCGAGGCGAACACGCCGGTGAGCAAGGCGCCCAGGATGCCGCCCACGCCGTGCACGCCGAACACATCGAGGCTGTCGTCCACGCCCAGCATGCGCTTGAGGCCGTTGACGCCCCAGTAGCACACGCCACCGGCCAGCAGGCCGATGACCAGGCTGCCCATCACGCCCACGAAGCCACACGCCGGGGTGATGGCCACCAGCCCCGCGATGGCGCCTGAGGCCGCGCCCAGCATCGACGGCTTGCCCTTGGCCAGCCACTCCACCAGCGACCACGACACCGTGGCCGCGCAGGTGGCCAGGAAGGTGTTGAGGAAGGCCAGGCCGGCCGTGCCCGAGGCTTCGAGGTTGGAGCCCACGTTGAAGCCAAACCAGCCCACCCACAGCAGCGAGGCGCCGATCATCGTCATCACCAGGCTGTGCGGGGCCATGTGCTCTTTGCCAAAGCCCACGCGCTTGCCGATCATGAAGGCGCCCACCAGGCCGGCCATGGCCGCGTTGATGTGCACCACCGTGCCGCCCGCAAAGTCGATGGCGCCCTTCTGGAACAGGAAGCCGGCGGTGGCCCCGGCGGCGTCGCCCGCAGCGGCGCTGGTGTAGGCGTCAGGGCCGGCCCAGTACCAGACCATGTGCGCGATCGGCAGGTAGCTGAAGGTGAACCACAGCACCATGAACAGCAGCAGGGCCGAGAACCGCACGCGCTCGGCCACCGCACCGATGATCAGCGCCGGCGTGATGGCCGCGAACGTCATCTGGAAGGCGATGTACAAGAACTCGGGGATGGCCACGCCCTTGGTGAAGGTGGCGGCCACGCTGTCGGCGGTGACGCCCTGCAAGAAGAGCTTGCTGAAGCCGCCGAAGAAGGCGTTGCCTTCGGTGAAGGCCAGGCTGTAGCCGTACACGCACCACAGCACGCCCAGCAGCGCAAAGGTCAGCATGCACTGCATCATCACCGAGAGCATGTTCTTGGCGCGCACCATGCCGCCGTAAAACAGCGGCAGGCCCGGCACGGCCATCAGGATCACCAGCAGCGTGGCCACGATCATCCAGGCCGAGTCGCCCTTGTTGACGGTGGGGGCGGGGGCTTGTGCCCAGGCTGTGCCCAGACAGGCGCTGCCCAGGGCGAGGGCAGAAAGAAGGCGTTTCATCGTCGTGCTCCTGTCAAGTTCCGGTGGTGGGCGGCCTGCTTGATCACGTCGATCAAGGCGTCGACCTGACCCTCGGGCACGGCGATCTCGACCTTGGCCTTGGGCAGGAAGTCGACGACGCACTCGGCCCCCCGGTACAGCTCGGCGTGGCCCTTTTGACGACCCAACCCTTTGACCTCGGTGACGGTGATGCCCTGAACGCCATGGCTGGCCAGGGCTTCGCGCACGTCGTCGAGCTTGAAGGGCTTGATCACGGCGGTGATCAGCTTCATGGCGACTCCACTTGCAAGGAAGGTGTCGCCAGACCATCCGGCGACCGCTCAGGGGAGCAAGCAACCGATGTGCCAGTGGTTCACAATGGTTAACATTGGTGCACCGTGGGAAACTGTGCGGGAGACAGCGCAGGCCACGCGCCAGATCAGTGCGGGCCCAAGCGCTGCAGGTGGGCCAGGCCGGTGCTCAGCATGCGCTGCAGCAGGGGCTGCAGGCGCTCGGCGCGTTCGCTCAGGTAGGTGAAGGGCGCTTCTTCTTGCATGTACAGCCGCTGGCTCATCTCCAGCTGGATGGCGTGCACCCCATCTTGAGGCGCACCGTAGTGGCGGGTGATGTGCCCCCCTTTGAAGCGCCCGTTCACCACCAGGCTGCACGGGCCGCTGGCGGCCACGTCCACCACGGCCTGGATCAGCGAGGGCGCGCAGCTGCGGCCATCGGCCGTGCCGAAGTTGAGGTCGGGCAGCTGGCCCTCGAACAGGCGCGGCAGCACGCTGGCGATCGAGTGGGCGTCCCACAGCATCACGGCGCCATGCTGGGCCTTGAGGCGGTCGAGCTCGGCGCGCAGCTGCTGGTGGTAGGGCTGCCAGTAGGTGGCCAGGCGGCGGGCCTGCTCGGCGGCATCGGGGCTTTGCGCGTGGGCGTACAGCGCCTCGCCCCGGAAGGTGTCCACGGGGCACAGGCCGGTGGTGGTCTGGCCGGGGTAGAGGCTTTGGCCATCGGGCGGGCGGTTGAGGTCGATCACGTAGCGCGACACGCGGGCCTTCAGCACCGAGGCGCCCAGGGCCTGGGCAAAGCCATAAAGCCGGTCGAGGTGCCAGTCGGTGTCTTGCTTGAGCGCGGCCACATCGGCCATGCCGGCTTGCAGCTCAGGCGGGATCTCGGTGCCCAGGTGGGGGATGGAGATCAGCAGGGGCACGGTGCCCGGGGTGAAGTCAAAGGTGGGGTCGCTCACAAGGCATCCTCATCGGGACAGGAAAACACGCTGTCGGGCAGCGCAGGCAGGCGTTTGCGGATGGCGGGGATGGTGTCGTGGCGGATGACCTCGCGGGTGACGCGCCCCAGCTCGTCGTCGAAGCCCGACCACTCGCCCTCGCGCGAGAGCAAAAAGAAGTGGCGCTGGCCCAGACGCGCCGGGGGCAGGGGCACCACGCGCACGGCATCCAGGTAATGCCGCGACTGCCACAGGCACAGCGGCGTGCTGAGCGCCCAGCCCAGGCCCGAGGCCACCAGGCTGAGCAGCGGGTCGGTGGCGTCGAACTCGTAGCAGCGCTCGGCCTGCACGCCCACGTGGCGCAGGTAGCGGTCGATCTGCTGGCCGGTGACGGATCGCTGGCTGTAGCGGATCAGCGGCAGGTGGCCGGCGGCCGTGGCCAGGTTCTTGAGCGTGCTGAGCGCCGGCACGGGGTGGTCTTTGGGGTAGACGGCCACCCAGCTCTCGGAGAACAGCAGGCGCTGCATTACGCGTGGATCGGGCACGCCGGTGTCGGTGCAGATCACCATGTCGAGCTCGCGGCCCAGCATCTGCTCGGTCAGCGTGGGCGTCAGGCCCGACCACATCTGGATCTGCCGCGCCTTGCCCGACATCGCCCGGATCAGCTGTGGCCCCACCGTGGCGGCAAACGAGTCCACACAGCCCAGGCGGATCTGCGCCAGCTCTTGCCGGGCGGTGGCGCGCACGTGGTCCATGGCGGCGCGGGCCTGGGCCAGCAGCTTGGCCGAGGCCTCGTGCAGCACGCGGCCGGCGTGGGTGGGGCGGGCCGGGCGCACCTCGCGGTCCATCAGCTGGAGCCCCAAGTCTTCTTCCAGCGACTTGATGGCCTGGCTCACCGCGCTCTGGCTCAGGCCCAGGCGCTCGGCCGCCTCGACCATGGAGTGCGCGTCGCACACGGCCACGAAGGTCTCCAGCGCCCGCAGGTCGGGCATGGCCAGCGTGCGGCGGGTGGACGAGGAGGACTTGGACGTGGCCATGGGGTGCATCCTGAGGCTGTGGCTGAAGCGGCGCTTCACCATTCGTGAAACTGAAGATCAGCAGCAGTATCACTTCACTTGCAAGCGCCGGGCCAGGGCGGCCCTAGGCTGAGCCCATTCCTCCCTCATTCCTCCTTCATTCACCCCTTGCAACCCCCTGAAAGGCCACCGATGGAAAGCTTTGACGCCATCGTGATCGGAGCCGGCGTGATCGGCTCCTCCGTTGCTTACCACCTGGCCCGCCTGGGCGCCAAGAAGGTGCTCGTGCTGGAGCGCCTGCAGATCGGCGCGGGCACCAGCACGCAGTCTTCGGGCATCTTGCGCACCCACTACTCGGTGATCGAGAACGTGGAGCTGGCCCGCCGCTCGTGGTCGGTGTTCACGAACTTCAACGACTACCTGGGCGACGACGACGCGGCCAGCGGCCTGGTGAAGTGCGGCTACCTGATCTGCGCCCCCGACGGCGCCAAGCTCAACCCGCTGAAGGCCGCGCTGCAAGGCCAGATCGACAAGGGCATTGATGTGCAGTTCCTCAGCCCATCTGAGGCCCGCGACCGCCTGCCGATTGCCACCTTTGACGATGCCGCGCTGATCGGCTACGAGCCCGAGGCCGGCTTTGCCGACGCCTACCTGGTGGCCACCAGCTTTGCCCGTGCCGCCCGCCGCCTGGGCGTGAAGATCATGGAGGGCGTGAGCGTCGACAAGCTGCTGGTGGACAACGGCAAGGTGTGCGGCGTGGAGACCGCGCAAGGCAGCTTCCGCAGCGACACGGTCATCAGCACCCAGAACATCTGGGCCACCGACATCGAGCGCTGGACGGGCATCCCCACGCCCGTGGTGCCCGAGCGGCACACCGTGCTGGCCCTGGAGTGCCCAGGCAGCCCTTACACCTTCCAGATGCCCGTGTTCAAAGACCTGGGCTCGCCCGGCATGCTGTACTGCCGCAGCTACGGCGGCAACCAGATGCTGGTGAGCGAGGGAGTCGTGGGCGAAACGCTGAGCGAGCCCCACAACGAGCAGGGCGACATCTCGATGGACTACATCGTCGAGATCGGCGCGCAGGTGGCCGAGCGCTTCCCGGCCTACGAAGCGGCCGGCCTGGCCTCGCAGTGGACGGGCGTGTACGACGTGACCCCCGACTGGAACCCGGTGCTGGGCCGCGTGCCTGGGCTGGAAGGCCTGGTGGTGGGTTACGGCTTCTCGGGCCACGGCTTCAAGCTGTCGCCGGCCGTGGGCCTGGTGCTGGCACAAAGCGCGCTGAACCTGCCCACCGAGGTGTCGCTGGCGCCGTATGCGCTCGATCGCTTCAGCACCGGCCAGCTGCTCACGGGCAAGTACGGCCTGGGTGCGGTGTCTTGACCGTGAGGCCACCCGCATGCATGTGATGGCCATGCCCGAAGGCTGGCGCCGCCTGGCGCTGGCCGACCTGCCGCGCGAGCGTTGGCGCAATGGCGCGGGCTGGACGCGGCCCATCGCCAGCGCCGAGGCCAGCGCTGAGGCCAGCACCGAGGCTGGTGGCGACACCCTGTGGCGCGTGAGCCTGGCCGAGGTCAGCCAGGCCGCGCCGTTTTCGACCTTTGCCGGGTTGGACCGCACCGCCGTGCTGGCGGCCGGCGGGCCGGTGAGGCTGCGGCAAGTGCAGGGCGTGCAGGGCGTGCGCGGTGGCCTGCAGAGCTGGGACTTGACCACCCCGGGCGATGCCGCACGCTTTCCGGGCGAATGGGCGCTGGCCAACGAGGCGCCCGCGCAGCCGGCGCTGATCTGGAATGTGATGGCCCGCCGGGGCTACGCCCAGGCCGAGGTGATGCGGTTGGATGGGCAGGCCTGGACGGCGTTGCCCGGCGCCGTGTGCTGGGCCTGGGTGCTGCGGGGCAGCTTTGCCTTGGCCTGTGCGCCAGCGGGTGGGGCGAAGGACAGTCTGGATGGCCTCAGCAACCTGGGCCAGCTTGGCACCGGCGAAGGCCTGCAGGTGGATGCCACCCGTGTGCTGCCCGCGTTGAGCCCCACCTCGGCCGACGCCAGCCTGCTGGTCACCACGGTGCAGTCGGCCGCGTTGTGTGGCGTGGCGCCTCAGGCGTAAGCCTGGCGTTGCTGCAGCAAATGCGGGCGGTCGATGCAGGCGCTCAGCTGGGCCAGGTCGGCGTCGCCCACACCCCGTGCACGGAAGTGCCGCTGCCAGCCGTTCACCACGCCCACCACCTCGCGCACCAAGGCCAGGGCCCGGGGCCGCGTGATGCCGAACTCCGGCAGTTGCGTCAGCGCGTTGTCCAGCGTGGAGGCCGCACCTTGGGTGCCCACCACCATGGCCTGGTAGCCCATGCTCAGCAGGCTGGGCACCACGTCGAAGGCGGGCGCGAGCTCGTGGTAGCCGTCCAGGGTCAGGCGCAGGCAGTGGTTGCGCTCATGGTCGTCGGTGTTGTCCATCAGGATGTTGAACACCATGCGCTTGAACAGCTCTTCACGCAGGGCCTGTTGGCGATCGGGGTGGCCCAGGCGCAGCAGCACAGTGGCCAAGGCCCCATAGCTTTCGGGCAGCTGGGCGGCCATCAACGCCGTTCGCGCTGAGATGCAGTGCACGCGGTAGGCCCCCAGCCGGTCAAAGCGCTGGATGGTCAGGGCATGGCGGGCCTTGCCGTGGCGTGGGGGCAGGGGCAGCACGTCGGTGGTGGCGGCGCGGATGCCGGCCTGCGTGGCCAAGGTCATGGTGGCATGCTCGATCAGCGGCGTGTCGACCGGGTGGTCGAGCTCGCTGAACTTGATCACGCAGGCGCCTTGGTCGGTCTGCAGCAAGGCCTTGGGGCGTGCGCCGCCCAGCGTCACGCCGGGCTTGAGCAGGCGCTCGATGTCGGGCGTGATCGGGGCCTGGGTTTGCAGCGCCTCTACGGCCAGGCTGAGCTGCTGCACATCGGCCAGGCGTGCGTACGGGCCCAGCGTGCGCGGCACATAGCGATCGCTGGAGATGGACACGCCCAGCGCGCCAAAGCGGTCATCGCCCGCCAGCAGCAGCATCTCCAGCACCGACAGGCGCTGGGGCCGGTCCACGTGCTGGATGATGCGCTCGCCCCACCGATCGGGGCGCGCGTCGTCCAGCGCGCCCGGTGCGCTGTGGCGTTGCCCGGCGCTGAAGGTCTGGCCCTCGATCAGGGGCAGGTTCTCGCTCAAGGGAAAGTGCCACCAGCTGGGTGCATAGGTGAAGGTGGCGCAGTCGTGCACCAGCGCCGACAGCTGGATCTCGCCCACCAAGGTGGGTGCGGCCGGGTTGATGAGCGCCCACAGGTAGAGCTGGTCTTGCGGCGTGTAGGTGCGGGGATCGACCCCGGGCGTGCTCATGGGCGGGGCACCGGCTGGCCCATGAGCGCGGCCAGGCCGGCGGCCACGCGGCTGTGGTCGGTCGCGGTCACCGCCACGGCAGCCGCCCGTGGCGAGGGCTCTGCGCAGGTGGCCGCTGGCGCTTGCGCTGCCGGGGGCGGTCCAGGCACCACCGCGGCCGCACGCCCTTGCACCCGTTGGACCTCGCGCTCCAGCGCGGTGTGGTCGTTCAAGGGCGAGATCAGCTCGGCCAGGTTGGCGTTCGGGTTGACCAGCCACATGCACATCACGTACGAGGCCATGGCCACGGAGGGGTCGCCCCGCTCGATGCGCGCCATCGTGGGCTGCGACACCCCCAGCTTGCGCGCCCACTGCGCCTGGGTTTCGCGACGGCGCTTGCGCGCGATCACGATGTGTTGCGCGAGCAGCTCAATCTGTTGGAGGACCGCTTGGGGGTGGTCCGCAGGCTTGGTGTTCTGGCGGGGCATTCATAGATGTTATCAAATCTGCCGTGGAAGGCAATTCTATGAATGAATCGCTGGCCACCGAGCGTCAAAAATTCATAGATGTCATCAAGTTGGACATTCGGCAACATCTATGAATGAGTCGGCCGATGGTCTGTGGCCCTGTTCACCCTGCCACTTGCGGGTACACGATCACCGACAAGAACTGGATCGGGCAGGTCAACAGCTGCTCGGGGCCATGGGGCACTTCGCCCTGGAAGGACAGCGCATCGCCGGGCTCCAGCACATAGGTCTCCTGGCCCACGCGGTACTCGATGCGGCCTGCCAGCATGTAGATGAACTCGGTGCCCGGGTGCTCGAAGCTGGGGTAGCGCTCGGTGTCGTCGGCGATGGTGATCAAGAAGGGCTCGAACTGCTTGATGGGGCCCTGGTCGTAGGCCAGCAGCTGGTAGGTGTGCCCGCTTTTGGTGCCCCGGCGCACCACTTCCATGCCTGCGCCCTTCTTGATGTGCTGGGCCGAGGTGGTGGTCGCGTCGTACTTGCTGAACAGCATCGACATCGACACGCCCAGCGCCCGTGCCACCTGGGCCAGCGTGTCCAGCCCAGCCGTGGTCTGGCCGTTCTCGATCTTCGAGAGCATGCCCCGGCTGATGCCGGCTTGCTCGGCCACTTGCGCGATGGTGAGCCCGTGCTTCTGGCGCTGCTCGCGGATGGCCGCGCCCACGGTTTCTTCCAGTGAAGGGCCTGTTGCGCCCTGGTCCTGTTCCAAGCCTGACTCCTCAAGGTGTGTGCCCACCGGTGGTGGCCAGCAGTGTAGGTGCACGGCTTGGGCCAGATGGGGATCCAGGCGGGCGCCCAGGCGGGCACGCCGTCGGATTCACCAAAATGGTGTTTCCTGGTGGGCACGCGAGTTGCATCACAGGAAACATCGCGCTCAGCTTCGCACCCATGAAGCGGCGTGCAACGACCCTGTAGGAGCCCCACCTTGAACGCTGCCATCCCCCTTGCACTGGACGCCCCTCCGGGCGAGCTGGTGCCCCCGCCCCGCTTCGACACGTTGGAAGCGGCCCAGCAGTACCTGCGCGCCCAAGGCGTGTCGTACGTGCTGGCCCAGTTCGTCGACATCCACGGCGTGGCCAAGGCCAAGTCGGTGCCGGTCGCCCACCTGGGCACCGTGCTGTCTGAAGGCGCTGGCTTTGCCGGCTTCGCCATCAGCGGCGTGGGCATCGAGCCGCACGGCCCCGACTTCATGGCCCGTGGCGACCTGAGCACCGTGTCGCTGGTGCCCTGGCAGCCGGGCCTGGCCCGCATCGTGTGCGAAGGCCATGTGGACGGCGAGCCCTGGGCCTTCGACAGCCGCGTGGTGCTCAAAGCCCAGACCGCCCGCCTGGCCCAGCGCGGCCTGACGATGTACACCGGCCTGGAGCCCGAGTTCTCGCTGCTCAAGCGCACGGCCAGCGGCGGCATCGAGCCCTGCGACCCCAGCGACACGCTGGCCAAGCCCTGCTACGACTACAAGGGCCTGTCGCGCACCCGTGCCTACCTGGAGAAGCTGTCGAACGTGCTGCGCGCCACCGGCATGGACGTCTACCAGATCGACCACGAAGACGCCAACGGCCAGTTCGAGCTGAACTACACCTACACCGACTGCCTCACCTCGTGTGACCACTTCGTGTTCTTCAAGATGGCGGCCGCCGAGATCGCCAACGAGATGGGCCTGGTGTGCTCCTTCATGCCCAAGCCCTTTGCCAACCGCCCCGGCAACGGCATGCACATGCACCTGTCGCTGGGTGACGGCCAGCGCAACCTGTTTTGCGACAAGGCCGATGCCCAGGGGCTGGCGCTCTCGCCCATGGCCTACCACTTCCTGGGCGGACTGCTGGCCCACGCCCCGGCGCTGACTGCGCTGTGCGCGCCCACCGTCAACTCCTACAAGCGTCTGGTGGTCGGCCGCTCACTGACCGGCGCCACCTGGGCCCCGGCCTACATCTCGTACGGCGACAACAACCGCTCGACCATGGTGCGCGTGCCCAAGGGCCGCCTGGAGCTGCGCCTGCCCGATGGCGCCTGCAACCCCTACCTGGCCACCGCCGCCGTGATCGCCGCCGGGCTCGATGGCATCGACCGCAAGCTGGAGCCGGGCACGCCGCGCAACGTCAACCTCTACGAGTGGAGCGATGCACAGCTCAAGGAGGCCGGCATTGGTCTCTTGCCGCAGAACCTGGGCGCCGCACTGGACGCGCTGGAGGCCGACGAGCTGATCACCTCTGCGCTGGGCCCCGTGGCCACCGAGTTCCTCAAGCTCAAGCGCATGGAATGGATCGAGTACCAGCGCCACGTGTCGGACTGGGAAGTCAAGCAATACCTGGAATTTTTCTGAAGAAGGCACAGCACCATCATGTGTGGAATCGTTGGATTGCTCCTCAAGAAGCCCGCGCTGCGCAGCCAGCTCGGCGAACTCATGGTGCCCATGCTCATCGGCATGACCGAGCGTGGGCCCGATTCGGCCGGCCTGGCCGTGTTCACCGA